>Ga0214543_1000380_pt1 | contig 72121 bp, 45 predicted proteins | sample CNSS2metaG_FD_160094 | JGI IMG/M metagenome (GOLD analysis project Ga0214543, IMG submission 160094) | Root nodule microbial communities from cowpea collected in UCLA plant growth center, Los Angeles, California, USA - CNSS2 | ecosystem: Host-associated > Plants > Roots > Nodule | place: USA... | reverse complement strand
TTTAATTTGAGATTTATACTATTATAATATTTTTCTTAATATTTGACATCATGAAAATAAAAAAGAGTATGTTATTTTAATATTGAATATTTTGATAGTATCATGATTCCGTTGGTGTGATTTTTAATTTTTTTTTATAAAAAATATTTAATTGATATATGGAACAATAAAAAAATGGGTATGGGTATGGGTATAAGAAAATACCCGTTACCCGGTGGGGATGGGGATGGGTCAAAAGTTGTATACCCGTTGGGTTTGGGGATGGGGATGGGGATGAATTTTTATTATGGGGATGGGGATGGGATCATGATACCCGTACCCGCCCCGCCCCATTGCCATCTTATGCGTTATAATAAATTATTAATTTTTAAGAATTATTAAATTTGTTGAAGTTCATCTTTCAAATTTTATTCTCATCTTAAATACGATTATTTCATACGTTAGAATATGTGAAAGTTTTAAAGGTACTAAAATGTTTTATTAAAAACACTTTTCTGTCACATTTTTTTTTAATTTGAATTTCAAATTCAAATTTCATTACCATACTCTTACAATTTTTTTTAAAATTTTAAATTTCACAATCAGACTTTGTCACACCTATATTACGAATTTCAAATTAAACTACCAGAAAACAAAATCAAATAATTGAAACGTTTAAATAACATTTATCTATTTAGAATAACATTTCTATTCTTACACAAATAGTCATCACATAATTACATGTCAATAATACAAAATTAAAAATTAATTAATGTCACATATAACCTTTAGTTTCTTAATGAAATTGTTAATGAATGTATACGCTGATTATAACACTATTCTTTAAATAGTACAAATATTAAAATATCATGATACGTGAATACTGTAATGTTTTGCATGCCCCGATATTTCTTTAATCTTTCTTTTTTGTATGACGTTAATTATATTTACATTTATTTATTTTCTCTCATAGATATGAACATATGAGAGATTTGGTGTGTAATGTGCACATCAGAAAGTGCCACTGTTATAAGAACCAAATTCATGACACGGGAATCATGTTTGAGTGATTTAGAGTGTTATTCCTATGAAAGTAACAAAACAAATAACAAAGCAAAAAATATGTATGATTATTTATTTCTGGAGGTCGCTTTTGATGCTTGCACATCTTCAGCACATGTTTTCTTACCGCGTGCGTATCTTTTGACTTCATGTGTCTTTCTGTAGATACTAGGGCATAATTATTGGTTACAATTTTAAGGTTTTTTTGATTTCGTTTTTATTAAGGATTTTCCACTTCTTTTATGTTGCATTTCTTCATCATTACATCTTAAACGAAACTTTCAATTTTTTCTAAATGGAAAATTTTCTGGGACCATACAGACGCAATACTTCTAAAAGCATACAATAGTTTCCAGCATACTGTTGGGTGTATATAGATTTTTTTCTCATACGAGATAGTTATATATGAATTATATGACATTAGTCTTACACATATAAGACCTTTGATATCACTTTAATCTCAAAATCTTAAAGAAATAGTGTTATGGATCTTTATTTTTATATAATATTTAACTTTGTCTATCCTATCAAATGTGAAACTTTGATTCACAATTAAAGTATTCCGAACACATACTGCTTCTACTTCTGCTACATACGTGGATTGCTTTCCACTTATAAACTTCACTATTTATTTTGTTTAGACCAATTTATCCGTAAATGTATTTTAAAAATAATAAAATAAAAAAAATTTCTCATGGAATCGGAAGAAAATTAAATGTTTAAAATTGTTTTGATAAACCTTCAACATATTCTCTAATTCTTGCAATTATATCAACATATTTAATTACTATATATGCAGACATCTCACGACGTTTTTTTTATCAGGATATATACTAACCAGGTTGATTTTAAGATTTGGCTACTTGATTCCACAGCTTCAGTAGTACTATATAAATATTAATAGTAGCTTTATTTTATCGTTATATAATACACTTTGCTGATAAAGAAAAATGTCATTATAGAATAAAAGCTTGATTCTTCTTTTGCATGTTGTGTGATTTAAATTTGAATCCCAATGCTGGCACTATTTACTTTATAACTTTAATCTTGCTTTAAATTTGTAATTATGAGATTGAAAACAAACATTTTCGGAAAGAAAAAGGTTGAAAACTTGTTTTGGATTTAAATGGTTAAAATTAGAGTAAGCAGTTTTGTGAATAAGATCCAAGAAGAAACTTATATAAACGTGAAATTATACCAGATTGAAGAGAGATGAACAAAACTGGTGTACGAAAAATATGAAGATATTTTTATCAAAAAATCAGTGACCAAGTTGATTGCTAGCTACATAGGTATAGGATTAAGTAGGGTAGTTTGTGATGCGAGACATATTAATTTGGCATAATTATTTTAAGATATATATAGACTAAAGCAATGTTCAGAAAGTATCCTTAAATTTGACACATCAACAACTTTCTGAAATATTGTTTGTGTGGTTCGAAATGTGCAATAAGAAGTATGCAATAAATGGTGATATGAAGACATGTATAAAACATGCAATAAGAATTATATATACTAATCATGGTTGTGTGAGTTTTTTTGTGACTTTATTCTGGAAAGTTTATTGGGTGCCATAGATTTCTCCGGTAGTGATTTTTGACATGTTGGCACCAAGATATGAAGATTAACAGCATAAGGTTGAACACAGTTCTGTTGTCTCGATCAATCAAAGTTAACAAATCATGAATTTAGCGAATTTATATGGAATGATAAAAAGAGTGAGTGATGGAAGGAACTATAGAAAAAGCGGCGTCAAATTTTCTCCTACATCTAAATAATAGAAATATAACGGATTATGTGGCAGATCAACAAATTAAGAAAGATATACATGTGGGTTGTTCCTTTGTTAGGGCACCATTAAATATTTTCACAATACGTTTTGTACGGAAGAAAAAAAAACGGTTTAATTATTTAGGTGGTATTCACTTTCGGTTAGAAATATCAGTTTGGTACTCGTCCGTTTTTAGAAAGGTGTCAATTCAGACTTAACTTTCGAAAAAAAATGCTTCAATTAGGTCTATTTTAGCAAAAAGATTTGTAACACCATTAACGATATTGAGATTTAAATTGACTTATAAAATTATAAAATTAAGTATTGATATTTATATTAAAATTTAGTGGTAAAAGTCATGAATTAAGTTAACGGCTTTAGTAACTTTTGTCTGAAAGGGACCTCATCAAGACACTTTTTTAAAAAATTGGGGTTAGATTAACACAATTTAAAAACGGGTACAAAACTGACACATCTAAACAAGAGTGATACCATCCGACTAATTAAACCAAAAAATAAAATGAAAAGGATGAGGTAAATTACGTCATAAAAAATTACAAAATAATATTTAGAAATTTACTTTGTTGATTAGTTTCTAATAGCTTTATTATTAGTTGATTTGTTATCAATTTAAACATTTGTCGGATATATAATAGTACAAACAAAGTATTATATATGCTAAGAAAAATCTTAATGTCAGTTTTCATCGTAAACAAATTATAAAAAAAAAGGGGCTCAAATATTTAGTGATTTTTTTGAAATTTTTATTTAATAAATAATTATAATATATTTAGTGACATCTATAAATAACTATATATTAACACTAACATAAAAGATTTTTTTTTATTGGTTAACTTGTAATTTTTTTTTACGTTAGCAATATATGCTTATGGAGCACATAATTTAATATCCATTTCCGTAAAATAAACTATACATAACATGTAAATTTCATAAATAGTGTAATACTATATTGATAAACATTCCTTGTAAAATTCAAGTTAATTAAAATCCTACAATTGATATGATTTATAACAGAGTGTTAATTATATTCTATAAATTTTATTAATTAATTGGGTTATATTACTTGATTTTAAACCGTAGATTTTTTTTTTTTTGCAGATTGATTAATATATAAAGTCTCAAGCATAACAGTTAAGTTGATAATGGTTAATGTTCACAAAATATTGAACAGACTAAATCCAAAACTCATTACTTCTAAAATATGTTACTGCTTAACCACATTGTCAAAAAAAAAAAAACCTTAAGCACAGATAATTGACGACATTGAACGAATTTTGCATTTTCTTTTTCACACAAGAATTCTTTATTTTATTATATTATATTATCTTACTATTTTTCATGTTGGGTTAATTGAACGAGTCTTTACTGAATCTTCAAAATCGCGAGAATGTTCAATTTTAATTTAATTGACATTAATTAAGTAAACCGAATCCATTTATTCACTTTATGGTCGGTTCAAGATTTTATATATAACAAAATGTCAGCCTTATTTTTAATAAACCCTATAGTGTTTTCAACGTATATGATCATTAGAAGTTAGGGGTAAAAACATTTCGGTATTTGATAATGATATTGTTATGAATTAATGGTCGTCCATTGATTTATACAATTACTCATATGATTGATAATCATATTATTCATTACTCTTTATGATGTAATATTTTGTATTTACTATTTGATTTTATATCCTTTCTGGGTTACCATATTGTACCTATAAATAAGACTCGTCCTATCAGTAATGAGACACACATAAAAACAGAAGTTGCTCCCTACTCTCTCATTCTCTATTCTTCCTCTCCTTTGTCTCTCTTATTACCTTTATTTTATAACAGATATAAAATAAATAAATTTCAGGGACACTTTTTTCATATACACTTTTATATGACTTCTGTACGAATTGAAAATTAAATTTTCAAATATCAAACTTTGAATAACGAATCTTAGTTTTTTCCATCAGGATGAATTAATAATCATCTTAAACAAATTTATTATTTCTTTCTTTATTGTTTTTTTTTGGAAAAAGCAAGATTTTCTTATCTCTAGTAGACCTATTAGTAGGATTTGAATCCAGATGAAGTTCTAATCATCTGTCAGAGCAAAAAAAAAAAGAGTGGTTCTATATCAATGAAATCACATCATCCATACATAACGAATTGATGTGATATATCAAATCAAAATATATGAACGATAAAAATAGTAGTTTAATTAAGATTATAGAACTCACATGGAAGAAAATATATTTATGAATGAAATAAAATATGCAGTATTTACAGATAAATGTATTTGATTATTAAGGAAATATCAATATATTTTTAATGTCAAATTGGGATCAATTAAGACAAAAATAAAGCATTAGATCGAACTCTTTTTTAATGTCAAGGTAATAATTATAAATAGTCATCAACTCTCAGGTAAAGAGTAGAAAAGTAAGACCTATTATGGAACATTCAATTTATTAGAGATGTGTGATCATTACTTGCCTTTCTTCCTTAGAACATAGTTGAAAGCTATATTAAATGATATTTTAATATCTCTTATTTAAATCTAACCACCTTAAACACTTAATACACTAGAAGTTAATAGTTCATAAATAATTTAAGCACGTATAAAGACAAAGATACCACTCACTACCAACCTAACTATTAAACTCATGAAATGATTAAAAGAATTAAATAAATTTTACATAGAATTTCAAGTTAAAGTTTTATTATGAAGCAACAATTTATTCTACTATAACTCTGCAAAATAAAATGTTAAAAATATTTAAAATATACATATTTTCGCTTCTTTTTATTTGTATCTTCTTTTTGAATAAACTTATCCATTAATTTTTTTATAATTAAGGTAATATAGGTTAATTAGTTCCCTTTTGATCTATTAGGTATTTGATTTGTAAAAAATGATCTGGGACAGACTAATCTGCATATAATTTGTTGTTAGAAACATCTCCTTTGAAGGAGTTATATCTAGATCCTAAGTTTAGGACCCGAGTTTTATAAAACACTTCTATTGAAGTTTAAGACCTCATGTCATATGAATAAAAAATATTATTTTTACATTAAAGACAATTTTTGTTGGAGAAAAATATTTCATAATAATAATATTTTATGAAGTTTAAGTATAAATAATATATAGGTCTTATAAGACCCTTACATAAAAGGAGAGAGAAGATGCAAAGAATGATGTGATATAGTATTACCTACGACAAGTAAAGTCCGGCGATCTCAATATATTCTAATATGTGTTAATCATCCCACAAAATTGTACATCGATTCACATTTATTTAAGCTAAATTTTAAAAAAAACTAACAAAGTTTATTGTTATTTTTCTAATCTCAAAATTTAAATATATTATAAAATAAAAGATTTATTGTAAATATAACAGTTAATAAATATAAATTCACACTTCCATAAATATTGTATCAGTAAAATAATAAATCAAAAAATATGCTACATAATTAAAAAATAAAAAAATAAAACCAACCCTCACAAATTATGAATTATGCGGTTAATAGACTCCAATATTCGGTCTCTTATAAGTTTAAAGTTATCTGAAAATAAGATCAGTTTAAAATATTTAAATGGATGTAAATTTTATCTTACAATTTAATTTTGTAAAATTAAATTAAATTTAAACTATCTTTCTTATCTCCAATTATTTACGAGTTACATTTATCTTATATTTTATCTGTAATTTCTTTTCACTCCAAATTCAGAAAAGTTTATTAGTATTTTGTACACTATATAAGTTTTTCTTGTGTCCTCTAAAAACTGCTAATTGTTTCGGTACACCCAATAAATTTTTCATTGTTTAGAAGTTGAGATTAAACTCAGTTTAAATAATTATTCTTTCTTTCACCCTTCAACGTGTCCTTTAAAAACAAAACTGTGACAGGACTTTACGTTCCAAAGCAAATAATCTACTTCAAAGACATGATTGTTGCTCCTAACATCCCTATAGACCAATTTGGATCAGATCAGAATACTAACAATTATTAAGAACTTTACTATCAATATGTCTTGATTTTATAATTAATCTCACATAAAAATCATAATCACACATCTTATGCACAAATTACATCATAATTGTTTCGACTAATAAAAGAGTTTGATGTATAACTTAAACTATCATTTTACTATTATTATTCTATCATCATTATTAAAAGAGTGATTTCCATGATGACAAAAAAAGGATACACCGTACAATGATTATGGATTAACGTGATGTGACATGACATTTTTTAAATTAGTCAAAGTTAAAAAATGTAAAAAAAAAGAGTGTTTTTTATACATATTTAATCGAATATAAAACATACAACTTTAGTTTTAGAAACCATACTATTTTGTATGTTCACCTTCTGTGTTTACTGAAAACCAATATATAAAATTTCCTACTTTTTAAATCCACTATATCTAATATCAATTACATAACTAAATATATTCTCTAGAATGCTACTTTTGAATAGTAAAAATTTAATCGTACACAGTCATTGTGAAGGATTATATATATATATATATATATATATATATATATATATATATATATATATAACACCCATGTGAATCACATAGTATTGAGCAACTTCTACAATTAGGAAGAGAATTGTGAAAAGAAGAAAATGTGAGATGATTTCCAAAGCAAAGACGTAAGATCTCTTTGTAGTAATTCAAGCTCTTCTTTTTGTTTTCTTTTACAAGTAAAATACATTTATGTATAGTACTTTCTGAAACATGTTATTCTAGTTTTCGTAATTTTTTAAACGGGTCAAATGATGTTACCTGGAGCACCTTCCCAAAGTGGAGCCATAAAAAAGATAGATCATGAAATGGACCACATGTCTACATAGCCCGTGCGAAACCATTTTTTATTCTAATAAAACAACAATTGACTCCTTCTATCTTCCCACAAACTAAAATTACCAACATGCCCTTATATTTTTTTGAACCGACCAATATCTATGAGTAAATATTTTTATAGTGGTGATGAAAAGTTTTTTATGCTATCATTTGCACTGAATTGTCATGCATTTTGGGTCACTTTCTTGATTTAAAATCACCCGCATCATTGATTCCATGCATGACCTAGAATTTTTAATTGACATGCTCATCAAGTTCAATATCATCATCAAAATAACTACTACTCCTACTACTCCTACTACTCCTGCTATCTTATATAACCGAAGTACAAAATGGAGATTCGCCGCCATTGATATAGTGTTTGCAGAGATAATGGATAGATAGATAGATGGCAGAGAAACAATAGCTGTGTGTGGTCCACCAACAAGAGACATGAACTCAACGAAAAACAAGGTTGAGCCATGTTAATTTGTTCGTCAACGTGGTACTCTACAGTATCCACCACGTGCTCAATATAATAAATATTATTATTTATTATTTATTATTGTTGTTGTTGGATTATTAGAGTTGTGGAATAAAGTAATTAAGGTGACCCTACCGCGTTGTCTGATACCTTGATGCACTGGGTGTGACCCATCATCTCCATGACTCTCACACTCCTTTTACGCTCCTTCCGATCAACACGTTTTCATGTTTAGACATTCAAAATCAAATCAAAATCGAACCCTCAACCCTCAATCCTCAACCCCACGCACTGCACAACCTAAAGTATATATATAAGAGCACTTCCTGGTCCTCCTTTGCCGCCGCCAATTCCATGACATGAATATGGAGAGGGACACAGAGAAGTGTAAGAGTGGCGAAAAGTTATACAAAGGGGTTCGGAAGAGAAAGTGGGGTAAATGGGTTTCTGAAATCAGACTCCCGAATAGCCGTGAACGAATATGGCTAGGGTCTTATGATTCTCCTGAAAAAGCAGCACGAGCCTTCGACGCTGCTCTTTTCTGTCTACGTGGTCGCCGCGCCAATTTCAACTTCCCCAACACTCCTTGCAATGTGCCTCTGCCTGTGCCTTCTCACCACTCTCTCACCCCACATCAGATTCAAGAGGTTGCTGCTAAGTTTGCAAACGAGGACCCATTGCTACTAAAAAACCCTCTTGCACAAGAATCTCATGCTGATGTTGATGCTTCTGCTGCTGCTGCTGCTGCTGCTGCTGGAAATTCTTCATCATTTGGAGGGAAGTTGTGTAAATCTGACAGCACAGCGGAGTGTAGTTCCAGTACTGTGCATGAATGTGATGGCAGGGTGGAGGTGGAGCATGGGGACATGGATTGGACATTCTTGAAAGAGTTTGATTACTCCAATGATGTTTTCCCTGTTGTTGGATCCGACTATGATCTCTACTTTGACCTACACAACATGCACTCCACTTCAGGTGAGTTATTGTATTCCACTCCACCCCCACCTCCTTTTGAGGGTTATCAAGAATTCACTGAAGCCGAAGAAGACCCTTTTTCTCACCAATCATTCCTTTGGAATTGGAACTTTTGATCATTACGTTGCTGCCGGATAATCATAAATAAACATCCTTAGTCTTTGTATATAAATATATATGTATGTCATGTTTCTAAATAACAGTAGCAGCAGGGACAGGATAGGACATGACACAGGCTTTGTCAGACCATATTATTATTAGTATATATATATATATATATATGCCTATCTATGTGGCTGGAGACTAGGTTTTTCTTGTGCAATCTGTTCCATAGATTGTCACAGGCATCCACAGATGTTGTCTTACATGTTTCCCCTCGGCAATAAGTATTTGTACTTTATAGGTTGTTTCTTGTATACTGGTATATATACAAGTATATATTTATACCTAAGTATATACACATGACATTCATCTGTGATGGATTCTGTAAAATTAAATCTTAGTGAATTTGTACTGCTTAAATTTGCTGTACACAAGTGTATAACAGTAAAGTAGTTGATTTTATAGTGTGTGCTCTAAGTAAGTATTTGAGGATATATAAATGGTATAGCAGCTTAAGAACATTGGAAATTTATGTTTTTCGTATAGGAATATTAACACCGGTGCTTGCTCTTTCTTCATTGCTAGGGATTTCTATATTATGTAATCTTGGGTCTGTCTTCTTTCTATTTATAGGTAAATTCATTCCCAAATCTCATAGAGATCAAAATGGCATTATCATGTAACTGCTAAAAAACGTATAGATTCAACTTTTTGAACGATAAATGATATTTAGTTCTCACACATATATCATCATCAATCATCTTGAATCGTCTTTAATTTGGTATACATCTTGAATTATATTTTTATACTTGTTTAGGGAAAAGGGTTTAATATTTTTGTTGTATTCTCTCAAAAAAAATACATATACATAAATTAGGGTTTCCATTTTTATACTTGTTGATTATTCTTTTATAATTTGTTACAAATAATTCTTTTTACAAAATTTGGAAGTTACATATTGATTTGTTACAGATCAATATGGAAAAGAAGCATATTAAGATTGATTGGTTATTGCTTGAGATACAATCTTTGAATGCTTTTTGGGGAGAAAGAAAGGTTTATAAGGCTTATCATAAATATATATAATGATTGAATTCAACATAGCCCTAATCTTGAAAAGCTGTTAACTCTGCAATTAGAATTTTATTTTGATAATGAACAGGATATATATTTGCTTCTGTTTTTAGATACAAACTTATTAACTACAATGTTCTTGCTGATTTTTTTTAGTTATTCATTAATTGTGACGTGTTAGTAAATGAACTGTGTGATGAAAGGGTATGCTAGTTTTTACTTTCAAGTTGAGTTGTATTTGTGATTAATTAGTAAGATTGAGCTCAGTTAAAAGTATATTGGGTTTAATTTTTATCAATAATTCCTGATTTATTAGTGATTTAGTTATACATATGGCAATAATTTATTCATTGAGAGGAGGAAAAAAGGAAAGTTTATGGCATTAATATATAAATTGCGAAGGATCCTATGGTATCCAATTGTGAATAATTTATTTATGATAATGTCTAGCGTTGCAATTGCATTACATGTCAATAAACAAGATTACATTCACTAAATATTGTGTTTTATTTATGGGAAAAATAAATAAACACCTTATTTAAAACAAGAAATAAACAAAACCGTAGATAAATATGAAATGTTTTTAAATTATTTTTTATGTTTATTTGTGATTTATTGTGTGGATGGGTGTGTTTTTTTAATTTTATGTTTAATTTTTTTTAAATTACTTGAATATATATAATGTTGTAATTTTTTTATTTATTTCATAAGAATTTTATATAATTTTAAATGATTTAGTTCGTTAATGAAATTACTTATGTTAATTGAATACAATTGAAAAAATAATAATGATAAATTTAAGTCTTTATATTGCCATAAAATAAATTCACGAAAATAAAATTTAAATAACATCAACAAAAATTTGAATAATAGCAATACAACCATTTATTTATAAGAGCTAATGACATGGCCTTCTTAGTTGTCTTTTATATATTCTGTATGTTTTATATTCGATAAGGTAACAATGCAAACTGATGTTAAATTTGTGATTAAACATTAATATTGTTAGCAATAACCTTTCCATGGCAATTAATTCGAATGATTGATCTCTCATTTTTATTATTTTTTATATTATGAAACAGTGTTGTTAGTTTTCATAGTAAAGGACGGAGAAAAAGATCTATAATTTTTTTCAACAAATTTTCAGTTTTATTTCATTATTTTGAATATTTTTAAGTAATTTTATGGGTTAAATATATTTTTTGTCCATCAACTTTTAGTGAGAATCGGAATTAGTTCCTCTTCAAAATTTAGATCCAATTTAGTCTCTCAACTTCAAAATTGTGTGAATTTAGTCCTTCAAAATGCGTTTGATAATTATTTCTTAACTAATATTGAAATAAAAATATGTTAAATGGTGTAAACATCTCAAATACTATTTACATTTGAAACGTTAAATAAACATAACAAAATTTGTTTAAAAGGATTTAATTCACACAATTGTGAAGTTGGGGACTAAATTAGACCAAAGTTTCAAGAATGGACTAATTCTAATTTTTACAAAGTTAAGACAAAAAAAATATTTAACCTAATTTGATTGTTTTAGGAAAAAAAAAGCTAGTTAGTATAATCCTTTATCATTAACAATTATTAGCTAAAATTGATTTATTGACAAAAATATACTCAGACAAATCACAAATGTCACAAGTCAATGTAGTATTATTATAACAATAAAAATATATTCAATTAAAAAAAAGGACGTTAAAAGTAGTATTAAATAAATAAAAAACTTGTTCTAACAGAGAAGAAAAAAAACAGTTTATAAGACTAGGACTGAAAAAAAGATAAAGAAGTATTAGAATTTGTACAAAGCCGTACTGGTAGGAAGCAAAAGCCGGTGGTCAATGACGGAGTTGTGTGGTCTGGTCGCAGACTCGTGTTAACTGCGCGGAGTCTTCTTTTCTTTTTCAATGCTATTCACAATTTTCCTTTTCGTGAATAACCTCATAATACTTTTAATCTGAAAATAAATAATTATTTTTTTCTAATATAAGAATATTATATTTATTTGAGATTTTGGTCAGTCAGATCTTATTTTATATGAATTTCATTATGCTACATTATTCTATAAGATTTTGTTTGAATTTATTTTAATACAAAAGTCTTATTCATATTTTAAAGTATAATTTTTGTGAAATGATTTTTTTTTTTTTGAGACTATACATTGTATAGAACATTTTACTCCTCACATAATCAAACAATTCATTTTTAGTACTTTGATATAAATTATCCAATCAAATATATTATTTGAGAAGGAATGTATAACTAAAATATATGTTGGTATTCCGAATCAAATTATACACGTGAGATTTTTGGGTTAAATATGTTTTTGTTCTTTTATTTTTTATTGAATATTAGAATTAGTTACTCTTCGAAACTTTGATTTAATTTAGTCTCATAATTTTAGAGCTGCTTGAATCATAACTTTAGAGCGGTTTGAATCTAGTCTTTTTAACCAAATTTTATAAAATTTATTTGACGTTTCGAATGTGTTTCATGATAGTTTATTAGTTAACGTTGAAACAAAAATGTGTCACTATGTAAACAACTCAAATACTATCATGAAATGTGTTTGAAACGTTAAATAAACTTAAGAAAATTTGGTTAAAAAGACTAAATCAACACAACTCTAAAGTTAGGAAACTAAATTAAGCCAAAATTTCAAATAAGAATTAAAAAACATATTTAATTCTGAATTCTTTCTTGGATAATTAATAATTCTTTTTCTCGTTTTGAGAGAACTCTAAAATTTCTTGCAATCGCAAAAGAATTAATTTAAAAAAATATATGATCAGATAAAAAAAATAGTTATTTTTGATGCTATTCGAACATTCTGTCAAGAACATAAAGAATTAATAATCAAGAGACTCTTTTAACATTTAAATTGATGTGTTTAAAATTTGGAGTGAAGTACATGTCTTGTTTTGTTCTTCATGAGTTCTTGCTGGATTTAAGTTTGACCTCTTCCTTTTTACATTAATTCTCATGACATTCAACGGTCAAATATTGGGTGTTTTCCCTTCCTAGGTGATATGGAATGTTAAGAACATTAATTATTTTTGATAGAATAAAAATTGAATAGTGGACTTTGAACAACTTCCCACACAAAAGTTGACACGAAATTGTTCAAGTAACATGTTTCACAACGATCACAAGTTTATACTTTTGTTTTGTTACTCCAAGAGAAACAAGTTGTCAAATATTTATAAAACTTTTCACACTCGTAATCTTTCAAGCCAAGAATGTCATGGAGTACGAATAAATATGCATGATAACTACAATGTCTAACAAAATCTTTGATTATAAATAATTGGTTTTATAATATCTTAAGTAATACATAAATAAATAGATAGATATATAAGTATTGAATCATATGGATTTTTTTATAATTATTTAATATTATAAATATTTAAAATTTGTAAAGACAGATAATAAAAAAACTATTTTAATAATTAAGGTTCAATGGAGGTGGAGATAGATAGTTAAAGAGAAAATCTCCAACCCACCAACTCCTTTTTATTTTATTTTATTTATTTATTTAAATTAAAAATAATTAAAAAAAAAATTTCATATTATATTTTTGTAAAAATATAAATATATAATATTATTATAATTTAAATAATTAACACTTACAAATTAAGTTTTAATTATTAGTTATAATAGAGTAATTTAACATGTAAATGTAATGATTATTTTAATTTATCAGATTAAAAATATTAAATGATTAATTAAAAACTTAAAAAATATGTATATGATTAAATATGCTTTAAACATTTATTTATAAGTATATATACAAATAAATTATAAATAAAAATTTTAAAAATTAAATTAAAATTAAAATGTGGTTGGCCGGCCCGTCTTGTGACGGAGTGGATTACATTTTTTGACTCATTTTTCAATGACAGACCAACCCGATCCAATCCATTTTTGGCGAGTCAAAAACGGAACAATTGAGAAACGGATTAAACACACCCATTTTGTCATCCTAAAAAAAAGTGATAACAATAACCATACTTATAATACGATTGATTTAGTGAAATTCTTTGTTGATAGTTTGAAAGAACTCTACACACTTTTAATTTATTGAGAACCAATATAAAAATGGTGTTATATTATTAAACTTTCTATTACACCCACATTTCTGACTGGATGTTCTTTCGAAAAGGACTGTGAACATGTTTAGAACCATCGTATTTTATTAGTGTCTGGTTATATTGCTTCGTAAGTATTCTGTAAAAGTATTTTTATTAGCTTGATTCAAACTCTTATTTCTAAAGCTAACGCGTGTTTTTAATTGGTATTAAAACTTACTCCTTAGATTAAAGAAAGTACAATGAAAAAAAAAAGGTCTTACAATAAACAAATCTTCTTTATTCAAAGAAGGGAATTGCAACTTTTGAAATCAAATAATAATTACATTCTTTTAGTCTTATCATTTAGCACGATGAACCTCATTGAATATGGCACCCATACACCAATAAGAGCCTTTAGAAATCTAAATACCATGTCTTAGAAGAAATCATAAGTACTCTAAAAGTACACAAGTCAAAGTTACAAAATTAGAGATTCATCAAAGAGAAGTCATTCTTCTTTAAGGCTTCCAAAGTTGAACTACTAGAAGAAGAATTTTTTAAATGATGAAGACATTGAAAGAAAAAAAGAAAAAGAAACAACATCCCTCGTCTTAGAATAATTTCCTCGAAAATGAAGAAGAGAGGAAGATTTAAAAGAATAAAGTGTTTAGTAAGAACAAAACTCATAACAAAGTGGTGAAATGAAAGTTAACTAAAATCAAAGGTAAACATAATTGATCTCATGTTTTAGTACATTCAATAAGTCTTACGTGCTCAAGTGTTGAGTTCAAACGCAATTTAAATACTTTTTCATCTCTCCACCTTTTGAGGCGTCTTTTAAGAACAAAATCATGACAGAATTTCATGTTCCAAAAGGACAATACTTCTAGAACACAACAGTTCTTTCCATGAAGCCAATGACAACTCCCTTTATCCTCGGCGATAAAAGTTTTTTTCAAAAGACATTCGGTATATTAAAATTGTTTTTGTTGATTCTATATTCAAAGAAAATTTGTTAGGTGTAAATAAAAAATTGAACTTTGAGCTTAATTGCTTGAAGGATAAATTCAATACTTTTGAAAGAAAGTCAAAATGTCTTTCTTATTTTCAAAATTAAAGCTTTAGAGAACAAAAGGTTTGTTAAAAATCATTATCTAAAATAAAAGTCTTAATGACAAAATTTTATTATACAAATAGAATTCTCAAAATAGACTACTGATATTATAGATGAACCCAATTAAGTTCACTCATTCATTAGTGAACTTAAAAATAAGTTTGATTTAACACACTACAGACTCGTTGAATAAAAGAAGTGATTTACTTAATTTTAAAAAGTTATAATCTTTTTCATTTTTTTGCCTTCTTTTTTAAATTTACTTTTTTTTTCTAATATGGAAATTGAAACCAAACTTTAAATTACTAAAATAACCATCACAAAAAAATTATCATATTAACACACACATATAATTATAAATATTATATTGAACATTAAATGATAATTTTAAATAACTTTATAATAAAATTTAAATAATCTCAAAATTTAATCCAGCATGCTATAACTAACAATATAAAATCAAAATCACTAAAGTAGAAAAAATAATATTAATTTTATAAAAAAATTAGGGAAAGTAAGAACTAGATAGGAGAGCACGAAGCTAAGCAACGTGTATATATACCACGCCTTTCTATTTAAAAAAAAAAAAGGTTGAGTTGTTGGAATGCATCAAGTTTTTTTTTTAAACACAACCTGAAAAAATAATTTTTTTAAGTAGCTAAGTTCAATTCCGCTGGTTGTGGAATTTGTAATTTCTTTCAAAGCCTGATGATTTGAATTGACGTCACTATGATGACTCTATATACCAGAATCTGGTCAATTTTCGGAATCGGATGATAAAAACACAATCCTAAGTCCAATCCTTCAGGTCGATCAAATCCATTAAAGTGTGCTATTGAGGTAAATATATGAGAAAGTGCGTATCCTAGAAATGTTATCAGGAATTAGCAGGGTACCATCATACCATCCTCCATTAAAAGAACATAAAATGCTAGTGTAGCAGCTAACAAAAACCACTTACAACCTTGTTCAGGAAAATCACTGGCAATCACTGCAGGCTTATATCACATTTGACATAAACCTCGACACTAATGGGTGATAGTATGATGAACAGTTCTACTGAGCATCGACACTTTGTCATCTTTTAATAGCTAATCTTTAGGCAAAGCGAAAAAATTAGGGGTGGCAAACGGGTAGTTCGGCCCGTTTTGATCCAGTCCATATGTGGCACATCAAAAAATGGGTCGGGTCGGGCTGATCCGTCAAACAGAAACGGGTCAATAATCACAATCCATCCCGTATAGGACGACTAACGGGCCGAGACGGGCTGGCCCGTCTAGTTTTCTTTTAATTTGTTTTATTTTTTAAATTTGTTTATATATACTTATAAATTATTATTAAAGTCATATTTAATCAAATAAAATATTATTTTAACTTTTAATTGATTAGTTAATGTTTTTAATTAGATAAGTTAAAATAATTATTAAATTTACATATTAAATTATTCAATTATAACTAATAATTCAAACTTAATTTGTAGGTATTAATGATTTAAATTATAATACTATTATATATTTCTACATTTAAAATATATAATCTAAAAAATTGATCTTTTTAATTGTTTTATTTTATTTATTTATTTAAAACGGGCCAACGGATCAGGACAGGACGGGTCGGCCCATACTTTGACCCGTCAAGTTGACGGGCTAAACAAAACGGGCTAGACGGAACGGACCAGAACAGACTGACGGGTTAAAATCTTCAACCCAGCCCATTCCTTTTAGCACGGGCTGACGGGCTAGCACATTGGGCCCAGTCCGTTTTGTCACCCCAAGAAAAAATCAAGTGTACCTCTAAAAAATTGATCTAGCGTGCTAGTTTCCGAAAGTTTATTTATATAAAACTCAACCACACTAAGATCTTCCTTAAATGCAGAAAAGGCAAGGCAAAATTCATTAAACCTTTACTTAACTTCCTCAATACAGTTCACATTGCAACAGCAGACTAAACCCTTTTGGTTAACATATCAAGATAACAATAGAGAAATCATTGCATCAGAAGATTCTGGTCCATCGTTATTAACACTTGGTATAATGTTGCTAGGAGATACAAGTTTTACAAACTCTCTGAGTTCTGTAAAGCTGCTATGCTCACTATACGGTACTTCATACCTGATGAACAAGGAAAGCTTCAATTAGTCAATAGTCGTAAAAATTTAAGGAACGAGAGCCTGATCTACCAACTACCATTGTGCACAGCTCTAAATAGTGTAGTGAATATAACTCAAAAATGTACTTATGAGACCAGGGCTTTAGTATAACAAACTCTATTGACCACAGGTAGAAAAAAAAGTCTTCAGTGTATATGATTCAAGATTCTGACCAGAAGTATTTAATAAAATAAGAAAGTAATGAAGGAAATTAAAGTACTACCTTATAATAGTACCCTGCTGCCATCTTCTTCCAGGAGACTTCTTTTTACCTTTGCCAAACGTCCAGCCAGTGGGGGAGAAAGCAACTATAAGGTTGTACCGATTCTAATTAAAGAAAAGGCATCCGATGATTAGAAACGTGGAGCTAAAAATGTTATTCAGTATGAATATCCCCCCTCTAAAGCTGTACAACCCAGCCACCAATATATTCAATCATGGAACAGCTCTCAAACAAATATTATAGATCCAAGTGTGAAAAAAAAATACTACTTGTTTCGTCCTACAATAATATTCTTTTAAAAAAATTGTTGTCTCTTTCTATAACATGCCTTTGTAGTTGAATGATATATTAATTATTTCTTCTTAAAATAACCTTATTTAATCGACATGCTTTTACCAAAAGAAATTCATAAATGAATGACAGTTACTCTCTCTGATGTGGTTCGAGAATGTTAGTACTTACAGATACCAAAGTTTCAAAGACAAATGTAATTTTGAGAAAATAATATTACTGTCAAATTTATAATTGTTAACTAATTTAATTAATTTTATATAAGTGCTAACTAATTGAAAGGGTCTTATGATTAGTCACGGAGGGAGTAATACATGTATGCATACATCAAGATATGTTCCTCTCACATTGAATAAATACCACAAAGTTAAGCATACAGTGCCTGTGCCAGAAAAACAAGCGGTAACACTAACCTTATATTGACTTGATATTTGCTTCAATCTTTTGAAGCTTGCGAGCGTCCACATAGGGGCAACATGAATGTTGCTTTCATGTTCATTTGAAGTGAACCACTGTATATCCTCCTCCTTAAATTCCAAACATTTTAAAAGACGCAACTTTGCCGCAGTCACGTGAACCTTTTTACGAAGCGCGCGAGCAACCTCCAAGAATATCCTTTCTTTTCCTAAAAGAACAAATGAAAATAGGGACGTGACAAAAAAATCGAAAATCTTCTTATTTTTCCTCATCAATTTCTTAGTAATGGGGCAATACTACCACAGAAACACAACTCTATGGAAACCTACCAATGGTATAGCTGCCGATCAGAAAAAGAGTCTTGGGATTAAAAGTTTCTGCTTGAATGGCGTCAATGACGAATTGTATTACCGCCTCTTGTTTTGGAAAGTCATACTGCAAAGAAACAGAGTACACATATTAAAAGGAATTATTAAGAGTCAAAGGAAAAAGTATATTAGGTTATGAACTCATTTTAACAAACTGAATGTAATTCAGTGATTGTAACAACTAAGTGCAAAGATTGTAAGAGAAATGGATGTACCGTGTTTTTGGAGAAAAGACTTGGGAAAAGGTAAAATTTTGTTGTATTTTGTCACTTTTCATTAGTTTAGACTGGATTATACTCAGTCTTTTATCTTTTACCTTACATTCAATTTGGTTATTTATATTCAAAAGAATTAAATTTAATCATTTATGTTTTTTAGAGTGAATCAGAATATCATTCCATCAGTTTATAATTAATTTACTTAATAATAGTTTAAACATTAAAGATTTAAAACTGTCAAAAAATACCCATTTTTAAAATATTTTCAGAAAACATAGTGGAGGATTTTAACCACCACTATAATTTTAAAAAAAAAAACAACGCCCAGCCCTCTAGGCTTGCATACTCGATATTCTGATAAGAATAAAGTATTACCAACCCTATTTCTGTAGTAAATTGCTAAGACCGTCTCTGTCAAACATGCTTCTAAGTTAGTATTAGTTTATTCAAATACCTAGCGATATTAGGCATACTATTACTCACTAAAACACATTAGTTTCTTTGGATAACCTTCTGAAGAAAGTTTTCACGTTGAACTTTTTTCCTCAAAGCAACTTTCTCGAACTAAAAATGAACCAAACTGAACTTTACTTTGTCTAGAAAACTAACATTATGGGGAAAGATTAAAATCCAAAAAGAAACATTATGGTAAGATATTGCACATTGCCGCTGCCAAGCCAACCATCAGTTGCCATGTTAGTATCCAAGGCCCCTAATAAACTATAGACATAAAACACTTCACTTTGTCTTAATCTCGAGTAGCTGGATTGTAATGTGATTCTCCATTATTTCTTTATTTTGTCATTGAACAAAAAATTAAATTTATTGAGGCCAGGTTCCAGAACAAAAGTTTACACATTCATGTCATTTTGACAGATGACTCCACTATTCATATAGGACTAACCTGTGGATTGCAGTATGTTGTATCAAGAATTAGAGTATTGATAGGACACATCTTGAGTAAAGGATTGATTGTCATTTCGTCACTAAACCGGAAATCACCCGTGTGCAGCACAGCCTAAAAGGAAAACATCTAGTCATTAATCAATGCTAACATAACAATGGGTAACTGCAAAATAATAAATACGCTCATAAGTCAATCCAAGCCACACCTTACCATTTGGAGGTTGAAAGAGTATGAGTATGGAACCTGGACAGTGGTTGGCATCAAAGCAAGTCACATCAACACCAGCTATTTCAATCTTTTGGTTCAGAGGCAAAACATGTAATTTATCATATGAAATTCCAATGTTCGTATTTACTAGTCTAGCTGTAATGGAGGAGCAATAAATCTTTCCATGATTGAATGACTTGGTAAGACCTTGATAATCTGCAATTTAACGTGATCACAAATGAGAACCAACAGCCAAAGCGTCACTTGGAAAAGTTTGACTCTGATGGCATAATCCACTCAAGAGGATAGGCATACCATGAACTCCATTAATTATTTATTTGGTAGTTTAAACTAATGTCTCCAATTTAACGTGATCTGAAACAATTTTTTTTTTGGATACAAACACCCAAATATAGTTGGAAGAAAATAGAATCCACAATTTTATAGCACATTCAATAATGCATTTCCACGTAAGCACCAAAGCTACTTCGTTACTACAGTGTTTTCCATGAAGAACATCTTCGATCTCCCACTGTGAATATGTGATTTCCACAGTAATTGTATATCCAAATTTTATGACCAAAGTCAAGCATTATGTAGAGAAAACATATCAAAACAATTATTCAAACTTACTAAGCTGACCATTTGTTAGGGATCCGTGTGTCAACTGTTAAATCAAATCTACTAAGAGCTTACAATACGAGGCCCTACTCAATAGGATCACATCTCTGTGTGTGAAAAAAAAAAAATATATATATATATATATATATATATATAATATATATATATATATATATATATATATACACACATAAACACGTTTGGAGCATATAAACAGTGTGACTCAACAAGACTGAAGTTGATTTATGATAAAGATTAACTGTACACTTACGGTCCAAGTGGAAGTGTGTGAGAAACCAGTGGGAACAATCTCCTCTAAGATATTTGAAAGCATCCTGCATGCAATAATGTATTTGTCAAACACTCGGACCTACATCAAGACTTGAGAGAGATATAATGGTGATAGAATAGCAGAAGTTTTCTAGGTTAACGTTCATAATTTACTGGCACGAATATTGCATTCATATTTTGCTCATTTTCTTCAATTTCCTTTTCTAGTTCAGAAGGTCAACATGAAACGTGATTGATGTGTATGCTCAATTTGAAAATAGACGTCCAAGTGGCCTATAAGCATTTGAATGGATATTGAAACCAGTTACCAAGCAGCACACAAGAAAAAACCTTTTCTACGAGCAATAATGAATCAAAAGCACAACTTGAATGTAAAAGACAAGGATTTTCCTTTTCTAGATAATTTAGAAAGGGAGGTTTCCCTTCTTTCTAAAATATTTACAGAGTCGCAAATGAATACATGAAGGCAATATAAATTAAATCAAGACAAATACGCATGTATCATTTAAACTACTATTTACCACTCGGAAAGGCGTTCCTTGTACAGAACACCATTTGGGAACATCACGGAGCTTTCTATTTGTTGTCACAACTTTTGATTTGTGCTTACGACCAGAATCCAAGTCACTGTTTTTCATTTCCTTTTGTTCTCCAGGAGGGGCAGAAACTTTCTTTTCTTTGGAAGCAAACCCCGGAAAATATTCAGTAATTAATTTGTTTGCCGCTGGTTTATTAGAGCCGTCAGCTTTTCTTTCAGATTTGTCATGCTTTAATTTGACTTTCTGGTTTCTGATCCTTCTAGGCTCCGCCAACGCACTCCCTTGTTTCTCATTTGCAGCGGCATCTCCTTTTCTTAGTTCACACAGGGCATGCACAATCTTTTTTCTTGGCCCAAATGCAGTGATACCCATGCTTAAGAGATCCTGCAGATACAGAAAGAAATGAGGAAAAATATTGGCCAACATTAATCCTCAACAACAAAGTAAAAGACAAACACTTAATACAAGCAAACCATAGTATATTTGGGATACCGAAAAACAAAAGCAAAGATATCCTTATATTTCCAATAACAACCTCATTAGGATAAGCGGTCTTCATGAACACTCTAGACCACCAAAATTGCAAAGTAACTACTTTTCCCGTCAGTGGGGAGAGGAGAATAATAACTACAAATTCTAATTGCTTACGTAAAGCTGAAAATTAAACAAACAATTCTTCAAAGCATAAATGAAGAACAATGAACTAATAAAACCCAAAAATAAATTCAAGCAACATATGGGGCAGAGGTTATGAACCTAAAACTACTGGAATGAATGAGACCAATTAAATGACATAAGTAAACCTCTTCTGTGAGCCATTGCAGCGTGTCCCAATCAACTTCTTCCCTAACGAAAATCACTTCATACTTTCCCAAACCGAGCCCGTGGAGCCAATCAACAACAGAAGCGACTTTTGGCCCATGTTGAGCACCCTTCTCGTCTTCAGGAATCGCAACCTGCACAGCATTTTCACAACTTATAATTGAATTGAAATGATAAAGCTCCCACTTCAATCACCATGAATGGTGTTACTGTTGTGTAAAGGGTGTGAATCTAACGTTATCTCCTTTGTCAAGACAATTATTGGTATGAAGATGTCTTTGTTCCTCAGTCAAATTCGAAATATCAACATCACAAAGGGGACACCGAACGGAACTATCTACTTCCTCCAACTCGTCGCACAAATTCATCAACAGACCAAGCTCCGAATCAGAATCTGCAACTGCAGAGTTAAGCTCGCCGGTTCTCGAAACCACCAGCTTCGACTCTATCGAGTTGCGAAGATAATTCCCCTTCTGTTTCAGCTCCGACAAAGACGCGGAAGAAGAATCACTGTCCTCTTGTTCCGAGTGTTCAACGCTGCAAACCGAAACGCAATCTATGGAGGAAGGAATGAAATCCAAGCTGCAGTTCAGAATTTCGCTGCCCTCGCTGGGTCGAGCGTTCTCCTTGCCGCTGCCACGAAGCGCCGTCGTTTTTCGTTTTGGCTTCTTCATTGGCCGTTGATTGTCGTCGACGGAAGCGAGCGCGTGAAAACCCGTTGCCGTTTGAGTAAGAGGGATCTCAAATTCATCGTTCTCGTCCCAATTCATTGTGGAAATAATCTCTTCTCTACTCTGCGCCAGAACTTGAAACAAATATGATACGCATTTCAAATTTTTAAGCGGGAAGCGAGTGTGATATGAAATGTATTTTGTGCTTGGGCCAAGCCCATCGTCGCCTACCGCGGGCCCAGACCCAAGCCTAATTTTTTTTTTTGCGCGTTTTTTTCCCATGTGACAAAGACAAGCCTTCACTGCTTTATTATTTCCTCCACACTGTGAATCTGCAAGTTGAATCAGTGAGCTTTTTGTTTAACTATGGCAGCGGAAGACAAGTGGTGCGTGGTGACCGGAGGCAGGGGTTTCGCCGCTCGGCATTTGGTGGAAATGCTAATCCGGCACAGCGAGTACTCCGTTCGCATCGCCGATTTGGAAGACAGCATTGTTCTCGACTCCGCCGAACAGTTGGGGCTTCTCGGCCAGGCCTTGGACTCTGGCCGGGCCCAATATGTTTCCGTCGATCTTCGCAACAAGGCTCAAGTCCTAAAAGGTGATCAACCTCTTCTATTCTCTCTCAATTGTATCAACAATTTTGTCGCGCTCGAGCACTGGCTAATGTTGGTTTTACGAGTAGTACAGCATTAGAAGGAGTTGAGGTTGTGTTCCACATGGCTGCTCCAAACTCTTCCATTAACAACTACCAGCTTCATTATTCCGTCAATGTGCAAGGTGAACCTCATTCTTCTGCTTATTTGCTTCTTCAAAGTTTGAATCTGACTGAGCTTTTTCCTATGTAAGGGACAAAGAATGTCATCGATGCTTGCGTGGAGCAGAAGGTGAAGCGACTTATTTACACCAGCTCTCCCAGCGTTGTTTTCGATGGAGTTCATGGGATTCATAATGGTGACGAAACAATGCCTTATACACCTTCGGTATACACTCTAGCAACTCTTCTTTTACTTAATTCACAAATTTCCATGCGTTTCTTCGCATGGAGCTTGAGAAAGATAGATAATGTATATTGTTATAAGACTAGTTCGGGGTGGTCCTAAGCGTAATTCTTTTTGTTGGTTTCAGCCTAATGATCATTACTCAGCTACGAAAGCCGAGGGTGAGACATTGGTTATTAAAGCTAATGGGACTAATGGGCTCCTAACATGCTGCATACGCCCTAGCAGCATTTTTGGGCCCGGTGACAGATTGTTGGTGCCTACACTAGTTGAGACTGCCAAAAAAGGGAAATCTAAGGTAGATGTTGTTTATCCTCCTAATGGTATATATTTTAGTGCCTGTATATCTAACATCATTCCTATGGCAGGAAATGTATCTATTACGGTTGAGTCTAATGATATAATTTAACCTTTAGTTTGACTGGTTCTTTGGAGCCTATTGACTGATTTTAGTGTGTAACCAACTGGGCTGACACTAAATGTCATTATTTGTTGTGCATATCTGGAGTCTTAGGAAATATATGGTACTTTTTACTGTATAAATTACTAATTCAGTACTAATGAAAATGTAATCTTGAATATTTTTTTTATTAGCCTTATGAACATCTTGAAAAATCAAAGACTAGCCCAGATTGAATGAAATGGACTCGGACTGCTAATTAAAACATTTTTCTTTATAGCTTTGGGAGGAATATGTACACCAATGGTTGCAAAGCAATTAACTATTTATTGGCAGAAACTGCCTTCATCCTTTCTTTGATTCTCTTATTTATATTTCTCTTTTGATCAGTTCCTTATTGGCGATGGGAATAACCTTTATGATTTCACGTATGTTGGAAATGTGGCTCATGCCCATATATGTGCTGAACGGGCTCTGGCTTCAGAAGGGCCAGTTTCAGAAAAAGCTGCTGGAGAGGTACCACTGAGATTTTTTTACGACTTAGTGACTTCTGTTTATTTGTGTTTGTAAATGAAGATTAAAAAGTAGACTTACAGAGATGATGATGATGATGTGTTTGAAGGTTTAGGGTAGAGTCTCTTCATTTGGGAAAATGAGGAAACATGAAAGAATGCTTGTTGAGAAAGACTTGCCAGAGACCTTTGTTAAATTAAGAATGAATTATTTCATTTGCATTCTCATACTAAAGGGAAGGGAAAAATTATTGATTTGCAAGTTGGGAAACTTAGCAATTACTGTAGTATTTTATAGCTAACGGGTATTTGTTTTGTAGGCATATTTCATAACAAATATGGACCCTATGAAATTTTGGGAGTTCGTGTCAGTGGTATTGGATGGTCTTGGATATGAAAGGTAGTTTCTTTCATACCGTTACCATTAGTTATTTCTTTCACATGTTATGGAACCTCTTTTTTTTATTTGAGATTCTCCCATAGTGTAACCAAGGATTCAAACCCATATTTCATGCAATTTTTTTTACTAATGATTTATGAAAATACCGATTTGAATCTCGGAAAAGGAGTATTTATGATCCTAGAATGACCAGTAGTCAAATAGTAATCAAACACCGAGGCTATCTATAGATATGGAAAATTTACCTATATTTAAAAATTGAGTAACATAAACTATCTTGAACTGTGGACCATTGGGTTGTTCTAGAGGTGGCAAATTCGGCTGGCATGCATGGGATCATATATTCTAACCCCAATGCAACTATCGTGTTAAAAAAAATATATATATATTTACTCTGTGTCTCCCCTGCTGAATTCATAGTAAAAGGGAAAGTGATGGCAGTTTCAATTGTCAGATTAAGCATAAAACTCTTATTTGATTATACTCAGTTAACAATTTTACATCCTTTTCCTAATTTTTTTTCATAGTATGAAAGTTGCAAATTTCGGTTGTCCTTTATCATCAGTAGCTCAAGTTGCTGTCAATTAGGGATGTTGGATTATGGGATTTTTTGTCTTGCTATCCTAACCAGTGGCTATTATTTTGTTATCTATTTTATTCTTAAGTATGACTTCTTTATGTTAATAGATTATTTCCTCAGTTATTAATCAATCATTCGTAAGTTTTAAAATTTCTTGTACTTTTCAATGCTTTTTCAATGCTTTTTTCTTGCTATCTGAGTCATGTTATCTTTTGCAGGCCAAGAATAAAGATCCCTGCCGTTGTTATCTTGCCCATTGCGCATTTGGTGGAGTGGATATATAGGCTGCTTGGCCCATATGGGATGCCGGTGCCTCAGTTAACCCCTTCAAGGATAAGACTCGTGACCTGCAGCAGAACTTTTGATTGCTCAAAAGCAAAGGATCGCCTTGGCTATGCCCCCATAGTAACAATGCAGGTCTCTGATATTTATGAAAAGTAATAATATATTATAGCATCTAATATTTACTTGACATTAATCTTGTTTATGCTTTTAAATATAAAAACATGATGACAAGTTGGCTAACTTCATGCCCCCAAAATCAATGATAACGCCAAGTTAGGATTATATAATATATTATGAAAACAAGTATGCGATGCTATTCTTAAATGAATGATATTTCAGTGTACTAAGGTTATTACATCTATTGCTGTGAATATATACAATATATACATAATCATACTTGCCTGGGTGTTTCTCCCATACTAATGATATCGTATTTTTTCTTGCAGGAGGGCCTACGGAGGACAATTGAATCATATGCACACTTGAAGGCAGAAAATCAACCTAAAACTAAAAGAGAAGGTCCTTCAAAAGCTTCCAAATATCTTGGAAGTGGAAGAGGTGTGAATAATCAATTATATGTATCTAACTTCTTCGTTGGACAATCTGGACTTCCTTGTAAAGGAGAATTAATCTGTTAATTTAACTAATTGCCATATATAAATAGAAACATGGCTGCTGATAAAATAAATAAGTAAATAAATGAATAGAAACATGGCTACTGCTCTTCCATTACTGTATCACGAGGTTGATTGACTTCGATTGTCTCATGAATCTGATTAGATTATGATCAACAACATTTTCGTAGACATTAAATACATAACATTTATTTTCCGCAGGTGAATTGTAATAGATAGAGCAGGGAGTTGTTGTTTATGCTCATAATCAAATCATCATGTACTACGTATTATCCATATGTTTCAATCTTCATAGTTGCTTTTTTTAATTTGTTATAAAGTGTGTGTCTGATGTGCTAGTTCTAAGAGCCTGAAAGAGCAATTGAACTCAAAAGTTCCTGTTAATATTTCTAACTTAGTTGATTATAAAAAATTAACGGGTTGTTGTATATTTGCGTGATCAATGTTGTTAGATCTCTTCTATCTACTATACAAACACACAGCTATGCAAACATTACATCGTAGCGAATTTGTGCTGGGAGTAATTTTACAGCTTACATTTATTTATCTGTAAGTTTTGATTGATCTGCGAATTTGCAGTTGCTGACACGTTGCTTTGGAAGGATAAAAAGCAAACTCTCATCACATTGTTTGCCTTCATTGCAATATACTTCAACTTCATTGCATCTGAGAATACCATCATTAGTGCTCTAACAAAGCTTCTATTGTTCGCATCGATCTTTTTATTCATCCACGGCATTCTACCTGCAAAAATGTAAGTACACTATGTATGGTACTATTAACTTGTCCATTGATTTATTATTATCATGATAACTCTTAAGTCAATCCATTTGTTAGAAGCATTGCTATATCTTATGCTTGTGCAGGTTGGGATATACTGTCGAGAAGATGCCCAAATCATGGTTTCACTTGTCAGAAGATAGGTCACATAAATTTGCTCTCTCAGTGGCCTCATCATGGAATATTGCTGTTAATGTTTTGAAGTCCCTTGCAGAAGGGAATGATTGGGTACTGTTATTAAAGGTATCTGCGGTGCATTGCCTATATTTTCCTTGTCATTGCTTGCTGCTGTTATTATGATGTATGGGATGCATCGATTTTAAAAATCCTATCCTTTTAATATATTATTATTATTATTATTATTATTTACATATTAAAATATGCATCATTAATATAAAATATCATTTTCTTTAATTTATTTTAATTTTTAAATTAAAAAGCATTCGTGCAGTAGGTCAGTAAACTTGTCAGTGAATTTATGAAACTCTAGGTGAAACCCATAATTTTGGAACCTACATTTTAAATTTTCCATGTAAAATTTTGCATATAATCAAGTTTTCTGTTTAAAAAATAAAAAATTTACCGAGTACTAGTTTCTCAAATATCAGAAGTGCTGACACATCTTTCCTTTGATGATCAATAGGTTGTTCTCTCTCTGTTCATTCTTAGCTTCCTTGGAGCCTTTTCACTTCAGAACTTGTATACTATAGGTCCTCTCTCTTTCTCTTTCGTGCACACACACACATATATGCATGTGGCGACATGAATTTGTCTGTGCCAAAAATATTTTATTATGATTGCCTCTATTTAATTGAATCTATTCCTTCAACCAGTAAAATTGTGACTGGAGGTGTCTCTCTCTCTCTATATATATATATTACTTGAATTCACCATAGATTTGTGTCATTGATGAATTTTGAATCATGTTTGATTACTTTCTATTTAAAAAAAATAAAAAAAGCATGTGCAATCAGCATTCAGATGTCTGAGCTCTTTCACTTATGGATACCTCATTGAATAATTTAACTTAGTATTCCAGAGGTTACAGGTTACATGTTACAGCTCACCTTTTTTCTATTGATTTGTCTTGTTTGAATCCGGAGCACCGAAAAGAATGATACAAGTTTTGCCTTTTCTTTTTTTTTTGGGGTGAGGAATGATAATAATTTTTTTCTTTGTGGTTACAGGAGTGACATTTGCATTTATAGCTTTCTACGTATACGAAAAGAAGGAGGAAGACATTGATGGCATATTTATAAAAACACATGCTTTTAGTTGCAAACTGAAATCTGATCTCACCAAAAAGTTTCTTTCTTCAAAGAAGATTGATTGATAGGCTTTTTTTTCTTAGATAGTTGCACGTTAAATATTCGATTGAGTTTCATGTATGACTGTTTTATAATTGTAATTTAATTTTATATTTGACCAACTTGGAAAACTCTTGCTTTTGACGTGTTTGTTGGACACTTGCGTAACTGATGGAATTTCAAATTTCAGCTGTATTCTTTTCTTCTTTTTTTCCTTTCTTGTTTTCGTTATCTTTCTTTTCAACTAAAGGATTTTTGCAACTGACGATGGGTTGTGAGTATTTATACGCCTGGAATATATTTACAACTGACCTCACTTCAGAGAGAAATTCCTGATAATGGGCCATTCAAAAATAAATTGTTGAGGATATTTCTTCCTGCACCTCCACCTCCTTGTTTTTCCTTCCTGTACCTCCATAAAACTTGTTATGTACAAACTACTCCTCGTTAAAATTATAATAAAAAGGTATAATTCATCTCTTACTTTCCTTTTTTCAATATTTGTTGGAACTAGTGTTTTGAAAGATATTTTTAAATTTAAAAATATATTTTTGAAACACTTAATCTGATATACGTTTTTATATTTAAGATTGAATAATTCGGGAATATTTTGAAACATTCAATCCAAAACATGTAAAAGAATATTATAAATGAAGTTATTCACAAAAATATTTTTAAATCTGAAAATACTTTCTTATGCACTTGAAGTAGTTTTATTACTCCACCTCCCCTTTATCTTTCTCTCAAATGTCCTCTTCATTCATATTTCTCCTCTTGTCATTTTCCCTCTTGTCGAGACTTATTTTCGCACTCTGCCCATGGTACCTACAACATTCTCATTTTTATTTTTGATTTTCTTTTGGGTTAAATATGTTTTTGATCCTTTAATTTTTATTAAAAATTAGAATTAGTTTCTCTTCGAAACTTTAACGCAATATAGTTGAATGCGTGGATTTAGTTATTTAAACCAAATTTATTAAGTTTATTTGATTTTTCAAAGGCATTTTGTGATTGTATTTAAGTTGTTTACATCATTTGACACAATTTTTTTTAAACATTAACTTAAATACTATCATGAAATGTGTTTGGAATGCCAAATAAACTTAACAAATTTGGTTAAAATGATCAAATCCACGCATTTCTAAAGTTGAGAAATTATATTGGATTAAAGTTTCGAAGATAGACTAATTCCAATTTTCACTTAAAGTTAAGGGACCAAAAATATATTTAACTCTTTCCTCTCCCATTTTTTTTTCTTTCTCTTCACCTTCATCCATTACCTCCATTGAACACTTCCTCCATCTTCACAATTCCATCATTGACCAACACCCACAACCATGACTACCATCTTCTCCTACTCCATTCACCCCAACTTACAACACCTACGTCTAATTCTCTCTTCCTCCATTCTCACTCTTCAATCCTCTTCACCATTCTTATTGGATTGTGAAAGTTATACCCAATGCATAACACTTTAGATGGAGGTTGTTGCTACATGAGGTTCCAACAATGGATAAATTATTACAAAGGGGAGTACAGTTTGGTAACAACCTATGTGATCTGCGTAAAGAACAAAAATGAAAATGTTAAACATTTATTCTTTTGTGGTAAAATAGATCAGCATGTTTGGAACTTATGTGATGGGGTAGGAGTAAGTTCAGTGAACCATAACCATCCTAAACATATTTTTCAGCACTTCAATCTAACACAACTAAATAAGAAATAAAATAATATATATATATATATATATATATATATAAAAGGGATTGTCGATAACAATTATATGTGTAATTTGGAATCATAGGAACATTATAATTTTTAGGCAAGGTAATGTAGATATATAAGAAATCTCTTGCATGACACAACTAAGTGCATGGTTATGGGTGAAACATAAATTGTCCAAAAAGCATTTTCATATTGGTTTAATGTCCTATCTTTTGCTCAAAATCTTTATGATTTAGGGTTGAACGAAGTAATTGAAATGTTTAAATTTCATTTTTCCTTTTTAGATAAAGCAATTTAATCTTTGTCTTAAGGTGAACTTAAATTTTCTTTTGAGTTTAACTTAACTTAGCTTGACCTTTAATTGAATACTACTCATCTCGACTTTTTGTTCAAGTTGACTCGCGCCGATTCGACCTTAGATCGATTCAAACTGATTCAACCTCAACAAATTTCAACCAATTCAACTTTGGTTGATTTGAACCAATTTGACCCAAATTGACTCAACTCAATCTTTAACTAGGGTAGATTGGTTTGAACCTTAAGTCTTGGTCGATTCGGCTCAACTTTTATTCCGGACAGATTTGACTCAACTTTCAATCTGAGCTAATCCAACTTGACCTATGGTCTAGTCCAACTAACTCGATCCGGGGTCGGGCCGACTTGACTAGACCTAAGACTCGGACCATCTTGACTCAACCTAGGACTCGATCCAACTCAACTCATCCTAGGCCTTGACCGTCTTGACTCAACCTTGTGCTTAGACCATAAGTTTAAACCCATGTATAAGTATGAGTTGATGTTTATTCATGTGTTTTTTTATATTAATAAATAAATATCATGTTGAAAAAATTTTAGATATTGAAAAAAAAGAGAGTAAAAGAATAAATTAATTTTTTAAAGACATATAACAACAAAATAAATATAGATAAAAAGATAAATTAACAATGTTAATTAATTAAAAAATCATTTTTAAACACACATCAATATAATAAATATAAATAACAGTAAATATCTTAATATTTTTTTCTTCTTCTATTTATATTACATAAAGTATATTCTATTTACTTAAAAGGAAGATGCGAATCTTTATTTTCTAGATGAGCATTTAGGATTAATTATTCTAATATAGAATAGTCTTATTATAATATCCAAACATCCTATCATAACTTTACTTTTTCTTTTTACAAAATATTGTTATAATTTAGGAGATCTTCTGTTTTATATATCATTTAACTTGTCTTCTCAGTATTTGTTCTTCAAATATTCTTTAATTGAGAATTTCATTCTTATGGTCACCTCAAAGTAGCATGAAGGACACTTGATACATGCACGTGACTTTTTCATGTAAATATTTGATCTAACATAGTGATTGTGAATTGTGTGATTCATACTTACCATGTCAAAGTATTAATTATCATTGCTGGAGTGATTGTAGAATGTATCCGTGTGGTCAATAATTAAGACGTTTTGGTTCTTAAAATGGCTTGTCAAAATCAAGTCAATTACTAACTTATTTTATTAACTTATTAGTGTAGTCAAGTTAATCTTTCCTTAGTTATTTAATTATTTGTCATACATTTCAATACTTTTTTTATTATCATTGTTTTTTTCTTATTGTTATATTTTTAAATATTGTTATAAAAAAATATTTTTAATTTTATACATATAAATTTTTTTGTATTTATTAAATTACCCTTTAATATTCTATGTAGTTAAATTAAAAAAGTTATAACATTACAACTTAAAAATAACTAACGTCTTATTAGATAATATTATGCAAAAATTACATTCAACAAACATTATAAAATATAAACTTAATATAATTGTAGTTAAAATTGAAAATAAAAGGTTAGTCATTTTTATTCTTTTTATTGTAGCAATATATAGAGATCATAATTTCTTTTTGATTTGTCTAATTTTTTACATGATGAGAAAATTAGGTGAAACCATGTTTTATATATTTTTAATTAATATTTATTTAAATAAATGATATATATATATATATATATATATATATATTATGTACTAAGAGAAGAGAGAGAGTTTGTATACAAATATTTCAATGTTATTCTCATTCTTATTTTATTATTAATTCTGTTCTTATTTTATTTAAAGATAATTGATGTAATGTTTTACGTGTCTATGAATAATTCTAGATTTATGGGATCCTTCCCTGGGTCATTAATGAAAAGAATCAACTTAAATATTTAAAAAAAATTAAAAGTCCAAATTGAATAATTTTAAAAAATTAAAAAAATCAATAACTATAAATTTGTTAAAATTTAAATAAAATTAAATGATCAAATTAAGAATTAATTCTGTTAATTTTTATTATAACTAGCAGTATAAAAAGAATTAAAATCTTGTATTCATTTTTTATTATGACAAGAAAATAAAATGTTACATTTTATTATAACTATTTGAAAAAAATTATTGGATTTAAAAAAATATATTCACAAAAGATTTTTATGAAATAAATAACTTTACAATTTTATCATATATTTTTTTTACTATAAATAATAAATAATTAAATTTCAATAAACAGTCATAAAATTTATAAAATAAGACGTTAAATGTAGACACATTAACAATTATTAATAATAAAATTGATAATAAATTTTACAAATATACATAAACACTCATATATATGTAATAATCTTCTATAATAATAAAGAAAGATGATTCCTTATTTTTTTTTACATTTCATAATACATGTTTCATCCTTATTTATTTTAAAAATTAATTATTTTATAAATAATTAACTTTTAATTATTTTTTTAGATTATTTTTTTGTCTAAAATTATTATTTAAATTCTTTTTACATATTTTTTTTAGTTTTATATTTAACAATTATTTTAAAAATTATATATTTATTATTAATTTTAACTTAAATTTTTTAAAATTAAAAAATCTAACACATAAGCATAACTGTGTCTGTGTATTCCTTAAATTTTTTAAAAATTAAAAAATCGAAACTGTGTCTGTATTCGCTAGTTATTATTAATTTTTATAATTTTCACTCCAATTTAACAAATATAATAAAAAAAAAAGGCATCTAAACTATAAAATGTTTCAATTTATTCCAAAGGGAAAAACATATCTTACTCTGCGCCGCACCTGTGTCAAACTGGAGAGAACCCTAGAAACCAAACTCTTTGCTCTTCATACTCTGCCTCCGTAACGCTGAGACCCTACAATCATGGCGGACGTCATGGTAATGAAGGAGATCGAAGACACGGCACTGCGTCTCGGCGTCGATCTCTCCACTCTTGATCTCGACTCCATTCGTCTTCCTCCCGGCGAAACTTGCGGAATTGTCAGGTCTCTATTTCGTGTTTTTCATTTTATTCTTATTCTGGCCACTGAACAGAAACCCTAGGTAGCGGTGTTCTTACGTTTTTTTCTTTTTGCATCGTTTAGTGATGACGAGGAAGTTTACCAGGAGGATAATCTCGAGTTCGAGTCCGGATTTGGTAACATCATTGTCGTTGACAACCTCCCTGTCGTTCCGAGGGAGAAGTTTGAAAAGCTCGAAGGAGTGGTTCGGAAAATTTATAGTCAGATTGGTGTTATCAAAGAGGATGGTCTCTGGATGCCGGTTGATCCTGAAACTGATAAAACCCTAGGGTACTGCTTCATTGAGTACAATACTCCTCAGGTATATTATAAGATTTGTTGTCCTAAGTCTTTTTGTTGTTGGGAATGCCAGAGTTTATTGTGTTTTTGAAAGTTTTTCAAAAAATTGGATATTGAATTGGATTTTTTTTAAATTCTTATATTGTGGGTTTATTTAGGAAGCAGAGCTGGCTAAAGAGAAGACTCACGGATACAAATTGGATCGTGCACATATTTTTTGCGTTAGCATGTTTGATGATTTTGATAAATTTATGAAGGTGCCCAACGAGTGGGCTCCTCCGGAAACTAAGCCGTATGCTCCAGGGGTAATGCTTATATATACTTTCTTCTATTTCCTCTTATGATGTATGCTATTATGCCTAGACTTTAATATATCGATGCACAACTTACTGTTTTTGACAGTCATGGTCCTGACTTTTCAATTAACAATTGTGGCCTTTTGATATGATGACATTAGGATTATAGATGCTTTTTTACTAGTTTCGTGTAAAAAAGTATGTATATGTTATCCATTTTTGTACTGCCTCACATTTAATTTGGTTCTGTGCTTATTTTCTATTATGTGGATTTGTGAATACAGGTGCTTTACTTGTTGTATAGTTTAAAGTTTGTGCATTATCTGTTTGTTTTTAGTTATGGTCTTGTAGCTTTCACACTGGAACTTTGTGGCTTATTGATATTTCTGATGCTCTTTGTTTGTGGCATCTCTTTCAGGAAAATCTTCAACACTGGCTCACTGATGCAAAGGCCAGGGACCAGTTTGTGATTCGTGCTGGTTCAGATACTGAGGTTTTGTGGAATGATGCGAGGCATTTGAAGCCTGATCCTGTTTATAAGCGTGCTGTGAGTAAACATTTTATTTCTGTATTGTGTACTATAAAATATTTATTAGTGCTTATCTTTACATGATTTTGGATTGATGTAGTTTTGGACCGAAAGTTTTGTCCAATGGTCTCCTTTGGGGACATACTTGGCCACTGTTCACAGACAGGGGGCAGCTGTATGGGGAGGTTCTTCAAGCTTTAACAGGCTTATGAGATATGCACATCCTCAGGTTTTCTTTGAGATATATTCTGTGAAATTGTTTGGCTTTTTTTATGTTGGCTTCTTTTTATTTTTACCAACAATTATTCATATTAATATTAAACACAGGTAAAACTTATTGATTTTTCACCTGGTGAAAAGTATCTGGTGACTTATAGTAGCCATGAACCAAGCAACCCTCGAGATGCCAATGTAAGTGCTTCGTCTTTTTGTTTTTTGTTTTTTTAGTATTTCAGACACCCTTCCTAACTCTAGCTTGTTTTGTAGAGGGTTGTTATTAATATCTTTGATGTGAGAACTGGCAAAGTGATGAGGGACTTTAAAGGTAGTGCCGATGATTTTGCTGTTGGAGGGGCTGGGGGTGTCACCGGAGTTTCATGGCCTGTTTTCAAGTACTATTTTATTCATGATTTTTGTCTATCTCATGCAATTATATTATCATCTGCCTGGTTTCGAATGCAGTAATTCATTGTTATCGCTGTCTTTACAGATGGAGTGGTGGAAAAGATGATAAATACTTTGCAAGGATGGGAAAAAACGTGCTCTCTGTGTATGAGACAGAGACCTTTTCTCTTGTTGACAAGAAGTCCCTGAAGGTTGAAAATATAATGGATTTCTGCTGGTCTCCAACTGATCCAATTATTGCTCTCTTTGTTCCTGAGATGGGGGGTGGTAACCAGCCTGCAAGGGTAAGTTTGTGTTTTTCCTTTTATGCACATGACTTGAAATTGTTTTACCTAGTTATCATACACAATGGCCATATCATTTATGAACTGTTTTATATTAATGTTCTTTTACATATTTATAGGTAAGTCTGATCCAAGTCCCCAGCAAGGAAGAACTCAGGCAGAAAAACCTTTTCAGTGTCAGTGACTGCAAGATCTACTGGCAAAGCAATGGAGACTACCTTGCTGTTAATGTTGAACGCTATACTAAAACGAAAAAAAGCACATACACAGGCTTTGAGCTTTTCCGTATAAAAGAACGAGACATACCAATTGAAGTATTGGAGCTTGAGAATAAGAATGATAAGATCATTGCATTTGCTTGGGAGCCAAAAGGCCATAGGTTTGCGGTTATTCATGGTGATAACCCTAAACCTGATGTAAGCATTTACTCCATGCGTACTGGTCAGAATAGCCGAGTTTCAAAGCTCACTACTCTGAAAGGCAAGCAAGCAAATGCTCTATTTTGGTCGCCTGCAGGTCGCTACATTGTACTGGCTGGGCTGAAAGGGTTCAATGGGCAGTTAGAATTTTACAATGTTGATGAACTTGAAACCATGGCTACTGCTGAACATTTTATGGCAACAGATATTGAATGGGATCCAACTGGAAGGTATATGGTTCATCTAAATGCTTAATGATAGTTTAAAATTTTATTTACCTTAGGCACTAATTAAGTTTTCCATTTCTCGGTTTGGTGAAGAGTACTTTTCATTCATTTGTTGATTGTCCCTTGCTTTTCCTTTGTACTTCAGGTATGTTGCAACTGCCGTGACATCAGTTCATGAAATGGAAAATGGTTTCAATATATGGTCTTTCAATGGCAAGCATCTATATCGGATTCTGAAGGATCACTTCTTTCAGGTACTGTATCATGTGCACTGTTATGCATTTTTTTTGGCAATTATACCCTTATTATATAGGGTACATGGAAGAAGAATGATGTTTGAATGTACAATGTTGAATATTCATACGGGGATGGGTTTGGACATTGTAATGTTCCATCTTTGAATCTATGTTTTGGTAGTATGATTGTGATAAAAGATCTTCCATATCTTTGAAATTGTTACAATAATCCTAATACTATTCTGCATGTTGTATGACACTGATTGCCCTGTGTGTATAAATCAATCGCCTCTTATTTGTTTTCTTTTACCTTATAGTTCTTGTGGAGACCAAGGCCACCATCTTTCTTGAGCCCCGAGAAGGAGGAAGAGATTGCCAAGAACTTGAAGAAGTACAGCAAGAAATATGAGGCAGAAGATCAAGATGTTTCGCTGCTGTTGAGTGAGCAAGAACGTGAGAAGAGGAGGATGTTGAAGGAAGATTGGGACAAGTGGGTCAATGAATGGAAGCGAATCCACGAAGAAGAGAGCTTACATCGACAAAAGCTCAGGGATGGGGAAGCCAGTGATGAAGAGGAAGAATATGAGGCTAAGGATATCGAGGTCGAGGAAGTCATTGCCGTAACAGAAGAGGTCCTTCATATTGAATATGGTCAAGAGTGAGTTTTATAGCTTGGCTTGGACCAGAACATTTTATTATTCTCTTTGTCGAGGTTTAGTTGGGCATTTGTAAAACCCAATTTTGTAGTCTTTCATTAGCTTTTTTTATGTGGAAGGAATTCCTTTTACTTCCAAATTTTTATGTGAAAGACAATCTTACTGCCTACTTGTGGCGAAATTGTTCACTCATTCCTCGTTGTCTGCTCTAACAAATGCATGAAGAAATATATGTTGATATATATAAATGCATGAAGAAATATATTTATATTTAATTTAATTTATTATTGTTGTTGTTGATGATGTTACTCTTGCAAGTAGGTTTGTGAGTATACATGTGATTGAACACTATTTAAAGTTTGTGCTTGAAGGTTTTAATGTGATTGCACTTGAAGTTTGTTTTGGAGTAATTAATTTGAGTATATTACCCATCATATAAGGTAAGTTTTTGAAAATGTTTGTTAAATTTATTGTTAACGAGTTTTAACTTCATATTCTGAATATTTGTTTGATTAGAATATTTTGTGAAGTGTGTGAACTGAATTATTTGGTCTCGATTTGACTGTTATGCATGTATGAAGAATTTCTCTGGGTTTTTAATACTAGAAATTACATTGTTTGATATGATAACTATTTGAAGTCCTTTAATATATTTTTTTTAATACTCGAGTCCTTTAATATATATATATTTTTGAATAATAACTATTTGAAGTTTTAATAACATATGTTCTTTTACAAGAAAAAGTTGAAAGCATACCTGGTTACAAATATATAATCAGGATCTGAGTGTCCTATGAGAGTGGACGGTGTCCAACATTAAAAGTAGCCTTAGGGTACTTGAATACGCTTCACAACTTATCAATTCCGAAGATTGTTCGTGTGCCCACCTACTCATGAGAGAACTGAATACTTGTATTGTTCATTACTTACGATGAGAAAGCTTTTCATTTCCAGATGTTGGGAAACCCCATCAAACTTACTTGAACTTTTAGATTTCGAATTTACGAAGGACACTTCAAAAGATTTTATGTTCCTACGTAGAAACACCATTTGTTCATAAAGTGAGCAAATTTAGAATAATTTAACTCCTACTTCATGACCTACAAACATTCATTTCTTCACTGTAGTATATACGATAGTATGTTGGACTCCAAAATGCCTTCTATCCGACCCATAATGAAACAATGTACTTCTTACTCTTCCAATAAGGTTCAATTCGTCCTTTTCATTACTATATTTGTCTCACAATGTATTCATTTGTTAGGGTACTCAACAAAACTCAAATCCATTGTTCATTCTTCAACACTTAACCCTATCGATATGGTTTAGCATGGACATCGTCCAATGCTTCAAGTGATCAAAAGCCTCGAATTTTGGTTTCATTACGAAAACATTCACATTTAGAATTTCTTTATTCAAGAGTCGATATAATAAAGAAATTTACATTTTATTATTATTTTCCATCAATATTTTTCTTTGGTTTCATATGTATTATCCCTTTTATGTAACTATTGACTTTTTATTGTATATAAATGAAATCTATTTACAAATGTTTTTTTAGTAAATGTTCTCAAATAAAATTGATTATAAATTGAGTATAACAAATAATCAGTTATAAAATTATCAATTAGTAAAATAGTTTAATTTTAAAAACAGTTTTTTAACTTTGTTATTCTGATTGAGAAGTATGATTTGTTACCCTTTATGATGGTGAAAATACACTAATTTATTTTGTTGTTTATGCCCAACTTCTGTTCCGAAAATTTCATACACACTTGTGTAGGCCTGCAAATTGCAGGAGTCAACTCGAAAGCATCAAGAGTTAAAATATAGGAATGAAGCTGCTGTAACATGGGAACAGAAGAGTATCTATTGGATAGTCATTCAGTCACTAACAGTAGTATATTAATTATTGGATTGAATATGTTTTTGGGAAAAATACGTTTTTGGTTTCTCAAGTTTGACTCAAATTTAGAAATGGTTCCTGGTCGAAACTTGGTCACTGTTTGATCCCTATATTTTTAAAATTATTGTTTTTAGTCCTTATTTTTGGATGATATTAAAAATAACAATATTAAAAATAATAAACGGCGTGTTACGTGTTATTTAATTTTTTATATAGAAAATAAAACTAGCGTCGGCTTGGCCGACATTTTTAACAAAAACTGAAAAATATGTTTTTGATCCCTGAAGTTTGAACTTAATTTGAAAATTGTTCCTAATTGAAACTTGATCACTGTTTGTTCCTTGTATTTTAAATAATAATTATTTAATAATAATAATATTATACTACTAATAATAATAATAATACTACTACTACTATTAATAATAACATTATATAATAACAATATTATATAATTGTTAATAATAATATTATCATATATTAATAATAATTAATAATATTAATATATCAATAATATTATTAATAATACTATTAATAATTATATATCAGTACTATAATTATATTATTAATAATATTAATATTATTATTATTATAAAATCTTATTAATTACTAATATTAAAAACTATTAATAGTAAATAATAATAATAATAATATTATTATTACTCATATATTAATATTATTAATTATTATTTATATTATTACTGATATATTATTATTAATATTAATATTAATAATAGTTATCATATTATTATTTATTTTAATATTATTAATAATTATATATTATTATTATTATTAGAATAGTATTATTATTATTATTATATAATTATTATTTATTGTGTAGAGACTAAATAATGACCAAGTTTTAACTAGGGACCATTTCTAACTTAAGTTCAAAGTTCAGGGGTCAAAAACATTTTTTTTTTCAGTTTTTGTGAAAAGCGTCGGTTAGGCCGACGCTAGTTTTTTTTTCTTTATATCAATAAATAAATAACACGTGGCATGCCTTTTGTTACTTTTAACGCCGTTCAAAAATAGAGACTAAAAATAATGATTTTGAAAGTACAGGGACCAAACGATGATCAAGTTTCGATCAGGGACCATTCCCAAATTATGGTCAAACTTAAGGGACCAAAAACATATTTTTCCCTATGTTTTTTGTCCCTCAAGTTTCAGTGAAATTTGAAATTAGTCTTTTTTCAAAATTTTTGACAAATTTTGTCATTTACCTTTAAAAATGTGTGAATTTAGTTCATTTAACCAAATTTTTTAAGTTTATTAACGTTTCAAGCACATTTCATCATAGTATTTGAATTGTTTATGACACATTTTCGCTTCAATGTTAACTCAAATATTATCATAAAATGCGTTTAAAATGTCAAATAAACTAAACAAAATCTTGTAAGAAAGACTAAATTCATGCATTTCTAAAGATGAAAGACTAAATTGGTATAAAGTTTCAAAGAGAAACTATTTCCAAAATTCACTTAAACTTGAAGGACCAAAAACATATTTAACCCTTGATTATTCTTTTGAAGTGTGTTTTTGTCTAAAAATGTTAAATTGGTCCTCCAGTTTTATAAGTTTTAATTTGGTCTCAATTTAAAAAAAATGATGCAATTTGATCATTTTTCTTAGATTTATTGAAGCAAATCAATGATTTTTTATTAAGATTGACATTTTTATTATGTTAATTATATCAATCAAACAAATCATCCTTATTAACAACTTCAATTTTGATGAAAAATCTTTGATCTGTTTCAAGATATTTAATAAAAAAAGGCAAATTACATTAATTTTTAAAAAATCAAGATCAAATTAAAACTTTAAAAAAGTTGAGAACTAACTTGACATTTTTTGAACAAAACCAGGACCAAAAGAATAATTGAACTTATTTTTAATTTTAGCAACAACTCGTTGTTAATTCTTATTTAACAAATCTCACTTATAATTCTATAGTTTCCCCTAAATTTTAACTAAAGGTGGCTGGAGGAAAAAATCCCGCTAAAAATGCAATAAATTTTCTAAAATATTAAATCCTTTAGAAAGTCAATAAGAATTTTGCACTAATTATGATCTCCTAAGAAAATATGTTCATCTTATTTATCATATTACAAATTCTTATTTAACAAGTTCTATTTATTTTATGGCCTACATATTTCCTTAATTTTTCCTGTAGTATCAAAATTCTAATTTTCTTAGCACCATTATTCTCCAAAGTACATCATGTATACTATAGTGGGGCTAACACCTTAGTTGACTCCATTGTCTCACACCCACTTTGTTTCTTTTTCCATTATCTATTTTTCTTTTCAATTCTCCTGCAGCCATCCATTAATATTAGGCCACTACTAGCTAGTTTTGGCAACACATGTGGTGGAGTACTTTGGTTACACTCCATCTATGCCACAACTATATATATATATATATATATATATATATATATATATATATATATATATATATATATATATAGATTTCTATTTATTTATTTAGATGGATAAATAAATATATCGATGGATAGGTATATATTTATTTAGATAGATATTTGATTATTTGTTTATTTAGATACGTAAATATTTATCTATTTAGATAGATAGATATATTTTAGATAGATAAATAATGTTTAGATAGGTAATATATATCTACCTATTTAAATAGATAGATAGATTAAAAAAAGATAAATAATATATATATATATATATATATATATATATATATATATATATTTGTTTATCTAATGATATTTTTATTTCTTATAATTTAAAAAATGTTTGTGATAGGAACAAGAGTAAAAGAATAAAACAAAAGAAAGTTATCGATGATACTAAATTAAAAATATATCAAGGGTAATATTAGCTTTCTTACAAAATGAACAATATATGGCAAACAAATAAGAGAGATTATTGAACCTTTTTCCACTCTTTCACTTATTTCCACATCCCTTCTACCAAATTGATTCGTTAACCCAGGGACAGTCCTTTTTAAGACCAAGGATAATCATGACTCTCCCAAAAACTTTTCATTTTATTTTTTAAATATATTTTAAAATTATATTTTTATATTATTATTGTTCAATATAGAAAAAAATATATAGAGTTCATATTTTATATTTTAAATATACATAAGATGACTATAATTATAATAAAGAGTGATACAAATATATATGATAATCAAATATAAATATAATAAATAAAAAATATTATAATTATAATAGGTATAAACATGTCTCAAAACAATATTTCTAAGAATGATCAACAAATAATTCAACATTTTTATATCTCTAGACTACTCCAAGTTAAAAAAATCTGAATTTGACCAATTGTCCCATTCCATATTTGAACAATCAATTTGTGACCAATCTACTATTCCCTTGTTAGACTCAGAAGTAGGATTCTCCTTTGAAAATGAGTTGTCCAAGTTTTTAGACTCAGAAGTAGGATTCTCCTTTGAAAATGAGTTGTCCAAGTTTTCAAGTTTATGAGAAGAATTAGTATCTAACACCCTCGTACTTGTCTTGTCTATATCCTTGTTACTTTCCTTGCTTGTATTTTCCTTGTGTGTTTCATCATTATCTGCCACAATAGGAGAAAAACTACTATTGCCTTCTTTACAGACCATTTGTTTCACAGGTTCAACCATATCTCTCTTGGTTGAGATCACATTGTAAGAAGGGGAGACGACCTCCTTATTACATGTTGCATCATGAGAAATATGAGTAGGAGGTAGGGACACATATGTATCCCTTTGAAATGAATGGATTGTGGGATGTGTTCTCGAAACTGAATTAGATGAAATCTGTAATTCCCTTTGTGCAGATTTCACGACCAAGGATTCAGTCGATGCAGAAGAGGATCCAGAATCTACTATGTTATTAGGAGATGGTAGCAACATGTTTGTACCTATAAATGTGGAGAATGTTAAAAATTTAATTGATGACATATGAAAACTAAGTGGTATACTTTATGCAAACATAAAACAATCATACATTGGACTTGCTTTTTCTTCCCAGGTGGTCTACCACGAGGTTTCTTTGAAATTGCACACCCATCTACTGTCGGAGTATCTTTTCTCTTCATGTCAGACACTTTAATCATAGGTGATGAGAAGTGTGTATGGAACATGGTTTTAGGTGGTGGCAACGACATTGTGTTTTGCACAGGAAAAACTGTAGTAGAAGACACAACTAATAAAAAGGAGAAAAAAAATCAATAGGTTAAAGGAGGAAAAAAAAATCAAAGATGAAAAAAAAAATAAAAAAATAACAGTAACCATATTTTAATCCATTAACAACCATAAAATTTGTGCATCTACCTGGAGGATTTTGGATAGAATTTTCCACTAGAGGAATAATTGCAGGATTTGTGACCACAGTTGTGACATTAGACATGGGTGATCTTGCATGGAAATTGTCCATACCTTTCTGAATGTCTTGCAACAACATTTGGATTCTATTTTTCTCTTGCATTAGCATGACCTTTTCTGCCTCCAACCATATATTTTGTTTCTTCATAAGTATATATTGATTCAATATCTCCTCCAAATTCATCAAATTCTGGGACACCAAGAAAACAAAATTGATGAGAAAAAATATAGGTCTTTTGAGGTAGATTTATTATTCCTACCATTCTCAATAGTCTCACTTCGTTTAGAAATTTGAGGCCTAAGATAATTTAAATATTCATTTCTCCTTCCACCCTTTGAAGCACCATTTAAAGACAAAACCATGACGAACCAATGTTCCGATCCAAGGTCTGATGATTAAAATCATTGTCAATCACCATACATTTGAGATATTGTTCGCTTTAAGTATTTAAAGTGCCTTAGACCTCAACTTCTAAGCGATGTAAGACTATTGTGTGTATTAAGTGTGATAAGAACACTATTGAAATTTAAACTTACACTTGGATTTTAAACATAGAATGAAAGAACATCAATTCATTTGTGAAAATTGGAAAGACAAGGAGAAAAAAAATCAAAAGATAGAAAAAGTAGGATGAATAACCTCGTTTGGTGGCAGATTGGAAAAGAGTGGCAAGACTTCATTGCAAAAGGTGACCCTTGTTTGGTAGAATTTGTTGCGACACAAATACTGATCCACCATGATGGCAACTAGAGCCTGGAGATCGTTACCCCTTTCACAAGGCATTGATGTCATTGAGAATATCAAATACTAACTCACTCTTTTTTGTGCTTTGAAATCAAACTTTAGGAAAAGAACACTTTGAGGTGGTGTGAGATGAACTACTTTTATACTAGAAGGAAGAAGGCAAATATAAATCTTTTATCTTTATTATCTTTTCAATAAATCTTAAATCTTTATTATCTTTTAATTAAATCTTAAATCTTTGATAACTTTAATTATTTTCAAATCAATTTATATTACTAATTTTATTTATTAAATTTTAAAAATTTATAATTTATAATTAAATCTATATTATTTTTGATTAATTTATTAAATCAATTTTATATATTCGGTTTAATTTCTCTTTCCATTTTTCTTAGTGTTTTCTTATAGGCTCTAGATAAGAGTTTTATCTTTTTACTGCGTTTTTTAAAAAAATATTATTAGATAGATTTTATTTTTTTAGAAGAATAAAATATTAAATAACATCATTTACGTGTTATTTATTTTAACACGTTTTTTCATAGTTTTTAGAATATAATTATTTGTAGTTTTGTTTTTCCGAGAAAAAGATATTAGACAATTATTATTATTATTATGTATTTTTGTTTTATCATACCATTATATTTAAAAAAAATACAATCAAAATTCCTTTGTTAGTGTTTATATTAAGATATATATTTGATTATTTGTTTATTTTTTTTGTCTATTTAGATAGATAGATATATAAATATTTCAATAGATAGATATATTTTAGATAGATAGATAAAATAACTATTTAGATAGGTAATATATATTGTAAATATTTATCTATTTAGATAGATAGATAATATACATATTTAGATAGATAATATTTAGATAAGTATATATATTGTAAATATTTACCTATTTAGATAGATAGATAGATATATTTTAGATAGATAGATAATATACCTATTTAGATAGATAATATTTATATATATATATATATATATATATATATCGTAAATATTTATCTATTTAGATAGATAGATAATATACCTATTTAGATATTATTTAGATAGATAATATTTAGTTAGGTAATATATATTTTACCTATTTAAATAGATAAGTAGATTAATAAAAAGACAAATAATATATATATATATATATATATATATATATATATTTATTTATTTATCTACTGATATTTTTATTTCTTATAATTTAAAAAATGTCTGTGATAACAAGAGTAAAATAATAAAACAAAAGAAAGTTATCAATCATACTAAATTAAAAATATATCAAGCATATTAGTCTTTGTTACAAAATGAATAATATATGGCAAACAAATAAGAGAGATTATTGAACTCTTTTTCTGGGGAAGAACCACTCCTTCACTTATTTCCACTAGATATTCCTTCTATCAAATTCTATGGTTGGACAGGGACAAGGAGAGTACGAGTCTTCCAAAAAAAAAATTATTTTATTTTTTAAATATATTTTAAAATTATATTTTTATATTATTATTGTTAAATATAGAAAAAAATGTATAGAGTTTTCTTGTGTTCAAAATACACATAGAGTAAATATAATTATAATAAAGAATGATACAAATATATATGATAATCAAACGTAAATATGGTAAAGAAAAAATATTGTTATAAAAAATGTCAACAATATCTATCAATATCAAATGATATTTATATTTTAAACAATAGATGTTATGTTTCTCCGATTAACATTAAATGTAATATATTTAACAATTATATCATGTATATTAAGTTAGTTTAAAAATAATTTTTTTAACTTGAAAATAAAGTTTTTTCATCCTTCTGTATTTCTTTTTCTTCTTCTTTTGGTTTCTCTCTTCCATACCTTTATTTGTTTCTCACCTCTCTTTTTTAACTTATTTTTCAACCTCAATATTTTATTATTTTCAAAATCAAGTTCTACCACATTGAAATTGAAGATTTAAGGATTATTTTGAACTGAACAATTTCTTCTTTTGAGTAAGTTTATTATCTACCTTTATTTTTTTGAACCCATCTATTTTCCTTTTACATGTGGTTTTAGGGTAAATGAATTGTTTCTTTTTTAAGAGGGATATTTGCGATGAAGATGAAAAAAAATGTGTCTACAACAACTAAAAACTTGAGAAATTTCACAAGTTCAAAATTTAATGAAAAGAAAAAATTGTTAGTAATTTTGGGTTATGCATATATATGATACATAATTAAATGTGTCAGGACCATTATTTATAAAGCCAAAATAATAAAGTGATCTGATTAAATTAAAGATTTGGCTAAAGGCATATGTCATGAAAATAAATATTGTGTAGAGACCAGTTAGTAATTTTTAATTTGATGAGGGGCCAAATTAGAAATACTAAAACTTAAGTAATTCAGTTATAAATGGTCGTGGTCCCCTTCTGAAAACACACAGAGTCATAACGTACTTTTCCTATTCCTTTCTCTTTATCCCCATCAAGAGAGAAAACCCAAAGGGAAATAAAGGTCCTCTAGGAAGATCACTTATCAGTAGTGCTCTAAAGGACATCGTTGTTATGGCTAATTCAGGTACGCTTCCGTTTACTGTTTACAGCATGATTATCAGTATGTGATATTGTGTATGAGTTTATGATTGATTATTAGGATCTGCGTTTATGCTTTCAAAAATAACTTTCTAAAGTTTATAGAATTACTTATAATAAATTTGAAAATTCTTTAACAAATAGTTTATATTGAAATGAATATTGCAACAAGTTTTTGTTCTGATTCAATTATGAAATATTTCAAATCATTTAAAAAATAATAGAGGAACACTTTGATTAAAAGTAATATTTAACATTTTAATGATAACTTTTTATGGTTATCTATGATATGATAACGAATGGTAAACATATTTTTTTTTGAATTTTATTATTATGTATGCTTATAATGAATAGAAAAAATAAATATATATTTTTTCATTAAAAAATAATTTATATATAAAAAATATAATTTGACACTCTTAAATTTTTTGTCTAATTTCGGTCACCGGTCGAATCCTTTGCTGATGTGCCACAGCGTTTAGAACTGGTATGCTTTCTTGTTAGTTACATACGTAGATAATATGGTTAGATGAATTTGTGCATATCTATATTTTCTCGTCCAGTGAGTATGATGAGTTTCTAAATTATGAAACAATGTTGGATTAGTGTTTTCGTTAGTATACATGAGCAAGCCTGAAAAAGTTACTTCCCTATTAAAGCACTATACAACATTTTTTTTTTTTTTTGTGAAGCGTATTTAACAAGGATTGATAAATTAGGAAGTCACATTTAACTAGATCAGTTTATTATCCGTGTGAATTATAAAGACCTAGAAGCTCATTTGGCACAATATCCTAAATACTTAACTAGAGTTTGTGTTCTGTGTGAACTATAAATATTTCTTTTTAATTAATATATTGTACATTACCATTGACATTGGTACATCTTTAGGACATACCCACGTGGCAGAGACACTTAAAATTCCAATCCATGTCTTTGAATCATAAGATCAACTCACTTTTGTTTTGTGCTTACTTTTATGACATCTTGCGATGGTGATTTATGTTAGAAATCAAAGTATGAGTCTAAGTCTTACATTGGTTATAAATGAGAAAGTAAAACATTATATAAAGATAAAGACCCATAAACTTATAATCTTAAGGTTTTGAATTGAGAGTGGTGTCAATATCTTATGTGATTAAATTCAGGTCTCATTGGTATTTGTTCTTCCCAATAAAATCTCCTAAGTAAAACTTTACCGTTCATATATTTTAACCTAAACTAACGTGTTATTATAATCTTATTACCAGAAACAAGCATGGATTTGTGTTCTAGAAAACCTGAAGTCAATTATATATATGTGATAGTTTATGCTTTGTGATGCACGACGAATGGTTTAGACAACGTTATCCCAACCTAGTTGTTTGTAGATTAATAAAACAAAGAGATAGAGTTGTAGCTTTTAACGTTGGCACAGGGGCCGAGTTTGGAAAGGTAATGGTATGGGTGAGAAGAAGACGAAGGTGAAGTCAAGTCACGAGTAAATTTCCAACTTCAACCAAACTACTTTTTTTTTTTGCACTATATATCATGAGATGAGAGAGCACTGTTGAGGGTGGTCCTGTTTCGTGCCTCTTCTTGGAGACTGCCCTTAACTACGTGACAAAGACGCATCATGTGTGCAAAGAGGATTTCATGCACAACGATCGTGATTATTCATATACTCAACCATTTTGCTACATTACAAAGTTAGGTTGCCACATTATTTGTGATGTTCAAAATTTTGAAAGAATAACATAAGGACGTTTATCTAACAAAATCAACTTGTAAACTTGTAAACTGAGATTTGCATATACTTTGTTGGGTCTTTCGAGAGTGGAATGAGTATGAGCCCAATCCACATAAGAGATTGACACCACTCACAAAAGCTTAAAACAATGAGTTTATGAGCGTTGATCTTTCTATGGTACTCAACTTTTTCATTTTTACTCAATATTGGACTTAGACTTACACTTGAATTCCCAATACACTTATATATTTTCAATGTGAGATTTCCAACACATATTTCGATACATTTGATAGTTTTACATCACTTAAGAGCCGATTACAAGAAAAATTTGAATAATTCTTCTTTCTTCAACCTTCTAAGATATTTTTTAAGAATCATGACGAAATTATAAGTTTCAAAATGAAGAATATCTCGATGAGTGATCTTAAACATGTATGGAATCAAGTGGAAAAGAAATGGTGGTTAATTTGATTACTTTTGGGAAATCATTAAGTTTTTACTTATGTCGTTTAAATATTATGTTTATCATTGACATTGTTGAATGTGGGTTAGAGGTTCTACACTTGTACATAATACATTAGGTGGACGGTTTTTGAAGTGGAAAACATGTACATTTAAGTGCGACCAGCATCGTTAAATTTGTTTTTCAATGATTATAATTTCATATTGAAATATTAGGTGCGAATAGTATTTCTCACAAGTTATACCTGACATCATGGATTCTTTGAAAAATCACAAAATGTTGTATGTGTGCTGTCAATTCAGTAATCAATGTCTTGAAAGCGCTGCAATAAAATCAACCACCAATAATGTTTGCAAACTCAAAAGGGTATGAGTTATGATTGCTGACAAAAATAAACAAAGGCAGATAGAAAAATAATAAATATGACTTCAATATAAAATTAATATTTGATAGTCATTTTGATTTTGATTGAAAGTAAAATATAGAGAAGACAAGGGAAAAAATTACACCAAGAAAAAAATGTGTTAATATGTCCTTAATATATATATATAATAATAATAATAATAATAATGTGTTATTTAGAAAAAAAAACAAGAGAAAATTTCCGCAGGCTTTTTAAATAAGTGGCGGAAAGAGTAAAAGAGGACAAGTGTTCAAACTGTAATACATTGTTTATTCAATTTGTAAAATTATTAAAATTTCACATATTAATCTAAAACAACAAATCATAAGCAAATTTAGTTCTTACATTATTCTTAACAAATTAATGGAATTAAATATGTTGATGTTGTTAATAATTAAGATATACTATGATGTAGTAATAAAGTTATGTTAACATAAGAACTTAATAAAAATTATTTTTAATATGATAGACTAAAATAATAATAATATTGCAAGATAATAATAACATGACATTGATAATAAATAAAATTTAATTTGTGAAATTATAAAATGACATTAATTTAAATTTTAAACTTATTAGAGATTTGAAATAATGCATGAAAAGAGTTAGTTATCCATCCAGTTAGTTACGTATTGAATTAAAATTATAATATATACGTATTGAAATAATAACATCACAAATTAGTAATTATTCATATTAAGAGCTGTGTTACTTGAACAACAAACTAAAAACTATGAGAGAAATTTGAAATATAATAAATAAGGCGACTAAGAGATATAACTACAAATAATTATATTATATAAATTATTGTATGTGTATCATATCTCATAATAATAACGTAATATTACATTTAGCAATAGTTCTTTTAGGGTAATGAAATATTTTTGGATATGTATCATAGCAAAATATATCACACAATTAAATGCGTAGATCCTCAAATTAAGAGTCGTTTAAATCGAATCAATACTTTCATTTTTTTTATTCAGATGTTGTTAAGATTAGTTTCTTTCCCTGCACGGATCACATACTGATCTCATATGGGGATTTGTGGTTTCGTCTAAATATGTAGAAAAATGAACAATAATAAATAATTTAATGCTTCATATTTTATTAAATATACTTTTGATATTGCATAAATTTTGATAAATACGAATGTAACACAAAATAATTCATTCATACTTTTCTAAACATAATCAAAGTGATAAACAAGATCTAAAAAAAATAATTTTAAGGATAAATTATCCAATTGAATCATGCAATAGTAGATATATGTTTTATGAATGTAATTTCATCGTTTAGTAGTACAACTATCTTTAAAGAAAGCATGGTTTCATACAAAAAAATGTGATATTAAATTATTTTCTATCCATTTTAAAACATTCTTAGAACTAGTTTTCTTAAATATAAGAATTAGATCAAAGAATTCTAAAAATATATGTAATATGTAAAAAAAAAATCTAGATTATGTATTAAAAGTTGTTTATTTTATATACAGATAATGTTTAATATTAACACATTCACTTTCAAACAAGTCGTCTGAAAACCTGCTGTCTGTGATTAACAATCATTAGATGCAATTTTAAAATAACATATACACTTCAAGTAGCAAAACAAAAGAAAAAAAAATCAAGAATCTTTCGAACTTCTTTTATCTAAAAAAAAAAACAAATTCTTAATCTTACCCTACAAAACTCAATATATAGAAAAGAAAATATTGAGGAGATATCTTATTTTAAAATCACCTAAAACAAAAAGAAATAAATCACTTTCAAAACAAACATAAAAAAAAAAAAAAAATATATATATATATATATATATATATATATATATATAAAATATACACTAATAATGTAAAACAGTTTTAAACTATATATTGTCAAATACCATACTTTTATTTATTTATACTGCTATAATAATTATTTTAAAAGTCACATTGAGTATATTTTCTACGGACATATACTTAAAACGATAATTCACAACTGTTATGTTAGCTCTAAAAAAATAAGTTTATAAAAAATGTAGCATTAAATTGTTTAAAGTTTAAAAACTATTAACAAAGTTAGTTTGAAGAATTATTCATAATTTTTTTTAGGATTAAATATGTTTTTGAAAGTTCAAGTTTCAGTGAAATTTGGAATTAGTTCTTCATTGAAAATTTTAATTAATTTAGTTCTTTATCTTTAAAAATGTGTGAATTTAGTTATTTTAATCAATTTTTTTGTTAAGTTTATTTGAAGCTTTAACCATATTTTATGATAATATTTGAGTTAATATTTAAGCAAGAATGGGTCAAACAATTTAAATATTTCAAATACTACCATGAAATATGTTAAATAAGTTTAACAAAAATCTAGTTAAAAAGACTAAATCTATAGATAAAATATTAAATTATTCAAAAATTTTAAAAAAGATCAATTCTAAGATTAAAAGTCGAGTAACAAAAATATATTTAATTTTTTTCTAAATGATCGATGAACTTGAAGAAAACTGAGATGTGAAAGATCATGATCTTGAAAATGTAATTTTTTTAAAGCCTGCATTATATATAAAAATGAAGGTGTAAATGTAATTGGGGCAATAATAGTTTGGAGGATGAGGACATTGAATTTGAAAAGAAGGTTTCGCCGGCGTGTTGCTGAGATAGGTACACAACACAACACAACACGGACCACACACCACTCTCAGCATAGACCATGAACCCCACCCAACGACACGGTCCTTAGTTGAAGAGTTTAACCACAACCCAGGTCAGCTTTGTCTCTTCCCTCTTCCGAAAATCTATCTTTATCTCACATTTCTCCTAAACCTTGCGCTCACTTTAAGAAATGGGAATCCTCCAAACTTTTTCAAAACAAAAAAGCCTGTTTTCTCTCTTCTCTCTCTCTCTCTCTCTCTTTTCATTTCAATTTGGGTTGAGTTAAGTTGAGACTTGAGAGGGGTGTGTGAGTGTGATTCCCGTTACTGCTTTGACCCCTTTTTCTTCTGTATCTCTCTCTCTCATCCCACTATTTCCTTCAGACATCACATGCATTTGCAATTTACAAAAGCAGAGTTTTTTCCTTTTTTAAAAAGCACTATAACAAGTAGGAACTATAATGGTATGGGGGGCACTCTTTCCTGCGCCTACTCACGCAGATAAAGAAGATTCATAATTCTGACTGTGACTCCTCGTCAGATATTACAGAGCACCACATTCAAAAAAATTCCCTTTTCTTATTGTCCCATCTCTGCTCTCTGCACACACACACTGCAGAACAAAAACGAACACATCTTCAAAATCCATTCTCTGTCCCCAACTCCACAACAACAGCAACCCCTTTACTCAAGATTCCGTTTTTTTTTTTACCTCACAGCCTTTTCAACTTGTACAAAATTTCAATTTTGGAACTGTTTCTTCCCTTCACGTGATCTGGGTTTGTTCCATATAAAGTTCAACTCTTCCCAGACCGGACTCTTTTTTCTACTTTTAATAATTCACCCATTCATTGTTTCTATTGAATTATCGGAATCCTGTGTCATGAATTTTGAGTCAGATATATATGCCTTGTGGGTTTTCAATTTTTAATTGCTGAATGATGGATGGATAGTTTCTTTCGTTTTTGAATTTTGTGTGTAATAAAAATCTTGTGGCTGGTATGGGTGGTGATGGTAGAGTTGAAGTTGTGAGTGGCAAGGGGTGTTCGAGGCTGTTTTCATCTTCACTTCCTTCGTTCAGAGATTTGCAACCATTGGAGCCAATGTCTCCTGTTTCGTCCTCTGTGCAAGTGCCATCATCAACTGCTCCTTTTGCTGGTCTCGTCATATGCGTCACTGGTTTATCTAAAGGTGCGAGTTCATTCATGTAGTTCAGCTTTTCACCTTTGGTTGGTTGGATTTTGTTTTATTTTCCTGGCTTGACACTCTCCACTGCTTTTTGTTTTCTTTGTTTCTCCAACCTTTTTGTTTCGATCAACCAATTACCTCAAGCCATTGGCTTGATTCAGCATAAGTGTTTACGTAACATCTTATTTTGCGAAAGAATGAACCTTATTCTCTCCATCGAGACGGTATCGACGGGTGAATAGTGGTTATCTTTTTTGTCAATATAAGATGTCAAATGAAACATATTTGGACTTCTGTAATCTGCCGTTCTCTATTTGGTTGATAATAAAGGGCTGAGAAACAAAAGGGGGTCTGTTTTGTATTCTCTATTTGGTAGATAATAATCAGTGCATGTTTTCATGAAATCTATCTTCACCTGTTCTCTTATGTTGTCTTGTCTTTTTGGCATAAAACTTTTCATGTAATTGGCTGAAAAGTTGTAGTTTTAGTTATCAGTGGAAATGATAGTAGATATTTTGTCACGTCTTTGTTTCTCTTCTCTCTCTTTCCGTGATAAGTTAAAGAGATATTCAGTTGTGTTGTTTTCTGCGGTTGGTGATTTTGCAGAAGCAAGGAATCAGGTCATGGAGGCTACAGAGAGATTAGGTGGCCTGTATAGCCCTAATTTGCATCCTCAATGTACCCATTTGGTGGTTCAGATATCCTTTTCTGCCTTAAATTATACATTTTTTCCTACATTGTGATAGCAATAGCATGATGCTGTAGTACGAAGATGCAATGCTCATTTACTGTCATACCTAGATTATACACCCTATGGGGAAATTCTGTTCACATTCAGAAAATATTTTCTTTACTTTCTCGGTTGTGTCAGAACATAGTGTCGAACCTTATCAATTTCTCTTCTTTATTTAAATTTTACTTGTACCGAGTTCAGAAAGATGTTATGTAATTTGTTTATGTTTAGTGGATCTATCATAACATGACCACAATGATTTCTTGTGGCCCTTTATCATAGCATTGGAATTCATCCAATACATTTTTGTGTTGATTGGTTCATTGCTATCATGAAATCTTTAACGTGTGGTACAGTTTTGGTGGACGTAAGTTTGAGCATGCACTGAAGCATGGAGCAAAAAATGGGCTTTTTATTGTCACACTGGGTTGGTTTGTGGATAGCGTCAGGAAAAATGGTGATTGATTTTAACTGTTTTCAATTGACATGTTTTATATTTTGGTTGTCTTTCTTGGTGATGTTTCATCCCTCATGCTGTAGAGTCAAACAACACAGGAACCTGACAACTTTCAATTTTGCATCTTTAGATCCCATGTTGAATTGTACTCTTATGCTGTAGAGTCTAATTGTATTTAACAAACTACACATTCTTGTAGTGATTACAGTCAGCAGTGCAGTTTTTGGTGATTATCTGGCTACACACTTCTTCTCATTCATATTTCTTTTTATTTCATTTATTTTTTATTTCAAAGAATCCATTGGATTTGTCGTAGCAATAGCATCTTGCTGCACTTGATAAAAATATCATAAATAATCCAGTAAGGAACACTCATCTGTGTTGTCTAAGATCATATAGATTTTTCACTTTTTCTGACTAATTTTATTTTCATCTTCTTTAGCTCTCTATCTGAATTGATTTTAATAATTAAGTAGCATGCTTATATGGTTGAACTCCTGTAACTCAAATGATGTATGAATTTAAATTATGCATCTTTATATTTGTAGTTGTCATAACCAAATACATTATTGTATCTGCTGCAGTGAGGTTGAGCGAATCACATTATAGAGTGAAGAGTTATGGGGATAACAACGTGCTCATGGAAGATTTTAGGCTGCTTTCTGAGTATACAAATGCAGATAATCATTGTCTTCCGGCAAGAATCCACCAAGTGAAGAAAGCTAATAACGTTGAGGAACTTCAGAGATTCTCCGTGAGAGAGTCTATCAGAAATTCGGACTCAACTTTGTCTGGCTGCTCCATCTTTGTTGATCCAGACATTTCATCTGAGTTGAGGAACAAGGTAAAATTGTGTTGAGAACAAATACCTAGATATTTTGTGATCATACTAGTTATATTGGAAGTCTTTCACATGACATGGAGTCTGTTGAACAATAGTCAGTATCAGCTCCTTGTTTTTGGTTAAGCTAGCGTGTGATTCCAGTGCTCTTATATGCTTTGCATTGATTGGTAGGTTATTGAGACTGCTTCAAGAGAAGGTGCTAATTTGGTGGAACAATGGTTTGTTGGCTGCAATGTTAGTCATGTAGTAACTGAAGGGACATCAATCCAAAGATACCTTGGATATTGTAATAACCTCATTACAGTAAGTCCTCCTACATTGTATTCTAATATTTATCTAATCATAAGAAAGACCTTTTGAAGGGATATAATATAACTTTCTGAAGCTCAAACTGTTTGCTTGTACTTTTATTTTACCTTTTCATTCTAGCTGCACAACTCCTGAAAAACATTAATATGCTATTTAATTGTTATACACTACGTAGGCTTCTGCAGTAATATTTATATCACAACGAAGTTCTTTGCTATGATATGTCTCAGCCTCTGTGGATAATCAAAACAGCTAAGGAGAAATATGTGCGAAGGCTTGTTCACATGTCTGTTGATTTGGCAAAGCAAGTTGGCCTGATGCTTGAAGACGTTAATAGTGGCGTTTCAGGAAAAGTAATTTCTCAATATATTCCTTTATATTTTTGAAATTCATTTTTTCTTATTTTTTGTGGTGCTTTCAAGTTTGGTAAAACATTTTCAATCTAGTTTTTTAAACATTGCTATTAGGTGTTAGAACTTTGGTTCCTCCCTTGTGAAACTATACCATGAATTTTATTGAAATGCAGGAAGTAATAAAGCAAGAAGCCACTGACTATCCTCTGGATAGTGAAAGTGAAGTCGGCTATGAAGAAAGACAACAAATTGTGAACTCTGCAAAAATTGGAGTCAGAAATCGCCGTGGCCGTCGAATGCAGGTCATCCTTTGATTCACTTCTGTTTATTCTGTGAGCTTGCTCTCGATTCCTACCTGTCTGGTTCCCTAAAAACTAATAGAAAGTCTCTTTTTCCTGTTCCTAATTTAGTTGTATGTTTTAGATTTTGAATTCACCTCAGTTTGTAGCTTTTAGTCGATTTAGGAATCATGTGATCCAAGATAATAATTTGGCTCATGTTAGTTAAATTCTGTCATATGAAACTTGGGCACCACATGGGAATGTTCAACTCCAAGCAGTATTATCCACTCTCTTTAATTTATCATGCTTCTCAAAAAGGGTAACTTACACTGACACACCATGGAATGTGAAAAAATAAAGGGATACAAAATTGAGTTGCATAAAAGAAACTCAATTGAATTGCACAAAAAAAAAACTGAATTGCTTTGAAGAAACTTGAACTGAAATGTTATATTAGTTTAGTTTTAAAAAACTAAATTGTTTATAAGTAAAACTTTTTGAACTAAATTAGACTATAACTTATGATTGGAAAATATAACTTCAAAATAAGATGTTCATTGGTAATAGTTCAAATAATTCAAGTAATTTACGAAATTCAAAACCAATTTAGAGTAGATTCATTCGGTTAAGCTCACTCTACTATGGTGTAATTCAGTTCAATTAGTTTCAAACGTTATATTATTTAGTTTAGTTTGGTAGAACTACTTTTAGAACTCTGTTTAATTTTACAATAATTTTGTTCAATGCATGCATTTTATCCAACCCCTAAACGCACCTATTGGTTTGTTAAATTTCACATGATATCCTTGTGTTTTTAATGCCTACACACCCACTTAATTATCTGAAACACATTACACTGGGTATTCACGGTGTTCCCTTTAAGGAGAGTTATTGTATATATGTTACAAATGACAGGATATTGTTTGAGTTGTCAAGAAGTTACAAACAAGGGATATCAGTGTGTTCTTTTTCTCTTTCAATTAAGTGTAAGAAAAAGCATATTGCAACATTTTGGCATAAAAAATGTTGAGCTTGGAAAATTTTGATCCATAAAGCATTTAAAAGTTGGAAGTATGAGAGGACACAATCTGATAGAATACCCATTTGCTGACATTTCATGATTTGGTCTATAAAAGGTTTAACTTCATAAAGCATCACTATGAAACTTAGAAATCCCAATTAGGTTGGCACCCCAAAACTTCAACAATCATGTGTTTCTAGAGGATGCATTAAAAAGAAAGGAAAATATACATCCTATGGATTTATCACTCATTTGATTTGGACATAATTTTGCAGACTTGTCAGACTCCAATACGTCCTATAACACCCACCAACCTTCTAGACTCTATCTGCTGGTCTATATCTGACTCAACTTCAACTGCTTCCATCTACACAGACTCTTTTAGTGTTGAAGATCCTAGTGAAAATCACGCTTCAATATTTTTCGACGCAAAAGGGGATGGCAAGGATTCAGAAGCTTCATTTTCGAACTCCACTCGTCCTCTGACAGAAAGGTTGGTTATTAACTCCCTGTGACTTGTGTTACACCTTTTCCTTGCGTAGCAAGATATGATAAAATCGTTGCTAGTCTTCCAATATTTTCTGGACATCTTCTGCAGTGAGAAATCCGAGTTGATATTCAAAAACCATTTCCTTACCATACTCTTCCCAATTGACCGTTTTTCCGAGATGGGTCCTTCATCAAGAACGTTTTTCAGCCATAATGGTTTTACGTGTCTTCAGGTGTTGGATCATATACATGCATTTTATCAGGTACAGAGTTTATTCTTTTGTAATACATGCATTATTATCAGCTCTATCTAATGATATGGTTTCTGCTTCTATCTACTTTACGTTATGGTAGGAGAACATGTCAAGGCAGGAAATTGAAGTTGCAATTCACAGTGATTCAAGACACGCTGATAGGCTTCGATCAGTGTACTCAAATAAGGAAACAACAGCACGTGGCCATGTAATATTCAAAAGGGTTGAATTCTTGGGTAGTCGAACAAGTTTTGAAATGTTGAAGCGTGTAAGTGGGGAAAACAACTCCAACGTTTATGAGCTATTACTTAGGGCCTAAGGTGATATATCGTTTTACAGGAATTTCCCGTATTATTGGTATGAATGGCCAAAAATGGGAAATTTTAGCTTGTGAATATATCAAATCAGAGATTGGGAAAATATAGTTGGTTGTTGATGGTAACGTTTTCATGGATACTTTATTGTTATTTTGGTTATATTAGTTATCGAGAAAAGGGCAAAAGGGTTTCTGGTATAAAGTGCACACTTGGCCTTGAATATTTGGGTTATAAGATCCATAGGATGAATGTTCAGAATGATCTTTTCTGTAAAGAATTTTCTCCTTTGTGCATTCAAATCAATGATAATAGGAATAGGATTTTAGTGATCATTTTAAGATAGGTTAAATCATAATATTTTGCTTCAATCTGTCTATTGTTTTTACTGTAAACATACAATTTTTCAATTTTTACTGCATAAGAAATGGACAAGATAAGAGCTGTGGTTTTAAAGGGAAATTTACATTCACCATGGTTAAAAAATTCATATAAATGGAACGTAAAAGAATTCTGGTATTACATTAAGTGTCAATTCGGGGGGAGGGTGGAAGAGTTACCTTTTTATTTTCTAGTGACTTAGTGATGAAAAAAAATATCGGGTGAAGAATATTAGGGGTGTCAATTAGGGCTGGCTCGTCGGGCCGGCTCGCAGACCCGCAGAAAAAACGTATGATGAGTCAGAGTAGTGAGCTCGCAGGCCTGCATAGGCTCATGGCCCGCAAACCCACATAAAAAAAATTACACTTGTATATATTAATTACTTTTTTTATGAACTCTTGTATTAACGTTTCAAATTTTTGTATAACTGGAAGTTTCTCAATTTTTAAACATTGAAAATTTTATCATAAAAATAATAATAATAAAAAAAAGCAGACTGGCCCACAGGCCAAGAAATATGCAGGACGGACTAGTATTTTCAGCTTGCATAAAGTATGTGAGTCTTATGCGGACCAGGCCTAAACGGGCCGACCTGCATTGCCACCTCTAAAGAATATATGTCCTTTTGGAACAAGTATACATGAAAAATATATTTGAAAATAATCGTGGATATAATTTTTAATGAATTGATTTTGGCATATTTATTATTGTTCCTGCACCTTCCCATTTTATATTGAGATACCCCCATAGTTTATGCATCCAACCTAGCTATTCTTCTTCCAACTTGCTCAACTCCGAAACTGAATCATTAGAACCATGGCCACCATTGTCGACCTCGTTCTTGAAGATGTCTTTCATTGGATCTCTAACAATGCAAGAATTGGTAGTTGAGTCCGAAGAAAGAGTATTTGGGAAACTCTAGGTAGAAAGGTATTTAGACATCACAAACTGACTTAGGAAATTCTTTTGAATATTTATTGTGTAAGGTATGCTAGATAAACATTTTGTTGAGAGCTGTCAAAAAGGCAGAGAATACTATTGTTTTCTGAGTTATATGAAATTGAACCCATAAATATCATATAGACGGTAAAAACAAATTAAGCATAAATCATATTAAACAAATGCAATAGAGATATTTGAGTTTGCAATCCTTTATTTCTGAATAATTATTTCATGTATTTTAAAAATGACAGACAGACACAGTAGCTTATTAACAACAATAAATGATGTTAATATTAATACACTCATACTTCATAAACCTACAGATCCCATCTCAGCATTGCTTATTTGTGCAATTTTATTCTTTCACTTGCCCAGCACCCTGATATTACATACATGTACATGCATTAATTTTTGGTGGATGCATGTACATGCAATATTATACCATCAAAGACAAGTCTAACAGTTTTATTTCTAAATAAAAACTACAAACTTTCCCCACAGAATGAAAGGAAAGGAAAGGAAAAGGACCACCTCGTTGGTTCCAATTCACTCTTTTTTGTTTCCCAATCTTTCTCTTCTTTGGGTCACAATACTGTAACACAAATGTGCAACCCCAAAATACTGTTAACTAACAGTACTCTGTCATCAATCTGACAATTTACCAGATTAATGGCACAGAATGTCAGTTCTTGTTTTTCAGGGGCAAAAAATTGTAGTACCACCAGCCCTTCTCTTTTTCCCTTCTTCTCCCTAACTAGAAAGGGGAGGATCAATTTCAACTTTTCCCAATTTTTGCAGCTCAAGAAGCATTTTAACTGCAGCAGAGTCAAAGGAGGCTTTCTTATCACTTCTAGCTTCTCCTTGGCACTCAATATTTCCATACTTGGGTATGCACAAGGTAATTTTTGAAACAAAGCAGTTCAGTCCCTTGGTTCCTTGCAGGGCTTCACAGGATTCAAATAGAGATCTGTTACAGAATAAAGACTAGTCAGATTCACGTGCCATGGCATTACCAATTCTATTATCTGCACTCCACACCGTATATAAACAATAATATCATTTAAAGTATCCTTTTTTGCCACATCAAACCTATTTTTGAGATGTTAAAGGTTAAGGGATCAGTTCTGTTCATATATTATACATATACGAATCCTTCATGTAATTCTACATATAAAAAATTCTGCAAGAGTCAACCAGCTTAAGCAGTTGAAAGGACAAATTAGTTCCTGGACTCACCTATCTTTATATTCTGTTGAATCAAATGCAGGCACTGGCCACTGTAGTTTCCTACACAACTCATATAGTGTGTTCCGTGGTCCTCCCTTTTTCATATTAATTGATAACTTAACTGTGTAACATGAATAAAAAATGAAGTTAATCCACAGGTAGTTAACAAATTAACTCTTACAGCAGGAGAGTGATAAATTCAGATGTTTCACATAACTGATATAGCAGATATTTTTCCATTCTTCATAAAAAAATTAACAGGCAAAAATTTTAAGCATGGATCTATGGAGATGAGAACAAGAAAATTGCATGATAGACAATGGAAATAAACACATCACTTCCATTTTGCTCTAATTTGTCTGCTTGTTCCCAGAAGTGGACACTGTCACGGACTTGATATCAAACAAGAAAAAGAAATCAGTGGTGCAAACCTGGAATGGAGTCGTCAATGGAAGAGTCATTGAGAGGCAAAATACTTTCAGTTGGGTTAGTTCCATCCAATCTGTTCCTTTTATGTACCAGCTCTGAGGAATTTTCTTCAATTAGAGTAAAACAAGTACTAGAATCCATTTTGAGATGAGGTGAATCATTGGTATGGACAGCATTATCTCTTTTTCCCTTGGACATGAAATTACAATATGAAATTCCCCGCTTCTGCAGGATTACAAGTATAAACCAATTGGTCATAAAACATACAAACTTGGATACCAGAAGAATGAAAAAAAAAATTTTAATCTAAAAAATATTTTGAAAACTGTGCAGGTAAGGTGGACTGGACAAAAGATATCTAGAGAAATATTTCTGATGGTTCATTTTGTAGTAGTATTTAGTGAAAATGCAGACACTATTCACAGCTATTTATTTTAACCATGTTATCAAGTATGGAGGAATCCTATCTGTTAGCCACTTTGTTCAGTTAACGAAACAAGGCTATAAAAAAAGTTCACTACTCCGCGAAGAACAAATTGAAAATACCCAACAAACGCAACTGAAAAATTTTATACATTTTGGTAGCTTGATCCATTATATGTTTTTGGGATATTTCAAGTATGATCATCAATTTGAAAAGTTCATTTCTCTCCATTTTATACAAAGCATTTACTAGCATCTTATTCAGCAAAAATATAGAAGACTAAGATTAACACATGTGCATAGATTTTAGAAGACTGTTAAAATAATGTTTGTTATAGTGGTGTACAACTTAAAGCTGATTCTGGGTGTATGTGTACCTAGCTTTAGGTTAAGAAACAGAGACTGGAATATTCTTTGAGATTAAAACTGCTATCAAAGTCTAGCCTACAAAAGTTTGTTGGGCATTGTGCCACCAGATGTTAGGTATCCTTCTATTCCTATGCCCGATAGGTTCAATCCTTGGTGTGAAAAGTTGTGTCAAGGATCTCACGTCAATTAAAGATATGACCAAATTATAGTATGTAAATGGTTGCAGATTTCACCTTACAAAGATATGACAAAATTATAGTATGTAAATGGTTGCAGATTTCACCTTACAAACCGATTTTATGAAATTAAGTTAGGCTTATAATTGCCTTTATAAGAAAAACCTTAACACTATCAGAGGGGAAAAGAAGACTCTGGAACACAATCATAAAAGAACAAACCTCAAGGTCCTTCAACAAATGAAAAGAAGCTTCTCCTTTTGCAGTTTTCTTATTTGCCCCCTTTCCTTCACGAACCAACAAATCATTTGGCAACTGTACACTAACCTCAACATGAACCATGGATCCCTTTTTTTCACAGTTATCACTTATTTTCACAAAATACCCTAGAGAATCACACAGTTCATTTAATTCACGAAATGGAGGCAATTCAAGATTTTCAGGCGTAACTATGGGAGATAATAGAGGACAGAAAACCTCCCAAACTCGGTCTAGACTGAGCTTGGTATCAATTAGCATTGCCCCAACAATACTTTCCAGTAGATCTCCAAGTACCTGTGACATTTATAACAGAAAGAACAACGTTACAACTTTTGAAGAAGTGTGGCGTATATGTTTTTATTTGAAAGTGACAATCTCTATTTGGGAAAGTAAAATAGGACTTGATTTTATTTTTGTAAATCTCCGGATTCATGTTGCATACATGAAGAAAACCACTAAAATGTTTAGAATTGTGCAATTTTATTTATTTAACTAAATTGCCTTTATTAGTTTACCCATTTTCTCCATTGTATGTATGGGTAAGAAAGTAAAATGAATTTCATTCATCTTTGTTTGAAGTTGCAAAAATTGAAAGCAATTTACAAATCAATGCTAATATAATTGTTTACTGTAAGTAGATATGTAGTTTGTATTCTATATAAGATAAGATGATTTTATCTTCTATCTTTTAGATAGATTAGTTTTTATTTTATCTTTTAGATAGGATTCATTTATCTTTCAGATAGAGTTTACTTCTTTTTTGTGTGTGTGTGTGTTTGTGTCTATAAATATATATATAGGTACAACACATGCTATAATCCAATGATCAACAAAACCAACCTTCGGAGCTCTAATGCTTGGAAATGATCCAGGATCCGATTCAGAAATGGCCTTTACATAATCTGATATCTGGCTCAGTAATAATCCCGAGCCATGTAGGAGATGCTGGTGAAGGTTATGTCTAACAACAACTTGAGCGAAGTTGTCATTATTGACAGAGGCAGATCGCAAGTCAGTCAACACCCCTGGATCAATATCTGTGTGACTCTTATATAAATGCAATGTGATAAGCAGGTCCAACACTGAGTCACCAAGAAATTCAAGCCTCTGCAATAATATCAATGAGTTGCATTAAGAAACTTCACAAGTTAAATATTGATAAGTTACTCAAGAATATATGAAACCTCACAGCTACCTCATAACAGCATCCAATCCCAAGTTCTTTCTCAGACAAATGTGTGATAGCCTCCAGTAAGAGTCCCTTGACAGAAAATTCATACCCAATTTTGTTTTCAAGGCCTGCAATCTCACTTTCTTTTGGCACGCAAGCATGCAGAGAGGCAGCAGTGATTGCTTCGTCAACCAAGGATAGTTCAAGTTCTGCTCCAATTCCAAGCCATTTCATCACATTAAGTGATGCAAAGAGTCCACCACCCACATAGTATGCTCCTATCAGAGCTTCAACACAGTCAGCAATAGTCTTAGAACACATCCAGCGGTGACCCCTGTCACAAAACTTCCCAACCACAACTTTTGGATCCTCAGTGTAGTATTTAACATCTAAAGGCACTTCAAGGGTTTCCAATCCACAATCACAACAAACAGGGTGTATAGAACGCTGTCCTGGAGCAACCCACCGTCGTGGTTCAAATGCAGAGTCTCGAATATAACCCTGACAGGTAAAATGACAGAACACCTTACATTAATTCATTCCAATGCTTATCCACCACTTAAATAAGTAAACAACAAAAATAAAGGTGGGAATGAAAATAGTATATATTTTCCCAAATTTATAATGTTTCTATGTGCAAATGTTAATCTGTTGAAAATAAAGAAAATAATCACTCCCAATCTTACTGAATGTAACATTCTGAGACTTGGGACTTAAAACTTAACCCTAGAAAGCTTATTTGTAAGTAAAGACTGACTAAGCTTTATAAGCTCAATTTAAGTCATGCTTGTAGTGAAAGTAAATGTGGGACAAAAAGGGTGATAACAACTAAGGCAGCTTTTTAACAAATACGATTTCTAATATTGATACTGATACATAAGAGTAATGGAATAAATAAATGCATGGACGCGAAATGGTATTTGTTAGAATAAAATAGTATTTTAGCACCTGATCCAGATTAATCATCCAATGTGTTTTTAACCGGTATCAAGATTTTCATCTGGTCAAGAGTTTGATTGTCTCCCAGGACAGTATTTGTTTGGCTCGCGATTGATTATTATAACTCATTATTATTATTGGGTTTGTGCTTTGTCCACATTTCAAGAGCCTTTAACTAACACATTAGGCTCTGAGACAATAACACAAGGAAGAAACAACAAACCATACCTGTAATTTGCGCTCTAGTGCAAATTTATGAAGGGTTGAATTACGAACTGCAAGAGATCTTCTGGCAGATAATTGTCCTTCATGTTTCTTGGGATATTTAAGAAAGAGGTGACAGCTCACCACATACTTTAAAACAGAATCTCCTAGCAACTCAAGACGTTCCATTGAAAAACTTTCACTGCATCTCATAGTTGTAATTGCTTCTAGAATCTGACATTTAACAAAAGGAAGAAAACACATAAGAAGATTATCATAATGAAAATAGAAATAAAAATCAATGAGTACTTTTATCCAAGAACAAACCAGTGAGCTATTTATGTTGGACTTGGTAGTTTGACCATCTATCTCTTCTCTAAGCTGACTAGATAACATTAATGATTCAATGCGGTACATTAGAGATGGCAACAAGTACAATGACCTCAACACGTTTCTTTTAAATTCAAGAACATATAGAAGCTCAGGTGGGACGTGAACATGTGCAGGCATTTTGGAGGTTGTAGAGCCATTTTTTGAAGATTTGTCTCGCGCATCTGTTCACCTCCAAAAACATATCATAATCGAAGTTAACCATGGTCATGCAAGGATTCAATAAATTCTATCAAGACAGAAAGTAATAGAGAAACTCATATCCACTATCAGTTCTTTCAAATCATCACACTGTAAAATGTAATTCCAAACGACAGCTTCAACGGAGATGATAAATTTCAATTTTAAATAAAATTTCATTAAATCATAATACGGAAATGTGAAACAGCATACAAGAGCCAATAGATGAAAACTTGAATTATGAACAACGAACCTTCCTCATGGAAGTTAAAAAGAAGATTGTGTGGATTATGATTTTGCTTTAACAGTAAAAGATGCTGTCTTGGATGTCTCAGTGTAATCCCATACCTGATCAAAATTTGAAGTTGTTTAGTCAAGTATACAAATAATGTAGAATGACAAGGCCCGCAAAATCACATGTATAGGGTGGAATGAAACAAGTTATGCACCTTTTGCTGAAATAATCTGAGTAGGTAAGTTGTTCCTTGGATTTTTCATTATTTCCAAAGAAAGGGCTTTCAGCAGACAGGTTACTGTCAATGTCAATAACACAATATATTTTTCCAGTATGAATGGCCAAAACCAACGTGTTTTTTATATTGTCAGCATCAAGCACACAATTAGCAAAGGGAATCTTGTTTGTTCCAACATAGTCCATCTCCATTGAACTGGTATCCTGAGGTGATGTGATTATTCCATTATCATCACAATCTCCAGTGAACAAAGAAAATCTTCTCCTCATGAATTCAATAGCAGATGCACAAGAATCGATTCTGTGCCAATTAATTTGCAAGGCTCCCTCACAAATACCACTCAATTTCTCAAGTGGTAGAAGCAGATATAAGTGTTTTTCTCTCCATAATGATTTTGTGTCCTTTTGAAGTAAAAATTCTGCTTCTTCTCCTGCTGATTTTGACCTAAACACCAGTCTACCAAACAAACCATTGAAAAAAAGCTCATGGAAGCATTTTGCTTTCATCATCTAGTAGAGAACAAACAAACAAGGATCAAGTTAACTTCCAAAATAAATGAGATTAAAAGATAATAGAGACAGGAGTTATATATGTCAGATAAAACCTTTAAAAACTTGATTTTATACCTGTTTAGCATCCAAATCAACTTGCCCACATGAAGAGACAGAAGCTTTCACAACCTTTGAGACTAAATAAAGATCTGATTCAATATTTCCCACATCATCATCAAGCTTTGACTCAATCAAAAGAACAAACCCAGAGTATATTTCGTTAACAATACTACATGTGAATTCTAGTTTGTAGGCATAAAATCTGGCTGCAACATCAAGTTTGTCTCCCCATGCACCACTTAGTGCACAAATGTTGGCTGTTCCATGTAACTCCTTTCTCTTCGTGGTTCCTTCAAATACCAAAAGCAAATCAAAATGCATTTAAACACAGACAAAGATTTGGTAGATTTCCTTACAAAAGGAACAATGCCACATCATCAGGTTTTTGACAGCCACTCTAAAGGTAGTCAAAATTAAGACTAAAACTGAGATCGTAAATGACTCACAAGATTGTAAATTCTGGGATCATAAGACTCTACTTCTACGTAAAAATGATATACATAGATATAAAAAAAAAAAAAAAAAAAGAAAAGAAGGGGAGAAAAGGAGAAAAATGTGAAACCATGAGTGAAGGAGAAAAAGTGAAACTATGAGTGGTAAGCATCTTCTTAGCTTCACCATGGTATGGTTGAGCAATTGGAAGAGCCACAGCTAGTGCATATTGAATATTGTAGTCAGGTTTTCTTTTGGGGAAGGTGGTTGCTTAGTGCATATTGAATAGAATCAATTACAATAAAGACATTTAATAATTAGAAATCAATCATCCTAATTTATGAAATTATGTAACGTTGATCTTCTAGAAATCTATAACTTTCTAGAAATATGTAACCGCTCATTCTAACAGACAAGAAGGAAGGTTAAATGTAACATTAATTACATAGTTATGTGAAACCAAACGTGACTGAAGAAGAACAATTTTTTTTTTTATTGGCGACCTTGGGTTTTAAGCCAAAAGAGTTAGATTATGTAAGCTCATAAGAGTTTACCTCAACCGAAGATTAAAAATACATAATCATAGTATCCAATCCAAATATAATAGTCATTAAGGATTGATAACCGCACTAGAGTTTACCTTCTATCAAATAAATGGAAATAATTCATCACATGCTTGCATTTGTTCAATAGTATCTATTTAATTTAGTTTATTTCTAAATTCAAAATATCGAATAATTAGAAAAAAAATATATAATAAAGGGACACATGAAGAGCTGTCATATAAAGACAAAAGGTGCATTCTTTTATGGTAAAAAACATCTTTTTCATAAAATGTACGAAATGGAAGCCTTTTTATTATTGATTCCTGATTATTTCACTATCTGGTAAGAAACTTTTTACTATCCAAAAAGCAATTATTTATAACATTTCATACAATCAAAATGAACACATTATCTTGAAATAACTTAAGTAAACATATCTAAACATGAAACTAATTTGTCCTAATCGATCTAAGAAAAATAAATTATAAATATAATCAACTAATGGAAAATCTGTAGCTTACAGCTAATCACACACATAGGACAAAAGGCTTGTCACATTGTAAAAACTCAACTGTACATATTTTGCAGCCCAGACTTGGATGTTTGTCCTGGCTATGTACAAACAAAATACTTGATGGTGATGTTTTGTTAGTATTGAATATGAAATCAATTCTGATGTGGTTCATGAAGTCAAAAAGGATAGAAATTGCATTAGAAGACCTACAAAAGATATTTGAAATATGCACAACCATTATCTGGGAAGTCTGAGGTGCCAGCAATATGATGCAAAATTTAAATTAAAATAAATATTTAACCACAGTTTATAAAAAATAAAAATAAAAAGTTAGCTGATAATTATACCTGCCCGTAAAGTAGAGTCTTTATTTTTTGTGATATGATCATTGTCTGAAAGATCTTCAATGAATGGAACCAAATGTTCATTTAAAGCACCCATTTGATGCAACTTCTTACAAGCTTCGAAACAAGCAAGATGCCTTGCCAAACGAATATCTTTTCCTAATGGACCAATTATTGGCTGGAGGACTGAATTAGATGGTAATGTTAATTTACATTGGAAACCCCCTTCCACGGGCAGAAACACATAACTGGGCTTTGCAGAGGAGTACCTAAGCAAATTGCACACAGAAGAACATAAAGACTATGTTTCAAATAGTTAAAATGAAGTCAGACACAACAGGATACAATCTTACTGATCTCGTGGAAGCGTTCCACAGTATCGGTGGATAAGATTAACACTAGAATCTAAAGTCACAGAAGCTCCGGTAGATTCCACATAGTATGCATCTTTTTTCTCCAGTGTAAATATCTTTACACTAGATTCGTGGTGCTTATGGATAGATGCGTCGGTCATGGAGCGCTCACTCCTTATGATGTCAAAGAGCTGATTTCTTTGCTTCAGGTTTCCCCTGTAAATGCAAATGTTAATGCTGATAATTAAGGAAAGCAATTACATTAGAATTACAGGGTTTAATCTACAGAAATCAATCAGAATTATGCAACTTGGTTTGTACAGTTAATACTAATATTTGATATTCAGGCCCAGATTAGTGTACATAACTAATCTCCTCTTCCTATTTATACATCCTCATGTGTATCTGTTTCAAATCAGTGAAAATATTCATTTTTCTGCAGGGTATCAGACCTCAATCTTAACCATCTCTGGTATCTCTTGCCAACCAAACCATTGAAGGAGAAAAACCAAAAGGCTCACCCAAGGTGGAGACTGGTACCCATCTTAACAGCTGGATCAAAGGGCACTTCCTCTCACTGGCCACATATTGGATTGACAGAGTTGCATTCAATGGGAGAGGTGATCCTGAACCTTTGTTCAAAGAAAAGGAGAGGAAGGCTACATAATGAGTACTCCAAAAATTCTGAGAAAGGAGAAATCAACCTCCAAAAATGGCAACTGGAAAACCATTCAGTCATGTCATGGCTCCTCAATACCATGACAATGTAATTAGGGTGAAGTATAAGCATACTTCATGACCTGTGAGAGGGTGAATCATGTTACAGAGTATTTCAATACTCTCAATTGACATTGGCAGCAGCAACATATAGATGAAGAGTACTTCCTCTCAATTGACCACTAAAAAGAAGTGACTCCAAAGAAGGTCAAACAGAGGTCCTAAAGCGAAACCTTCGAGGCTTATCTAAGGTCTTTCAGTTCACAACAACCAAAATATTGAGCAGATTTTATTCTCTGGGTGGAATATTGGTATAATACCAGTTTCAAAGTGCAGCACATTACACTCCAATTGAGGTTCTTTATAGGAGAATTCCACCTTCACTGGCCAAAATCGTCCCAGGGGAAACCTTGGTAGAAACGGTGGCTCAGGATTTAATGGCCATAGACAAAGGCCTTGAAGCAAATGAAATTTCCTCTACTGAGGGCACAAAATCAGATGGTTCAATATGAAAATGTGCACAGGAAAATATCCCTGTCTGAGCCTGGGGATTGGGGGGTTTTACTTAAAGATTAGACCTCATAGGCAAACTTCCACATCTAAACTTCACCCTAAACTGTCAGCCAGGTATTATAGACCTTATTTGGTTTTACAAAAAGTTGGAACAGTGACATTCAAGTTACAACTTCCAGAACAAGCCTGCATACATTCAGTTTTCCATGTTTCTCAACTTAAGAAGGCTATAGGAGACCATCCAGTTGAATCAGATTTACCAGCAGTGTTGCAGGAAAAAACAAACAATTATCAACCTATATGCTGATTTTAGGCACCAAAACAGAATAATTCGGGTACATAAATTCCTCAGGTATTGGTGCATTGAAAGGGCAAGCTTCCAGAAGAAGCTACTTGAGAAAAACTTTCCACAATACGCAATCAGTTTCCAGATTTTGTTTGGAATGAATGTAGTGAACATCTAAAATGGAAAAAAAATCCACAGGTTTAGTACAGAAAGATTTTTACTAAATAGAATGAAAATAACGAAAAATAGAAGAGCACTCTCTCATCCAAAGGTTTCCCCTTCATAAAGAGCTAATGCTCAATCTACAAAATTAACATCATTTTCTCTCCTCTCCTTTCCCTATTTATATCTAACTAACACCTCAAGTAACTAACTCATTGATATTCCAACTATCTTACCTAATTTCTCTTCTCTTTATATCCTAACAGAGACCATAACCGGGAAGTTGACCTACCAAAACTCATGCTAGAGTTGACTATGTAAGTATGGCAAGTAGTCAGTGTTATCGATATGGACAACGGAAAATTTCGGAACCCTAAAAATCCTTATAAAGTTATGATGGAAACCATAACAAGTTATGGCGGAAACATAGAGACCAAAAGAAATATAATATATGCATTTAGATAATTTAAAAAGAAAACACAAAAATATAATATAATGTAAAAATAATGAAATCATGATATTATGTCTAAAAAATATGAAGGGCGACGAACGGGGGAGGGCAGCGAGCAACAGTTGGTAGCGGCGGTAAGCAGCAAGGTCTGATGGCAGCAGTAAGCAGCAAATGTCTGAGATTAAAAAGGAAAGAGCTGGGTAGGAGTATTAAGTATTAGGTTAGAATAATTAATTGGACCTGGCCCAATATCCAAAACAACACCAAATGGGCCTTTTACCCAACATCATTTAGCCCGCAATTAGGGTTATCTTCTTGTGTAGCTGCCCGTCCTAATTGAAATTTATTAACATTCTCCAAAAAGGGTACTGTTAATAATCCCGTAGGTGTCAAAACCATTAAAAGAACGTCCAATAACTTATTGGGCACTGTAAGAAGTATTTGAAATACGAGAAAAAAAAATATCATTCAGGTAGTATTTCCAAAGGAGTTGCAAAAGGATTCGCGAGTTCCCCAATCATGGATGATTCTACAACTGCTAAGCCTACCTTAAAGGCAATAGTACCTAGAATTACTACTGGAATATAAAATATCATTAGACCATGTGGATTCTCCATAATAATTATGACCCATTCCCTGAGCCAATGTAGCTCTTGATACACGATCATTCAAGTCAAATTTTTTGTTATTGGGATAGGTGAATTCTTATAGTGTTAGAATTATTACCTATACCTATTGTATCATTAACCCTATGTGTAGGGTGTTGAGTGTGGGAAACTACCTACTGCCATATCTACTGTTGCATGTAATCATGCCTAGTATCTTAGAGTAGTCTT
>Ga0214543_1000378_pt1 | contig 72177 bp, 37 predicted proteins | sample CNSS2metaG_FD_160094 | JGI IMG/M metagenome (GOLD analysis project Ga0214543, IMG submission 160094) | Root nodule microbial communities from cowpea collected in UCLA plant growth center, Los Angeles, California, USA - CNSS2 | ecosystem: Host-associated > Plants > Roots > Nodule | place: USA... | reverse complement strand
CGAACCAAGCACGTGGAGATTGCTTGAGACCATAGAGAGAGCGACGTAACTTACAAACCAAACCAGACTCCCCCTGAGCAACAAATCCAGGAGGTTGCTCCATGTAAACTTCCTCTTCAAGATCTCCCTGCAGAAAAGCATTTTTAATGTCTAGTTGATGAAGGGGCCAATGACGAATGGCTGCCATTGCAAGAAAGAGTCTGACGGTAGTCATTTTGGCTACTGGTGAAAAAGTATCACTGTAATCAAGTCCATAGATTTGAGTGTATCCTTTGGCCACCAATCGTGCCTTAAGTCGATCAACTTCACCGTTGGGTCCAACTTCAATGGCAGCCTATTAATGAGATAACATGCAGTTAGGATAGCATCACCCCAATAATGAATCGGCATATTTGCACCAAGCAATAAGGTACGAGCAGTTTCAACTAGATGGCTATTCTTCCTTTCTGCTATACCATTTTGTTGAGGTGTATGAGGGCAAGTAGATTGATGCAAAATGCCATGTGAGTTTAAGAGCTTGGATAATTCAGAGGAAAAATATTCTTTAGCATTATCGCTTCTGAAAATTTTGATTATTTTCCCAAATTGATTTCGAATTTCGTTTAAAAAGGATATAAAAATTTGCAAAAGTTCAGAACGATCCTTCATTAAATAAATCCAGGTACATCTAGAAAACTCATCAATAAAAGTAACAAAATATCTGAAGCCAGAAGATGACACACGGCTTGGCCCCCAAATGTCAGAATGGATAATAGAAAAAACAGAATCACATCTAGATTCATAATGTTTAGGAAAAGAAGACCTCACATGTTTCCCTAATTGACATGATTCACATTCCAAAGTTTGGAGACTATTGAGTTCAGGGACCATCTTCTTTAGTTTCGTCAAATGAGGATGTCCTAAGCGGTCATGTAGCAATTTAGGAGATGAAGCAACACAAGATATAGATGGGCTAGAACCAAGGTAATAAAGGCCTCTAGATTCATGTCCTTCGCCAATCATCCGACCCGTACCATGTTCCTGTATGACAAAAGAGTTGGCATCAAAGGTTACTGAACAATTTAATGATTTTGTTAATTGACTTAAAGAGATGAGACTAAAGGGACACTCAGGAACGAAAAGAACAAATTTTAAGTTCAAAGAAGGAGAAAGAGAAACTTGACCAATTCCTTGGGAAGCTACTTTGGATCCATTAGCAAGGGTTATGAAATGAGATGTTTTAGGAAAGGAGAGAGAGGAGAACAAGGAGATATTACCAGAAATATGATCAGATGCACCTGAGTCAATAATCCATGGGTTGTGACTCTCCGTAGATTGTGAAATGCAGGCAGTTGACAAACTAGGAGTTGTAGATGATTGAGCTAGGTTGCTGGATTTCAACTTTAAATATTCCTGATATTCTTCTTCAGAGAATTTTGTCTCAGAACTTTCAGCTTTGGAAATATTGGTTGTCTTTCCAGGAAAGCCATGTAGTGAGTAGCAATTCTCTTGAGTGCGGCCCATTCTTTTACAATATGTGCATTGGGGACGCCCTCTAGCACCACGATTTCCTTTACCACGAAATGAAATCATAGCAGAAGACTCAGCATTCTCTTAGACATTTCTATGCTTAAGGGATGGAACACGAAGGAGACGTGTTATCAGGTTCTCCATAGAAGGGACTTCTTGACTAGTTAGAATTTGATCCCTAATATGATTAAATTCCGGATTCATTGCTCGAAGAATCATAACCATGTAAAACTTATCCAACTTTCCTTTTATTTCTTCTAATGAGTCCACTTCTAAGAACACCTTTAATTCCTCAACAGCAGATTGAGCTTCAGCCATAAAAGTTACCATATCATTGTCAGATTGCTTTAAAGAAGATAGTCGATTAGCCGAATCGTAGAGCCGTTGGATATCATTTGCGAATATATTTTGGGCCTTCTTCCAAAAAGAATGACATGTTTTAAAGGCCCTAAGCGTACTCAAAATATTAGGCTCTACTGATTGCCAAAGTAGAGCACAAAGCTGAAAATCAGTTTTCTTCCATTGCTGAATTTGATCTTGTGGCACTGAGCTTCCATCTTCTTCCAAATGATCATGAAACCCTTGACCAAGGAACCAAAGTTCCACAGATGCAGACCAAGACAAGTAATTTTTTCCATTTAATTTTTCCAAAATTATGGAAGTAGTGCCCGAAAAAGATGGAATACTCCCTGAAGACATGATAAGTTGACAGTAGCTGGTGGACTATCCGAGAAAAAAAACAGCAGAACCGAACAAAAAACAGGGGTTCAAGAAAGAATCTTAGGGTTTTAGGAGAGAGAACCCTAAGAGACTCACCAAAACGCTGTGAAACCAGAAACGAAGGACAGATATGGACTCACGGTGCTCCGGCGAGTTAAACGAAGGTGGTCTGGAGATGATCCGGCCACGGGACGGCGGCGCGTGAGACCCACGCGCCTATGGAAGCAGCGGCGTTGAACGGCGCGTGCCGGCACGTGAAGCAGCGAACGAAGGCGCGACCATCTGGGTTGGATTGCGCTCCTCGAGGCGACTCGAACCTAGGTGATGGCAAAAATACGACGGCGGCGGACGGCGGCGGACGGCGGCGGCCGACGGCGGACAGCGACGGATGGCGAACGACGGAGGACCAGTCCTTTGACAGAGACAGGCAGAGCGGGATCGACCCGCTCTGATACAAACTCTCAGCAAGATCTATCAAATGTGTCTTCTTGGGTTATTCTCGTCTTCAAAAAGGATATCGATGTTACTCTCCCGAAATTAAAGAGAAGAAGATTTTAAAGGAATTTGAGAGTGTGTGTTCTCTCCTCTTAGGTTTCAATATTTATAGTACATGAGATACAATGGATGAGAGGAAAGAGGAGAATTCTAGAAGATGCTCCTAGGAACTAGAACTAAAGCATGCTCCTAGGAACTAGGACTAAAGCATGCTTCTAGGAACTAGATCTAAAGCATGCTCCTAGGAAAATGAATCTCCTTTAAGACTATTTATTCTAACATAAAGTTCAATTAAAAATTAGCAAACCTAGGTTGAATCAGAATAGACACAATGACCTGATGATTCTAGTTCCAGGGCACACACACACACTTATGCACAACAACTAGAGATGTTACATATCCTTATATTAAGGGCGGGACAGTTCCATGTTAGAGAAGCAGAACAGTGTGTCTACAGCTAAAAACCCAAAGCTAAAGATTCGACCACACAAGGCCAAACTCAAGGTGAGAGAAAGTCCCCTCACATCCATGGTTGCATGCTTGTGAATAAAATGTGCAGCTCCTGGATTTCTGGTAGCTCTCAAAGTCTTTTACTTATGGCATTTGCATTTCAGCCACGCTTTTCAATGTCTACCAAACTTTATGTCATGATAAAATTATTGTTTTAACACTTAACATTACAATACACATAAAACCATCCATGAGTTTTCACCTAATTCATGACATGAAATAGTTTTTGACACATCAATTATCGGAGACTCCATAACCTACCAGGTGGATTGATTATATGGATAAACCACCTATGTGTTTTAGTATAAACCTATCATTAACGAAACCATGTCATCTCTTTCCAAGGCTCACAGATTAGTACAAGTTGTGTTTGTTGTTGTCCATTGCCTGAGACAAACCATTTCTTTTATTTGGGCTTGGGACCAGTAACGTAATAATTTTCAACAGGCACATCATAAGAAATTTATCCAAATATAATGTTAAATTTCAGTTGATACAGCAAGAAGATTCTCCCAACAAATAAGATGACTAATGCACAAGGCTCCCCGACAAGTGGAGTCTAAGGAGGGTCCGTGTAAAGAGCCTTATCACCCATGCAAGCAAAGAGAGTGCTTTCAAGATTTAAAAACATGATCTCCAAACTTTTAGCTATCTCATTGACAAGACAAACACTGGATAAACTTTAGAGCAAATACACATGTAAAAATGAGGATGGGACATTTGTCCCTATGACACTTATTCCGTGATACTTCACTCAAATTCGTCATTGGTTAAAATCTTTCATTGGTTAAAACCCTCTCTTGGTAGCCCTTTTTGGGACGTTGACAACTGACTCTAATACCAATTGATATGCACCCATAGACTTAGGGAAGCCACCCTTAAAAGCTAGTTGTTGTTAAGGAAAACAGCCAAACACTTAACTACTCCAGCAAACATTTTATGTTATTTGATGTGGGACCTAGACACCCAATATTAACCAAGTCCCTATCGTTGGATCTGACATTTCCTTGTTCCTGTACATTTGTCTTGGACCATAATCAGTTACAGTCAGAGTTATCACTTAATGAGGTTTACAACTTTATTTTCTATAAGAGAAACAAAGGTAGTAAAGGTTGAGAGGAACTCCAAACGCCAGACACATGGCTTTCATCAATTGTAATTGTAAGTACTAAATCCAGATTAACTTACAGCTTAGATTCCAAAGCTAAGGAAGCTTGCAAAAAGCTAAATGAAAGAAACAAAACTACCTGCATATCATGGAAGTCTTTCCCAGCATGAGGATTTACTTCAAATAATGAATGAAGATATAAATGTAAAAAATATCTACGATCACTCTTATCATCGGCATTTAGAAGTTGCTTCACAACTTCGGGTGGACTTATTAAGTCCCTATTTTGGATCAACAAAGGAACTGCACGCTTGCAATCTAGCATCATTAATTGAACAACCTGCACAGAAAAACATTAAACAAATAAGAGTCAATTAGGTACAGACAGAACCAAACTCATATACTGCTTAAAATAAAAAAATTCAACAACTCTATAAACAATTCTGGGAATAGTGAAATCTTACTCAACCAATTTGGCAAATCTAATATGGTACTTTGTTCATTAATCCTCCTTTGTATGCATTCAATATATAAAAAAAAATATCCGATAGGGCAAACATGGATACCCAGACCTTAATAAACTACATTGAAGCTAGTAAAGAAAAAAAATCAGGTGATTAAAATAGAATGCCAGCAGATATATGAAACATAAATTTGTCAGGTAAGGTACGTCCTATAAAGAAAACACAGAATTCCAAGATTACCGTAACTTCTACAAAGCATAATTATACCTTTCCACGAATTGCATCATGTAGGTTATGTTTATCAATAAAATCAAATACTTCTGGTTTCAAAAGCTGAAAAATTCAACCAAACAAAAAAGGAAAGTCAATTAGCTATAATAACAAATAGACAATATGCTCTAGTATAAAGCATGCGTATAGCATTTAATACATGTCATGGCTGCCTGAATGCAAGAAAAATTTCTTTGAACACTTACATCGGCATACAACAAGAAGGCCTTCTCATATTGCCCATTGATTACATACAACTCTGCCAGTGCCTAGAACAAAATAAAAAAATGCTAACATAAATATGTGGTTAACAGATTAAAAAATGCAAGTTTGATTGATCAGACTGACCTCCTTAAGTGAATCAGTCATGGACGAAGTATTTAGCTGAGGTTCAATGGCTGAAATTACAGGTAATGCAGAATAAATTACAGAAGGCCAGGATTTTACAGTTGACAAGAGATCCTTATGAAAAGAAGAATTTGTAGCCAATGCAACAAGAGCAACCTGTAGAACCAAAAGCAGCATACAAGATTATGTATACCAAGCAAGTTAATTACAGATACTGAGCAAGCACATTAATTGTGACAGAAACCATTTTGTTTTAGCCAACCTCATAAGCAGTGTCACGTAGTCTGGGGTTTTCTGTAGGCATGTAAGGAACTAAAACAGGAAGTTGACGAAGATGTGCAAAATGGAAAACCCATCTGTTTGAAAGCAGTTCATTAAACAACAATTACAAATCAGAACACAGTAACAGACTAGCAAATAATGACATGTTGTACCTCTCCCAAGCTGGAGCTGATCCCCGAAGCAACTTGGGACAGAGAGATGCTGCTTCACTGTATTTTCTTTCCACGATCAGATGATCAAGGTACCTAGATCCCACCTGCAAAGATAGTGGGAAAAATGAAAAACTTCTCATAATAATACTCAAATGGACAAATTCAACTAGAAGGTAACAAAGCATATACACACAATATATTTATCCACTGTGATTTATTTCATAAAAAAGAACTAATATTAAAGAAAAGAAAAGTACAATAAGGGATACCGAAAGCCGGTAAGGTACCCTCAAGAGTAAAGACTTTCAAATAACTAAACTAAAACAAACATAAGAATTACCAATTGCATCAAAATAGAGTCTTGGGGAAACTAGACATTAAAGAAAACGGTCAATCATGCTTCAATACCAATCAAGTTGATTTCAAGTTTTATATAGATCTACGCGGAGCAGGTCAACAGTTTTACTTTACATAATCCAGTCACCACTAATTATATAGGAAATTACTACAAAATTCATTTCATTTCATCTTAAATGTCTATATAGAGTGTCATTGATAGCAAAGCAAATGATAATAAATTAATAGATTTCTAGAAAAACAAAGTAGTTGACGAGCTTTCACAAACATACAATCAACTTAAACAAGTGCCTACATATGCAATTGGGCAAATCCTCATTCTAATTATGTGCCATACATGTACCCTTTATTAGAAGTTAGATTGAAATAGGATAAACCATAATACCTCATCAAGTAGTTCACTTCGTCCCTGGCCAGATTCAACCACAGCCAATGCTTTTTCATGCCACCCATGCTGAAGAAGCCACGCAATATGATCTTCAGTATCCCTGATTATTAAAATGCACCAAATTTTCTAAATTATCTAATTTAACTTTTTCTGATCTTTAGAAAAACTTGGAAAATAAACATGATATTTAAAGGCTTAATTGAACTTTTTATCACTCAACTTTGGTACTTCTGCAAATTTTCCAACCTTTCGTTTATTGTACCATATAAGTAAAAAACTAATCCGTCAATTGGAACTCAGATGACATGATTATAAAACAAGTTGAAAATTCAAATGTTGGCCTATGTAGAATGGTACCGCATGTTAATTCTACTATTAGTGTTGTTTGTCGTAAACATTAACCCTGGCCTATCACCATTGTCAACAACATAAACCCTAACTAACTGTTTGAACTTATCAGTTTTCAGAAGCCAGTCACAATCTAAAAAAACTGGATGGCCTACATCTCTCCCCTCAACACCATCATCAACCTCACCACCTCCATCACCATTCTCTTCGGTATTCCCATATGTCCACACCCTTGTGCTAAAATATATTTTTCGTTTCAGATTTTCGGTACACACCACCATAAGAAGAATCAAAACAATGCAGAGAATGAGCAGCCACGTTGCCGAACAAATTGAAGATGGTTTAGTGGAACAGGCTCAATCTGTTGATAAAGTAAGAGAATTGTTGTTGAACTAGGTTCCACTTTGGGTTGGAAACAGTGACTTGATGCGATCCATGATCAACAAATTTGCAATCCACACATAGGGCATCATTATTATGGACGAAGTCGAGGGCCATGCATTGGAATTAGGCACATAGGAACGTGAGCATTTTTGTTGAGAAATTACTGTTTTACCAATTGCATCTTGATGAGCCCAGGTGGTGACAAAGGGGGAGGAACAAGGTATTTTGGTTAAAGATGAGGACTTTGAGGGTTTTGACTCTTTTGGTGTCGCATTGGAGCCTTAGGTGGAAGAGCTTGGAAGGGTTTTTGTTGAGAGAGTGTCTATGTGGTCAGGTTTTGGGTCAGATCCTGGGGGTTGGACTTGGGCTAGGAGAGTGTGGGTGGGTGGGGGAGGTTACAGATGATGAAGGTTTGAGACTTAGGTGGGTTAGTGAAGTTGGCAAAGATACAAAAGGAAATATCCAAAGTGCGGGGGAGTTAGTGGAAGAGACACTTGGAACTCCAAGAGGTTTGAGGTGGAGTGGTACTGAAGACCCTTTTGAGGAAGAATTAGTAGAGCCACATTCTCAAAAGGTTGGGGTCGGAGTAGAGGAAGGGAGGGTAGTCCCAGTTGAGGTGGGGATTTGGGTGGCAATAAAGGATTGAGAGTGGAGGGATGGGTGGTGTGGGAGTCGTTAGGATGTGGGCTAAGGCTTGAGAGAGGAGAGTAGCCATATATATTTAGATTTAGTGCACATGATCATGCCGACATGGAATTGTATCAATTATTTTATTTATTGGCAACATTATGATTCATAGCGGTTTGCCAATTGAGGGATGGGTAAAATGTGCCTAATTTTTAACTTATGGTACAATGGGCTAAAAAAAAGTTCAGTGGAAAAATTCGTGGAAGTGATAAAGTTTAGTAGTAAAAGTGCAATTACGTCTATCTTAAATGTATTAAAAAATTCCAGCATATTGTTTTAGCAAGAACTTTTAGATAAAGAACACACCCTATTTGTTTTTATTTCAAATGATATAGCTTCTTACAACCACAGCAACAGCATGCATTGCCGGGATAATTAAGGGAGGTTAAAATTTCCAATAACAAAGTGTACAAGTGTGAAGGGTAACATGGACAGATGACAGCATTCAGACATCAATTTTTTTCTCTAAAATGAGTCACAAAAGTAAGTTCCTTAGACTATATCATTCTGAAATTCTATAATCTATGATGTGTGAAAAACAATAATATACGAATATTAAACATAACACAACTATCAATGAACTGGACAACAATGATAACCAAATCAAGCTACTCCAATTAGAATTAGAACATTCGTCCCTGCAAGCAATCAACTGAAAACAACCATATCTTGTCTTAGAAAATACAAAGAAACACAAGACAACATTATCATGCTAAGTGGATATGATGAGGTTTAAGACAACTTTTTATCATAAGATGATTTCTTTTCTTACTAAATTCCTCCCCTTTCCTAGAGGGTGGACATGATGAGCAGTTTAAACTTCAAATATTGTCCTCTTTCAATGCATAATAAACAAAGGAAACATCACATATTATGTATTGGTCAAAAACATTTTGTCAACATCCCCCTCAATACTTTTATGGCCACAAGTCATACACAAATGCAACCAAAAGTTAAAACAGTACAATGGATAAAGAAATTGAAATCAACCTTGGCTTGGCAATAACTACATCCTTCAGAGATACAATATAGTAAAGTGGTTCATCACCTGCAGCCCATTGACCACCAGCATAACTGCTACCTACATTTGAATGAAAAACAATATTATGCAGATTTCAGGAAACAATATGTTACTAAGGTGTATATTAGAAAGGAGGAGCTCAGAGGATTCAGGTCTCTCAGGGAGGGAATGAATGAAGAAAAGATTTTGGGAGACAAAATAAAGGGAATTAAGATCCCATGAAGAAAATGGTAAATGCAACCAGATTACCACTGAGGCAACCAAGGGGAATTGGGGGAGGAAAAATTCATACGTGTTAAAAGAAAAGAGATGAGAAGACAGACGGGAGATGAAAAAAATGAAGAGTAGGGGTGTGCACAATCCCTGGAATACTGTGTCACCTATTTTCTATCAGCTATTTCGTCTCCCACTGTAAATCCCCACTTTGCAGGCAGTGATATCATACTAATGTCTGTATCAGTGGAATGAAATACACCATATTCAAAATAGCTGAATATGCTTCAGAACATCACAAACAAAGTAAGCCAAATGTTAACCTGAGAAGGGAGCATGAGCAAGAGAGTAGTCTTTCGCTCTGTAATGCTCGAACCCATGTACTGGCAGAGCATCTGTTGAAAGCTCATCATTATTCCATGTTACTATTCTTACTTCTGGTCTTTGTGCATTGCCCTGTTCAAAATTATTTTACTCAAGCTCTTAAAAAAGTCAAATTTTTGAATATATACATGAATTCAATAAATCACTTTGTAAGAGATATGTATTCAATACATCAATACAGTTATTTTAAAGGTAACAGGATATGGTATGTACAAGATACATATTTAAAAATGTATAAAAATTCAAAAATAAATATATAATTGCAATTCTACATATACAAAATCAAAATACGCATTTTTTAGGTATTGCCGAAATAGATAAAAAATTAAAAATCATTATCATCACAAATTACTTCCTATATTATTTACAAATTACATATAGGGATGGGATAACAATATCTATTTCATTCTTTTTCTTTAAATAATTCATAGAGAGACAATTTTTTAATCAGCTTCACCAAGAGACATGTTCATATATTACGCATACTTGTATGTTTCATGTAGTTTTATAAGGTATAAATGTTTTAAAGCCGTAGAACCTTCAACAATCTCAGTATAAGATAAGTGAAACAAATAAAAGTATCGGTATTTCACAGGTCTTGATACATCATTTACACTTATTGGAGAAGTATCCAGGAGTACTGACATCATGTATGTGAAGCAAATTGAAGTATTGGCGCTTCCTATTATAATACACAAAATACACTTTATTTTTGGCAAATACAATATAAATTTGATTGCTTTCAACTGACTTTGTTATGCAGCTTGAGTTCATTATTTTCTACACCCCCAAAAAGAAACAGTGCCCTCAAAAATCACAATGACATATAGCCAGAATGAGACATGACACATTAGGTCATGCTTGGTAAATCATTTTTCGGGTAAATAATTATTTTTTCTCTTTTCCAAAAGCTCTTTAGCTGGTATAACAATATTGTTTATCCGAAAATAAATAGAACCAACATGCACTAAATAGTAAATAATGCGCATTCCACATGCCTGTCTGTAATATATATGAAAATGTCTAACTAGTGGGAAGCAACATGGTGCTGATCTGGTACCATTGCTTACATATAACACTGAAGCAATCTAAAATATCCAAATGATCAAATTCATTGTTTGATCTTTCACAAAATGTAATAATAAATAAATAAATTTTTCAGCATGCCTATGCATTATAGACCAGGAAATTACTACTTCAAGTTATGATATTTGGAAGAATTTACCATTAAATGAGTAAAAGACAGAAGAATGAACAAAGAAAACAAGTTGTAGCATATAAACACAGGGAGGAGTTTACAATAGGATAGAAGGTCAGCGTGAAAATTAAAGAATTTCATTTCATTATTACCAATGAGCATAAATACCTGCCGTGAAGGAGCTGAGCTACTAAAATCCTTATCTCCATCTTCTCCAGGAATATATGCTAGAACAACCAAAGCATCACCAAAGGGAGCAAGCCCTGAGATGAAATAGCTGGTTTGGAAAGATGCCACGATATCCACCTGGGCCACACCAGACAGAGGAACCTGTCTGAACGACCCATTCGCTGCCCTTTGGTGAATTGTCCTTATTGAAGCAATTTTGACAGATGTTCCCCATCCAATTACCAAGAGGGTATCATCCTACAGTTATAGAAGGCATTAAGCGCCTCAGTTTTATCAAGAAATATACAGGAACATAGGAAATAATGGCCTTGCCACTGTTCAAATTCTAATGCAACAGAATAAGCGTTCAATTATAGCAGTGGAGACTGCATGGAAGAATGGTATAACTCGAGAGCTTGCCTAAATCAACATTTGACTAACCTGCCAGACCAGGTGAGGAAGTAAAAGCTCAGGGCGTGGGCTTCCTCGTGGTTTTTCAATAAATGTAACACGCTGGTCATTGGCAGTATCATAAACCTTCACTCCTGCATCATTAGCCCATGCAACAAGACTTGCTCTCCATTTCACAGCATGTATTGAACCTTCACCAGAGTGCAAAACCTTTGGGGAATGGTAGGGTGGGGTAGTTTTATCGTCAACAAACAAAAAGTACTGTAGAGTAGAGAATAGATATCTCAAGTATTAAAACATTCTGACAAACCTGATCACGGTAGCCCAGCCATTTCTTTGAATTCAAATATAAATGACCAGCCAAACCTCCAGCGACAAATCTCCTGGACATTTTCTTTGCATAATCTGGATCCAAGGCAACTGCCTTCATCGGCCGATGGTAATCAAACTTTAATTTCTCATCAGTGAAAAGGCTGTTTATCACAACTGATCCATCATCAGAACAGCTTCCAATATATTCACCTTCTGTGTCAAAGCTAAGGTCGTTGACAACAGAAGCATGTGCGGAGAATTCCTTAACCTATAACAAGGTAACTCAATTAGAAACGGATTCCTATAAATAACACAACACGCAAGCAATTGACCATGAGCCAACAGCCGCTACACAAGATTTCAAAGCGTAATGTCAACATAAACCAAAATACATCCATAAACCCATGCATAATCTGATTTTGAAGAGAATATCACGAAAACAACTCATTTGCCACACGAATTTCTCCTTTCCATAAATTTAGTCATGCCAGCTCCAAGTTGAGTAAATAACAGTTCAAATTCACAGAAATTACGAAATTCTGACCCCAGAGCTACGTGTAATCTCAAAGCGCACGGATTCAACAAAAACCAGATTACATCCATAATCCTTAGCATACATTTGAAGAGAGTATCAACCAACGAACTTCTCAATAATACAGATTGCTCCGTTCCATAAATTTTATCTACCCAGCTCCAATTCGAGTAACAGTTCGAATTCACAGAAATTGCGAAATCTCAAAGCGCACAGTGCTAGCATAAACCAAATAATATCCACAATTCCTAGCATACATTTGAAGAGAACGTCAAAGCATGCAAGTTCTCAATCACACGAAATATTTCTTTCACTCCATAAATTTGATCTAACCAGCTTCAATTCCAGTAATAATAGCTCAGATACACAATAATCGGAAGATTCTCCACGTCGAATTACGCAACGAATAGATGATCACACGTTAACTAACCTGATTCCCAAGAAAATCGAGGATGTGAACGGTGCCGCCGTGAGTGCCGAGAGCGATCATCCGCTCCGCGACGGCAATACATGACGCGGCGTCACTCGCTAGCAGCGAAGGTATGCTACCTCCCATTCTCTGGTACTTGAGCCTCGGTTCCTCTTCGTCTTCTTCATCTTCCACTTCTTCTTCGTCCTCTTCTTCCTCTTCATCTTCCTCTTCTCTCTCGTCGTCTCCTTCGACGCCGTTCTCAGACGGAAACGGAGCCATTATGATAGTTATCGCGTGAGGCCTCGTCCCGAGGAGAATGGTGAGTTGGCCAAAATGCGAAATGAGGGAAAGTGAGAAATTAGATCTGTTTGGTTGTGCTAAGAAAATCTTTTTTATTTAATTATTACCATTATTCCTTTCTTTGTTCCTTTTTTTTAAAAAAAAGATGAAATTTCGTGTTACAAAATTTTTCAAGAAAGAGGAAAGGTTCAAACGGTCCCTCGATAAAGTAAATTATGGAGTAGACGACAAAAACAACGAGGTGTTAGGTGCTGATTAGTTAAGAGGCGTGGTGCACTCCGATCCTCTACGTCCAGTTCTGCCTTCGGCTACCGCCTTGTGACATCAGAGTCCTTGATTAATCGTTACCCAAAAATCCAATGGTTCTAATTTCTGATCCAGGAGAGTATCCAAATAAAATTCTTAGCTTATACAAAAATAACAGCTAAACCTGTAATATAAAAAAAAAATGCATGCAAAGGCTCGTAGGGGATGAAATCAGTAATCAGGAATGAATGACGGTCCATTCTGGACTTTTACTTCTTGCATCCCCACAATTTATCCAGGCACCTCCTCAAATTTTTAAAATGATGTTTTTTCGAAAGGTGACTTTCGAATTATATATAGAAAACTGAGAAATTTTCAAAACAAGATTTTAAGAATGAACTGGCACTGGACCGATAATTTGAGAGATCCCTCAGAAGGGTCTTTCTTCATGCACCTTTTTTTCTTCTTCTTGTACCCCGGTATAAAAGTTTGTAATTCTGAAAAAAAAAGTTATTAGGTTAAATCATATCTTTGGTCCCATTTTCGTAGCAAAATATCAATTTGGTCCCTCAATTTTTTTTTATTTCAATTTGATTCCTACTTTGAGAAATTTGATGTAATCAAGTTCTTTCTGTTAGTGGTGTAGTAACGGCGTTAAATACGGTGTCATGTGTCAGTTCTTGAATTTTTTGAATTTTTATTTATTTTTTTAATTTAAACAAAAAAAAAATTTGCCACGTGTCAAGTTGACATTGTGTCACGTGACAGTGATAGTGTCACATGTCACTATTATGTCAGGTGTCATTTTCCTATTTTCAATTTGGTCATAGTATTTTAATTTTTGTCTCAATTTAGTTCTAATGTTTGTAAAAATTGTGCAATTTTTTTTCTCTCCAAATTGAAACCAAATTTAATTTCTATATAAATATGCACAAATATTTCTATCAAAATTAATATTTCAAGTAAATATTTTTAATAAGATTAAGTTTATTTTAATTTATATTTTACATTAAATCTATCCTAAAAAAATAATGTAAGATATAGACACCACCCACAATTACAACCAAAACAAGACTATCAACGACATCAACGAGATCATACTTCCTAAGCAACCACCAATGAACATCGACAAACATACTAGCCAATACATGCAGATAACGACCAAATACTACTCTTACAAAACCAACCACCTAATCCCCTAAAAAAATATCCACTACTACACAGAAAAGGCGACGATAAATAACTCCATTACAAACAAAGTAACAAATTTATACTAGGTTTACGAATTTGAAAACTTACGGTGACTACCCACACACTGGTTTAATAACCTTTGCAAAATAGGGGTTCCAAGATGATTACGACTTTAAACAATTGACTTCTACAACATCAACACCATTCAAGCTTCAACAAAACGTCAACAAAAAATAAGGCCTCCAAGATAAAGAACAATTTCAAAAGCACAACTACGATGCACACCATCAACAAAGCTTAAAGAAGTTAGGAGGAGGTTGAGGAAGAGGAATAGGACTTGAAAAAGACGAACACACTTCAAAACAACTTTCAGAATAACACTTTATTTGAAGAAATTTATCTTCTAAACAAACCTTCTTGTCTGCCTTTCAAACTATGCCACAATGGAAATCAATTTCAATTAAAAAAATTTGGCAGTGCCACGTATTGTTGTGAAAGAAGTTCTCAAATTTTGTGTGTCACTATATCATTTTCCTTATACATTGTCCGACCTTTGGACCCGACCGACTAGGTTCGGCATTCCACAGAGAACAACTTTCCTTAAACTTTGGTTGGGGTCGGCTTGGACCGACCTTCGACCAAGGTTTACTCGGTTTGACTTTGCGTTAGCCAACGCAATTCAACATTCAACTTGGGCTAACTTGGGTCAACTCAGCACGACATTCAATCCGGGCTCATTCGGTTCGACATTCGGCCTAGATCGATATTGTTCAACCTTGGGTTCGGACTCGGCTCAACCATCGGTCGAGACTGACTCGACTCGATCATTAGCCCGGATCGATTCGACCGAATCATCGGTCTAGATCGACTCGACTTGACCTTCAATCCAAGCTGACTTAAAATTGATATTCAGCCTGTGCTGACTTGACCATCGGCTCGGAACGACTCTACTTGACCTTCAAATCGAATCGACTTGGATTGATATTCCCCTAGGGTCGGGTCCGACTCAGGGTGATTTTGGTCGGACTGACTTAGTTCGACCATTGGCCTGAGTTATCCCGACTATACCTTAAGTTTAGGCTGAATCGGCTCGACTTTCACTTCATACAAATCGATTTGACCTATAGTTTATGCCAAATTAGCTTGACCTTTGAGTTAATCGATTACGAATTTCACAAGTCAGGTTGAAATTCGCCCCAAGTTGATGGTCGATCTAAGTCTACCTAAGTTGAAGTTTGGGCTGAGTCAGGCCATGAACGAAGGCCAACTTGAGTAATTCTCAAAATGAAGGCTGATCCATGTCTGGGTTGTGACGAAGGGCGATCCTAGTTAGCCCAAGACAATGGTCGATTTAAGTGGGCATGGGCCGATGGTCGAACCGAGTTAGCTCAGACTGATGGTCAATTTTATTTTGTCTATATCAATGGTCAGACCGAGCCGACTCAAGCGATGGTAAGACTGAGTAAGCCAGACCCAATAGTTGGTATAGGCGGTCTAAGTCGACAATCAGGCCGAGTTGGCCCAGGCTAGTGGTCAAGTCAATTTGGCTCGAGCAGATGGTTGGGTTGAGCCAGGCTCAGGGCAAAGGTCGATCTGAGTCCCCTAAGACGATAAGCAATATAAGTTGTGTCAGCTTAGTAGTTGACTTGACTCGGCCCGACTATCACCCAAGTCGAGTTGATCCAGGTTGATGGTTGAGCCGAGTCAACCTAGGTTGAAGGTCATGTTGACTCGACTTGGGTCGATGGTCATATCGGTCCAAATCAAAGGTCGAGTTAAGTTAGTTAGGGCCAAAGGTGGATCTAAGTTCATTTGTGCTGATAGTTGGGCTAAGCTAGAATTGGTCAATTGCCAATCTGATTCGGGCAGGGTCGATTGTCAAACCGGGTAAATGGCCAGGTTGAGCTAGCCTAGGTCGATGGTTGGGTTGAGTTAGCACGAGCTGATGATTAGGTTTCATCGGTGTGAGTTGAAGGTTGGCTGAGTCAGCCTTGACCGATGGTTGGGTCAAGTTTGCCCGAGTTAAAGGTTAAGCCTAATTGGGTCACACCACAAATTGAGTTGGGTTGGCTTGTGTTGAGGTTAGAGCAAAGTTGGCTCGCATTGAAGGTTAAGACGAGTCAACCTAATGTGAAGGTTGAAATCAATCAACCCTAGTTGAAATTTGAGATGAGTTAACTCGAGATAAAGGTCAAACCTAGTGGATCGAGGTTGAATCTTCCGGACTTGACTTGAATCGAAAGTCGATAGGAGCACTCTCGGATTGAACGTTGAGCTAACTTAACTCGGACTTAAAGATATAGTTGAATTTGGCTTAAAATGAAAATTAATTTGCATTATAAAAAAATTGAAATTTAAGATATTTCAATTATTCGATCCAAATAAACTATGTACAAACTGAAATAAATTTTTTTATAAATAATTTAAATACTATGCATTTGAATTTATCGAATTATATAAATTCATCATCAAAATACAAGGTTACTTATTTTAATTATTTGAAATTATTTTAATTAGTAAACTTCAAATTCTATCCTTTTAATTATTTGAAATATTTAAAATTCCTCAATTTTAATTTTTGTTTAATTTCCTCGTGCAAATAACTTATTTTATTTCAAATAATTTCAAATTTTCAAAATAAATGAATCAGTTTTTACTTATCACAAATATCATTAAACTTCAAATTATTTAAACCATACGATTAATGATCGGCAAAATCGCAAAATCCTGAATTCTCTAAAAAATTTAAAGAGATGATTTTTTTTTTGTTGAAAAGTGCTGTCTTCCAAATCATTAGGTACCACCAATTATTTCTATCACTATATTGATTATTCATAAAGATAAATTAAATTTCAGTAGTTTTTCTTTACCACTGTTTTCAGAAATTAATTCAATAATCACATTTTTTTGGTGAGAGAGTGATGAAGGTATTAATGATCTTATTTATTAAAAAAGGCTAATGTTTGTAAGAAAGAAAGGTGAAGATTTTATCTTATTTATACTCATTTAACTGTTAATTACTTGATTACTAGGGGTCTTACATTCCATATACACAAGCAAGTTTGATCTAATTTAGTTGCTTGATTAGCGTAAATTTAAGAAGTAAGTAACCTTTTCCAAGTACTGATCCCAAATCCCATACCACGCGACTTAATTTTTTTGGTAAAGCAACGACAAACAAAACCAGATGCGCGCAAAGTCAGTGTCTGATCCCAAATTCTAATCCACTTTTCGTCAACGAGCGTACCAAGCGAGGGAGCAACGATCACGTTCATGCACTGTACTGTGGCCAGTGAAGTAAAAGCAAGACCCGAAACTCTTCAACGCAAATAAATAACTACGCCATCGCCATATTTTCCAGTTCCGAACTCTCATTTTCATGCCACAACGTTCAGATCTCGCCGAGAGGTGAACGCAGCCGTTTCGCTATGAAACGCGGCTGTGAGTGGTGGATCTCGGCGTCTTAAGTTGAGATGCAGCCGAACTTGTTTCCCTTTGGAAGTGTGCTGGGGAATCCGTTTATTTTCAATGGTGATTTGAGCGAGGGAGGGATCGAGAGCTCTAGGGTTTTCTTCTTGCTCCCGTTCTTCTTGCTCTCCCAGGGAGGAGCAATGGATTTGTCCAAGGTTGGAGAAAAATTCTTGAGCTCCGTTAGGTCCGCGAGATCTATCGGATTGCTCCCTCCCGTTCCTGATCGTCCCGAGGTAAATCCACCTCTGGATCATTGTCGTGTAGAATTGCGTGGTCACCACTGCTACACTCGTTATGCTGAATTTGATTTTTAATTTCGAAACTATAGATGCGTGGTTTTAGTTTTAGATAATGCCGTGCAATTGGATTGCTAAAACGTGTTCTGTGTTTGTGGCTAAGTCAGTGTGAAGCGTTAACTATGTTGCTTTTGATGCATTTTATGCTGGTTTTGGATTTGATGATGTATCATTGCTCGGCGCCTGCTATTTGGTTGCGAAATAACACTGATCAAGACTTAGAACTAGCGATTGCGAGTTTGATTTGGAAAATTAATGAAATCATGAAACGAGTTTTGTCAAGAATATTGGTACTGTAAGTGGACTTGCGAAAAGCCATAGATGTTTAGATGTTTATGGTTGTAGAGAATACCATGGTTTTGGATCGCGGTTGTGTCTTCTCCGCGATCCTTAATATTGCAGGAATACTGTAGTTTTCAACTGCAAACCAAACACACTTGGTGGGCTATAAGTTTTGTGAATAACTCTTGTAATTTCACTCCTAAGCCCACCTACCAGCGAGCCTAACAGGGAAGGCTCGTTGTGGTTATCCTTATGGTCATATTCGTACAGTTAAGAGTTTGAGTCATATTTTCATGTTTTATAAATGTTGTTGAACAGGTTCCAGCTCGAGCTTCAGCAGCTGCTGCTGTAGCTCGTGCTCTTGCAGGGTTACCTCCTCATCAGAGATATAGTTTTTCATCAAGTTCAGAAGAATTGAGTTCAATATATGGAAGCAGACCTCAAGGCCCAGTGGTGGAGGATCTGGAGGATGAATTCTATGAAGAGGTGTTACTTTCTATATCACTCCTGTTTCAAGTTCATACTGATTTTTCTTGCAACCTCCTTTATGTTGAATGACAGAAACTATTTTCATATGGAGGTTCTTTTGCTCAATCTGAGGAGAAACCTTTTTGTTTGTTTATGTTTATTGAGAGATGGCAGAAAATTTTATCTTTTGTAAGTTTCTAAATAATTGCTTGTATCAGGAGACCTTGGGATGGTTGCTAACAGTTGAGAGCACATAACTTTTATTTAGGATTAGTTTTGTATCCTTAGACAGATCACTAATATAACTCTTCATATTAGGAAGTTTTTATACATACGAACTTGTTCCTTGGTTTTTTTAATTAATATTTGTGTATCCATTTATGTAGAACTTGAACTTTGGGTGATGGGAGTCCATAACCCTTAGTGATCAATGTTTCTGTTTTTATTTATTTATTTTTATTGTTTTGTTATTTTGGCTCATTTTCAGAAGAGACACAATTTCTTCACTCTTTTCTCCTCTTACTCATTTTTTTTTCTTATACAGCTTCTTCTTTAGTGTACTACTAATTAACAACTTATATATTTTTGATATCTTAATGTTTGTACTGATTATAGGAATGGGCCAATAATAAAACCCAGCATGAAAAATAGTACTGCTGTATAAAATTTCTCCTGATTATTAAAAATATTCCTATAATCTAAATATTTCTTGCCCAATATCACCGGTATGAAAAATAAGAAGGAAAAATTCAGTAAAATTAACATTGTGCTAAAAATATACTGAGGAAAAACTATCTTTTTGTGCCCTCTAATCTAACGAACTCAAGACTTAAAGGAATGTAAATGAGAAAATCTGTTTGAATTGATATCAAGGTATGCATGTATTTATAGCAAGTTTTTGAGCTTAAATGCCTCATTATAGCTATTAGTACCTTACTAACTTCAATGAAATTTTGTTTGTATTAATCATATTTGATCACCATGAATTGTGGAGTTGAATGGATTCTTTTGAATGCCTTTATGCAGGACTTTGATCCAATTAAACATATTTTAGAGCGTGTTCCAGCTGATGAGAATGAGCTAACATATTTTGAAAAACAGGTGTGGTTCATGTGTCTCAATCTTGCTAACAGATAAAATATTTTTTATTTTTGTTATCTTTAAAGTTAAAATTTTCTCAGTCCTCTACTTAGCCATTCTTCTACTTAACGAGAAATAGTTGTATCCATTCATTGTACTATTTATGAGCTTAAAGAAAGTAGAAACTCTTAATTTTTCTGTACTTGTAACTGATGAAGTTTATCTCTTAAAGATTCCTTTTTGTTTATTAAAAGTAAAATTGTCATTAGCTTTGTTGGTCATCTCTTGCAGCTATTCTAGGATGTACAGATATGAAATGTGTGTTGGATGCAGTAGTATCTGATGGGACTATTTAATAATTTAAAAGTATATAGGATATAATGCATATAAATTCATATCTTGATATGGATAACCTTCATAAAACATGATATATTACGAAGAAAAATATAGTTTCAATTATGCAAATCTAAATTAGGAACATACTTGGTTATCATACCAATCTGAAAAAAAAATTTATAAATTATTGCATCATAAATTACTTCTTATTATTTACTAATAGAAATAGTACTATCTAAAAGAAAATACAATGTTATCTGATTTCTAGCTTCTACAAGCTGACTCTATTTGTATCTATTTTGTACTCACTTTAACTTCTTTTTATCTTTTCATCTGTAACATCTTTATATACACACACACACACACACACACATCACATCATTTCCTGCTGAGTGAATACATACACTGAAGCTTTCATCTGAATTATCTTTGAGTTTCAACTCTATTAATCTCATTCTTTTCTTTATATTATATATGAAGGGAACAGTTTTCCATTTTGTTCATCAATGGTTCCACTTTTCTTTATTATTATACATGCTTATCTTTCTCATTTAGTTGTATTAAATTTTCATAATTTTAAGGCTTGGGTATTTTTCCAATAAGTATGGTGTAGTATTAAAGAGTATTATTATCTGATACAAATACATCAAATAAATTAAAGTATAGGTGTTTCATAACATTCATTGCAAATTATCATTTCTCGCACTTAAGAGCAACTCCAATGCCGTTACTTCACGATTGAGCAATGGGACTAAAACAATATTCCATCAGTGGAGTGCTGTGATTTGGCAGTCAGGTAGTTGGAGACGCCTCTTCAATGGCATGTCCCTATGTCTGATATGTATTGGATATTCTGTTGAAGTGTCCAATTTAAAAAACGTGGTTTTGGGTCTCTGACATGTCTCTCTCTGGTGCAATGTTAATGAGGGCCGGCACAATGGTTTTTCTTATAAGTTAAAAATTTAGAAACTTATTGTGTAAATTTATATTATAATTAGTCAAAAATAAGGAACAAATCCTATATAATTAGGGATATTTAGGTTATATATGTATTCTTAGGAATGCTTTTATTTATTCTTGTATCATATCTTCATATAATGTGGAATTCTTTGAAATTGTTAATTTATCTTTAGATGAATCTCGATTGTAATGTCTTTTCAATGATAATGATCAAGAAGGGTTGAAATGTTTAGATGAATTAGATCCTCGTTTCATTTATATATGTATGTATGTGTATGAGTGTGTATGTTCATATTGTTATATTTGACCAACTTCTTTATAGATGATTTTGAAAATATAAATCTTCATTGTTAGTTTCAGTAATCCATAATGACGTTCAATATAAATATATGTGTGTGTGTCACTACGTCCTACATTTTATAGATTATAAGTGTTGCAGTGTCCGTGCTACATAGCAAGGAACTGCTATGACGTTCAATAACTACTAACCATTTATAGCATGTTTTGGACAGCAGAAATCTTATAATTAGCTGTTTTTCTTTTAAAAGTGTGGTTTTGTAGAATAAGCTGTATGTTTCCGATAATAACTTAAATTTGTAAAGAAACTTTTATTTTGGATAAAATAATTTTTTTTCAAATCTGAAAATTTATAGCTTGTGATTATTTTTTAACAGTTCTTATTTACTTTTCAACTTTATACACACTGATTTTCATATGTCAACGCGGATTTTTACGTTGAGTCCAAAGAAAATTAATTATCTTAAAATCACTTTCAGTAAACTTATCTAAATGGAAAGCTGATTCTGATTATTATCAGTTATTGAAATAATCTAATTTTCGTTGTTGTTCTAACAAATCTCATTATTATCTTAACAGTTTGAATTTTGTTAGTTGATTGAATCAGGTTTGTATTACCCTGCTAAAAGCTATAAATACTCTTATATAAGATATTTGTCTTGGAATTTGTCATGTAGGCTGCCCTTAGATTGGTACAACTGGATAGAGTGGCTGAACATTTATCTCGCCATGTTATGGAGCATCATGAAGTAATGGGTAAGTTGAAGAGGTGAACGGAGAGAATTGGCTATACCTCTTCTGTGCAGGTTTTAGTGCACGAGGTCATTCATGTTAGATATTTTGTTTAGAATTTTTTTCTGCTGTGCGCAGATTTTCCTTGCTTATTACAAAGTTATCTATTTTTTATTGCCAGGGCTACATTGTTGTGATGATAAAATTACACTAACACCCCTTGTGGTTTCTTTCAAATTCATACTATACCTCCCTTTTCCCCCTTTTAGTAACCCCTTAATATATGGCACTGACGCACCCTGTTACCCAAGAAATACAGTACACTTTGTATCCACAAGGGGGTTATTCTAAAGTTAATAAGGTGAGGATATTGTGTGAATTTTGAAGAACCATAGGGGTATTTGTATAACTTGTTCTATTATTATTAGAGTTGTCAATTTGATCCATGACTCATGGATTAATCTCAATCCATTCCTAAAATAAGTCTTCTTTTATTGACCCACTAAATGAGCTGGTTAAGAAAGCCCTAGCCACCAAAGCCCCCTCACAAAAGTGAGTTAGAGTTTGGGGCAAAGTGGGTTTGACCCACTACAACATTAAAATAAAACTTCAATTAAATCCTAAATACTTTTTAGAATTGTCCTATTCCTTTGAATATGTAAATTGATCATTAATTAATTTTTATTATTTACAACTTAATTGCAAGGTTGGGACCCAACCCAACCTAACCTGCCTAGGCATAGCTTGACCCACCTTGAGTTAAGGCTCAACTCGATCTTTCCAAACCTAGACTCAACTTGACCTGGCCTGACAAAGCTTGGCTTAACCTTGGCTCAAGCCAACTCAATGGGACCTCGACTCTACTTGAGCTGTCCCAACTTGACCAAACTTGACTTGAATTCAACTCAATTTGACTTTGGCTAGGCCTAACCCAATCTAAAATGGGCTCGTTTGGACCCAACCAAATTTGATTTGTGTTTGACTTGTGTTGGATCCAATCGAGTACTTGATGTGGGCCTAACGCATCCTAACATGGGCTCGTTTGGGCCCAACCCAAATTTGACTTGGGTTCGACTTGATTCAATCCCATCTTGACCTAGGCTGGATCCAATTGAGTTCAACTTGATGTGGGCCTAACCAAACCCAACCTAATTTGAGCTCGACCAAACCTAACTTGTGCTAGACCCAAACTAAGCTTGCATGACTAAAAAAAGGCCCAACTCGACCTAACCTTTTCTAATTGGGCCCAATTTGACTTGGACCCGACCCAACTTGATCTGAGAAGGCCTAGACTATCTTGGCCTAATCTTGGTCCAACTTGATTGGGCCAACCCAACTCAACCTAGGGTTGACCTGATTCAAATTTACCTGGGATCAACTCAACTTTTCCCGATGTGGGTCTGACCTTGGTTGGGCCTGTCCCACCTTGACTTGACATGGTTTAAAACCGGGCCCAACTTGAATTAGAACAACATAGGCTAGACATGACTTGGCCTTACTTGAACTCAGCCTAACCTAGACTTGGGCTTACCAGCTTGAAATGGTCCCTACTTGACTCGATCTAGGTTGAACTGGTCCAACCCAACTTTGTCCATACTAATTTGGATTTGAACCACCTTGACTTGACTTAAGCTTGACCTGACTTGGTCGGACATGCTCCAACCTGGCTTGGCCTGACTTGAGTTGGGCTTGTCTCAGCCAAACTTGGCCCGAACTAGACTTTGCACGACCAACTCAATCTGGTGTGCCTTGACCTAGACTCAACTTGACTTGGCCTAACTTGGGCCAATCTAGACCAACATGTCATCATGGTGGTTCTAGCCTGGTCTAACTTTACCTAAGCCTGACCTGACCCTGTCCAAACTCATTGGGTTTGGATTGAGTAAATGTTTTTCATGAGTTAGCGTCAAGCCTTGTGGGTGGGGCCAAATTGATAGGTCCAATTAGTATTATAAAATAATTATTAATTTCTCTATACTAATTAAAATAAGTTTCTCTTTGGTGTTTTTGGAAGAATGCAATGTTATTTTTAGTTTAAATACTAAATAATTTTTGTTTCAATTCATTGAGATACTGAGTAGTTTGGTTGATGCAACTTTACTGCTATTGCCAACTTAACATTCTAGATCAGTTTTATATTTATTCATTTTTTAAAAGAATTTTTAGAATTAGGAACTGATACTTACTTTTGGCCAGTGAAGGGGATGAATTTGGTCAGAGAATTGGAAAAAGACTTAAGAATTGCAAATGTCATCTGTATGGTAAGATCGTAACTCATAAGGAGCTGATACTTACTTTTTATGTAGCTCTTTCTACATTGTTTTTAATGCTGTGCAGAATGGAAGAAGACATCTGACATCGTCTATGAATGAGGTTTCAAGGGATCTGATTGTGAATTCTTATTCCAAAAAGAAACAAGCTCTTGTGGTATTTCCGTCTCTCTGTATACAAACTAGCATTAGTTTTTTGTAATGCCTTTATGCTTCTCATGATTTTATTTGATTTTTCCTGAGAATTGATTTCTTGTTATTCACAATTGGGCATGTAAAGTAGTTTAGTCTTGGATACATAGCTCCCCCATTCTTTTGGGGTAGGGGTGGTATGTAATACATGCTTACACTAAGGCCTTAATACCCGTGGTAAATTCATTTATTTCCATTCATAGGACATGCTTCCAACCTTGATTGAACTTCAACGGGCTTTGAACATGCAATCAACACTTGAATCCCTTGCCGAGGAAGGGAATTACTGGAAGGTGAGCATCTCTCTATGTATGTATGTGTGTAAAATGAACTTAACAAGAGAGAACTGTATAACAAACTGAATGGTATTCATTTTATTAAACTATTGAAAAGAGAATCATACACAAGTATCTGTAGCTAACTACCTACAACATTAGAGATAGCTAAACAGCCTTCACTGAAATGGTTACATGACGTAGTTGTTATTGCTAACAACTCTGACTACGAATTACATTTTTTACATTCAAAATATAGCTAATTTCATACTCTAATAACCCCCCCCTCAAATTCAAGGAGAAGATTTTTCTGGAACAAAAAAAATCTTTACATTGAGTTTTGCCTCTGAGAAAAGTAAAACGAGATGAAGAGAGAGGCTTGGGCAGCACATCTCTCCAGTGCTGGAATATGATAGATGAAAAGCTGCTTGGCCAAAATCTTTTTCCTAAAAATATACATCATTCTCCATATGTTCCGTATGACTATGAAACACTGCATTATGAGAAATAGACACAACACTTTGATTGTTACAGAAGAACTGGAGCAGTGAATGGAACTTGCAACTCTTTGAGCAAAGCAGAAATCCACGCTAGTTCAGTAGAATTTTGAGCCAAACTTCTATATTTAGCCTCAGTACTAGAGTGGGTAAGAACTTTATGCTTGGGGGACCCTCAAGATATTAAATTGGGATTAAGATAGATGGTTGCTCTAAAAGTAGAGCATCTGTCATCAACATCAGACGACCAATCAGCATGACAAAAAGGATTTAAGGCACAGAGATTGTGCAGGAGAAGCAGGTCAAAGATGTTGTCTATGAAACAAAATACCTTTAAGGTAATGGCCCATTGAGACTCCAGTGGTTAGACCACAAATTGCAAGACTTTGTTAACATAGCTGATTTCTTGTTGAGTGAGAGTAGCATACTGCAGAGTACCTATCACTGAATGGTATAAAGTAGGGTCTGAAAAGATATCAGGTCCAAACTTGGATAATTTGCAATTAGAAACCATAGGAGAAGAAATAGAATGAGCTGCTGCCATATGGGTTCTGTGAAACAAGTCACAAATTTATTTACTTTGAGTCATAACAATAGAAGGATCAGGTAAGTATTTTATTTCCAGGCCAAGAAAATAATAAAGAGAACCAAGTTGTTTGAGAGAAAAAGCTGCATGGAGATTAGTAGTAAGCTGTTGAATTAGAGCACTAGAGCTCCCAATGATTATGATATCACCAACAAATACCAGAAAATAAACACCTTGATGAGATTGATGTCACAAAGAGAGAAGAGTCACATGTAAAATCAACTGAACAAGAGAAAGCTGTTTAACAAACCGTATGGTATTCATTTTATTAACCTATCAAAAAGGGAAGTGTACTGAAGTATTTATAGCTAACTACTTACAACAAAAGAGATAGCTAATTGCCTTTACTGAAAAGGTTACATGAGGTAGTGGTTAGCAACATGGTAGTAAGTATCGTACGATTCACGATACGAATCGTACGATACGAAACGATTCAACAGCTCCACGATACGAATCGTTTTTGTTCCTGTATCGTGTTCGTATCGTACGATTCGGACTTCGAATCGCATGAATCGTTCCGAATCGATCCGAATCGTAGCATTCACAGAGACAAATGTTCCTCACAATGACACCTCTCACGACTGCGATTCTTGCTGCAACACCTCTTGCAGTGGCGCCGGCGGCCTTTCTCGCCGTGGTGCCTCTTGCGGCGGCCTCTCTCGTGGCAGCCTCTCTCGCGGTGGCTTCTCTTGCCGTGGTGTCTCTCACTACCCCGCAAAGGATGAGAGAGAAGTCAACAGACCTTGATGGCAGCAACTCGCATGGCATCATTGTATCTAACGGTGGCATACCCTCAAAGATAGTCTTAGTGCATATGAAAGACAGAAAACCCTAGGATTTTTAGTGGGTTGGAATTGGGCCTGTTTTAACCTAAATTTTAGCCCATTTCTTTAAAATATCTTAAAATCCAATTAGTAAATGGTAACTTCAACTAAAGTTACAGCATCCCAGAAAAAAAAAAGTAACTAAAACTACTTCATCCTTAAAAAAGTTACTCTAGAAACTATCACTACATCTAAAAAATTAAAAAAAGATAACTTTCAAAATGTTTATGAATTGTACGATTCACGATACGAAACGATTCACGATACAATAAATCAGCTCTCCGATACACGATACGATTCACGATTCAACTACCATGGTTAGCAATGGTTAACAGCTCTGACTACTACTACAGTTTTAACATATACAGTTTAGCTAAGTGCATACTCTAATAATATGTATTAACATATATATTGTGGTCAATTAATCACAACTAACTGATGTTTGTAATTTTTGTTTTTTTGTTCTTCGATCTAAGGTATCTGCTAAGATGCTCATTTATTAGTTTTATCATTATGCAGGCATTTCAAGTTCTATCTGAGTATTTGCAACTCTTAGATAGTTTGTCAGAGCTTTCAGCAATACAAGAAATGAGTCGTGGCGTGGAGGTGAATTTGAATAACTTCTAGGAAGAATTAAGATAATTTATTCTGGAAATTTTTCTTGCATGTTAACAATTTGTCTAATTATTAAATTCATTATTTCCTATGTTACCCAATATATTCCTGATTACAATGCAAGTACTTGTGTATTTAACTGAGGTTCCTTCATTGCATTATTAATGCCAGGTTTGGCTGGGAAGAACGTTGCAGAAGCTGGATGCTCTTTTATTGGGAGTGTGTCAAGAATTCAAGGAAGATGGCTATATAACAGTAAGTTTGTATTAATTTCTTTGCTTTCTACTCATATTGGGCAAGTGTTGAGTATTCAGTGTCTAGAATGGGTAAATGAGCATACACACTTGTTTGTTTTGTTTCTGTTTCGAGGGAGTACGTGGCAATTAAAAACTACTTTAAATTAACCCAGTAAATGAGCTAGTGTAATGTTTATAGATTGTTTGGTGAATGCCGGTGATGTTTAATCTTCTCTTTTTGGGGGGAAATTCAAATAAATAGAATGAAGGGAATATAAATGATGTAAGCTTTATCTAGGAAAAATTAATTAAACTAAATCAATTATGTTTGAGATTTTTATTGATCCAGTTTTGACTTGAAGACTGATTTGACCTATAAGCTGTTTTTCCTAATTTTCTAGCTTTTAGACTTTCACTATTTTTTCCAGAGACAATTTTAAAATTTCCTTGGTGTTCCTGGTTATCTAGATATTGAGTTTCACAAATAATCTTCTATATATTTCTGTTTACTATGTTAGCATTTGCTCAAAGATATGTTCATAGTTTCCATCTGTGGGTTGTTGATATTTGAAGGCTCAGCTTAGCTAGTTTTAAAGTTTTTATTTAATGCTATTAATTGTTACCAATATTCGGAAATTCATTTCCGAAGATCATGTTCTAAAATTGCTTGCCGTATTGTGTTTGCAACTCTTGGCAATTTTCCATCTTTGTAATAAATTGTTTCATGTTGTTGGTGAAGACTGGGTTTGCCACATGGTTCTCCCGAAGTTCTTTTGCGTGTTAATTTATGAGGTTTTGGTATTGGAGATGCTAAAAGGATTTGGTGGTATTTTCAATTTGTGGTTGTTTGTTGCATGCGGCTTGAAAGAAACGCCAGAATTTTCATTGGTCAAGAGTTGTATTTGGAGTTCATTTGGGATCAAGTAGTTTGTTACCAAGCTTCTTTGCCGTGTTGAACTAAAGCTCTTGTAGATCTACAAACAATTGGCATGATGTTTGTTGATCATATTTTTAGTTTTTTTCCCCTTTTTTCTTGGTTAGTTTTCCACCATTCTTTCTTGGTTTGACTTTTGTGTATTTCTTCTTTTCCAATTTTTATAAAAAAAATCGCCAATATTTGATATGACCTGTTGTCCCCACTTTATTGTCTGTGAGCGTGCAGACATTTGGTATTGGAAATATACTATAAATGATGTTAATCTAATGAGGTGATACAGGTAATTGATGCTTATGCATTAATAGGGGATACTGCTGGTCTTGCTGAAAAGATACAGAGTTTCTTCATGCAAGAAGTTATATCAGAAACACACTCTGTATTAAAGGCTATTATGCATGAGGTATGCAATACATTTTCTTGTCTAACTCATGTTCAGTACTATCTGGATTAGAAATTGTTTGGAGGTGAGTGAGTAAATAGTATATTTTCCCTACTCGACATGCAAATAAAATTGAGAGTAGAACTTCTGTTTGTTTTTCTATGTAATTGATGTCTGCAATTAAAATTGTCTTACTACTATCAATTTTATATAAGCTTATGATTGTGTATTGGCTACTTAAGCTTAGTCGTTGTTGAAAGTCCCACATTGACTAGAGATAAGACAATTTCATAATTTATAATTGGGGTGCAGATCTTACCTTACAAGCCGATTTTGTGGGGTTGAGTTAGGCTTAAAATCCACTTCTAACATGATATCAGAGTCATAGTTAAAAAGCCTATCTTAGCGAAATTTCTGTTTCTTGGACATGTTGTTCCACCCGCTATTGGGCCGCTATCGGACCATCCATTTCTAGACCCTCGCACTGGATGTATATATCAGAGCCATAGTTAAAAATCCTATCTTAGCGAAATTTCTGTTTCTTGGACATATTGTTCCACCCGCTATTGGGCCGCTATTGGACCATCCATTTCTAGACCCTCGCACGGGATGTAGTATATATCTCGGCATCAGGAGGATGTGTTGGAAGTCCCACATCGACTAGAGATAAGGTCAATTCACAATATATAAGTGGGTGCAATCCTCACCTTACAAGTCGGTTTTGTGAGGTTAAATTAGGTTTAAAATCCATTTCTTAACAACTGGCATGAGGCACATCATTTTGGCCCACCGCTAACCTCAATGGCAGTGGATAGCTGCAAAGACAACTGTTTATGCGGGAACGAAGATAGAGCTTCCAAGATTGAGGGCTCTAATACTAACTTTAATTATGTAGGGAAGTAAACCATTATACTGATAAGAATGACACCAATACATTTTCTTCACCTCTAAATCAAACCATTTAAAATAAGGAAATTAAAATATGCTGAAATGAATAGGAGATTCTAAATATATTTTCTTCTAATCAATGTGAAGATATTGAGGATATTTTTATCATAATAATATGCTATTGACAACAAAATATTGATCATAGCAATTGATTCATGTTAAATACTAGTTTGGTTGATTTGAAGGACTGCTATTTCTCTTTCAGCCAAAATTTTAAAGAGCTCATTTAATTAGTATGTTGGCTTTTTTTTTTTTTTTTTTGGATGAGGGGGAAGTTTTGCAAAATAGTAGGTACTTCTTCTTCTACAAGCATATCTATCATCCTTTGATGATCATTATTATAAGTATTTTTATGTTGATTTGGCTTCATAGTTGTCATTTCAATTCCAGGCTCACTTACAGCGATCTATGCCTCAGAATACCGGATTCAAAGTTCAGGCTATGCTTATTAAGAACACTGGCTGTTCTATTTGACCTTATGTGTTCATACCATGAAATTATGGATTTCGAGCTGGAAAGAAAGGTAATTTCTGGTTCCTCTGACGCTCTTAAACGCATATCTTTTTCCATTTATATGCCTTCGCACCTGTGCTTTGTGCATCCAAGTATTCAAGTGATCTTGTTCATCTAATTAAAAGTCACACAGACTACTATTAGGTCAATCATGACTTTTAATTTTTTATTATTTTCGTTGCATTGGTTGGAGAAGTCATTCTTTGTTTTCCACTCAATTGCTTAGGCCCTAGTTTTTAATTTCTTACTATCATGAAAGATCTCATTCAACAAGTTAACGAGTAAGTTGGAGAGATACTTTATTTGATTTTGCTGGATGGATTGAGTACATCACCAGTTTGTGATGGAGCGAGTACTCTTCTCACAAACATTTAGTATTTTAATACGTATTCAATCTAGAGGCTGGGAAAAATTTATATTCATGCTTACAGGGTCTGTAGTTGTTGATATGTGCTCTTCAAGCTCATACGTATGATTGATTTAAATTTCAGGACACAGTACGAAATTCAAATAAGTGCAATGAAGAGATTTCCTGCCGTCCAGGCGCTCAGGAAGTTGATTCAGATGTAAGAGCCTGCAACAATTCTTTGTCCAGTTCAGGAGATATATTACATGGTTCATCTTCTAGGGAGGAATCTGTAACAATGAGCTCTCTGACTGAAACTAGTGGTTCACCATACAGTGATTATCATGATCCATTTAAGGAGACTGGAAAGGAGGACAGTGCAACATTAAACATTGAATCCCCTTGGTACCATCTTCGCAAAGAAGCTATAACATTTGTGTCACAGACCCTTCAAAGAGGGCGAAGGAATTTGTGGCATCTCACTGCAAGTCGTGTGTCTGTTTTGCTTTCTTCTGCTGCAGTTTGTACCGCCAGTATTCATCAATTCTTGAAAAATTATGAAGAACTCAGTGTCTTTATTTTGACTGGGGAAGCCTTTTGTGGAATCGAAGCAGTTGAATTTAGGCAGAAGCTAAAGGCTGTGTGTGAAAATTATTTCACAGCTTTTCATCGACAAAATGTGCATGTAAGTACCCTTTAAGGCTTCCCATTTTTCGTGGCTGTTAGAGTCATATAATATTGATTGTGTTTTCTTATGTAGTTCCTTTGAGTCTTGTATGATACGTAAAATGCATTGTCATTTCTTGTGTCCTATCTGTGTATGGTGATGGTGTTCCGGCCATCATTAAGATTAACATTGATGTAAGAATTTTTTTCCATGAATCTTAAATTTATTGACTTGTAAGATTAACATTGATGTCTCATTAATCTTGTAACAGAAGATAATCCGAATCAGAGAAATGTTTTGTATGTTTAGACCCAGAAACATCCACTATATTATTTTTGTTTCGAGATGTAACCCTGCCAGCTATGTCATTTGTGGTTCTGTTGATTTTCTGCTCTTCTTGAAAGTTGAGATTGCTTTGCTAATGTTGTATGGAAAAGTAAGGATGCTTTAGTTTGCTGAAACTATTGCAAAATGTGGAAGCTAAATAATTCATGACAGGGGAATAAACTAAGTAACTCATTGTATATTTTTTTTCTTTGGGTCTTCCAAATTTATGGTGCAGAATCGTTTTTTGGGCATGTTGATATGCCAGGCTTTGCATCTGACCAATGTCCGTTTATATATAGTCTTGGATAAATGATTAAATGATTATTTTTCTCATTTTAGGCACTAAAAATGGTTATGGAGAGAGAGACCTGGCTAAAATTACCTCTAGAAACAGTACAAATGATCAGTTTTGCAGGACTTATTGGTGATGGTGCACCCTTGATTTCTTTATCCAGTGGCAAATCAATTAATGCCGGTGCATTTCATTCCCCTAAATCAGGGAATATGGTTCATACTGGTGCAAGGAAAAATGGGTTTTCTCACTGGATAAAAAGTGGAAACCCTTTCTTGCAAAAATTACCACCTAATGGATTAGTTCATGGTGAATTTGATGATAGAACACCTAGAAAGAACGATTCCAATCACATAAATGGCGCCAGTTCTGTTTCAGAAGATGAAAATGAGGATCTTCTTGCTGACTTTATTGATGAAGACAGCCAACTACCAAGTCGAAGTTCTAAACCCTTTCATTCAAGAACTCTTTCTTCACATGGTAATGATGACGAGAATACAACACAAACTGGATCGTCTCTCTGTCTTTTAAAGTAAGTTGCTTTACAATTTTGCATTAGAAGAATCTGTTACCTTCCACCATCCAGCTTTATTAGTATAATTATCACTATTAATGGATTTAATGAATGTGTTAAAATGTAAGGTCTATGGATAAATATGCAAGGCTTATGCAGAAATTGGAAGTGGTAAATGTTGAGTTCTTTAAGGTTAGTCATTTCTTCCTTAAATGGGCATGCTGTAGATTGCCCACCTTCTCCCTACTTTCTTTAAACGTTACAGAAACAAGCTTCGGGTTGTTTTTTTTTTCCTCTGAATTCTTTTTTCCTGATTCAGTGTATTGATGCAGGGAATATGCCAATTGTTTGAAATATTTTTCTATAATATATATGAAACATTTGGTCAGCAAAACACTGGTTCAAGTGGAAAAAGCTCAACTAACTCTCTTAATTGTAAGTGACAGTGAATTAAATACTAAAAACATCGGTAGCTAAATCCAATTTTTGAGTTGATTAATTATTAGTGATTGAGTTCAATTGTGACATGCAGATCGCTTGAGAACAGCTTTATCTAGAGTAAACCAAGATTGTGAAGAGTGGATTAAGCCTCAATCGTCTTCACCAACATCTTTGACCTCTTCATTTGCACATCCAGAGTTGACACCTACAAACCCGCCCAATGCAAATTTTGGTCATTCCTCGGGGACCTCTTTGGGTCTCACGGTATTTATTTGAAGTTTTATTTTGAGAAAAACCAATTCTCATGAGCTTTGTATTTTTTTTTTCACATGACTAGAATTGTGATGCCTTCTACTATGAATTTCTTTCAATGTTTATTAACTACATGGCATTATTGATTGAATTTTTTCTGCTATGATTGTTTAGAGAAGTCCATAACGATGAGGTGGGAATTATTGTTTTCTGAAATTTGGCTTAGAGATAATATGATACTCATGTTTGATTGAGCATATATGTTGATTGGATTCTCTAAATTGAGGGGAATACTCTCTAGAGGACTAAATGTACTAATAGTTATATAGTAAAAAATCAACAATTGAGATTGTGAGAAGTTTAATGAGTTTGTTATAGATATACTTTCATTTTATTGCAATCCATTACCATAATGTAAATGCACTTTATCTTATAAAGTACATCCCTTCACTTTAGAGGAACTAGAACCTAGGCTTCATGCATCTTGTCCACCACATTAGTACATTTGGCTATCATATGGTAGATAAATAGTGCTAACAATTTCACATGTTGACTTTTATCCTCCTCCATTTGCCTCTCTTAAGAAGTAGACTTTAAGTCTAACTCAACCTTACAAAATCTGCTTGTAAGGTGAAGTTTGCACCCACTTTTATATTGTTAATTTGTCATATCCCTAATCGATGTGGGATCTCCAACACACCCACTTCACGTCGAGGCATATACATTTTGAGTGTGCGACTAGACAATAGTGGGTGGTCCTGTAGCTCGACAGTGGGTGGCACGATAGACCCAACAAACAATAAATCTTGTTAAGATAAACTTTGGATGACTTTGGTATCATCTTAAGAAGTAAACTTTGAGCCTAACTCTATCTTATATAACTGACTTGTAAGGTGAGGTTTGCAACTACTTATATACTTTTAATTCCTCTTATCTCATATCTATGTGGAATCTCCAATAACCTCAAGCTGGCTTGTAGGCACAAATGTAGTGGTTTGGGTCATCACTTCAACAAACTAGATGGATGGCGTAGTGTGCAAACAACATACCAAATCCCACAATTTGGGTTGTAGTATGTGGTTCACAGGAAAACCCAATTTCTAAGTATTTCATTCCCTAATTTTTGTGCTTGAGCCATAATCAATTCTTTTTGCCTCTAGGTTTAGATTCATCTCTCTTCCTTTGTGCCCTACCCTTTCTTGAGCATCTATTTCCTAACTTGCAAAGCACACTTCCCTCTCTCTTCACTGTTGTTGTGTGCTTCATCTCTGGTTGTCTTGTTAGGTGGTGGTGATTGTTGTGTGTTGTATTGTTTTTATACTCAAGTTTTTTACTAGATTCTGGTGGGACTTCCTTGGTAGCCAAAATCAACTTTCTTTGTCCTTTTCTTAGTATGGTTGTCGTTCTTCATTGACTTCCTCATTTGGACACAAAAATGTTTGTTTTCATGATGAGTTGAAAGAAGACTTATATACGAATTGCCACCCAATTTTGTAGTCTGAAGCAACTTGCACCCTTTACACCACTCTATTGTTTGAAGCAATCTTTTGCGCATGGGTTGGTTGTTTCACCTCCACCCTACTTAAGTTTTATATGATTCATTGTGAAGTTGAGAACTCAATCTTTAACCTTCATTCTTCATTACTGATTTTGAAAGGATCCTTCATATGAATTCTCATCAGCATAGTCAATTTCAAACTAAGGACCTAGGTTTGCTCAGGTGCTTACCTTGACATTGGAGTTGTCCAATCATCCATTGGCATTGTCATTTCTTAGTGAAAATATGCCTTAAGCATCCTCACTGAATCTGGTATGCTTGATTGTCACCCAGACAACACTGCTATGGATCCTACTGTGAAGCTTCATATAGGTCAGGGTGAGCCACTGAAAGACCCTAGAAGATATCTTTGTCTAGTAGGAAAACTTAATTACCTAAGTGTCACTCGGTTAGACATTACTCTTGAAGTTAGTGTGATAGCCATTGGAAACCTGACATACATATCCTTCGATACCTAAAAAAGTAGGGTTAACTATGTTTTTTATGTCTAAACTATAATGCGATTTTGGTTTTCATCCCTATCTCAAACTTTGGTTCTGTTAGGTTCCCATACCTGAGAAATGCATGGATGCAGTCCTCTTCACGCAATGGTATTAACTGTTTTTTGATGTGACAAACGGCAAATCGCGTTAACCTTTTAAGATGTTAATAGGAGAGGAACTTGTAGACCACATTCAACGTGATTTGCTATTTGTCACATCAAAAATCAGTTAATGTCATTGGGTGAAGATGACTGAATCCATGCATTTCTCAAGTATAAGGACCTAACAAGATCAAAGTTTGAGATATGGATGAAAACCTAAACCTTGTTATAGTTTGAGGACCAAAAACAAAGCTAACCCTTAAAAATACACCAATTTGTGGTTAATATACAATGGCAAAGGTAATTACAAAATTGTTTGTTACTTTGCTCACCATGAAGCAAGAAGTCCGTTTTTGGATATTGTGTTCTCATTGGAGGAAACTTGATCTCCGAGAAGAGCAATAACAGGATCCAATTTCTAGATCTAGTGTTGAGCTATGAAGCACAAATCCTCATATACAAACACAAGAATGACATGGGCATAGGCGCAAGGACAACAAAATTAAAAATCATAAGCAATGAGACGTGATACACACATAATATTATAAAAAATATTCAACCAGACAAAAATTTAAATAGGATCAAATATGAGAAATAAGATTTACATATTTATATGAACAATTATTTACCTATATTTATAAGTTAAAAAATAATTAATATAAATCTAGTGTCAAATAGAAACGAGAAAGCATACAATAAGAAATTTCATAGTTATTTTAGAAAAATGAGAAAATATATTGTTGTTCTTTACTCCTATATTAACACATTAAAAGTCGCTTAAGAGGGAAGATTTTAAAAGTTGTACCTTCTAATAATTTTGTCACAATATAACATGTTTAAAATTGTATTTGAAGAAATATCTTACTAACATTTTCTCTCTCTATAAACTAAAGATTTTCGTAAAACATTACACAATGAAAAATAGGGTATAAGATTAATTCCCTCTTGTGTAGAAAATACACATAGGGTAATATATTTATAGTGAATGATAAAGGAAAATATGGGCTTAACCCAATACACCTAATATTGTAACTAATATAAGATATTGTAACTAATAATATCTTGTAACAATATCTAACACTCCCCCTCAAGTTGGTGCATATAAATATTATGTACCAAGCTTGTTACGAAAACAATTCTAGATTCCCGTAAAGAGAGTGAAAATATTTGCCAATTGATCACTTGAGTTAACAGACTCAGTCTTGATGTCTTCAGACACAATATTTTCTCGAATAAAATGACAATTAATCTCAATGTGCCTGGTCCTTTCATGAAAAACAAGATTAAAACTAATATGAAAAGAAGCCTGACTATCACATATAAGTGTCATTTAAGTGACATCTCCAAATTGCAATTCTTTAAGTAATTGTTTAAGCCAAACAAGTTCACAAGTGGTTGAGGCCATAACTCTATATTATACTCCTGCACAGATCTTGTCACAATAATTTGTTTCTTGCTTTTCCAAGAAATCAAGTTACCTCTAATGGAAACACTATTTGAAAGTAGATCTTTTATCAAAAGATCTTGCCCAGATAGTAACATACAACTCTAGTATGGTTACTGAGACCATGGATGTCAAACTCATGAGTTAACTTGGTAAGTCATGGCTTTCGAGTCAACTCAAAAGCAAACTCGTTTTTCAAGTGAACTCGGTAAAATATGATGGAGACTCGCTTCACTTGGTCAAACTTACTAGTTTGGAATGATTTGGTGAGTTCAATGAGAAAAAAACTTTTAACTAAAAACAAGGTTGTTTGGAGCGCGTTTGTGGAGAAAACTCACTAGGATTAGGGTTTCTGTGTTTTCTGATTCAAATATAGTCTCCCCCTCAACAATTATTCCACTTGAAATCAAACTACTTGATTGTGACTTGGTTCACCTAGCATTTGCCATGGGACAATTCATGCCATTTGCAACATGAAGTAGCTTTTGGGAGTGAGTTAGGCTCACAATCCATATTCTAGGACAGCATCAAAGTTAAAGGTGTCAAAACAGGAATGGTCCAATGGCCTAAGCATGAGAAACATGACCTAAAATGAACTAGACAATTATGTTCGTTTAGCTTGCAAACCATATGGGCTTAGGCTTGTCTGGCCAATATGTTAATGGGTCGGTCTGTAATAATAATTATATGTAAAAAAATATATAGGGTGATATAATTTATACATGTGATAAGAAAATAATTTATACATGTGATATAAAAAAAAATAAAGTAAAACATATATATGTGATATAATTTATATATATCAAATCACTTAATCTACAAATTAAAATTAGTTTAATAATGCTTCTTAAATTTTAAAATAAGTGGGTGCAAATATTATCTTCAAGTTGATTTTGTAGGATTGAATTAGGTTTAAAGTTCATTTCTAAACGGGGGCACCCTCAACCTATTAGCAATCATTTTGGGTTGACTTATGTTAAGAACCCTTGTATAACATGAGCTCCACATTGGTATGTGAATCTAGTGTGGTTGTTACCTTGATTTCACTCATTGATAATATGCAGCTAGCATATTATCAATGAAACTTTGCATTCTGTGGTGGCTTATTAAGATAATTTTCTTCATTTCTGTAGTTTGAATTTTGATTCAATGAGGAAGTTGTGTAAGATATGTTTTTGTCTTTATAAATCTTTTTAATTGTTTCAGGAAAGATGTGTAGCTGTTGACACTCTATCTCTTGTTGCTCGAATACTGAATAGATCTAAAGCTCATCTCCAATCAATGCTCTTGCAAAGTAATTCAACTATACTTGAGGATTTCTACGTTCATATGGTATGTGGAATCTTAATATTTAACTTAGTGGGTTACACCATTATGGAAATTGATATTGACCGACTCCCCAATGCTTTTTTGACTATTCATTAAAATGATTGTAAAATTTGATGTTGTGGTTAAATGAAGTTGAAATCCTGTTATGTTCCGTTTGTGGGAGGGCTTGGAAAGAAGGTAATGGAAATAGACCAATGTTGTGTTACTAAAAACATGTCACGATAATAGAGTTTCAGTGTAAAACAAATACATTTTTGGAGGGCCTTATTATACTTACACGAAGAGTAAGAATTCTTTCATTTTGAAAATGCATGCATTGGTGGCTTTCTAGTTTAAGAAACTATTCATCATGGTATCGGGAAGAGTGAGGGAGTGGTGAACTCCTATGTCCTTCCCATATCCTAAGCATGTTAGGTTAATCCTCACTAAGGGTATTGTGGTTGCCCCTCTATGCACTTCTTGAAGTTCTGACCCTTTGACATTGTAGAAAACCACCTTTCGTTAAAGCCTTTTTATAAGCATACCTTTATGTATAACATCAAGGTGTTGACTTCTAGTAGATGAATGTTTGGATTTTATATTTAGGATGTATATTTTTTATCTGATAGTTTACTTCTACTTGATTCAGTTGTTCTTACGTATTTTTATATGAAAAAGATTAAGTATGGATAACAACAATCTAATACGTAAGGATTTCTTTAGGTGGATGCTGTACCAGATCTTACAGAACATGTTCATCGGACTACAGTGAGACTATTGTTGCACATTAATGGGTAAGACAAATGTATTGTAAATAGAAGTCTGCAAGGTTGCTTTGGAAGTGTTGCTATTATATATGACTTTTGTACTTTAAAATTGACATCCCCAATGTGAGGCTTTTGGCTTTTGACAAACCATTGGGAAGGGAAGCTATATTATACCAAATTAAATTCAATTTAATTAATATTTTCTACTGCAGAGTTGGACCGAAAATTTTCGTGCAGAAAATGAAACATCCAAATATGTCTAGTGATACATTTTTTCTTTTCTTATGTGAGATATATCAATCATTCATCTTTAGGATTCCTATATATTAAAGGAAATTTTTTATTTAAAAATGTTTTGCTGTAACAATTATTTTGCATGTTGTTTAAAGATCTCAAAACTGTTGTACAATGAAAGGATTGTATCTGGTGACAGTTGTGCTTTGGAATTTATCCTAAAATATTATTTTTATGCTTCTGTTTATTTGTCGGCCCCCAAGTCTTTTATTAAGTTGTGGAAGAAAAAATTCAACCTAATTTTGAATGTTTTCATATTGCGAGATCATTGTAGCTAGTTTAAATTTTATTGTTCTTTTAATTTTTATACATTCTTTTGCAGATATGTTGATCGTGTTGCCAATTGTAAATGGGAATTAAAAGAGCTTGGCATGGAGCATAATGGGTTTGTATTTTTTGAATCGTCTTTATATTTGAATTCCATGTCCTTTTTTTCCTCTTGGTATATTACTTGTAGTTACTATTTTATATCAAAGGTAAACAACTATTGCACACAGGAGTTAATGTACGTGTAAAAATTTATTTGGACTATTGGGATCTTGTTTTAATGAAGTTCTTGAGTATGAACATTTTCTTTTTGTTCCTTGTCAAGATATCTTCAATTTATAACTCTACCAATGGTACTGGATGTGCGGAAAGGTGATTTCATCTCATAAAAGTCTTTGGTATTTGAGTCCTAAGGAAAACTAGTTTTACTTCTGCAATTGATTCTGTTGGAGTTATTGAAATGAAACCATATTCGAGTGCTAGGAGATGTTTCTGTGGAAGGCCACAGAGCAGGAGTGTATGACATGGAAAGCCTGAGAACCTGAGCCAGGGGTCACAGCAGATCCCCTATAATTATAGGTTTGCATCAAACTATGTGGTAGTGCCACATTGCATTTTTTGCAGTTGATATAGTTCCTAGTTGGAGAGTGTTGAGAATAAATAAATGACAAATTACAGGTATGGAGACAAGCTTTGGAAGCTCATGACTTTTAGTAGGTGTGCAACTTGGAGACCTTACCTTCACATGTCACAAGCTTAAGCATCTTTCTTGGGTCCATCAGTGACAAGATGAAGGAATTGAGAGTGATGTGGAAAATCAAAGGATTTAAGTGGAGTGGGTAAATGGATGAGTTTTACAGTTAAGATATAAGGAGAATGGGAGTTTAGAACAATAGTTAGTTAACTAGAGGAACTAGCAGATAGAAACAGGGGAATAAGCATAGATTCAGATTTCTTGTCATTTGTAAATTGAGTGTTAGCTCGTTGTGAATGAGAAACCCTTGAAGGTGAGATTTTTCTCTTATTCCATGTTCTTTTCACTCTATTCAATAAAATTTTTCTCTTCTTTCCCATTCCCATTTCCGTCAGTGACAAAAAGGTAATGTTCAAGCTTAAGGAGAAAATTTACTGTATAGATATAAAATTTGCAATATTATATCAAACTGAATGTTGGGAGATGAAATTTAAAAAAGTAATAATGTCAATGTGATGGAGAGAATCCTATGTTGAATGAGATGGTGTGCTAGACATGCTATCAATAGTAATGAATGCATTTGAGAATAGTTGAGGTAGCACCGAATTTGTAAAAAAATGGTAGGATGTTGGCATTGTTTGTGCTTTTGTGGAGAAATAAATCAAATCGAGGGTAGACCTATAATTGAGGGGATAGAAAGAGATAAAAAAGGTAAAACCATTAAGATTAAGAGTTCAATGAATAGTTTATAGACATGATTAAAATGGAACATTATGGCATCACTTCTTTTAGAATTTGGGTTAGGGTCTATCCTAACTCCACAAAACCAACTTTTGAGATGAGGATTGTCCTACACTTGTGTACCTTAATTTAGACATATTTCTAATCAATGTAGAACCTCCAACAATCTTATCTATGCGGATGGTCCCTCCCACTTATTAGGAAAAGGCTAGGTTGTTGTTGCAAGTGTTATTTAGCTGCAAATATTGTTTCTAATTTTGCTAGAATATTATTCTTGGAATTATGGTGCATCATTTCTGCACTCCTGACTTGTAGATTGTAATGATAGATATGTTGATTTGTTGCTGGGGGAGTTTAAGCACTATAAAACAAGACTTGCTCATGGAGGAATTCGTAAAGAGGTATTGTTGTTATTCATTATCTTCAGAGACAGTTATCAAGTGCACTGAAATCAGCTTACTAAATGAATAAAGGCTTGTATTTGAAATGTCCACTTTAATAAAACATAGAAAAGTAATTCCTTGTGTTTAAACATTAGTTTGTATCCACAAAATTTGCATCTGTATGTGTAGATTCAAGGCCTATTATTGGATTATGGGCTTGAAATTGTGGCAGAAACTCTTGTTGAAGGACTTTCAAGGGTGAAGAGATGCAGTGATGAAGGACGAGCTCTTATGTCATTAGATCTTCAGGTTATTCCTTAAATATTTGATCAATTTTAAGTCCTTTCAATGTTTGTTTGGATTTTTATTTACTGTAGAAGATTATTATTATATTAAGTAGTTATGCAAAATATAATTTAATCTTAATAAACTATTAAATTATGTAATGACATATTTTGCCACTGTTTAAATTACTTTTCCATGTTCTGGTTTCAACGGAATTTTATTTTCAAACCTTACTAGCAATTTAATCTTATTGTGTCAAATTTATATGCGACTAATTCTTTTTCTAAAGTAGAGTTGCAGACAATGATCTATAAATTGATCAACCTTCTTACCCTGTCATTCATTCTGTTTTAGTTTTTATATGCTGGGTTTGAATTTGTTTCTTTTGACAATTCAGGTTTTGATTAATGGATTACAGCATTTTGTGTCAGTGAATGTGAAGCCCAAGCTTCAAATGGTCGAAACTTTCATCAAGGTAACAACGAAGGAAATGGAAACACATTCCCACTATTTTGTTGCATATATACAGATGAATTTTTCCACATTGCAGAATTAGTTGGATTTTGTTGCCTATCTGTTGTACAAATAAGTTGGGATCTCACATGTTTGAATATATGTGATATGCATTTATTACTAATACACGTCTTGGACTTTTAAACCAGGCTTACTACCTTCCCGAGACAGAATATGTGCACTGGGCTCGAGCACACCCAGTAAGCATATCCCCCTTCCGCAGCATTGTTTCATATCTTGATTGCCTTGAGGTTTTAACTAAGCATTCCAACTCTTGCAGGAATACAGTAAAAGCCAGATTATCGGACTGATCAATCTTGTTTCCACTATGAAAGGTTGGAAGAGGAAAACCAGGTTGGATATACTGGAAAAGATTGAATGAGTGGCTGTCTTTTATCGTGCAAGTCAGGCATATAGAATCTTCTGCTCCTTTTCCCCTTTGTCTTTCATTTTTGGCAGAGCTCCGTATAAAGGTATTGCATATTGCTTGGCATTTGATCCCCTATTAATTATGGAGTATTTTCCAAATCTGTGCTTTGGTGTCTTGTAGATAGTCCTCTGGTAATAAGCTGTAATTGTACTATAATTTTACTTAAATATATATATAGAATTTATTTTTTTTCCTTTCTGTTTACTGGGGTAACTAATCACTACCCTGTAGATTATCCGCATCCTCTTCTATCTATCAGAGGCGCACAAATTCCTATTTTAGTTGAACGTGATGTGAGTAAATTGTCATACAAAATTTTTGCATCTATCATTTTCTTTCTAATTATTCATAAATTTTAACCTGATTAATGCCTATGAAGATTGAAGAGTGATGTACTAATGTTGAAACACATGAGAGAATCCATTCTTCGTCTTTTTTACATTCTGGACCTCATTATATTTTTTGGGTCAGTAGTATAAACTTCAGTTACCAGAAAATGAAGTAATGTCCATTTAATTGTTGGTTTCTACCATATTTATCCGGTCTTTACCTGTGATGAACTATTTCAAGTTAGGATGTGGATGTTAGATTTGCAAGAATGGCCAAATACAGGACAAGACGCTAGAGAACAGGAGACTGACTAGATAGAGAGAAAGTTAGGGAAGACAACAACTCGTTTTTTTTTTCCCATTTTATGTGCATTTTTATTTCTGTTTTTGATTCTGCTAAGTAAAGTTGTTACAAAACTACTGCCGAAAGTGGTCTCTTTCGTAACAAATTTGCGGCTATTAATTTTAATCAGCAAATCAAGATATATTATATTAGAAAGGGGATGTGGTATAAGACATACCACAAACAATATACAACCGCATACCAAACTGAAAAATTAACCCACCAACTAACCACACTATTAGAATAGGTATTAAATATAAGTAGGAAGTGGTTGTATTGGAGAACTGTTGTGTTGTACCCATGAGCTGTACCTATATGTGTACCTAGGTCTCTAGTTTGATCTTTACTCTTCCCTACATTCATTGTATCAGAATTTTATCAATATAATAGTATAAAAATGAGTAGAGTGATTAAGCTCTCTAAAATATAGTCTTTTTTATTTATCTCTGGTACTACAGAGGGTTGATCCCACTTTGCTGGTTTTGGTCACCGGCGAAATATCCGCTTTTCGTCTTTGTTTGTCATGTTCGCCGTACTAGTTCTCTTTGAAAACCACTGAATTTAGAGCGCCTTTCCACGCGATGACCAACCTTGCCGATCACGGAAGCTGAATTAACTCCACGGTCTTTATCTGTTTGGCGTGTGTCATCCATGCACCACCACCACCACCTCCCTCTCATTGGAGCGCCTTCGTACCTCCATGACAAGGCTAGGAGGACCTCCTCTCCATTTTGACCATTGGTTCTTTTTCTAGTGTGGTTGAAGGTCCTAGGGTTCTCATTTTGTCTCTCCTGATTGATTTTCTTCTTTGGCAACGAAACTGTTTGGACCTATAGTCTGGAACTCCTACTATTACCTTTAAAAAACTACATGGAAAAAATTATCTGTATTGGGCAGTTTCATATTAACTTTGGTTCCCTTGCTAAGGTTTCCATGATCATCTTGAACAAGACGGGAGTCATGTGCATTACTATTGCAATTTGTGGAACCACAATTATTGGGTAATCTTAGATTGTTTAAAATGTGTAACTCCTTTGAAAAAAGGCTCAAAATATTTTTTCAAATAATATTCAACATCTCTATGACTCGACCAACAGGCTTACTTCTCTTGAACAAATAGACCACGAGATGGTGTTTTTTTATGAGCGAAGCATGATCTACGATTGAAGAATTACAAATGTTCGTGGAAGGTTGTGTTATTATACGAGATCAAGAAGAAGCTAAATTCTATTTGGTGATGATCCTCTATGTCATATATCAAAATTTGAACATGTTAGAGATCGACTTTTAACTTGTCACGAAGATCCATCCATCGAAAGCTTGACAATATATCTTCTTTGTCTTAACACTCTATAGCAAGAATGCTGAGTCGGTGGAATCTTCTGTCATGGTTTCCATACGTGGAAGAGGAGGACGCAATGCTAGAGGAGAACTTGGTGGCAAGGGACGTCCTCAATGCACATATCGTCAAAGTGTGGGTCACATTCAAAAGAACTCCTTTTCAAACGACTTTCCTGACACAATAGCCAATATCTCTAAAACTGAAGTTGTTAAACCCAAATTCTTTGATGAGGAATACAAAGAATATGAGGTTGAAATCTAATAACTAGGCATAATTATTTTGCAAATCTTTGCTTGTCAACGGTTTGCATTTTATAATCATTGGAAAGTCAAAACACATGGATACTTGACTCTGGTGCTTATGACCACTTTTCTAGTAGTACCTCTGTGTTCTTTATCCCTTTTCCAAAAAATTCTCATTTCATAACCTTTATCCCTTTTCCAAAAAATTCTCATTTCATAACCTTAGCCGATGGTTCTAAGTTTCCTCTTAGGAGTTGGTCAAGTTTTCCCTTCTCTTACCTAAATTCTAAAATTTGTTCTTTTTCTTCTCTTTTATCTTCTCAATCTTATTTGGCTTAATTGATAATTTGGTCCATATCGGAAGTTTCACATCTACTAGAGATAAAATAATTTTATCCTCTCAATCTTATTTGGCTTAATTGATAATGTTGTGTTTGGATTGGGGTGTGGATTTGGAAGAGTGAATTTGCATTGATTTGAGTTGATTTGTAGGTAAAGATGTGATTGTTTAGATTAAAGGAAAGATGGTATGATTTGAGTGGATACGAGTGAAAAGTTTATAAAAGTTTGTGTATGATGTGATTGATAAAATTTATTAAATTATCATTTTTAATAGAATAAATTATACGATTACCATTTTACCCTTTAATGTAAATAGAAGAAATGATATTCAAATAAAATTAAAAATGTTATTTAAAATTACAAAAATATAATTTATTCATATTACAATTAATAACTTAAAATTATTATTATTATTCTCAATTATCACTTGAAATAATTTATAATATAGACAGTTTAATTTTAGCTCCACATTTATTTAAATACTTTTATTTTATAGAATTAATTTATTTACAAAAGATATTTATTTGAATAATAATAACATTATTATTATTATTATATAATACTAATTATTATAATAATTAAAATTATATATTTAATAATATACAGTGTTATTAATATTCATATAATTAAATATAAGTAAATTAAATTGTTAAAAGAGAGGGACAATAAAGTAATTTTAATACGATGATCTGACTTTCCTTGCACATCTCTTCATTTTATAGAGTGCCATATTTTACAACTCACCTGCAAATTCACACTATCAAATCGGCGTAAACAAGTAGATCAAAACACATTTTCAAGTCATTTTCCATCCGCATGAATAGTACTCATGCGGATCCAAACACAACATAAAAGTTGGTTTTGGAGGATTGAGATAGGCTTAAAGATTACTTCTTAACATGATATTAGAGCCATGGATTAGAGTTTATCCTAACAAAGTTTGTTGTTTGTTGGGTCTATTGTTTCACCCGCTATCGAGTCACTTTCGACCACCCATTAATGTCTAATCTCACGCTTAAGATGTATATGCCTCAACGTAAGGGGGTGTATTGAAAGTCTCACATCGATTATAGATAAAGCCAATATACAGTATATAAGTGGGTGCAAATAAGGTCCACTTCTTAGTCGTCCCTATTTTTAGTCTTATATTTAACTTTGGTCCCTATATTTTTGGGTTAAATATGTTTTTGGTCCCTTAACTTTCAATGAAAATTAGAATTAGTTCTTTTTCGAAACTTTGAACTAATTTAGTCCCTCATCTTTAGAAATGCGTAATTTGACGTTTCAAGCATATTGCATGGTAGTATTTGAGTTATTTAGTTTGATACATTTTCGCTTCAATATTAATTCAAATACTATCATGAAACACGTTTCAAACGTCAAATAAACTTAACAAAATTTGGTTAAAATGATTAAATTCACGCATTTCTAAAGTTACAAGACTAAATTGAGTCAAAATTTTGAAGAGGGACTAATTCCAATTTTCACTAAAAGTTAAGGGACCAAAAACATATTTAACCCTATTTTTTTTATTCAATTGAGTCCCTATATTTTTTTAAATAGAGTGAATTTGGTTCCTTTTGTTAATTGGGTGTTAATGCTGTTGAAAAGGTGTCATTTGTCAAACTCTGTAGAAGGTGTCACGTGTCAAGATTTGGAACATGTCACTTGTTAAAATTTGGAACGTGTCACGTGTTGAACAAGAGGGGTCCTAAGGTAGAAGATGACCCTTATTTTGACACGTGACACCTTTCGTGCAACATTAATGTCAATTAAATAAAAGAGACCAAATTGTGTCTATTTAAAATATATTGGAACTCAATTGTGTAATATATATATATATATATATATATATATATATATATATATATATATATATATGGTCTCAAGCAAATCACCATATGCTTGGTTTGAAAAAGTTGTCTACCTTGTTCAAACCTTTGGGCTAAAACCTTGTGAAGCAAATCATTTAATCATTTACTATCACACCTTTGCTTGGAAAATGTGTCTACTTAATAGTATATGTTAATGATATAGTCATTACAGAGGATGATGCTAATCAAATATCTCAGCTAAACGAGTACTTGTGTAAATATTTTTAAACAAAGGATCTTGGAAGCTAGGTATGCTAGGTATTGAAATAGCTTAGTCAAAAGATGTTATAATCTCTTAAAAGAAATATGAGACAATATGATTCAATCTTTTCACCCATCGATTGATGAGATCAACATTGTGTTTCACTTGAACACTTGTATTTGCCCCTTTCCTCCTCAACATTACTCCTCATCGTGCAAGTCTGGACCTTATCTTGGCTTTTGCTTCGTTTTCCTTTTGTTCAACTTGCATTGGCCTTTCCTTCTCCAAACTGCCTAAAGATGTTATTTGTTAAGATCTAGCCACCATTTTGTGTTGTAGACTCTGTTTTCTTATCTTTGTTTCTAAACCTTGGGATGTTCATATTCATCTTTTCATAACCGAACATGGTAGTGTTTAGTTCCTTCTTTAACTTCCTTTTGTTACCCACCTTGTGAATCTCACAAAAGTGAACTTGTTTTTCCATTTATCTAGTTTCTTCTCAATTAATATATTTTAGACTCTTCTTCACCTTGGGAAAATCTCCCACAGATCTATTTTCATGTATCTCTCTAGTATTTTAGAGAAGAAAAACATGGTTGTGTCCCTAGAAATATTCCCGTATAACCGTCCTTATCCTTTCTGTCATAACTTTTCTTTAACTTCAGCTAGCCACCTACAACTCTCTTCTCTTGCTCTCACTCTTCTCTCGCTCGTCCCTGTTACAATTTATGAAAACATAGCAATTGTTGAAAAATTTGCTATGTCATAGGACACTTGATTTCCAGGATTAAAATGATTGTGAGAGTGCACGTTTAAAAACTAAAATGGATAATTTTTAAGATATACAAACCAAAACGTAAAAATTGTGTACAATTGATTAGGATATCTCTAAATCTCATTATATTCAAATCAACAAAACCGAAACTTGAAATCAATATTCCTTGTGCAATTGTGTTGTTTTACAAATCAATTTTTTGTTCTTAGATATACGTTTAAAAAGTAATTATTTTCTAGTAGGTCGATTTAAATGCATGCTACATTATAAACGAAGGTATATCAATAACCATAATTTTCTTTATTAGGTAGGATAGATTACACATTGAGTCGCAAATCCAGTGCTATAGACAAATAGTTGATTTCTAATTTTTTTAATAATTTGTCTATCACACTTTTCACAAGTATTGTATTAATTTTTGTTTCATACATTATCACAAAAAGTGAGGCGTTGTGTTAAAAACCCCTTTACACCTATCCATCATAGAAAATATTATGTTTTGTGAAAGACATTAACGAAACATTTTACATTTTGAAGGAGTACATTATTATTTCAAGACAAATCCGATCACAAATAATTTTGTTTCTTATTTAGAAACAAAACTGAAAGATAAATGTATGATCGAATTTAGAAAGTTATATATCATTGTGCAATGTAAAAGAAGAATGACATTGCATAATCAACAGCAAACGAAGGACGAACATTGACAAAAAAATTACCAATTTGAATATATTAAATTGGTTTATTTTCTAACAAAATATTACACTCTTTAAAAAAGTAACATCAAGTAACAAAATTGTTTTTTCAAAAAAATTAATATAAAGATATTAAGTAGTCTTATTTTCTAAGCAGGATAACTATGTTGTCTCTTATTTCTACGTTGTGTCATCTTTTTTGTTCTAACTTACTTGTTGACTCCAGTTTCAACGCTAAGGGACAATACACTCATGAAACAGTGCTGCTGATTCAAATTATGCAAGCATAAAAGAAATAAATAAGTAAAATATAAACGCACCCCCCTCACACATGAGGCAATCTCAAATTCCATGGTGGTGTTGTCATTTTCACAATAGAGGGTGTTTTATTCTTCTTTAAGAAATTTAGCCACACATAGTGAGTGAGAAGGAACAAAAGATAAGTAGACGAGCTAGTGGCGCATAGGCCACAGAGATCGAAAGGGACAAAGGAATAGCTACTTGAACTTTCTTATACTGCTAACTTCAACTTGGTTTCGCAAAGGACATAAACTTACACAATATTGTTATGAAAGGATACCATCGTGTATAACCTGGTAAGAGATAGAGACAAAGGAAGCTGCACAAAGTTTAAATTCGATAGAAAAGTCTAAATTATAGGTTTAATTACTCTTTTAGTACTGGTTTTTCTTCAAAAATATTAAGTTAGTCTTTCAATTTTTTTTAGTTTCAATTTAGTATCGACTTTTAAAAAATTAACACAATTTGGTTATTTTTGTTAAATTTTTTAAAATAAATCAAGTTTTTTCATCAAGATTGAAGTTGTTAATAAAGATGATTTGTTTTGTTTGTGTAATTAACATAATCTTAGTATCAATTTTGATAAAATATTTTTTATTCACTCCAAGAAATTTAACAAAAAAAATCAAATTATATCAATTTTTAAAAAATTGGGATCAGATTGAAACTAAAATAAATTGGAGGACCAACTTAACAATTTTTCAAAAAAGTAAGATTCAAAAGAATAATTAAACCTAAATTTTAATACCGATTTATGTTTACAAAATTTACAAAATCAATTTATGAAGTAAATACTTTCTCTTTACTTGTATACTTTGTTTTCTAACCATATCCATATCATGAAATTGTTCACAATAAAGAAATATACTAAGTGGTATAGCTTTATAAAATATTAATTAATTGCATTTATGTCCTTTGTTTTTTTTTTTTTTAAATAACTACTCATTGGTATTATGAAATAAAAGAGTTATTATAACACCAACAGAAAAGTAATGAAAATAGTATGATTAATAATGTCACGAGATTGGTGGTATAGCTAGTCATGGCCTTAAGATCATTCCGTATATAAAACATTTAAACAACCTTCAAAAGAGTTTGGCAGACTTTTTTGTAATTGGTGTCCATTGTAACTTGAATTTGTAAAAAAGGGTCTCTCAAATTTTTTTTTTTGCGAAAAAAGTCAAGTTGTTATGGGACAAGACGACATTAAAGGTGAAGTCATCCTCCCTTCAACCGATTTCATTTTTCTTTTTAAAAGTAATGTTGTGAGAGCGAAAGCCAGTTTCTTTATATAAAGGATTGAAGTCGTCATACAAGCCAACGATTTCTTATACTACTTAATTAAAGAGTACCACTTGGTGGTGATGCCAAATGTTGCAAATTTAGGGTATATATCCATTATCAATTCTGAACACCTTTTTAAAGGACCATCCTCAAGTTCACGTAATTTTTGTACATGTGTCTGTGCCACCACAACAAAAAAACAGTTTCCAAAACCCCACTTCCATGTTTGCATAATTGCATTAATCATTATTAAAACACTCATTAGCCATTGCTTGCATACTACGGTTGGATAAATCTTTGAGGGTAAATATGAGTATCAAGTTTCGCATAACAAGACTTTGTCTTAGATCATTGACAGTTAACTGTCAAATTGTGTTGTTCCATGTGCATAAAATCCAAAATATGATCTATATATGGCGCACATGCTTTCTTCCGAGACTCATATAGCTCGCATATTTTTGGCTTTTTAGCATATTGTTCTTCTCTCTTTCCATAAGATTGAAGTCGTCACCCAAGCCTGCGGTTACTTATTAACCGAAACCGGTGTATATAAGGATAGTCTTCGTTAGCAATTAAATGAAACTATCAGAAATTGATTTTCACTCTGACGATATCATTTTGTTTTAAAAAAAGAATGAAACCGGTCAGGTATGAACGATTTCACTTTTAATGTCATTCTCCCCACGACGAGTTGATCCTGTTTCAAAAAAAAATTCAACATATCTTATTTTATAAATTAATAGTCAAAACGACCCAAAAATAAAAAAAGCTGAGTTTGACATTTTACTAGCTGTGACCTAGCTCGACTTGAAATGATGATGCATTTTATAAAATGTGAGTGATCCTAGACAGAAAAATGGTGAATTGGATAATCTGTAAGGTTGCATTAAGCTCCAAAAAATTAGAATATTATCTATACCTTTATTACAACTTTTAGAGTAAACAATTGTTTTTGGACACATGTATATGAGTTGCCAGAGGTAATAAAATAAAATGTAAATAGGCCTCAATCATAATAGTGGTCCTGACTATGTCCCTTAAAAGAAAAACCTTTGTTCTTGTTTTTGGGATTCGTGAGATATTAGATACCACTGATCTCTCTAGTTCCTTTCAGGTTTCATCAATGTAATGCCCGAGCTTCAAATTTCAATTAAAGATGATAAATAAATTTATTTTTATAAAGTGTCTGAACACGTTTTAATTTTTATAAGAACATATTGTAATGACTAAGCACAAATGGAAACATAAACAATATCTAAAAACGTCATTATCATTAGGTTTCTTATCCTGAGACTTGTTTAGAAATACCGAAAGTATAATTCAATTTATTTTTATGTAACTAATAAAATACAAAAAGAAATCTATTTATTTATATTGTGCGTCAGATTGATTTTTATTTATTTTTATATTCTTGTTGTCTAATGTAAAAAAAATAAAAATAAAAACAAATATCCGTATAAATATTTTTCTAAGGATGAAATCTTCAATTTAGTGTAAACAATTTATTTTCTTATTTTATTTTTAATACTATTTAAAAATTAGTATAAATTTAAAAAGAATAATGTCAATGTAAAAACGAATAAGGGGGAGAAAAAAAATAAAAAAACAAATAAATTGTCCCTTGAAAGAGAGTTACATCTAAATTTAACCAAAAAAACAGCAACTATTAAAAGAGGGAGAAACTACCGAATAATGGAAAGATAGTTTAAGTGAAAAAAAGAATAGTAATTGCTCATAATTTAGATATAATTAAACTCTAAATGTTTAATAATTATTTTTTTTCCTAACAACCTAACTTCAATATAACATATCTATAATCTACAACTTATAATAATATACAAGAGAGATTCTTCAGTTTGATGTTCCTAATATATTTGAAAGTTATAGTACAAAATTCAAGAAAATATATCAACGTTAAATTTAAAAGAAAAAATAACTTAAAGTAAAGTGTAGAAAAAAAATAAAAAAAAAAATGATAAACTGCTGAGGATAGTTTCACCTAGATCTAACAAAAAATAAAAGTGACCGTTAAAAGGGGAACAAAAGAAAAATACCAAATAATGGAAAGAGACTTCCATGTGAGAAAAAGATTACTCATATGTTAATATAACTAAATGACAAAAAGTTTAATAATTAAACTTTTTATTACAACTTAATTTCAATATAATATATAATATATTTAATTGGCTTATTTTATATGATAAATCCAATTACATAAAATAAAAATAATATTTACTTATGTATAAAATCATTATAAGAAACTATAATAAAAAAACATATAGATGACACAAATTTCCATCCTAGTAGAGAAAACATAGGATATTTGAAAATTTCAATTATTTGTCTATTACAATGGAAATTTCGTAAAATATATTAATATTTTCTTAGAAAGAAAAACAAAGAACTTTATCGCTTAAAAATATTTAAAAATTATTTTGCCTTCCCGTGATCTCTATCCACAAAAAGATTTATTTATTTATTTATCTTCTAGAAACAACTAATCATTTTTTACACTCTTTTTCTTTGAGCCTCGTTTTTTATTTCTTTTTTTGTTTCGATCGGATATTTCACTTATTTTTCTTTCTTTTTTTCATAACTTTCTTTCCTATACATTAAGAAGAAATAATTGTTTACCTTTAAAAATCAGAATCGCGAAGGTACCCATCCCAAACAAAAAAAAAAAAAAAAACCTTCTCCCTTTATTTTTATTAAAAGTAATGTTTTCTTTTTTTACAAGATCCAATCCATTACATTTTACACACTAATTATTTCTATATTAAAATATTTTACTTGTAAACATTTAAAAAATAAAATAAAAAAGAATTAAACGATTATGAGTATATTATAAATTTAAATAGAGGAAAAAAAAACAACAAAATAGAAGACATTAGGCAAAGAATTAGATGGTAAAACAAATTAACAATGAATAGCATCAGTGTTAAATGAGTGTTTTTTATTGCAATCCAATGCTTTATCCTATTCTAATTTGTTTTTTTTGTTGTACCTGCTCCATCTTCCAAACTCTAATCTTATTATTTATTTTCCATGGAAATGTCAAGTAGCTGGTGACTGTGTAATTGCACCCACCATCTTTAGTGCCACACAAGGTTGATCAGTGGGTACCTGAAATTAAAAACCAGTGTACTCTTTATCAGACAAAATAAGTGAAGCACATAGACACAAATCTGGTTTTTTCAGAAGAGACAATTTCATTGGATCTCATAACTCAACAATCTGACACCAATGTTTCCCACAAAAAGTTGTAATAAAATAGTCACCATCCCATTTAATCTCATTCTGAACTTTCATAAATGTCTGCTACTAATTCAACTGAAATCTTTCTCATTTTTATAACTCTTTTTAATCAAACATTTTGGGTTTCGTAAAAAATATTATATTCATCTTTCAAGTTTCATGCATGTAGATTATGAAAAATCTATTGAAAGAAAAATATTACTATATTCCAACTAAAATGTCCTTATTTAATACTAGTAACCAAATATTGAATAAAATTATATTTTAAAAAAAATATTAATCACTAATTACAATTTAAATTTTCAAAACATTGATTACTTTTTTAAAATTATATTTAGTATCATTATATAATTTGATATCTCACCTAAATTGGTACCTCTAAAACCCAATTATCATTTATTATTACTTTAAAATATTATTAAAAGGCAAATATCAATTACTTTACAAATAGAAAATACTAAAATATGTAAAGCTAAAGATAAGAAAGAAAAGTTTGATGTAGTTTGTTAATATGGCCATATCTTGTAGTATTAATTAAATTCTCTTTCTCTTTTACCTTCTCGGTTTTAATATAAGTTAGTGATCACTTTATATATAACACATTTTATAATTTATATGAACTATAATTTTTTGAACTACTACTTTGTTGATTTTGTTTATACATAATAGTTGTTAAAGTTCTTTCAAAAACTTAGGAAAGCATTTAATTTTTTTATTTGTAATGTAATTTTAAATAAGTGATCCATTATAACTTATTTTTTTATTTAATATTCAAATAACTTGCAAAACGTCATAAAATAGAAACGAGAAACATAATTAGGAAAAAAATTATATTATCTTGATATTTTAAAAATGATACACAAAAAATACTTCTTTATTAAAAAGGCAATGATAAAGAAACAGAAAGTATAAAATATATTTCAAAAAACATTACTGATTTATATTAAGAATTTTCCAATAAAAGAAACACTTCGATACTTTTCTCGAGAAGATATAAATGAAAGAGAATATTAATTACTCTTTTATCATTTATAATTATAATTTTCACCTTATGTTTAATATATATATATATATATATATATATATATATTTCTTGTGATATAAAAATAAAAAATAAAAAACTACAAATATTTTGTCAAAGATACTTTTTAATTAAAAATTCAGCAAAATCAACTTAATTTAAGTGCTTTATATCAAGTACATGTGAGAGAATTTTCTTTTCTATTTTCTCTCAAGAATAAATGCTTAAGATCTATACTGGTATCAGGAAAAGGAAAATTAATGCTTCATTGATTGTGTAAACTAGCAATTAATAGGACAGTTTTTTTAACCAAAACATCAAACGAAAAGGTATGGAAGGTAACCTTTTAAAGCACAGAAAAGAATAGAAACTAAAAATGTTAATTTTTGAAAATAACAAAGACAGATTAAGTAACAAAAACATTAATTTTGGGAAATTTTGATTGTTTTTTCAATGAGATCGTGTTTCTAAGGAAAGTAAAGCAAAAGCATAAGAAAGATAATACCTCAATTTTCTGACATCACACACGTGAAAACTAAAAGATTTTTTTAAAAGATAAAGAAAGAAAGAAGAATAAGGAATCTTTGAAAGCAAATTTATTGTGTTGACAGCTACAGATGAATTGATTCTTAGAAAAATGTGATCCTAAGATGATTCTCATTGAAAGCAAAGGAAGCTACTTTAAAAAAAAAAAAAAAAAAAAAAAACACATTCTTCAAGTAAATTAGGGTTTCACATTTCCAATTTTATGTACAAAAACATGACACATTGACTTTTACTAATTTTTGCTATGATTATATATGTATATATATATATGATTAAAATAAATTATTAATTCCAATAAATCGTACTTTGATTTTCTTACATAAAATGCCATATTGTTTTCAAAATAAAATTTGAGCAACGAAAGTTATGGTAAATTAAAATGATAACTTTTATTAGTCAATGTATTACTTCATCACTCGGTAAATAATTTGTAAACATGATATATAACTATTTTTGGTAGTGAAAATCGAAGTGAACCTCTAGTATTGCTAGGAAATGGATTTTAGACTTTATAGTTAGTTAGTTAGTTTCTTTTCATATTAATTTTTCCATTTAACTTCACTCGAATTTTGGTTCTTTAGGAATTAACTATGTCCTAACAATGAAGTCCAAGATGAATAAGAGTTCAAAAAAAAACTAATACTTGAAGAAACTACAAAAACTAAAATTCATATAAAAAACTCCAAGCAGCATTTTCCTTGTATTATATATTTACGTCAATCACAAAGAAGATAAAGTATAATTAATTAAAAGAAAAAATTAAAACAATTTTAATTAAAAAACTTTCTGCAAAACTTGTTTTTTTTTCAGAAATATTTATGAAAAAGTATGGAGAAGATAATTGTGGTTGACTTACAAAATGGCCAGCTTTGAGGATCCAATAGAAGAATAGATTTTTATATGATTGAACAAAGCCTTTGGTTGTTGATTTGTCACTTCCACAGTAGAGGGGTGTTCTATCTTTGGCCAAGAAATTTTTAAGCCCTTCCCACCTATAACAAAAACATTGATCAAAGAAAGAAAAAAAACATTAAAAAACTTTGATGTTTGTTATGAATCTTAACAATCTTGAAGGCTAAATAAGAAGAAAAAAATATGCATATACTTCAGTTTATGAACCCAAGCATCAGTCCCTTTGGTTGAACAAATCAGATCAACCTGTAATAATGAGACACAATATGATGATAACTATATTAAAACATAAAAAGTAGCACATGATTTGGATAAACTTCAAAGATAAAACAAAGTCGCTGAAACAATCATATACAATAATCTGATTAATTTGGAACAAGTGTTAAATTAAATAATTAGGGTGACCTGTTTTTATATATAATCTAATCATGAACATCATTAATTGTTATTAATTATCATAGAAACTATCAATGAAAGTTTTGGAAAGGGGCCTTACTTGTCCATTGTACACTGTCACGTTGACCCCTTTGGCAAGCAGTTCATCAACCTTGAGATTTTAAATCAAAGAACAGTGAATATTCAGGAAAGAAAAAGAAAAATTGTTACCAAACTTTAAACTTAATTTAAACCTACAAAACTATATTATAAAGTAGGTTTGTTTTCTTTATATTCTGTAAATTGGACTCATTGACTTCATTACTAGTCATCACTTAAAAAAACCTTAATTCAACACCAAATAATTAAATTATAACTTAAAATTTACACTCATTTATATAATGTGAATTAAACTAATCATTTATATACTGTGAATTGGACTAATTAGTCTCTTTACTGTTTGATGTAAGATCTCAAACCCTACATGATAATCATAAGAGGGAAGAACTCAAGAAATTAAGCTTACCAGAAAGGTTGATTTTATGCTCAAATGGACTATTTATGGTACGATTGTGAACATGATAACATCTAATTGTATTATTGAAGGTTAAAACCATAGTTCTCTGCATGTTTTAATGCTTATATTTTCTTCTTACCTCATTGATTCTTGGTTTCATGAAATCACCTGAAAGGAAATCGAAAACTTCACCAGATTGCCCTCCCCATCTGTCAGCACAGAAGCTAAGTGAGTGATCAATTTGATTGGTTTGAAGTGAAATTTGGAGAACCCTTTTTGTTCTCAAAGAACTAAAGACTTACGTAACATTCTCTGGGATGATCTTTAACTTTTTCTTTATGACACCGTTTAGTAATGTATCAAGATCAACTTCACCACCAGGAGTTCTTGACCTTGACCTCAAGGAAGTGAGATACCTGGAGTACCTCTTCATTGATATTTTTTTATATAACCCTAATTCCAATGTTGCAACATCATCACTTCCTGCATCCTCCAATAAATTGTAGAAGTCCTGAAGTGAACAAAAAGTTATAGAATTTCTTAGGAGTAATGGCAAGAAGAGAATAAAGCACAATGTGGGTCAGACAGGGAACAAGGATAAATAAAATGTTGAATGAAGACATCATGGTACCACATGGTTGCTCTCGATGGAAATCACAGATTCAAGTTCACTCCATGAGTCGGTGGCTTCGACAAATTTACCATCCTCAAGTTGTTGCTTGATCCTCTCAGCAATACTGATCTCTAAAATGGGTTTGTTAGATAACACAGAAAATGACCATTCCATAGAATGTTACTTAGTTTCCATTTTTCTTTTGTTATCTGTGTCATTCATGTTTGTTTCTACTTGAGAAGATGGAAAACTGATTTTACCTGTTTGATTTTTGCAGGCCAGTATCGTCAAGTCGTGAGAGGTCTTTAAGGAGAGGACCCCATGAGAACTGCAATTGCAATATTGAATTCAATATTGAAAACTTTGAAAGTTCAACAAAAACTGGTGGACAGATAAATTCTATTTATTGTGAGTACCACAAAATCTTCAGGGGAGATCCAACTGTCTCCTAATGCCACACCTAAACAAAAGGAAAATAGTTACCCCAAATCATCAATTTCTTGGACTTCTTCTGTTCTAATATTGTTTATAAGAGAAATTCACTCTTAATCCAAGTAACAAGTAAAGACTGTTTTCAATTATCATAAATTGAAAACAAAGCCACCAACACAGTGAGCTGTAAAGTTGGTAAATAACCTTTCTCCTTATGTAAATGATCAGACAAAAACTGTTTTTGGTTAGTCCAAAAACACCAATTAGAATCTGATCTTACAGATGCACATAATTGAAGAGAAGATTACCTCCAAGTCTAAGCTTCAATTTCCCAGCTTCTATAGCTTTCACAGCAGATAAACCGAGAGTGACAGCAAATTTGCCACCATATGACTCTGCCACGATGAACAGAGGGCTCTTCTGCAGTTTCTCATCCCTGTTGAACAATTCAATCAACAATGTAGTCAAGTCGGTGGCTGCTTCATCATCTGTTTTCACAAACAGTTTTTTGTCCTCCACAAAACTGTACCCGGTTCCAACTGGATTGTCCTATATGGTTCACATCACCAGAAGCATTAAATTGAGTTAACACAATCGAGAGCCACCGAGTAAAAAGGTTCATAGAAACTCTTTTCACGATCATTACCACAAACAGTAGATCTGCTTTTTTCAACCATGTGGAATTCCGTGGCTTCAATTCTGTGTTCAAAGGCCCAACCTCCTCAAAATTTCCAATTCCAACCCCTGAAGCACCCTGCTCAATGTTTGAAAACCTCAAAATCATGTTTTTGCTCATATCACACAACCAAATTCAGTAACACTTACAGGTCCTCCTTGCAACCACAGAACAATTGGCCATGGCTTCGAGGGATCTTCCACTCTATAGGGACTTCTGTAAAGCCACCAAAACATGTGTGCTTCTGTGATGACAACAACAACAACACAACAAGGCAAAACAATTTACAACTATCAATTCAATATCACTCTAAACTCCTTTCTCCACACACACACACACTCTAAATATCAACAGCAACAACCCAAAACAGCTCCACTACATGAAAACACAAAAAATAAAACAAAATTGTTTTGTGATAGTGTTATCATTTGGTGTGTCCCAATGAATTAAGATTGGTAAATTTGAAGCAGTGGCTTACTGGGTCTGACTTGAACGTATCCCCATTCCTCTGATCCATCTTGGGTTTTGAAAGCTGCAACCTTTCCTCCGTGAAAGAGCAAAGCAATGAACAGGAAAATGCATAGTAAATGAGGGAGCTTTTCCATTTGGAGAAAAGAAAAGGAAGCAGAATAAGGTATGAGAGGCAGAGAAAGAAAGAAAGAGTGAAGTGAAGCAAAGGATTCGGCAATTTATTTATACAACCTAAGTGGTTAGTCAAAGATGGTTGATTTGGAAGAAAGAAGCGTGTTTTGTCATGTCAGTGTCTATCTCCAACAGAAAACAGAAGGTGTGAGAGTCTTACGTATGCATCACGATTAAAAAGTGGGTTAAATCTCAAATGTTACAACAACAAAAACAACAACATCATAGGGGAGTTCACTCTTTTCCAGGTAAAACTATGCTATCCTTAAAAGCAAGGTTACACTGTGTTCTTCTGAAACAAGTTTGCCAGAGTATGTATAACTGCAACCCATTGTAGGGCCATTAAGAGGATATTTAAGAGATTGAGTTAGAAAAAGAAACCATCAGAAAAAACCTCTTTTTGGGGGGTTTATGGAAGGTAAGAGAACATATTGAAAGTAATAAATGCTATGAAAAAATGAACAGAAAAAGATAAATATGATTAAAGAATGAAAATGAAAAAAATAACTTACATTAAGATATGTTATAACATGAGAATTTAAATATATCCAGTTTGATGTATTTAGTTATTATGCTTTCTATTAAATAAAAATTATATTTCTTCCATCCCACACCAAGTTGTTAATTAAATTAATCTTTTAAAGTAATATTAGTTAATTCGTAAAACTAATATCCTCTTTTATTTATTAATTAGTAGAGTTTTTCAGTCTTTTGTGAAAAAAGGTTAAGCGATACTTTTTAATATAATTTTAGAAGTAAGTTTGTACAAAGTTTAATAAAAATGCAGACGGTCATGAATGATTTATTCTTGATTTTGTTATAAATTTAAGAAAGTTTTGCTATTCTTAGTGAAGAGAGAGAATTATTTCAAATCAAAATGAGATTAAAACATTGAACTCCATAAACAGTTGCCTAAATTTGCGATATGGATAATTATAGGAAGGTTTTTATTATATAGAAAATTACTTATTTTCAACTAAAAATCGCAATAAAATATTGAACTCCATTAGCATTTTTCTAAAACTGTATGAAGAATTTTGAGTAGGTTGATGATCACGATATGGAATTATCAAGAAAACTATCCAGAAATATTATTTTGATGAGCAGATCAGATTTTCTAGCTAGACGAATCTTTCAAATTAAGTTCTTCTCTTACTTTTATTTAAAAAAACAAACTACTTTTTTAAATTTAAAAGTATGGATTCCATTTAAAGTAGTTAATGTGCGTAACTCGTTAACACACAAATAATGACGAAACAAACTGCTCCACAAAATTGTTTTTATTTTCATAATTTAGTTAAGGGGTTTAGAATTTGAATATATGTGACGACCAAATTTTATTTTATATATTTTTTTATTATATATATATATATATATATATATTATATTTTATATTATATTTATACAAAAATTTAATATATAATTTTATAATAACATATAACATAATTAAAATATTTACATGTACATATATTTATATATCTTACCGTACTGTATGTGTCTTAAATTTACATCATTTGGTACATATTATATTTTCTATACTAGAAGAAGAATAAATATTATTATTTACAGTTTCTCCCTTGTAGGTTAACCTTTAAACATGTGGAGGAAAACAGTTATGGATAGGATTCACTTCGATTATTGGGGGTAAATAAAAAGTGACTTCAATCTATCCCTCCAAGATAATCGGTGCATTTGGAGCATTTAGGAATGTGATAGTAGAATCTTCAGTTCCTTGATTAATTTTGTAGTAACTAGTAAGGATAACCAAGTGTCATCATGACCAACAAAGTAACTCAAGAACATCTCATTTTGAATACTAACTATTCATTTAAATCTTCAAGATTATATCTTCAACTACAAAAATCATATTTTTATTTATCATAAATTTTATTTTGATGTTAAATCATATAATTATAGAATTAATGCATAACTAAAAATAAATAAAGAGGACTAGTACGTGATTGAAAATCAATATAAATAAATAAAAGAGGATAATATAAATTGAATAAATAGGACTAATGCATAACTAAAATGAATATAAATAAATAAATAAGAACGAGAACTAAATATAAGTTAGAATGAGGTTAAGACACCTCACTTAAAGTAAATATAAAAATAAAAATAATTATAAAGAGATAAAAAAATAATAAAAATAAAAAGATAAAATGATAAATATCTCCTTCCCTTACCTTATTTATTGTGAAAGATATATTAAGATTTAATTGAGACTTTAATGATATATATATATATATATATATATATATATTTATTTATTTATTTATTTATTTGTTTATACTAGATGAACTTGATGAATGAAATTAAAGCATTACACTTTTTCTATTTTTATTTTTCTTTCCACCTCGTCTACATTCCTTCACCCTTCACATATTTATATTACTCAAGTAATGATTAGTTTTAGTTTTCTTTGAACCAAATAATTTTTAACATTGTGCCAATTATATTAATAGCTAAACATTTTTCCTGATAATTTATTTTCAGATGGATGTGTATTTATTATTGTACTTTCGATGTTTACATGTTTTTATTACATATGTTTTCGTATATATGAATATATATATATATATATATATATATATATATATATATATATATATATATATACTAATTAGATCTTTTTCTTTTTCTTTTTCTTTTGAAAATAACCTTTGAATCTGTAACATTATTTATAACTAAATCATTCACTACATATATTATTTTTATTTACATTTCTTCTATTATTATAATAAAAATGATTATTTCTAATTACATATATAAATTTTAAAGTATTTAATATATTTCTGATAAAATATTCAATTATTTGTATATTTTGAATATTTATAATCTATATTCATACGTTTATAATTTATTGTAATAGATATGTTATTATTTTTAATTATATAATACATTATTTATTGATAGTATAATTTATGGATGTTACAATATTAATGTGTGATTTTGAATAAACAATAATATATATATATATATATATATATATATATATATATATATATATATATATATATATATATATATTATTCGTACATTTTGTTATCTTTAACGTTTTTAATGTCATGTATTATTATTAAGTGATGAGGTAGCATCACATTGCTTATAGAGTAATTTATAATAAAAAGAAAGGTATTATTATTATTATTATTATTATTATTATTATTATTATTGTTAATTTTTAAAAATGAGTCATATATACTTAATTTGAGGACATCTTTTTGAATTGGTAGAACAATTATAACTACGTATAAAAAATTGTTATTAAAAAGGAAATTTATAATCTGATAATAATATAATGTTATGAATAATGTTAGATTGTATTATAATTATATTTGTTTGTAACTTGAATTTGGTATTACCTGGTTTTACAAGTTTGTGCTCAATAATTTCACACTTTTATTTTATTAATATCTTATCTCTAAAATTACTATTTTACTTTTAAACATCCTAAACCTAATAATTTTAGCAAAACTCTTTAGCAATTTCTTTTTTTCCTTTCTCTCTTTATACATAATATATATCACAATTAGAGATAACAATAAGTCTCTATAGACATAGATAGTAGTTTCTCTTTGTCCAACCCGTAATAAAGTAAACTCACAAATATTTGTGGTAACTATAAATATATTAAAAAAAATTAAAAAATTATAGAAAAAGAAAGAAAACCTAGAAAAAGGAGAAATACGCGGACTTTGGATAAAAATTTAAAGTATCATTAACCTATTCGACGTTAATTTTATCCACAAATATTTATAGACACAAATATTTTTGTTATTCTTAATCACAATCATCTTTAAACTTCTTACGTACTATAAATAATAAAATAGATTAGGTTTAATGAATCAACTTGTCTGACCTCTAAAATAATCAACTTAAAATTATCCCTAAATAATCGATATATAATGAGAGAATAATACTACTGTAATTTTAATTTTTAAAACTAAATTCTTTAATTCCCTCCTCTCTAATACAAAAGGGATTATTAAATATATTTGTTATTTATAAAATAAAATAATCAATGATGATTTAATAAAAAAAATAATACAAAGAAACATTAGTCATAATCTTTCTCTTGACCCAAATAACTAAACTTTCATTTTTTCTCTCTCTTTTTCAGACTCATTATCTCAAATTTTTAGAAAACACACACAAATAATACTTTTTTTTCCTTTTTGTCATGAATTGATTTTGTCTATGTTTTTCTTGGTTTCTCTTTTGGCTAATGACGTGATGTTGGAGAATTTCAGTAGAGAAAAATTGAGCAACAGCAACATCAATGGTAAACAAGTATTTTTAGAATGAATTTAAAATAAAATAATTGAGAAAGATGAAAAAGAAAAGGAAAAATGTATATAATAAAAATATAATATAAATAGAAAAAAATAAATGTTAATGATTACAAATAAGTTGGACGGCGAGCCTAACCTATGTATGCAGAAGAGCATCCATGAAAAGATGGACTCCAATACTTTATTTCTTTTGTAATCATAACAACCAAGAAATTTAACTTTGAAAAGGAAGACAAAAAGAAAAATTGTTGTGATGAAAGGGAGAGTCACTTTGGTTTGTTCGTCAATTATTATTTTCTCCATAAATTAACCATGTTGTGAATTAATAGCATAGCTGTCATTTTGGTTTGGGTAGCTTCTTCACTTACACTGCCATGTAATGTCTAAAAAAAGATAACTACTTTAAAAAAAAATGTTACATTTAATATAAAAATATGTAATCTCTCCTTAAAAACCACGAACTAAATATAAATATTTTCATATATATATATATATATATATATATATATATATATATATATATATTTGTATTCCTAAATTTAAATTTAAATTTTGTTTCAATATATATTTTAGTCTTCATATTTTAAAAATAAATAAATACAGTCAATTTAATTCAATAATATTATTTTCTTCATGTGTAAATAATATTTTAAACTAACATTTGAGTTAGAATGTGTAAAATGATGTAAATAGTTCAAATGCAACCTAGAATATCATTTAACACAAAGGTTTCAACGTCATTAAGTTAAAATGATATTTATTTATTTTTGAAGTTTAGAGACAACAAAATATATCAAAGTTTAGAACAAAGACAAATTATAATTTTGTGTCTAAATTTAGAAATTAAAAACATATTTAATCACTACAAAAAAAAATATTTAATTAGAAACTGATTTTAAAAAATTAAAAATAGTTAATCATTATAGTGATCAATTTAGATACCAATTTAAAAAATTAAAAATGATTGGTTACTAAAATAGTCACTATTATAAATAAAAAATTATAATTTGCCACTAAATTAGTCACTGATAATTAGAGACTAATTTAGAAAAAAAAAATCATTTTAGTGACTAAAACCTAGGTAAGTAATTTTTAGTGACCAAATTTTTTTGGTAGTCAAAACCATGGTAGCTAATTTTAAGACTAATTTAATAATCATTTATAATTTTTTATTTATAATAATGACTATTTTACTAACCAATCATTTTTAATTTTATAAATTGGTTACTATACTTACTAATAATTATTTATTACTAAAATTGTTAGTATTTAGAAATTGTCTTTCGGTGAATCATGTAAAAAAATATAAAAGTTATTTTTGAAAAAAAAAAAAACTAGTTGGGCATAAAATTATGTATGCATATATAGATATAAATTATAAAATGGTGATAGAAGAAGAAGCTTATGTTTGCTATACCTCATGCTTCTGTACCTAATTCACACATTCAGTTTTTGCTATAAATATTAACAAAAAATCACAGATCCACACAAATTCTCTTCTCATGTTCAGCTTTTGTGTTGTTGGGCTTTTGGACCTTCACGACCAGTGTTGGGCCGATTCCATTTTAACCCAATTCTAAAAGTTTGAAAAGAAATTGAAATTAAGTGGGACAATAACAAATATATCTTTTAAGTTTTCATTTTACCTCATTTTTATGTGCTTGGTCTCTCTTTTTCTTCTATTTTCTGCAACAGATTGTATTAAGACTCTTACAAACTACTATGTAATAATGGTCTTGCTTGGGATTAGGTGAACTTTTCAAAAGAACAAACTTATGAAACCATCTTTTTTGGAAGGTTGTAAAACTTTTTTCCAAAGACAAGAAATTCTGTTGTGTTTGATTGGAAATTATTGTACTTTTTGTTTTGGTTTAAAATTTGTAGAGAAATGTTCTTAACTCATGAAACAAAAAGTGATCACATTCTCTTATAGACAAAAATCTTGTTTGACCAAAAATCATTTTTGAAGCTAGTGGAAGTATGTGGCCTATGTTTATTCGTACATTTGAGGATAAGAAGGTAAAGTTCAAGGAATAATTGTAATATTGGATAAATTTTTTTCATAATAGTGATAAGATCTTAAATTTAAGAATGTTGATGCAGTTAAACAACTTTTAAATTTAAATTAACTAAAGTTAAATACACTGTTTAAATACATTACTCACCTAAAGAATATTCAGTCAAGTTACAATTTTATTTCAAAACAAAATGTTAAAAATAGAAATTTAATAAAATATGGTTCAATCTATATATTCTTTTATTATTGGTTATCTTGTCATTACTTTGAAATATAAGAGACCATTCAAACGAAATTAAAAAGATTATAAATAATAAAAAATAGAAATAATAAAAATAGAGTGAAAGTCTACAAATGATTTCATAAATTCTCTAGAACAATTTAAACTTCTATTTTAAAAAATATATAATTTTTTTATACATTACTTTTATATTTAAATATAAATTAGACAAAAGAAATGTATGATTAAAGAATCTATAAATAATTAAAAATATAATTGTTTTTTCAAAACTATATATAAAATATAATCAGAGATATCAAAAAAATTTGTACTCATGGGTATCCGTGGATAAAATCCATAATGGGTAGAAAATGAATATTGCAAATGGATACTCACGGACTAACGGGTACGAGTATTTTTAATAATCGCATGTTAGCATGGCGGGTAAGGGTATCATAGTATCCATACCCATAGATACCCATACCCGCTATACTCTAATTTAAATAAAAAAATTTTAAAAAAATATGATTAAAATATTAACATATTGATTTTGAATGAGCTATTTTTTTATCAATTAATTTTTTAAAAATTTCATTTCTTTATAAACCGTCATTCAACACTATTTAAATTAGTTATTTGGACTTTGTTTAAAATTTGTGAATGTTCTGTATTGTATTTTATTTGAATTTACTATTAAAATATGTTGTTAAATATTTTTTTTTTGTAAATACCTGTCGATACCCATGGATATTTGTGAATATTAAAAAATTATGCAGGTAACCGCATAACGGATACCCGATGGATATAAATACGGGTACGAGACAGATATTTATTTAACGGATAAGGTACAAATGAGCTACTACCCGCGGATAAGGTACGAATGAGCTACTATATGTACTCTACGCACTCCATTGATATCCTTAAATATAATATTAGTATTTATTATTTGTTCAGACCGAACAAATGTATGAGATGTAATATAGTTTAATCACGTTGTATTTTAGCTTTGAATAATGAGCCCTTCCTTTTCCCAAAGTTACTTTAATCATCTATACTAACTTTAATTTTCTTCACCAATAATGTATTGTTTTTATATGATATTAATGACCCTATTCTCACACAAACATAATGACACTAGTTGATTTAGTATTTGGAGAATATATAGTAAATGATTAAGGGGGGAACAATGAATTAATAAATTAATAACGTACATAAAGTTCATAAAGTTCATGCAGAACAAAATATCTAAGTGGAGGGTACATTGGATTATTAGGTTAAAGGATAAAAGTATATTATGATTTACTAAAATAAGATTTAAAAAAAATAAGATTTATTTAAATAATATTGAAATAAATATAATCATCTATATGTATATAGAATTAAAATAAAGTATATCAATATTTTAAAAGTAATTAAAACAAAAAAAAAATTAATAACTGAAATTTAAATATAATTCTGTTCAGTATACCACATTTTATAAAAATATATATGCCTTCAAATTTATTCATTCCATACTTAAGAAAATTTTAGTAAAACTAATTTTTCTAAATATTATAATAATTACTTTATTTTAATAAGATCACAATATATATATATATATATATATATATATATATATATATATATATATATATATAAATGGACATTAGAACTTGGTGAATATATCTTTATATTCTATTCTATTTTTATGTTTTTATTTTTACTTTATTCTAATAACTACATTTTTAAACCATAAACTTCTAAAAAATATATTTTTTATTAAGAAAAAAACACAGTGATAGAAAGTGTTTTTTTTTTCTTGTTGTAATGTTTGATTGATCCCACACAATTAATTCTTACTCAGTCACATTTGTAGGTGACATTTTCAAAGGAAACTTTGATGTAGCATTATATAATATGAGTAAAAAAGTCTCAATCTCATCGCACCTAGAGTTGAATTTTAACTTTGTAAACAGTGAAATCTGAAACAGTATTAAGGAACAATTGAACTGACATTATGGCAAACACAAAAAACACAAAAAAATCAACCACTAAGGGAGAAAAGTGTATAATTTAATGCAACAAGAAATAGAACCCAATTGGAACACTATCTTATAATTATAGGTACTACAGGTAATGTCTACAAAAGTGATCAACTTTGTCACAAAAGGTAGCTATAAAAACTGCCGTCAGATCATATGATTGTGTCGTATACACACTTGAAATTTTCCTAAATTATGAACAATCTTATTGGTCGTCACCTCTCCAAAACACACGAACTCTCATAATTTCAAGAAAGACTATTATCCACACTGTTTTACTTTTTGCTATTTTTGCACTACATGATGATGAAATAATTTATAATGATATGTTAAAAAAACTTATCAATTATCACCATCAATTGTTATTCTATATATCGTAGTTCAAATACTTTTTAAAATGATAGTCAGAGTTATTTTTGTCTTAAAGAAGTTAAATGAACCAGTTTTCTGTAAGAAGAAATCAAAATATACTATATAAACTATAAAAAATAATCTCTTTGATCTAGAATATTTAAAAAAAAAATTATTGTGTTTGATCTTAAAAATTTTACCATATAAAATCATTTTCAAAATATGCTTCATTTGATTAATATTTTTTTAATGATAATATGAAGTTTCAAAAATGGATAATTTAGAAGAGAAAAATCATTGTTTAAACTAAAATGGTATAATTAAATTTACTCTTCTAACGTGTAGATGAAGTAAATTAAAGTTACAATAAATATATAATATAGATTAAGTGCACTGAACTGAACTACTTATGCACGTCCTCAAAACCTCATCTTATTGAAATTTATATTTTTTAAGATTTCTCTTTATTTTAATAAAATAGTTGTGTACTTTATTTTATTTCACACTCTCTGTTTCTTCCTCTAATACACTAAACATTTATGTAAATTATTTAAAAAATTAAAAATAGATAAAGGTATAATAGGAAAAATATAATAAATGTTGAAGTTTTAAAAAGAAAGATAAAAAAAACAAATTTTTTTCTGGAAAAAAATATAGAAAATAATAAATGGAGTATCACAAAATAAAATTGCCTCTATATAATATTTATTAAAAAAATAATAGTGTTCTAGAAGCAATTCTTCATTAAAAATTATTCTAAGCATATTAAAAGAATTATAAAAAAAATGTATTTTTGTTCCAAATGTTAAAGTTTTTCCAAATTTCAAAATATACCCATATTTAAGAAAAAGTTATATTGGAAAAAGAAATGAATGGTGGTAGCTGTAACGTGACCGACCCTTCGAAAGAACATAATCTCTCATGATCCGACGCTCCAAAAGCTACTTGACCTACCATCCTTTCATTATAACCGTTGGTGTCACCTTATATAACACAACACACTTGCTTTGTCCTTTACTTCATTCATTGTTTTGTTGACAAATCCTATGTTACCCTTTCAACTTCCCTCTTTCTCCTCCTGTGTCTTCCTCGCTATCTGCTAAATAATCTCCAACCCTAAGTTACTTCCACATTATAACAATCATCCTCCACAATGGTAATGTTCAAACATACACACATGTTTTTTCCTTGTCCACTACATATGACAGTGTCTGTGTTTGTCTTTCTCAGGAATTGATGTTGGTGCCTCCACCATGGCTGGAACAACTCTTGTCCACCACATTCTTCACCATGTGCGAAACTCACATCAACACACCCAAAAACGAATGCAACATGTATTGCCTCGATTGCAAGGATCAATCATTCTGTTTCTATTGCAAACAATCTTGGCACAAGGATCATCAAGTAATTCAAGTGGGTATTGTATTTTACTTTCTGTTCTTCATTACAGTTTCAGAAAATGGTTGAGTCTAGCAGAAGGGATTTTAGTCCTCACAATGTGATGAACCATGTTTTATCTGCAACAGTTTTATAATATCTGAGAGAAGCAAAAAATTAGTTTCTCAAGTATCAATCTTTGCATATACATTCATGCATTATATGTTTTATTAGACATTAAGAGAGTTTTAATGTTATATATAGATTGATGAAATCAACAGAATGAGAAAGATTGAATATTTTGATCTGTAAGTGTAATGCAGATAAGGAGATCTTCGTATCATGATGTTGTGAGGGTATCAGAGATTCAGAAAGTTTTGGATATCAGTGGAGTTCAGACTTATGTTATCAACAGTGCTAGAGTTATTTTTCTGAATGAGAGGCCTCAGAATCAATCAAAAACCAATAACATGGTTGGTGGTGGAAAAAACAACTCTCATTTGTGTGAAATTTGCAGAAGGAATCTCTTAGATCCTTTTCGTTTCTGTTCTTTAGGATGCAAGGTTGGTGATCTCTCATTCACTTCTTCCCTTATTCTTCACAATATCTTAATTTGTGTTCCTTTTTCAAACTATGTTGTTTCCTAGGCTGTGTTTTTTGTATGTTTGTGTTGACATACCCAGAAGAATTATGTTATTATATAATTAATAAGAGTGATTTATTTATTGTATTTATATAAATAATAATAGGTTGTAGGAACAAAGAAGAATGGGAATGCGAGTTTTGTCTTAAGCGCAAAGAAAGACGAAGAAATAGGGAGAATGCATGAAGGAATGCGAAGAAGGTTGCCATCAAAGGAAGAATTGCGTGAAGGAATCCACAAACAAGTGTACCAAAACACGTCTTCTAATTCACATATAAGGCCAACCCTACAACATGGTTGTTCAAATTCAAGGAGAAGAAAAGGGGTACCTCATAGGGCACCTTTAGGTCCATAATTGAAGTTATAGTACAATTAAGAATAATAATAACAAGTTTTAGTTTTGACAAATATTTTTATTGTTATGGATTTTCATGATTAACTAATTTCAAGCTGGATTTGTGCTCTTTATCCAGCTCATTCCTCACAAACCCATGTGGGTTGGAGTGTCCTTAAACCAAAGCTGTCTTAATGGGAAGCATTAATTTTTTAAGTACCAAAAGAGAGAGCAATGTTGATGTTACTTTTCAAGATAGCTGGCTTTGGCTGCAATAATGCTATGCTTTGCATTCATTTGAATAAATGAATGAAACATCCTAGTTGTAAATGTTCCTTGTACACATGAATGGTTTCCTTCAACAAAACCATTGCTTTGTTTTTTCCTCTCTTGTGTTCTTCCAAAATTAAATTTTCGGTTAATTAATAATTAGTGTGAGACATGCAAGAATGTGGAATTGTAACCGCCCTATTTTATGGACTTAAGGGAATTAAGAAAAACAACCAAAGGTTGGAGCTTTTAATGAATCTATACAAAACTATGTATATAATTATAGTGTGTTTTTTTATGGACTTTAAGGGAATTATAGTTTTTTTTCCCACTTTTATTTGTTCATAGCTTCTAATAACTCATAGCCAATTAATATATATGTTCAAGATGATTTGAGATATTTTCCTTTTTTTCTTTGTTTGGATAACTAATATTTAAATGACTTTTAATTTCATGAATTTTGTAAAATTTAATTTTTTTTACAAACATTTGTAAAGTAATTATCTCATAATAAACTACTTTATCTAAATGCTTGAATCGTAACATGAAAGAATACTTATATTCTTAATAAATTTACTTTAAAAAAAAAATATTATGTTAGGCATTTAATTAATCAGTGTCAAGTGAGATATCAACTATATATAGTTATTTAATAACTATGCACGTTCCATTATTTAGACCATTATCCATAAATTTGAATAATTTGGTGGGGGTTTATGGTTTCTCTTTGTATATATAACTAGTCTTTCTACCCGTGCAACGCACGGGTTTTTTTAAATGTAATATTTTTGATAATAGGAATTGATTTTGTAATATTTATTAACTTCTAAGGTTATAATATAATTTCTTTAAAAAAATGACAATAAAAGAAGACCAAATTACATACCTATAATTTGTTTTTGGTTAATCAACTTGATAACTTCCTTTGGTACACAAATTTGATTACTTCTTAAATCAGCATGATGTTCATTGTAAGTCTTGGACTTTACGCAATACATCCTGCATTGAACAACAAAATTATAACAAATATTTTAATTACAACAATAGATCATGCATCTATATTTATACAAACTTTCAAATTAAAAGAAAATCAGAAATGACATACCTATAATGTGTTCATTGTCAAAGAGTTTCAAAAATTTCTTTGTAGACAACATTTTTAGTTGTGTTTGTGATATTTCCATTTTCATCCAATATAAGTATTTTCAATCCTCTCTTG
>Ga0214543_1000376_pt1 | contig 72254 bp, 32 predicted proteins | sample CNSS2metaG_FD_160094 | JGI IMG/M metagenome (GOLD analysis project Ga0214543, IMG submission 160094) | Root nodule microbial communities from cowpea collected in UCLA plant growth center, Los Angeles, California, USA - CNSS2 | ecosystem: Host-associated > Plants > Roots > Nodule | place: USA... | reverse complement strand
TATATAAGATATTAAAATAATTATATTAAAAGAAAAATGTTTCTTTCTGTAAACTTAAAAAATTCCCTTTAATACAGAAAAGAAGACAATAAATATAATTTTATACTATCTTTTTTAAATCATGTTAACTACAAAAGTTATTATGTAAGGCTTTAGTTTTTTTATTTTTTAGTCCTACCATACTTTATCATTTTTAAGATTTTTTTTACAACTATTACTTGATATCCATACTGTAATTAATATTTTATTTAATTATAATATTCATAAGAAAAAATATTTTTTTATTCTTATTAACTCAAAAATTCATTTAAGATTAGATTTCATTTTGTAAATTTTATTCCTGTTAATATTTCCTAATAGGAAAGTGCTACAAGATACAGTACGGCACCGTCCTATAACTCATTACCAAAGAAATGGAGTGTTGAAGAATTGAAATCTGTGCTAGGTTGAGGTTTAATTAAGAAATTATTGGGTGTAGGTGCTGTGATGAGATTGGTTTTTAAATGCACTTAATTGTGGTTCGTAAGCGTCGCAGAGTGAACCACAAAGCCTGGGCGCAAGAAGAGTAGGGAAGTGTCGGCAAGGGTGAAAAAGTCACAAATATTACACAAATATATTCTCATAATAAAATGAGATACAATTAATACATTTTCTTATGAAAATGAAATACAAATAATACTATTTTATTTAGTGCATTACTTTTTTCTCCTCCTCGGCTACACAACCTTGTGTCTATGCTCCTCACCCTCTGCTATATCTTCTTTTTTTTTTAGGAAAGTTATCAATCACTTACCAAAGAATTGCAATTCACGCCAAATACTATATTATGATTCAAGTAAGGCAGAAACTTGGACTGCTTCTTTACCACTTATATCATTCTCAAATAATCTTTAACTTTGGTGGGATAAAATAATTCTGGTGTTTCAATTTTCATGTGATGTTTAGTTTGTTCCTTCTGTGGTAGTGGACTTCGTCATTTTCTAATGATCACAAAGTTCTAAAATTCACAAATATACTTTATTGTGGTGTTCTTTATGGGAGTTTTTTTTGTGTTTTTCTCTGTAGAACATTACTCTATATTTAAAACAAAAAATTCAATATATTTTAAAATTTTAAAATAAGTGATCATTTATATATTTTGAAAACATTAAGAAAAATATATAAAAAAATTCAACTTTGACTTGGAGGAGGTAATTATTTATTTTAGCGTTACTGACACCATATAATATGAGTGAAGAAGTTTTACATTAGATAAAATAGACAAAGTTAAATACTATATAAAAATGAAGACCCATAATATCATTGTCTTAAGATTTTGGGGTAAAGGTGATCGATCTATAACATCATTGACTTAATGTTTTTGAGTTAAAATGGTGCCAAATATTTTATATGTGTAAAACTAATGTCATATAACCATATAAAAGTACAATCTTTCAATAACTATAACCATAACCAATATATAAACAAAACATATAAAAGAATATATAACCTAACACATAAAACTCAACCTGTTCACTACTTCACCGTCACTTTAGCTGGTTCAATCATTTAGGGCAATCGGAACACAATTTTGTGGCAAATCAATGCGATCCTTTGTTGAATTGTGGCACTTCAAATTGAAGTTTTTGTACAACAGTATTATATTACTAAATTAGTGCATACAGAAGAGATGAGTTGAGTAACGGGTGTTTTGTGAATATTAGTTGGAAATCGAAGTAGAAGTATAATTTGACAAGAAAGTAGAGAAAAGAGTAGTGTGCATATGATAAGTGTGGTTGGAAATTTGTGTAGGGTTGGAATGCAGAGTTCACTTTCAGTGCAGAGTCATTGCCGGTGAGCATTGATGGAATTTGAAATGGAATTTGTGTAGTTCTCTTGATGCAGCGAAACGACACACAGACCCCACTTGAAATAACTTCATTGCATGGTTGGGTCTTGAAGAAAGAAAGAAATAATTGATGGTCCTAAATAGTTACAGACCATTAGGATATTTGTATTACGTTTATAGAAGAGTATTATTGGAGAGATACAACACCAATGAGACCTAAACTCAACTACATAAAGTATTGATACCATTGTCAACCCAAAATCTTAATAAAATGGATTTTTATTCTTACATAATGTTCTACTTTCTTACTTTTAGTCAATATAAAACTTAGAATGACACTTAAATTCTTAATAATTTGTTGTTCGTAGCATGGAGAACGCTTTCTGTTAGGATGTGGACTTCTACACATCAAATTGCCACACATGCATAATTGTTGTTTACAACTTATCATCATCTGGCTCGATAGTAACGAAGCTTTTCCATAATTCTGGATAATAGATCCAGCATGGAATAAAGAAACAGTTTTGGATACTGTTTTTTATTTGGTACGAAAATTTTTCTGTAGTATTGTAGCTGCTACCTAATATCTGAATTTGCAGAAACTGAAGTCCGTTTATTACCCGACCGGCTACTTAAGATGATTAAAGTTGAAAGTGTAAGGGATTGTCCTGAATGTGAACAGGAGTGAAGGGTTCCATACTTTTGTGTTGTTCATTATATAACAAGAGTTAAAAAATATATAAATAGTATAATTAAATTATAAATAATTATTTTATCAATAGTTTTAATTTAATCATTTCATTGAAAAATATTCATTTATTATTTATTAATAATTGCTTTTATCTTTAAACTCTACATTCTTGTGTAGAAATGACAAGCGAGTGAATAAGTAAAATTTGACTATTTAATCTTTGTTTTTGAATTAGAAAATTACTTTTATTCTCATTTAGTAAAAAGTTTTCGTCACATTTTCATCAGAGAATTTGTATACTCGTATTTGTCACTACTTTATATGTTAATTAAATATGTTTTTCAAAAAAAATATAAATTACAACAAAAAGATGTTTGACATTACCAAGTATTCAATGTCATTGTGTTAAAGGACGGCAAAAAAAAAAGTTAATATAATTTTGTTATATAACTTGCTAAATAAATTAAAAATGTTTTTAGTGATTTAAAACAAAAGTAATGGGACGAATATGAAAATGAGACGAAGAGAATGTATACATACTTATCTCACCCTCATACCGAGCTGGGTATTATTCCTGCACTTAATCGATGTATAAATTTACAAATCATAACTACAAGATATTCAAATAATACTTGCTGATTTATTTGTCATCTTATTACTATGAAAGTAACAATTATATATACCGATCTACTTTAATAATTATTATATGTTTATTTTTTTATTGTTGATGTAATTATGTTAAATATTTAAAATAAAATTTTAGTTACAAAGATTGTTATAGATGAGTCATATATAAAGAATGAGATTAAAACATATAAAAATTCAAAGAAAAATTATACTTTGACTTCTATTTTCTGACTCTCATTTTTTACTTTATAACATGACTTAGAGTGAGTCATTGATTAATGTATCATTATATTTTTTTTTGGAAAAAATCAATAACTTAAATCACGTCAGAGAATAAAAGATGAAATTCAAAAAATGGAAGTGTTATAATATCATCGTTCCAAGCTCAAATTCTAGCTTACTTTTTCTTATCAAAACAACTTTTTTTTCTTTTTTTTTTCTTTGAACCAAACTTTGACTATTAAGATGAGTGATCTTTCGGTAGGTTCTAAGATAGGACTCACATGAAATACAATGAAGTATTTACGTTCATATTTATTTAAAAATAATAAATTTAGTTATTATCTTGTGAATATTTTATCGTAGGTCAAATATTTCACGAACAAACTATAGATATATTTTTCTCATAAAGATGAATTTATTTGTGATAACAATAAATAAATATATAGTTGTGAATGTTAGATGAAGGTCACTTTCAATGAAACTGTTTATAAAGATAAAAAGTTGAGTAACATTACTTAACAAATTTCATCATCAAAGTAAACGAAATAATTTAATTTATGTAAACCTCATTCATTTTAAACAACGATGGAAGAAAAGTAATAAATACAAAAATATCTTAAATATGAATGTTGAATAAGAGTGTCAAACTGAGTTAATACGAAACTCATATACATTAGTATATCACAAGTTAAAAATAAGTGAATTTAATTTACCTCACTTACTTTTACTCATTTTAAGTAAACCTTTTATTGAACCCATTTTAACAAGTTTAGCATAGAAATAAAGTTTTGTACAGAGCATTTAATCTTATGCAACATTGTGATATACTTTGTTGATGTATTGATTATTTTAGAAAGAAAAAATGGAAACAGTTTTTAAATGTTTCTTTTTGTTGCAGGTGTATCTTTTTTTATGATCATAATCAAGTGGGCGTGGGTTGCTTCGTATTTTGTTTTGTCTCAGAAAGTGGGTTGGCTCAGCCTTTAACATCTGATTGGACTACACACTAGGAGTGGAGAATCATTCATGGTACAAATTGGGCCATGTCATCTTTTCACAAACAAGAAAAAAAGGTTTCGAGTTTAGAAAGCCCAAATTTGTCAATATGTACAATCAACGTCTGAGCTTCATAACGTGTTTGAGTAAGTTCAGAAGAAAACATATTTTACCCACATCTACCATAAGTAAAAACTTAAACTCTCTGCATTTTAATCTAAATTGACATGATTAGGTGAAACAGTTGATAGCAGATGCAATAATAATTCAATGAACTTAAACCTTATAAAGTTAATTTATAAGAAGTTTTGTATAGTATGAATTAGTTGTATTTGTACTTGACGGAAGAACAAAAGTAGATAAAACGACAAGAGATGCGAGCGTGGGAAAGATGTTATTATGTAAGCATTGGTATGCGGCTGAAGGCTGGTTATTAGTCGCTAGCTTAGCAGTGTGAGTATGAAACACAGCAGAAGGGATGCATGTTCTGAATCATTCCATCAGATTTACCAAACCCCAACCAGAGAAAAGGAAGAATGATTGCCAGGATCTTATGTGATTGCATAATGATAGAGTGAAAAGATAATACCATAATGTTGAAGCCAGAGAGAGATTATGTTCTTTCTCTTTCTCACACTCAGACAGAAAGAGAGTAGAGTACTACCGTTGTATATGTATTCCATGGTGGGACTACTCCCCTGACATATACCACAGAACCAATGCTACACCTCAAACCAAAAACAACACACATAAAAACTAAAGTTAGGAATTAAAAACAGTGTACACATACATGCATGCAAGCATGTGTAAAATAAATGAAAAAAGAACAAAAATCTACAGCTGTAAATGCATGTCTTGTAGTGGGAGATTTTCCCTCACATCTGGTGAAAATTGGTGACCTTTTGCTGTTTATATATTCTACTTGTCTTATCCACTATCATGTATTTGGGGTTCTCAGTTCTCAGTCAGGGATGTAATTGTAATGTAATGTCTATGCTTCTCCCTTGCAGTTGCAGCAATTATTATACAATCTTTGGTTTCTTGTTTTGACAGAGGCTCGTCGACCAAAGGAGAGGTGTTTCCCTTTTCGGGGCTCCTCCTTTTCTTGCCCCTCTGAATTTTTCTCATTTGTCCTTCTATGTTCCATCACTTCAACATGAAAACGTCTTTTTAGCAATATATTTATTCCTCCCTCCTTCCACCCTGTCACTCACACACTCACTCACTCACTCACTCACTCACTTTCTGCTCTTTGCTTCATCCTCTCCAACCTTTCATTTCTCAATCACCTCTCTTCACTCTCTGCTCTTTATACACCACAATGGGACGTGATCATCACCATCTTATCCGTGCCCGAACACTCTCACTTGTTACCATTTCTCTTTGCTTTCTCATAATTTCAACTTGGACCCAGCTGGGACTTGTTACTGAAGGTAGATACATGCATTAGAAAAGTTTTCAAAGCTTCCAAATGGACACCAGTACCACCTGCAACTAACAATTTCTTATCTTTGTTCTAACAGGTAGAAAGACTCCCAAACAGAATGGATTTTATCAGGTACAACCCAGCTAGCTTACTTTTAAATTGGTTCTTCATTCTCTGCAAATTATTAGCACGACTGATTCATTACTGATCCCAAACATGGTGATTTGTGTAGACAGTACATGATGACAAAACAACGGTGAGGGCACAGATAGGCTCAAGACCACCAAGGTGTGAGAGAAGGTGCAGGTCTTGTGGACACTGTGAGGCCATTCAGGTACCTACAAATCCTCAAGCGCAGAATGGGAGGATCAACTCTTCAACTCTGTCAACAATTGCTTTTCCAGTGGGAGAAGGCGGGTCCAACTACAAGCCCATGAGTTGGAAGTGCAAATGTGGGAACCGTATTTTCAACCCCTGATTCCAATTGTTCCACAATTTAGTTGTTAGATAATCAAGGATGACAGCAACTAATTTACCAATTTTGTACATGAATATACATTTCTAAGTAATTCTTTTTGTTTTTTTAGTCTTTTGTTTTTACCTCTCAATGACCTCTCTCTGAGGTGAGCTTTTATTTTTCTATAGTAAATTGCCCTCATTTCCTTGCAGGAAATGTTTAGTTGTATCATTTTGCGGGTGCTATGGTTCGTTCAACATGTAAATTGCATTTTGCAAGTTGATTTAGCACTCACTTCTGCTTCTCAGAAGCAAATTCTGCGAGCCCAAAACTTAAAACTGAGTGCTAGTTTGCGTAGAGCAGCTTTTTTCTGTTCATTTTTGGGGTGACTATTTCTCTGTTTTGATTTCTTTTTTTTTTTTATATTGTGTGTGTGTATATATATATATATATATATATATATATATATATATATAAATATTGACATGGCTAACACGTTGGTAAACTTCCCAAATAATATGAGTGATTTTACGACAGTACAATAGTGAAGCTTGTAAAATTAATGGAAGGAACAACTTTCCTAACTAATATAACTGACATGCAAGTGATTTATAGATATATTACAGAAAATTTGATAACAAGTTAAAATGAAATTCCTTTTTGTTTTCCCTTGAGATTCCTGCACTAACATGAGGTCAAAGAATACAATCAATCTTTTCTAAGTTTTTAAAAAACAGCACCATGAACTGTGCTTTACTTTTTGTGTTCTTTCTATTGAGCAATCCTGTAGCACTCTCTAGACGGAGCCAAACTCTGCTACATGCAATATGAGAAAGCAACAAAAAGAAAAATTGACAACCTAACCTCTGATTGTACTCTTGATTTCCTTTTTCTTGTAATATTATTCCAAAACGTGAACAGACATTAATTGTTCACTGCTTGTCCTGAGCGAGTATTAGGTTGCTGTAAACTAGATTTCTCATAATACTGTGACCCACACACCACTGAATTGGAGTGATCAATCTATTCTGCAATTTTTCTAGAGCAAAAATTTAGAAATGATATCAAGCAGCTTCTGATATATGATTTTGTTTACTTAAATGAACAAAAGACAAACAAGACAATAAATAGAACTAAAATTAAGACATACTGCAATTCTAGTTAGCCTATCATCTAATCATACCAGTTAGAAAACTAAAATTTTGCTGAATATCTAAGTTCTAAAATAAGTAGTGATGTAACATGTTCAAAGTCGCACTTTGGTTATCACTCATGCTTGTAGAAAATGAAGATATATTATGAATGCATTGCCACTGTTTGACTCTACAGTGAATTGTAGTATTCGAGAATCAATATATATTGTGTGGTCAAACGATAATTGGCACTGATAACTAGCCACCGAAAGCAAGCAGAGAATGGTATGCAGGGCTAAAATTTTCCTAGTATCCTAAGAAATTGGCATAGTTTTTCCATTAATTGGTGGTAAACTGCTGAGTACATGAACAGAGGGAGATGGTTAGTTGGAATGAAATCCCATACTGTGATTTCTGTTCAAAATGACAACACAATAAGAAGTCACATGATGTAACACCCTTCCCATCTCGAACATGTTGATTGGTGCATCAATAGTTAGAAGGCACCAGATCAGATGCTGTTTTCAGTAAAGCAAACTCTGTGGAGTATTATATAAACTTCTTTCTATTTCCTAGTTATTTTGAGTCCTTTTCGTAGATGTCTAAAAAATACTCTTTCTATGTACTAGTTTTTTTCATGGCACTAGTAAAATCATTTTCTTTGCCTATGCAAATATAAACTGAAGTTTTAACAAAATTCGAACCAAACTGCGTATAACTTGCATTGTCTTGAACAGCAATACTGGTACATTTGTTGTTTGGACAATTCGTCTTATTTTACGAATATCCAGACACTACAATAATGGCTTCCACACTGTGGATTGAATAGATGATTGATGGATTTGCGCGACTGCGTTTGCATAAAAATAAGGTGCAACAGTAGTACCCTTCGAAAACCCATTTGTCGTGAAGTAAATTTAAACCCAATGCGTATAATTATTACTTCTATTTTCTATTCTGTGAGCATAACTTGTCGAAAACGAAGAACATGCATTGACCTCTTAATTTAAATGGTTATGCAACTTTCCAAAAGTTATGCGAGGTATAACCATAAATGGGTCCGAGTCTGAGACACAAAGAAACTAAATTTAATAACGGAAATTGATTTTATTAGTACCATTATTTCTTTGGTACTGATAGTAAGCCAAATGCTTTAACTTTCATTTAGTTTCCCGAATATTTGTAGCCATCACGTGTAGCATTTCTCGTTCAGAAGATGAGTGCAAATTTAATCATTCTACCCAATTGTAGCATATTAAATATCAGAACTCTGATTAATCATTACATTTATTGCATGCAGAGAAATGTTTCCTTAACAACAAGAGAAATTATTGCAAACTAGTTTTTGATTACAAAAAGCTGAGCGGAGGAAAATATGACTATAGAAAGAACAGAAGGTTTTGTGTTATTTGTTTAGTTGGAGACGTGAATTGAAAAAGCATAATTTTTTGAAGGTGAATAATGCAGATGAAGGAAAGGGAATTAAGCAAGGAAATCCATGAAGATATGGTGGTTATGGTATGTATAAAAAAGCAGGAAAAATGAAAGGGAATGTTGGTGCAAAGCAAAGGTCAAGACAGAGACAAGTGAAAAGGTTGGGTTGGGGACCACGATGAGAAAAGGAATAGTGATTCCGATTCCCCCATATATTACATAGATGACATGATATATAGAAGCCTTTTTCTCTCAAGTTTTTTGTGCTGTAAATATCAGCAACACGGTTTTGAAGATGGCCCATCCCTGTGGCGTGGACAAATAAAATGTACTGCATACATACACCAGTCATACTTTAGTTCCCATCTGATGCTGATGGAGCAGCAGCTGTGGTAAGTGATAAAGCACTCACATTCTCATTCTGATTCTTATTGTTATTTATTATTATTATTATTATTCTATTCTATAACGCCTTTGTCAGGATATATTCACCCAAAAATGCCACTTATCACACATCGTTTTTGGCATTAACCTAAATGCATTTTCAAGGATGACATGACTTGGCTCTTTTGTTTTGGTTTCGCCACCTTACAAGCTACTTTAACCACACTCAATTCTTACCGTTTACTTTAACCACACTCATGACACGTTAAGACAAAAATACCGACCTAAATTTTCGTGTACCTCGTAACTAAACATCATGTGCTCACCTTTGAAAGGCCCAACATAAATCTTGGTTCGCTGAGAAAGAATTGGGCCTCAAACCAAGCTGTAGAAAAAAGGAGACGGGAATCTCTTGCTGCACCTGGTGTAGGGTTAAAAAGGGAATAAAATTTTATGGGGTGCAGAATGCAATAAAGGGAGGTGCAGGAATAAGAAAAGGAGAGTTTTTTCTTCATTTATATTTCTTCCAATACCCCTCCTTCGTTATTAAATAGGCCACTTACAATGGAACACATAGGGAATTGCTATTTACATCCCCTTTCCTTCTTTTGAATGTCAAATTATCTCATTAACCTTAATGTCCTTTTTCTTTTTTTCAAATAGCTCCATTTATACATTCTCCTATTATAGTTTTAACGTTTACCCTTTATCACCCCTTCTTATAGTTTTTTCTTTCGTAATTGGGGATGAACAACAACGGTCCCCACTTTATCAGCATTGAGAAACAATTCACTCATCCCAAAGCTCCTTTCTCTCTTTTTTTTTCTTTTTTTAAAAATGAATAAATTTTATTTATTACAACAATTCCGAAACATACTTTACGAAAGTATCCTAATTGGAAACTATCTCAAAAGTTACTTTTTAGAACTATCTTTGCAAGGTATTTTTGGAATGACAAAAGTAATACAATATGTTTCGATTTTATGCACACAATCTAGCATTCAAACACATTTAAAATTCTATTTTCAAACGGTGGGATATTTTCAAATACAATTTTTTAAATATATTTTGGATAATGTAATTCAGAGGATATTTTTGAATTGAAAATATATTTCAAAATCCATATTTAAAAAAATATTTTTTAATACATTTAAAATTGTATAAATTGTATATTTTAGAAAATATTTTTGAATTCAAAAATATCTTTCAAATTGGACAATAAAAAAAAGGTGCAAAAAGAAAAAATAGAGAGGTACAGAAAGAAGCAGCATATGTAGATCTAGGTGAAATGAAACCATAGTCAGAGATGGCAAATAAACTCGTCCTCGTGGGTATTGTTCGAATCCGTCTCCGTTTTGACGGGAAATTCCCACATTGACTAGGTATGGGTATGGGTATGGGGAATCTCCGACTTTTTCAATTGGGTATGGGGTTGGGTATGGGGATGTACATATCCACGCCATATTACCCGTCCCCTTTAAATTATTAAAATATTCCTAATTTTGTCATTTGAATAACTTTTTTATTTCACTAAAAAAAGTTTGGTTATTTTTCAACCACTGAGTATATATGTTGATATTTGAAAATTTTTCTTAGATTTTTAGGATATTTTTCAACTTATCATACTCTTAATTATACATTTGTTTTCCTTTGTGCGATTTATTTCAATAGTCTCTCAAATTGTTTGTAAACATTTGTTAATTTTTTAATATTTTTATTTCTTGTTTATTTTCATTATGTAGAATACTATTTCGATATATTTTATCTATTTATTTTTTATTTTTTTAACTCATTTTCAATCATACTGTAATTTTTTAACTATAATTGTATAAAAAACTTTTATTTACTATAATATAAAAATTTAATGTAATTGTCATTAATATTTTTTTATCACCATCCAACATAATTGAAGTTCAAAAGATATAATATCTATGTTAAAATTTTATTATTATGATTATTATTTGTTCTTTGTATATCATTTTTATTAAGTAATGTATTATAACTTTTATTAGTGTATAAAACAGAGATTCATTAGAATTTAAAAGATTGAAGTAAACAAACATTTAAAATATATTTTAATTTGAATATTTGTTTTCCTTTTATATTTTCTTAAAAATATTTTTAAATTTTATCAATTAGGTTTCATTAATTTTTGCAAATTTAATAAATGTATTGGTTCTCATAAAATTTTATTTGGTATTATAATCTAAAATGTAAAAAAATATAATTTATTTTAAACTTTTATTATGATTATTATTTGTTCTTTGTATCATTTTGATCCAATGATGTATTATAACTTTTATTAGTGTATAAAAAAGAGATTCATTAGAATTTAAAAGATTGAAGTAAACAAATATTTAAAATATATTTTAATTTGAATATTTGTTTTTCGTTTATATTTAGAAAAAAATATTTTTGAATATTATCAACTAGGTTTCATTAATGTTTGTAAATTTAATAAATGTGTTGGTTCTCATAAAATTTTATTTGGTATTATAATCTAAAATCTAAACAATTATAATTTATTTTAAATTTTTTATTATGATTATTATTTATTCTTTGTATCATTTTAATCAAATGATGTATTATAACTTTTATTAGTGTACAAAAAAGAGATTTATTAAAATTTAAAAGATTGAAGTAAACAAACATTTAAAATATATTTTAATTTGAATTTTTGTTTTTCTTTTATATTTTTTAAAAAATATTTTTTAATTTTATCAATTATGTTCATAACATTTACAAAAATAATTATTTTAGTTCTCATGAAATTTTATTTAGTATTATAATATAAAATGTAAACAATTATAATTTATTTCAAAATATTTAATATTAAAGAAACAAAATATTTCAAAATTATAATTCATTCTAACATTTTATAATATTATGTTTCCTTTATCATAATTTTTTATTATTTTATAAAAATTAACTAAAATTAATATTGAAATAATAAGAAAATAAGTATGGATATGAGATTATTCACGAAACCATAGTTCCAACATACAGCCCTACGGAAGATAACGAACTCAAAGCTAGCTATCACAACCCTACTGCTAAAACACGTGGCAGTTACACTTAATATCATCCTATCTTCTAAATATACTCCTGACTCTTTTTTTTCTCCTTTTCTTTTCAATGTAAATCTTCCAAAATAATTTTAATTTTCCTCTTCTCATTTTGTGTTTTAATTAGACGTTTGAAACTTCGGACTCATGTTTCATTGCGAAAAATAGAGTACTCAAATAGCATTTATCGTTCAATTCCTCGCATTTCATCACAATCCCTCCAGAGTTGTTCACGGGTTGATTAAAGATGTGTTTTTATCATATTTGTAAACCAAGCTAATCAAAATAATTTGGACGGGTTTAAATTAATATTTCTATTAAATTCAAATAAAAAATTCAGTAGAGAAAATGTTTAGGTATGATTCATGGGTTTAAAAAAGTTACACATTTTTTAAATGTTAAGAGATAATTTTGTATTGTTTTCAAATTACATTTCGACCAAGACTTTTAAATAGTTGAAATGTAGTACAAGTATTCTGTTTTTCCATTATTTTTCAAATATTTATACCGTATAAGACTTTGTTTCTCTGTAGGTTTATTCAATTTTTAGAATTGAAATAGCAAATAGACGTATATTTTTAGATATTATATAAACTCATCTCAATATTTAACAAAAATTATTAACATAGGTACAAATATAAATATTAATTAGCTTTTTAAATTAAGCATAAAAAAATAAATATCTACACATTCAACCATTCTTATTCTCATACATGTCCAGAACTTAAATTATAAAGACTCTGTAATTTTGTATACCATTTCAAAATTTATACAATTATAATTCTCATTATTATTTGACATAAAAAATGTATTTCTTTTAAATTTAAAAATTATATATTTCATAAATATTTGAATGAATAGATAGACGTATGTAGATAAACCCATTATAGCGGAATCAAAACAAAACACAAATTTCGCTCACGAATAAATATGAACTTCAATGAATATACAATTTCCCCTACCTACAATACAACAATATGAATGCAAATCAACTTCTTATTTCTTAATCATTAAAGAAGTTTGGAATTAAAATTATTGCACTAGGAATATAAGTTTTTCTCTTATTATAATAAAATCCAAATATACCACTATTTACTCAACAAATAAAAAGGACTAAAAGAGTAAAAGACTGGCCAAATACAAAATGAACAAAAGAAAAATTGTCACAGCATCAATTAACAACCTGTGCACATTACAAAACCACTAAATATATATAAATAATAAATTAAAATTTCAAATATGCCATTAATTAAGCAGGTTCAACACAAAACCCTATATTCCGTCCAAACGTCAGAGGGTTTGATGGATTTATATAAACATTCCACAATTTGCAAAAAATGGTGTTTGAATGTTTGGATTGAGTTGATTTAGGTTTATAGTTACGTACCCATACTTTGAACACCTCCAACTCCCTCCTGTTTTCACCACCTCCCCATCCCTTCCCATTTCAATACCCTCTCGTTAGTGACAAGTTCTAGTCTCAAGCATTTTCTATTGAATGGGTAAAGTTGTGAACATTTGACTCCATATATAGTAATGAAAACTATGTGCATCTTCAACTCATCCTATCTTAGGGAGTGCTTCTTGTAATGTTAGCACCTCTTGAGTAGAAGAATCTTTAATTCTTTCAGTGAATGCATTTGAAATGTGTATTCAAATTTCAAGACTTGAAACGATATGAGCCCCATTGGACCAACCTTTATTGACATTACCAAGGCAAGGAAAGAGGTTCTGCCTCAATACTAGATAGTTTAATGCCCACAGTACAAACTAACAGAAAACATTAAAAAAAAAAACAAAAAAAAATGATACCTGCGATTGCTCCCCTAATCCACCACCCAAGAACAAAGATAGTGCTAAACTTGGCAGGTAATCCTTAAGCTGTGGGAGGGGAAAGCTAGGATGCGTTGGAGAAGTTCTTGTGATCATCTGAAACCATAATAACGCCGACATGGGAATTTGTCCATAAAGTACTAATACATGTTTTCCTTTTCATAAACACTAGTGGCAGGCTAAACTAACAATAATTGAAAATAATGGTGTATAAGTAGCTCTACCAGATAAACTTTTAATTGCAATGTAACCTCGAGATACAATATATTGCTAAATAATAAGAAATTTCTGAAAACCGGCAATTGCAACAGTGACAGTTATACTTGGAGTCCAATCACTGTTCCTTCCCCATCACCTGTACTGAAATGCAATTGGAAAGCTTAATGATCAGTGCTGCGCCCATTGAATATCCTTGATGTTGATCCCTTCCTTGACCATTTCATACAGCGGACTCATTTCCCTCAATTTCTCAACCTGCTGAACAGTGAGCTTCACTGCTCTGTCAATTTCAGCCTCGGTAGTGAACCTCCCAATTCCAAACCTAATAGAAGTGTGAGCCATGTCCTCCTCCACTCCCAACGCCCTCAAAACATACGAAGGCTCCAGGCTAGCACTAGTGCAGGCACTGCCACTGGACACAGCCACCTCCTTCAACCCCATGAGCAAACTCTCCCCTTCAACATACGCAAAAGACAAATTTAAATTCCCCACATAGCGCCTCTCCAAGCTCCCATTCACCACCACCCCATCAAGCTTCTCTCTAATCCCATTAAGGAGTCTTTGTTGCAAACTAGAAATCCTCTTCTCATCATACTCCATCTCGTTTTTAGCCACCTCGCACGCCGCACCCATGCCCACAACCAAAGGAGTGGGAACAGTACCACTCCGAATCCCCCTCTCTTGGCCACCTCCGTTCATCTGAGGCTCAACCCGAATCCTTGGCCTCCGACGTAGATACAAAGCCCCAACTCCCTTAGGACCATAAACCTTATGCCCACTCAACGACATCAAACTCACATTCCACTTATCCACATCAATCGGAATCTTCCCCAACGCCTGAGCCGCATCAGTGTGAAACGGCACATTAAACTCCTTGCAAATTCTACCAATTTCCTCCACCGGCTGAACTACTCCAATTTCATTGTTCACCGCCATCACCGAAACAAGCCCCGTATCGGGCCTAATCGCAGCCCTAAGCTTCTCCAAATCAATCAACCCGTCAGACTCAACCGGAAGATAGGTGACATCGAAACCTTCCTGCTGGAGGTGGCGGCAGGAATCGAGCACGCACTTGTGCTCCGTCTGGGTGGTTATCACGTGCCGTTTCTTGTCCTTGTAGAAATGCATGACGCCCTTGACGGAGATGTTGTTGGATTCTGTCGCACCGGAGGTGAAGATTATCTCCTTAGGGGACGCGCCTATGAGGGACGCCACCTGAGCGCGCGCGTGTTCCACGGCCTCGTCCGATTCCCAGCCGTAGAAGTGGGTGCGAGAGTGAGGGTTTCCAAAACGAGAGAGATAGAAAGGCAGCATGGCGTCAACTACACGCGGGTCCATCGGAGACGTTGCCTGGACGTCCAGATAGAGGGGTCTTCCGGAGATTCGAACGCCCTTCATAGTCATTCCCGAAGAGCTGTCCCCATCTTGTTCTGGCACCGCCGCCTCCACAGCCGTGGAGAGAAACTGGGGCCGAAGGATTTTGGCTGATTTTGTGAGGTGGTGACGGAGATTGGAAGCAATTAACTTAGAGGTCATTGGATCGGTGAGGTTTGTGGGATTATTAGTCCCACCTGCTACTGAGAAAATGAGGCAGAGAGAAGTAAGACAAGACCTAATTTTTGTTTCGATTATTTGATTTGATCGTTGGGGTTTCCAAATTGAAGATAACCATGAAGAAAGGGTTTTATCTCCCAACTCGTGGGTAATCCAACGGTGGAGAGTGAGTTGAGTGTAACCGACTTAGGTAATTTATGATACGATATCACATTTTGTAGATAGGGTTTTACACTGGACCCAATTCTCCTATTGGATGGCGTCGTTTTACATTTTCTCAACTTGACTTATTTCTATATAATTAAAACCAGAATTATGAAAATTATTAGAATAAAACAGCATTAGGGTGCTATAAACATGAGTCTCTAAGTTTAAATGTCATTGCAATTTGCAGTTTGAGCATAAAAAGTTGTTCTTCACAGCTAAAATCTGATTACCTGTTGGTAGGTAAGCGAGGAAGCTATCAAAGCCAGAATCATTGAAGTTTACTTCCAGAAAGAATGAAGCCTTAACCCAGTTTCGTCCTGGTAAAGTTACATGAATTTTTAAAAAATGGTTAATAACTTTTTCTTTAGATGTACTTTAGTAATATAATTATATTATATCTGGTATATATATATATATATATATATATATATATATATATATATATATATATATATATATATATATATATATATATATATTAGTTAATGGTCAAGCATTGATTCTGTAAGTAATCAATTTATTAAATTTTATAATAATTTTAAAAATTGTATCAACAATTATTTTAAACTATATGTGGTGATATGTAGAAATTAACTCTTCTTCAACTTAATGAAAATAATGTGTTTAAAATCAGGGGAAAAAACAATTATATTTCTATAGACTTAAAAATGTTAATTCCAAAATCTTGTGATTATATAATGTAGAAACCAAGATAGATGAAAGTTTTAAACAGTAAAGTTAAAAAGTTAATATATATATATATATATATATATATATATATATATATATATATATATATATATATATATTAAGTGATGGAGATGATTCTGAATTCAAGTAGAAAATATTTAAATTAAATTAAATTAACTGAATTGCTTAATTATGGTTTAGAGAAAAAATGCTTTTAATTAAATTAGTCCAAGCCGTTTGATTTGGGTTATAATCCAATAAAACCATAGATAGCACTATTTCAAATTCAATTTAATATTGAAATTTAGTTAAATAACACTCATATTCTATATAATTCAGTTTCATTATATTTTATTTTTAGAATAACAACAAATGTTTAAGTATAAAATTGTAATGTTAGTGTTTTTTTTTTTTTTACTTTTGAGGTAATTGTGTAAGAATTTGGATTTGGTATGCAAGTTATGCTAATGTTAATATGTATTTATTCTTAAAAAAAGTTATATCATTTATTTTTTATTTGAAAATTTAAACTTTTTCTTAAATATAAATGCTGCTTTTATTTTAATTTTGAAAATTCAGCTTTAATTTTTGTATGGTTTATTATTAAATATTAATTACAGGTTTAATTATTCCAATTATTAATTAAATTTAAATAAAATTAAAATTTATAATATTTTTTTTAGTGTACTAAAAACAAAATAGACTAATCCTGTTATAGTAAATCCACTATGTACTTTCTAAATTTCAACGCAACTGCAATTTTATTTTATTTTTACTTTGGTTTGCATAAACAAGTTATATATGGGTGAATTGTGTCAAATGACAATCGATAATTTTTTATTGACTTAGTGGGTTCGATGGATTATTTTATCTTTGATTTTAGAAAAAGTATGAGATTTTAAAAATTAAAAATATGTTAATTAATTTAATTTTAATTTTAAATTATATATATACTCTTAAGTTTACATACTAATTTAGTATTTAGTATTTTATAAAAAGAATTTATCATCACTTAAGTTTACATACTAATTTATTCTAAATCTGTGTAGATTATAATTAAGTAGGCCGAATAAAAAATAATCATTTTCAATTTAAGAAAGATTTCGTTAATTTATTTTATTTTATAAATCTTTAATATTGACCATCAGATCAAGCAGGTGCAGCTCATTGTACATGGTTATACATTGCTATTTTGTTCATTTAATTATTTAATTCGAAATAATTAATTTTAAAAAGTATATATTTAAAAATGGATAGAATATGTATCTTAAGATAAATAGAAAATTGTTTATTATAAAATAACTAAAAAAACAGATGAGCTATTTCCTTATCTCAAATTTCTTTGATAACAAAATACGAATATCTTTCTCTTTTTAATTTTTTGTCAGAAAAAAAAAAATCTCTTTTTATTACTATTTGCAAATCATTTGAATTAGAAGTTGATAAATTATTACCCAACATAATTTCCTGAAGAGTAGTAATTCATACTTCAATGATAATGTTTAGATTATTTTTAATCATGCTCCATGGATAAAACAGTGAGAACAAAATATTTATCCTTTTAGATGCTTTTTTTAAGTTAAATTGGAGTAATATTTTTTTTACCCTTTTCTACTTTTGTCATCTTTATTTTACAATTAGTGACAATGTGGTAGTGCTTACAAATATTATTAGTCTTCATCTCAACAGGTGTAGAGGGAAAGGAGTAATGTGAGGTCCATAAAAAAGTACAAAAATGATTTTTTGATAAATAAATTTTTGACAAAATTATTAGATAAAGTATTTTTTTACATTTTTATGAAATTTTAAAAAATAAAATAATAAAGTTTTAGGATTTTATTTTATCATTATTTATCAAAGTTTGTCAAAATATCATTTTTCTTAAAAAAAAAGTAATTGACATATTTAGATCATCTATACATAGGAATTCAAGATGTATAATGAAATGTGTCATTCAAATACGTGTTTTGCTTGCCATTTGTATTTGGATAGTTTATTTAACTCAACATTCTTATAAGAAAACAATATATTGCGAAGGAGAAGCTGCAAAGACAACAATGAGAATTTTAAGTTAGGAAGGAAAGATCGTCATCTTGATTTGGATCAATCTTCTACCATAGAAAGATATACACTACAACAAATTTGCATATTTGCAATTAAAGAATCCTTAACTAATCTTTAACTAATTCTTTGCAAAATGATGTAGTGAATGATTAACGATGAAACAGTGAGGACATTGAACCGTAGCTAAATGTTTTTTTATCCGGTTTGGGGTCTCAGTAGTTTTGAGAAAATTGTGATCTTTGGTTAAAAGTCTAAGATTTTATGAGATTGTGATGAATGAACTATGCATGATATATTATATTTTGTTATTTGTTTTAGTGATTATGCTTCTGTCTTAGTAGTGTTATTATAAATTAATATGTATATGAACGAAATATTAAAATAGTTATTTTGAGAGAGGAAATCCTACCATGAATTGATTTTGGTGTGGGGTGTATTGATGATAGCTACAAAGGTGAGATCATTTTAATTCTATTAATGATCGAAGTCAAATAGGCAACAATTACTAGTTGTAAGAGTTGAGGGAAATTCGTATCTAGAGTGATGGCATTAGTCATATTCCGAGGAGATATTGAATTTATCATGTCATGGTCAGTCGAGTTGGAAAAACTATCTACCCACAATATAAATATAGCTCTTGATAGTCAAGAGCGATTGAGCATTGACAGGTGCACAATCTCATAACACTAGTCAATACATTGGTCCTCCGAAGATCGAGTATGTAGTTCTTCATGCAGTGGCAGAGCATTAGTTTAGCAGGGAGGGGCTATGACCCCCCCAATATTTTTTAATTTTTTTTAAAACTATATATATTATTTTGAGATTTTTAAAAATTTTGAAATTAAAATTGTAGATAGTATATTTTAAAAATTGATAGAAATTAAATTATCTCTTTTTAGTTCTTTTATAAAATACAACATTTAATGTTAATAAATAATAAAACATAAAATCAAATTTAATAAAAAATAAAAATATTTAGGTTTAATTACTCTTTTGGTCTCTGTTTTCGTCTAAAAATTCAAATTTGGACTAAAAAATTGGAACTAAATTGAGACTAAAAAAACTGGAGGGCTAACTTGACATTGTTAGAAACACTAACCAAGTAATTAAACCAAACATTTATTAAGAATTTTTTTTTATTTTTTTCTGCCATTGCCTTCTTATTTTTTACAAAATTGTACTCATCTCTTACTCTCACTTTTTTTTTTGAAGAAGAAATGAAGTCAAACAGATAGTCATTATTTTTGTTCTCATTTCTCATTTGTTTCCTTCATTTCTCGAAGAAAAAAAAATGTAAGTCTTTCTTGTTTGACTTGATGATGAAATATTAGTTTAATAATTATTAAAATTATTTTTTATCTCATGAGCCTTTTGTATACTCATTTTTTATGATTATAGAAGCAAAAAACAATGTATTATGTGTTTTTTGTAATCGATCTTTAATTGTGACTTGATTATAATATATTTTCCTCTAATAATTATGTCTCCCAATCTTTTATTAGATTATGGTAAATTATTTTTTAATATATTAAAAAAAGTATATCGATGAACAATAAGATAATAGATTCATTTTGCAAAAGTTATAAAAGGCTCACGAGATAAAAAAAACTATATGTGAAAAATGAAAACAAGATAAATTATACTTCTTCATTTTTTTATAGAAGCGTAATTCTTTGAAGCGTTATACTAATGATCCAATCAAATGATCAAATCATTATATTACTTTGGCCCCTCCAGAACTCTTGGTCAAGATCCGCCAGTGTCTTCATGTTTGTTTGTACTTGATGAACCTTGGTAGGAGGTTCGTGGTGTGATTGTATGATGTGTCATTATATTCAAAATTGTTAGAATATTCTCTTTCAATTTAAAACTTATAAGTTTTAAATCATCTCTAGCTTACTCTATTTGTTCTTATGTGTTGGTGTTAGAGTTGTGAAAATGGGTTGGAACTCGCGAGTTAACCCGACCCATTACGGATTCAGCCCGAGTTGGGTTAATTTTTTTTTACAAATTTTAATACGAGTTCATTTTTGACCCGACACACCTAGAACCCGACTCACCCGGGTTGAACCTATGGTGAGTCGGGTTGGTGAGCCAACCCAAAAATAAAGGGTCACACAAGCATTTTTATTGTGTGTGACTTTGTATTTGGATCAAATTAGGTTTTTTTTTTTGCCAACACATTGGTATTTTTTGTGATTTTGTTTTGTAGTTAGAGTTTAACATCCTTTTGAATTGTATTTGGATTCTATTGAAGTTTATTTAGATTTTAATCATAAATATATTTTAATTTTTTTGGCTCGCTAATAAGTGAGTCGGGTTGGGTTGACTCACTAACTGACAAACTTCTGGTGGATCGAGTCGGATTATCTATTTTGACAACTCTAGTTGGTGTTATCTACCTAAGATGACTGTGAATTTCAAGAGAGTAGAAATGTAGAATCTGAAGAAGAACGATATTGAACCATTAAGAGAAACATTTTTAACTCATATAATTCACATTCAATAACAAGCTTTCAACCACTATTTTAGGAATGTTAACATAAAAATATATAAAATTACAAAATTAAACAAATGAATGAATTTTTTATATAAAATTATAACTACCATGAATACATACAATATTAGGGTTTTATTAGAATTTCACATTAAGCTTTATTCTATTTTAAATAGGTTTCATAATATCTATTTTAAACAACTTACTATTTTTGGACCACACTCCTACAATTTTCTTTTATCTGCACTTCAATATTTTACAAAAGAATATTTTGTATATTATTGTTAAGAGAAAATAACTCGAAATGTTTAATTTTATTATTAAGATCTACATCTTAATTTTAAGACTTTAGATGTCTCAATTTATTGTAATAAGTATGAGAGTTTTTTTTTTTTTATAAAACATTATTGAAAACCTTAAAAGGCAGGATAAGAGAGAAAATATTAGAGGGAAGGAAAGAAAAGTGAATCCAGAAAATGATTTAGGATCTGCTCACTTCAAATTATTCATAGAGAGCGGCAACGATGGATTAGGAGTGATATATGCGTTCATTTAGGTGGATTTAAGAGTAAGAAAAGGTGACGATTTGCGAAATTCACTGATTTTACAGTTCCGATTAAGTTGAGGTTATTTGAGAGGGACACATGTTTAAATACATTTTTAGCCTCAAATTAAATATGTTTTCTTCATGTGCATGTGCGGTTGATGGAGAGGGATCTGATCTCATGAGGGTGGAACCAATCCATGAGAAAATGTGAGAGTGGATTTGATCCATGGCAACTGGAACCGATCCATAATAGTCCCAAATACACTTTTTATTAAACTAATGAGTCTTCCAAATCCATTGCAGAGTGGATTCCATCCATAACAGTATGATTTTCCTTCTTTTGGGCCATGTTTGTTTTTAAAAAGCAAATAATAATAATAATAATAATAATAATAATAAAATATATAAACATGTATACTAATTAATGATAATTACTATATTGTTAAATTTTAATATTTTTAATTCATCTAATTATCATTTAATTTTATTTTTACCATAAGGATATTTTAGTAATTTTTAAATTTTTATCCATTAAAACTTTTTTTTAATCTATTTAATCAATTAAATTACTCACTAACTTTCACAAAATTCATCTTCAAATCCATTCTTTTTACCCTCTAAATTCATTCAAAAAACACACATATTCATTTACTCAAATTAATACAAATACATTTATGCTTTTTTTACCCACAAAATTTATTCAAAAAAACACATATTTATTCACTCAAATTAACACAAATACATTTTTACACTCTTACTTAAATTTATCGTGCCAAGCGAACACAACCTTACCGTCTACGACTAAAACCGTGGGTTTGAAGGGAAAGCACTGTTGGCAAGAGTAACCATCTCTTTCACCTTTATGGTTCAGCTTAATGTACCCTTGATTGCACAGCCATGTGTAGCAGATCAAGGTATAGAACGAGGGAAAAAATGCATTCATTAAATATATAAAAGTGATAAATAATGTTTATTTAATTTAGTAATAAATAAATAAAAGAGGTTGTTTAATACAAAATTGATGAGTAGTGAGGGGTCGGACAATGTAATAAGGGGTGGGTATAACGATAATTAAGTCAAATTAAGTAATTCTTTTCAATGTTGAAAGAAACTAATTGATGCATGAGACGAGTCAACACTATCAAAGCAAAGAACCAACTTTGCAGTGTACATTAAAAAAATAATTAAATTACGCAAAAATAATAATTTAATTTATTATTAAATACCATTTAAGTTTCTCTCAAACAAGATATGTATACTACAACTTCTATTTATTTTTTTTGCTACTCTTCAATAAAATAAATCTCACTTAATTGGTAGTAATTATTAGACTAACTAACTAAAACTTAAGAAAGTTATGAGTGTTGCGTAAGTGGTTTGGTCCTGTGATTGAAACAAATAAAAAGCTACAAGTAGAATTTGTACTAATTGTGAAGAAGGCCATTGAGGTAGCCATGCTTAAATTTTCCAATGATCCAAAATGTGTAACTAAAAATTCCAAAAGGGTTGCCACTTGCATAAAAAAAACCACGGAACATTTTTCTTTGGCCGGTGGTAACACCCTCTTTCGCGTCACTGCAATCACCCAGCTTAACTGTTTTCTAGAAACAAGTAGAGAGAGGACTTTTTCCCCAATTCCATTTTCAGTGTGCCCAATTGTCCTAAACTCAATGACCCTTTCTCTACACGGCTACACCCGTGACAATCAGTTACATAATCTTCCTTTTTATCAAAATTTAAAAAATCCCATCATCACGCAAGTAAAGAATAAAAAATAAACCGCTACAATTGAGAAATGCGTAATGCTTTTGGGTTCACAAAAAATAGCATACCAGATATGTATTGCGGAATTGTGGTCCAGGAACGAAGCTTGAAACAGAAGCACATCTACCGCATAGGGCGAGTCAATTCAGTTGTCATGTTCCATGTAAATTCCCATGAATTCGTTCCTTTTTTTAATGGCAGCAAAACGAGGGATTAGTTAGTTCCTTCAATCATACTTTAACTCATTTTTAGGTGAAATAAAACTGAGTCCACATAAACTCAGAAACTAAAACTAGGTCTTGCTATTGCAATTTCATCGCCCTTATTTTGTTTACAAAAAAAAATAGTTCTGGAATCTAACTTGTTTTTGTATGTATTATATATATTTTTAATTATACTCCTAACATGTTAACTAAAAAAACATTAAAAAGGAGAAAAAAGAAAAATGCGTCGTAGGATGCGACAGGTTGACTAATAGTGATGAGAGATGAGAAGCGACAAGGTTAGAAGCCGTTGATGTTGACGTTGTGTTGATCTAACGATTCTTGATGGAAATCGAGGGGGGATTTTTCTTCATCACCAACCACCCCAAGCGAATACACAACATCTTCCCTGCTCCACCCCGCACGCAGTAAAACCAATGATAGGACTCTCACGTGCCGCGCCATGGCCTCTTTGTTATTCAATTTCAACTCGTGCCTCTTCGGCTTCTCTTCCACCGTCATCATCTCGCGTATCTCCTCCTCCGTCCACCCTCCCTCTCTCAATTTCCACACCGTCCTATCCAGGCATCCCCCGAGCTCCTCCTTCGCGATGCCAAACCACCACCACCTCCCGCACCGAGCCTCCGCCAACTCCGACCAAAACCTCACCCTCCTAGCCGCCGTCGCAGCCCACACCGGCTCATCCATTTCCTGCGCCAGAAGCTCCCGGAAAAACCCCGACAAGTCGAAGCTCAGCAAACAGACATCCCCGCTGTCATCCACGTAGAAAACAGGGTTCCCGGCGGCGTCAGGGGAGGAGGGAATGTAGCAATGCCGGTAAATCGGGACGAGGAGCGGTGCATCATTTAACAACCGGCGAAGCACCTGGGTCGGGTCGGGCGGCTTCGGGCCCCACGAGGGGTGCCAGAAGCGCGTGTTGGAGACGCGACGGAGAATCAGGGAGGTGGGGAGGTTGAGGAGAATTTGGAGTTGTTGTGTTGAAGAGGAACGCCAATTGGGGAAGCCTTGTGATATGGGAAGACCCTGTTGGAGGATCGCGCGAAGGTCCGGTGGGAACGAGAATTTCAATTTGGATTCTAGGTTTCGGAGTTCTAGGTCCGACAATCCTTCGTCGATTACAACGTTTGAGGATTTTAGGTTGTTAAGGAGGGTGCTGGCGTACGCCGCGAATGAGAAACATATTCGTTTCGGCCTCGGCGGTTTCCGCTTCGCTTTCTCATCCTCCTCCTTCTCCTCAACTGTGGCCATTCTTCGGATTACGAAAACCGGTGTTCGAGAATTTGGGGAATCAAAACACAATGGGGATCACCAATTTTGTTACATACTTCCTTTTACCTAGTCATCAAACTCTGTTTTCTGTTTCCAATACTAGAATAAAGTCTTTACACGGAGAAATATACAGAGAGAGAAAGTTTGTTTGACTTTTATAGGTTTTTGAAAATAAAATTAAAATAAAAAATACACGGTGTTATGTTCTTGCTGTTAACCTACAGAGGAAATAGATGCATTGGGAACTCTATCTCTATCCATCTCAGACTCAGAATATGTATGGAGCTGTAACGTAGTTATGTTGCTACTCACCCACGTGTAATTCTCTATTGCCATTTAATATTTTCTTATTATTTTCTTTTTTTCTCTCCGCGTTCCTTTTTTTGCTGTGTATTCTTATTAGCTTATATCTATCATTTTTCTTTTCTGAGTTAACCCTACATTTGACCATAAGGTAAGAATTCTTATATAGAAAGGATTATAAACCATTAAATATAATGTCCATTCATGACTTTTTTATTATTAAATGAGGAATCATTGTTCTCCTCTTGATGATGAATGAATCTATATGGTTGGGGCATAGGAGAAGATTTTGATGTACTTTATGTATCTTGCTTAAATTAATTGCATTGAAATTAATTCACATGTTTGGCTTAATTACTTTTATGATGACCCACGATCCCTATTTTCTGCTAACTGCTATATAAATTTCAACAATAAAGTCATAAGTTTTAATTGAATACCTCCCACATTCTACCATAGAGTTCGGATCACGGATTTTATGCCCTGAATGTAAATAATTTTAAATACAAAAATGTCATTAAAAGTTTTTAGAAAATTAGAGTAATTGCAAAACTTTGTGTTTTCTTTTATATAAGATTATTTATAAATTTTTGTGTGTTTGTTTGCGTGGAATTACTGCAATTTAACCATATTCTCAATGAAGTAATTGATGACTATATTCTTTTAACACCACGTACAAGTTACAATTTTTCCCGTGTTATTTTATTTCTACTTTAAAATATTGAAACTTGTGTTATTTTTAATCACAAAGGAAAAAGAAAAACACATTTCTATTGTGTTAAAATTTTCTATTTTTGTAAGGAAAATTATATAGAAAAACTTATTTCCATTATATCAAAGGATTTTGAAAAAAAAAAAGAAAAACATAAAGACGATTTCTTTTCAGTTAAATTTAATAATGAAAACATGTTTTTTGAGGTGTTTTTAAGTAAATACCAAAAGTATATTTTTATCTTTTCACTTTGGTCGGGAGTTTAAAAAGTATTACAGGGGTGCCAACAGCAAAGCTCTATAGTTTTTGTGGATCTACGGTGCGTTTCCTTATTTAATGTAATTCAGAAAATTTTTAAAATTCTCAATCACCAATAAAATAATATTTTATTATAATTCATGAGAAAACATAAAATAAAAGAAGTAAAAACGTTATGATATTCTTAGACTGTTAATAAAAGTGGAAACGCATCTGATTAAATAAAGAAGTTAATTTGGTACAGGCTGTTACTTTTTTTTTTTAGTTTATTTTATTAAACTTGTTTCCATCACTAATAAAATGTTCAATCAATTTCTTCAACTTCAAAAACATAACCGCTTGACCATTTACCATCCAATTAACAAGAACATCGTCAATAAACAGATATAAATAATTTTAATTTAGACATAATAATAAGCACAGTGACAATTTACATAACTAATAACATTACCGACTGAGTCAAATTTTTTCAGGTTTAAAAATTAAATGAATTGACTAAACTCATAAATATTGCATTTACAAAATACAGGAGCTTAATTTAAACTTTTATTTATAAAGAAAACCCAGGACTAATGTAAAGTACAATTTTGACCTTTCGGTTTTGCATAAAAATCCAACCTTATTCTGCAAGTCCTTATTTAATTTGCGCTTAAGTTTAAACATTTAACAGCGAAATTATTTTAAAATATATAAGAGCATATTTATAATATATATATATATATATATATATATATAAGAATTTCTACAAAATAATTTATAAAAAAACTAATTTCAATTTTTGCAGTCTTTTCCTAAAAGTCCTCATAATAAAACTCAGCCAAAAGATTTTACATGAAAATATATTTATCTGTATTCAATTTACTAATATTAAAAATTAAGAAAAGAAACTATTTATATTTTTTTCGTTTATTGGGGTGGAAGGTGGAAGCAAATTTAATTTGACATGCACCCTTGCTAGTGTCGACATTTTCTTTTTAATTTTACTTTTTGAATAAAATTTTTTTAAATTAAAATTATTATTTTATCAATTTTACCATTCAAATGTCCGTTTTTTTAAAAAAATTTAACAGTTTTTCTCAATTTGACAGTTTTTTTAAACTTAATAATTTTTTAATTAAAAAATTTCCTACAAAATAAATATATTATTTATTTTATTATTTAATTATCATAAAAAAATTACACGGTGCATATGTCTTGACTGGTGCTATTTGAATAAAATAACATGATATTTCATATGTATTTCAGTTTTGGTGTTGTATTAACTTTCATATATATTATATTATAATATAACTGCAATGTTTCTTTTACCAAAATCGTATAAACAAGTGATTCATTAAGGATAAACCACTTGTAATTCCCTGAAATGAAATGGCAAAATATTAACAAAAAAAATCTACATACTGCTTTGTAATTCATACAAAAAATCTGGGCAATTTGGTGACTCTTCACCTAACTGGATGATTATCCCAATTGATCAGAGTTATCGCATAATCAAAAAACTCTACTGTTAAGGAAGTAGAAGCAAGACATTTCTTCACAAAACACTATTGCCATCTGTTAAGGTAACATAGCTTTTGGACTAGTTGCAAAGGCATTTACTCATGGGGCAACCAACCACCTAAGTCTTTTGTTCCACCAATTTCTTCAGCAGAGGAGCTAGCGTCATCCACCATGATCTCATTTTCATCTTTAGCTGATCCTTCAATATATTCTGAAACATCCTCCTCCTCTGCAAATCTCAAAGGACTCAAACTCCATCCAGGAGCTATGTTCCGTCCGTGTTGGATGAAAATGCCATCTAATACATCCATTGTAGTGTCTACCAAATGTTTGCCAGAATTCAACCCAATATTCCCGTTTCCTGTATTTCCAATAGATTTTTTAGATGAAACACTCTTGTCATGGTTCAACACTTTATCTGGTTCTGAGGGTCTCAAGTCTTTATCCTTTCCAAATTTAACATGTACTCGAATTCCACATGCCTGGACTCCCTTAGATTCCTGATGAACATGACCTTGACATGTAGACTTGGTTGGGTAAATCTGATTAATCTGGGTGTTGCAGCTCACATCTTTTACACTATTTAAGATGTTTACATTGTTTTCCTGCTGTGCCATTGTAGCCGTGAAACGAGTAGTTATTTCTTTGTTTTCCACCTTTTTAAGAATGACTTTTTCAAAGATGGGTTTAACTTTTTCAAAGGGTGATTTATTCTGAGACAGAGAGTTACACGTTGAAGGCCTTTTACCACCAGCAGGGAGGTAAGACTCGTTTAATGCATCGGCTGAGGCCAACGATCGATTAGGAGGTCTCCCTCTCTTCTTCAAAGGTTGAGTTGCTCCTGCAGACACTGTTCCCATAACTTGTTTAAAGGTCAGTTCTGCTTTCTGTTTGAATGAGGAGACTTCTTCTTGAAGATTCTTTAGCTTATCCTTGTAACCAGAAACTTCAGCTAGCAATTTATCTGTCACTCTCCGCAGCTTGGCATTCTCCGCTTTCTGTGAGAAAGAAGTTGTTCATGTCTGTAGTCAAGAGACTCAAGGCACTAGAAGTCATAATGATCACAATTTGAGTGTGACATGGGGAGAAGTACTCACCTCAGCTTCCCAAAGTTGTTGGTACTTCAGAGAAATTTCTGAAGGCGGTTTGATATTTCCTATTTTAGAAGAATGCTCTCCAGAAGCTGAGCAACTTGGCACCTTCGGTGTTGCTGAAGAAAAGTTAAGTGCACCAGGAAAACTGTGAGCATAAGGATGCTGCATTTGGTACAACTGAGTCATGTAAGAAGATGGACCCCAATAACCTGTAAACATCGTATCAAACTTTATGTTTTTGCTTAAATTCTGTTCCTGGCATTGACAATGAAGGAAGCAGACACTTCAAAAGCAAAATACTGATCATGTTCCGGACTCATCCATGTTGAACAATTCAATAATTGTCCATATAGCTTTTAAACTTGTAAACCAAATCAAATGAGAACACCACAATAATTATACAAATTATAGTATAGTATTTGAAATGTCTAGATGTATACATTGACCCATGCTCTTCATTATATTGTTTTATGCCATTATATTATAGTCCTGTTAAGTTTGTTATATTCTTGCTTTCTAGATGACAATAATATAGAAGACTGTGTACTATCAAGTAGTAAAATTCACCATGCTCATATACTTACATATGTGTCAGTTTCAACTCTAAAATAACTGTTGTGTAAAGTACTACATGCCATGTGAAGAGTAAAAGTTGCATACTTACATGGAAAGACAGGACATGGGTAATTGTAACACATACTAGGAGGTAGTGTCTGTGTTGTTGAGGAAGATGCTGCTGGAATGCCAGGATCAGTGAATGGGTAATAGATGGTAGGGGCATTTGCTCCAAGTAATGGGCCAGCCACGGCGGTGGGTGGATGAGATTGCCAAAAGGGTGACGTTGACTGGGCAAATAAGTGTGGAAACTGCTGCCATTGATTTGGGGCACCACCAGGTGCTGATGCTTGGGTGGCGAAGTGCATTGCAAAGAACTGTTCTGTGGCACTTTGAGGAGTGTGGGGCTGTTGAACAATTGAAGCCTGTTGTTGCTGATTTGAGTTAGGTGTGTTCTCCAGTGAAGTTGAGGAACTGCTAATTTTGGCATTCGGAACAACATTCACATTTGGTTGTGCATTCTGTTGCTTGGTCTGTTAATAATCATATTCATCTAAATAAATTCAGCAGGAGTATTTCAACAACACAAAATCGAAATACATACATGTTATATTTCTTCACATACGAGGTATTCGTGTTCCTTCTCTAGATGATTACCCTAAGATACCCAAGATGGAAGAAAAGTGGATAATACAATTTCTTTTGTCAAACATACAAAATTCAAGTGAGTATTTAAAAATAAAGAATTAATCTTTAATTCCTTTACTTAAAAATTCATTAGTTTCCCTACGTATGACTGACATTCATTTTTTGTCTGTTATTCTGTGGCGGCAGTAACAAAGAACTCAGCCATACAGAGCAGGAAGAAAAAAAAACGAACAAAAATAAAACATTGTTCACAAGAAGATGATTTTGTAAAGGCAAAGATTGGTTAGTTTGGTAGAAGTGAGAGATAGGAGAGTTCCATACCTGAGTTTCATCATTTGTGTGAGATTCTTGATTACAAACGAAAGCTAGTGTCTTGTTCTTCTTTCTTTTATCCATAGGCTCTAATAAAAAAAATAATAACCTAGAACCGGCAATGCAAGGATTTCCTAGGTTAAAGCTGTAAATATGATTTGGAGACGAAAACCTTCAGTTTTCTTGAACTACTTACCTGGGAGAACCCGCATGAGTTTTCACACCTTTTTCTCTCTCTGCTCTCTCTCAGTTCTTGGGTTGACTGAAGACTAGTTTTTATTTACCAAACCATGTAAAAAAAAAAAAAGAGGAGAATTTACTGTGACTATACATGGGTTGATCGAATTTTGTCTCCCTTTCTGGCCTGCAATGTCACACAATTGCATTTGTATTTGTACTACTGTTTATTTTCAAGACATTGTTTAAGTATAATAATTAAAACTAATTAAATGAGTTTAAAATAAATATTGTAGTTTAAATAATGATGATAAATGTCATTAAAAATATCATACTTTACTTCTACACGGTTAAGATTTAATGCAAAACTCTTCAACATCAATAATTTTTAAAAATTTATATTCTTTGCTGATTTTTTTTTATTGTTTTTTTTGCTGTATTTTTAAAATAAGTTGATGGTCAATGATTTTAAAATTTTAAAATATTTTGAATTTTTTTTAAATATTAATATAATATATTTTTAATGTTTAGCGTCGAAATAATACCGAAAAATTCAGAATTTGAACTCAATTTTTAATTAGTCATTATTGAAGATTCAATTTTTGAAATATCCATACACTTAATTTGACTATAATTGGGGTGAACTAGATTCTCATATTTAGATACAGATTAAATTAAAAAAAATAAAAATTTACGATACTCAATTAACAAAAAATAATAATACAGATTCAATTAAAAATATAAAAAATTAATAATTAAAAAAATTAATACTTATTTAATTAAAAATATATATACTTTAATTAAACTTAAATATTAAATAAAAGGAATTTGATCTTTGATGTAAATAACTAGAGAATGGAACTTTGAAAAGTATATTTAATGTTGCCCGTAAACTCAATTTTTTAGTCCATATAAACAAGAAAAATGACAAATATACCTTTTCACGTGGATGTGGAGTATACCTATTTGGTTAATTTCACATCTGAATAAATATATGTAACACACCCAAACATTACAATCATTAAAAAGATTTTGGAAACTTCCATAATTATTATTGATCTCGTGATAACATAAAAAATCAATTATCACTTTGATTATGTGAAATACATTATACAATTTTTATTTGCAAAACTACAACATTTTGGTTAGTCGGTATAGTATTTTAGTTAAATTAATATAATTGTAGGTTAAAATCTAAGTAGTATCAAATTGGTGTATAAAATTTTAGTATTTTACATATATCTCCACTTTGTCGATAAAGAAAGTATCATGAGTGACGTCCAAACATAATACCAAACTAAACATATTGAAGAAAAGATTGCGTCGATACCAATGAAGTTTTCAATTCTAACAGAGCCACGATCATATCATTGAAGTTGTTTTGTGGTGGACCAGAGCAAGGACAATCACATGGAAACAACATATGCAAACAACTTAGAAAGCAAAACTAAGGAAAGTACATAAAAGAAACCAAGCACGAAAACAAACATAAATAAAAAGTAATGACATACAAAGTTGGTAATCAATACTCATCCCCTTCCTCGCCTTCTTCGCCTTCCCCAGGCTCTGCACCGACCTCCTCGTAATCCTTCTCAAGGGCAGCAAGATCTTCACGAGCCTCGGAGAACTCACCCTCTTCCATGCCCTCACCAACGTACCAGTGCACAAACGCCCTTTTAGCATACATAAGGTCAAATTTGTGATCAATGCGTGAGAAAACCTCAGCAACACTGGTGGAGTTAGAGATCATGCACACTGCTCTCTGCACCTGGGCAAGATCTCCCCCTGGAACAACAGTTGGAGGCTGATAATTGATGCCGCACTTGAACCCAGTGGGACACCAATCAACAAATTGAATAGTGCGCTTGGTCTTAATAGTAGCTACAGCTGCATTCACATCTTTAGGGACCACATCGCCTCTGTACATCAGACAACAGGCCATGTACTTGCCGTGTCGAGGGTCGCACTTGGCCATCATAGAGGACGGCTCAAACGCGCTGTTTGTGATCTCTGCAACTGAAAGCTGCTCATGGTATGCTTTTGCCGCTGAAATCACAGGAGCATAGGATGAAAGCATGAAGTGAATCCTGGGATATGGTACCAGGTTAGTCTGAAACTCGGTAACATCCACATTAAGAGCACCATCAAATCTCAGAGATGCAGTCAGTGATGATATCACCTGAAAACATTATCATGATGATATAAAATGATATAAAATCAGAATTTTTACTTCCACTGAAATGTTTGTGTTGAACAGCACACAAACCTGAGAAACTAAACGGTTAAGGTTAGTGTATGTGGGTTTCTCAATGTCAAGGGAACGCCTGCAAATATCGTAAATGGCTTCATTGTCAAGTAGCACAGCAACATCGGTGTGCTCCAAAAGGGAATGCGTGGAAAGGACGCTGTTGTAAGGCTCAACAACAGAGGTTGAAACTTGTGGAGAAGGATAGACAGTGAAACCCAGCTTGGATTTCTTGCCGTAATCCACAGAAAGTCGTTCCAAGAGAAGGGAACCAAGACCAGAACCAGTGCCACCACCCACAGCATTGAAAACCAGAAAACCCTGAAGACCAGTGCAGTTGTCCGCAAGCTTTCTGATGCGGTCCAAGCAAAGATCAACTATCTCTTTCCCAACTGATTCAAGAGATTACCGTAAGAAAAATAACATGTTATTAGTAATTACAAAATGGAAGAGAATGCACAGCATATATTGTGAAATGCGCGAAAAAGGGGGAAAGAAAGAGTACTGGTGTAGTGGCCACGAGCGAAGTTGTTTGCTGCATCCTCCTTTCCACTGATAAGCTGCTCAGGGTGGAACAATTGGCGGTATGCGCCGGTCCTAACTTCATCAATGACAGTGGGCTCAAGATCTACAAAAACTGCACGAGGCACGTGCTTTCCTGCACCAGTCTCGCTGAAGAAGGTGTTGAAAGCATCGTCACCTCCACCTTTCGTCTTATCGCTCGGCATATGCCCATCAGCCTAATAAAACACCACACCACACAACAACGCTCAACACCCACCCATTCCAACCAAATAACTTCTTCGCATATTGCACACTCAACAAATTCAACATTGGCTACAATGAACATGCGTAGATTTCAATTTTTTTTAAGACGATTTCTTAGCTATTGCCATTGATCGTGCATGGAAAAATGTTAAGATCAAAGTGGATCCACACGCAATTGGTCATAAACAAGGAATTCGAATTACAAAATAACTAAAAAAAGGAACGTTTTATAATGTGTTGTTGGATTTGAAATATCCGAAACGGATCTTGAATTTATGAGGAAGGCGAAACAGGATAAAAGCAGTTGGATTACCTGAATGCCATGCTCGAGGCAATAGAGCTCCCAGCAAGCATTTCCGACCTGAATGCCAGCCTGGCCAATGTGGATGGAAATGCACTCTCTCATTTTTCTCAGAGATGAAAATGGAAGGTACGAGAAGAAGGAGAAGAATGCAGAGGTTAGCGTTTATGAAGACGCCACTCCCTCTAGTTTGTGGCAGAATGATCCGTTTTTCTGGTTTGGGTTTTTTTTCTCTCTTTTATAGATGTTGAAGTCTAGAACTTTATTAAACTCAAGAGGATAAGTGGAGGTTTAAACTTTAACCACGGTTAAGTTGTTTCTTTTTATGCCACCCAGTGGGGAACGTGAACTCAAACTTTTCTGTTTCCGATTTTACCCTCCTGCTTCCTGTTCACGCGCTCCGTGACTCATCACCCTCCACGTGGATACCTTCTGTGCAACGTAAGGTATCCTTCTTTCCAAATTAAGACTCACTTTTATTACTATTTATTTATTTCGGGTTATACCATTTGAATGGGTTGTAACCTATAATGGTCACTGTAACAGAGTCAATTTTTAAATCCAATCATGTTTTTGTATTTATATAATACAAAACCAACGGACAAATAGTGTTGCAACTTTCAAATTAATTAAAAGTTTAAATAAAATAATTTAAGAGAGATACACATAAAGATATAAGATAATTATACAGATATTTATAGCATAAAGAATTTTATAAAGCCATAACAAAGTGTAGGCTTACAAGGGTGTGAAATGTGTAAAAGAGTTTCTTTTTATTTTTATTTTCGGGCAATTGGATGGGCAGCTTTTTGTATTGGAATCACCCTTGCTTGAAAACCAAGCCTTCTTGAGGGAAAGGGAAAGAAGCGGAAGAAAGATTCGGCCTTTTAGGGAGGGAAATAGGAAAACAATTTCGCCCTATAAAACAAAATATACATTTTCCTGCCAACACACCAACAATAAGCTACTCCAACTCTCAACTTTATCTAGTACTTATCTTCAATAAATATTCAAACATAAATTTTAATTACCAGAACTTGTTTCTTTTACAAACTTTCTCATGGAGAAGAGACACAAATCTTTAAATTAAAATTTAATTTAAATTAAAAGAATATTTAAAAAAATTATGTAAGAAAATTTCTATAATATATATTGTTGAGAATATCTGGAGTAAGTTTACTTTTATAAAAAAAATATTTATAAAATTTTGACACTATTGTATAAGTGATTTATAGAATCATAAAAACAAGATCTATATATATTAAATAATATTTTAAATAAACATGAAACCAAAGTTGTTCGAGCTTCAACAATAAAAAAAAAAAAACATAACTATAAATACACTAGTTACTTTAAACTCAAATCCAAACTTATACTTATATAAACTTACAATAATATAGTTGGTATTGGAATTTATCTATGAGTTTAAGTCTTAAATAGAAATAAGAAAATTAAATACTTTATAAGAATTAAAACTCATAAATTTAATATCTGATTAGTGTTGTTTATTTTCTTAATAAACTCTTCTTAAAGACCATGTCAATAGTATCAAAGACAATAATTAATCTTAATGACTTGAATGAATCTTTCTTGCAAAGACTCCTCATCTATATTCATGTTTCAAAGAACGATATAAACAAATGTTATAATAATACAATAAAGAATAATATCAGTAATAGCCTTAAATTTAATTGATATCTAAATTTCATACATGAAATGGAAAGAGAATTAAGAAAAGGTACAAAGACACATTTGAAATTGAAAATATGTAATAAGTTTCTATTGTTTTTTGAATTAGGGATTAATTCATTATTAGTGTGAAACCACGTAAAATTACACTAAATCAAATTAATAATATATTATATTTATATTAAATTTATTAATTATTATTTACGTTAAAATGTTTACTTATAGTATGTACACTAAAGTCATTATTAATTATTTAATTTGACTGAACTTGACAAATATTAAATGAATTGAATTATAAGAAAAAAAAAGTAACTAAATAAAAATTCTTCGTGAAAAACGAAATTAAAGACTAAAAAGAACTATAAAGATTTTTTTTTAATTTCTTAATAAAAAAATTGTTTATGAGTTTGAATATTTAAAATTAAGACATTCTCATGTGTTAATAAATAAACAACGACGAATAAAATACAAAAAAAAAATACAAATATTCAAACGTAAATCTTAAAAAAATATACAATGAAGATTATGAAAAAAAAAACACTTTTAGTAAATATTGAAAGAGTAAAACTTAAGAAATAATGAAAAATTTTGTCCAAGAAAAAATTCTTCAAATAAAAAAAAAGAAGTAAAAATAAGTTTTTTTGAATTGTCAAACAAAACAATAATGTTTAAACAAATAAATTTAGGAGGCAGACTACTATGAAAATATTTCTTTAGGATGAGTTTGAATAACAGTTGAAGATCCAAATTTATTTGTGATAATAATACCTAAATATATGATGTATTTTCATAAAGCATACAGAAAAAAGTAAGATCATAGCAAATATATGATGCTAAAGAGTGCACGAAGGTATTTCTTTATAGGGCATTATGGTTGTGACTTGAATCTCCAATTCCCTGCATCCTCTTACTTTGACCAAAGAAAGGATTCAGAGCCATCGTATACACAAAAAGATTTACTTTTGACAAAAAAAAATACAATATATACATTTTCATTCAACGAGTAACTAAAAATTACTCCTTAGCCATTAAATCTTAAAAAATATATATGCTCAAAATTTCCTCCTAAATAAGACTTCATGCATACAGAGACATCAATCGCTTTCATTCTTGTGGTGACAATTGACAAAACCCAATGCAAAAGTTAGGACCTTTTGTGGACAGAGCCTGTGAAGCTCAACACACTATCATGGCAGTTTATGGTCCTTCAGCAATTCAACCACCCTTCTCATCGACGGTCTATTAATGGGAAACGCCGAGGTGCAGAGTAGGGCCACATTTAAAACCTTCTCGACCTCTCCATAGTCACAAGTGCTTGGATTCAATCTTGGGTCCACAATCTTGGTCATAATAGCATCTTTACCACCTCCCACATTGCCACTTCCTCTTTCAGAAGACGGTGACAAAACAATCTCAGTCATCCATTTCACTAGGTCCTTGTTCTCACCAAATGAACAGTCATTTGGCCTCTTCCCGGTGATCAATTCCATCAGCACAACGCCAAAACTATACACATCGCTCTTCTCGTTCACTTTCATTGTATAACCATACTCTAAAAAAGATCAGATAGTTAGAGATATAGTTTCTTAAACCTTGTGTTCATATAGGGAAAAACAAAATAACACTGACCTGGAGCAATGTAGCCATATGATCCAGCAACCTTGGACATAACAGCATCCTGGGTTGTCTCAAGCTGCAATGTCTTAGCGAGGCCAAAGTCTGCGACTCTTGGCACAAACTCGTGGTCCAGCAAAATGTTATTACTCTTCACGTCCCTGTGAACAATTGGCGGCACACAATCATGGTGCAAATAAGCCAACCCCTTAGCCGCACCCACCGCAATTGCAAACCTTCTCGACCACTCCTTCAACTCCCCACACATTTCCTCACCATGCAACGCATCCCCTAAGCTCCCCTTCTCCATGTACTCATACACCAATACCCTAAACTCATCACCACTGCAACTAAACAACAGTTTCACGATATTGGCATGCCGAATCCTACCCAACGTCTCAATCTCCGCCCTGAACACCAATTCGGTGTCAGACTTATGCACACCGCCGAACAGCTTCTTCACTGCCACCGTCTGCCCCGTCTTCAGCCTCACCCTATATACCCGACCCGAACTCCCTGCTCCAATCACGTTCTCCCGGGTTAAGTTTGAAATAATTTCTTCTTCGTTGAACCCAACCCTCTGAAACGAGGTTGACATATACGATTGCTTGGATTTACCGCGCGTCTTGCTCTTCAGGTACCACAACATGGACCCCACCAGGAGCGAAGCGCAGGCAACTAAAACGACAATCGCAAGCAGAGAAAACGGCCTGCGTTTCGAACAAGGAGGTAGGGTTTTGATAACGCCGCTGCACAGACCCGGGTTTCCCTCTAGACTGGAAAAGTACATTTGGCGGTTGAAACCTGAAGGAACCTCCCCGTAAAGATTGTTGTCAGAAACGTTGAACTGGTTGAATCTGAGGTTCGTCAACTCCACCGGAATCTCCCCCGTTAAAGAATTACTGGCGAGATCAAGGTTTGTCAAATCCTGTAAACTGCCAAGTTCTCGCGGGATTGAACCGGAGAATCGGTTAAACGAAAGGTTCAACTCTGTCATGTCGTTCCAGAGGGCCACGTTACTGGGTATCTCCCCGGTGAACATGTTCTCCTGCATCTTAAGTTTCTGTAACTTTTTCAACCCAGTTATGCACGTGGGAACTTCACCGGTGAAGCGGTTCTTGCTGACGTCAATCTCCAGAAGGTTAGGGAGTTGACATATTCGCGTTGGGAATTTGCCAGAAAAATCGTTACCAGACAAAATGAGTTTGGTGAGTGCCGTAGAGATGGAAGCAGAGACAGAGCCTTCAAACCTGTTGTTGGACATTTCAAGAAACTGAAGGCCAGTAAGGGTCCAAAAAGCGGGAGGCACCTGGCCTGATAACTGGTTGTTCTGGATTCTGACATAATAAAGAGAATCGCACTCCCCGTATTGCTCAGGGAGCGTTCCTGAGAAGCGATTCGCGAACGTGATGAGACGCTCGAGTTTGTTTCTCTTGCAGAGGTACTTTGGCAACTCTCCCACGAAGTCATTCGTCGAGACATCGAATTCCTGTATGTCGGAGTTTTGTCCCAGATCTTGTGGAAGTTTCCCGGTGAAGCTGTTGTTGAAGAGTTTCAGCTCTTGCAGGTTGGGGTTTGAAGCTAAACTTTCAGGAATTTCCCCCCCAAGAAGGTTGTCATTCAGGTTGAGAGAATAGAGACGCAAAGATGCTATTGCATGTGGTAGTTTCCCGGTGAGAGCGTTCTGAGAGAGGTCCAAGAGCATTAAACTACTGAGGTTTCCTAAACCTTGGGGTAATTCACCGGAAAGCTGGTTTTCAAATAGTTCAATTTGTTCAACGTTTTTCAGGCCTGAAATGCTGTTTGGGATGTTACCAGACAACCCGTTTTTAGATAAATCTAAGTTTTTGAGCGAGGTGAGGTTCCCGATAGTGGGTGGAATTTCCCCTACGAGGTTAACACCAGCGAGGAACAGTGTTTCAAGACTAAAGAGGTTTCCTAGTTGGGGAGGCAACGGTCCTGGTTTGAAGGTGTTATAAGCTAGTTCCAAACGAGTTAACTCACTGAGGTTGCCTAAAAAGGGAGGGATCGTTCCGCTCAGAAGGTTTCCGCATAAATTGAGCACTCTCAGACGTGGAATCTGTCCAAAACTCTCCGGAATGTTGCCAGTGAAGTTGTTTGTCGAAAGGTCTAACACTCTAAGTTCGGTAAACTCCGGCGGGAATTCCGGCAGGTCTCCAACGAAGACATTGTCGGAGAGGTTCAAGAGACGGAGGTGGGAACAGAGGAGCAGGGAGTTGAGGGAGACAGAGTTGGAGAGAAAATTGGATCCGAGAGAGAGGTTTTGGAGGGTGTGAATGCGACAAAAACCGAAGGGGAACTCGCCGTAGATTCCAATTTCTGAGAGGTCAATAGAGACAAGTGATTGGTTTTGTGCGTCGCAGGTAATGCCGGTCCAGTTGCAGGGGTTGTGGTCTGCGTTTGGAACCCAGTCATGGAGACTCTTGTTGTTGTCTTCAAGCTGGGTGTTCTTAACCCGAAGTAAAATGCGAGTCTCTCTTTGGAGGGAAACCGTTTGGGATAAACCATTTGAGAACAATGTACATAAAAGTAAAAACAGAAACAATGGCTGAGGCATGTTGAACAATACAAAGAGAGCGAAGCAAGGAAGAGTTTAATTTGCTCTGAGCAAATGAAAATGCTTAACTTTTGATGGAACCTTGCGACCTTGTTGTTGGGTACGAGTCTCACACCGGTTCCTCCCCCCGTGATAGCTCATCTTCTTCTTCATGCATGCGTGCAAATGGTGACAAGTGGGAAGCGGACATGACTGAAGGGAGCTCACGCGGGTGTCTTTGTTGAAGTATTTAAAAGGGTATCATCTTTTAGGATTATGAGAGGGAAAGGGGATGTGGAGTGGGAAAGGGACGTTTGTGTATGAGAGACGTGATTCGTGTTGGCGTATTTTCAAAGTTGTGAGAGAAGTGGCAAAAAGGAACTACTTTTACTGTGCACGCCGAACCTGAAGCGGAGAACATGGGACACTGCCAATGGACAGAGCCATACTTCCAGAAAGAAGAATCACTTTTGGGATCGCTTTCTGGTGGATGACACTTTGACACCAGCCAGATAAATGATACTGTTGTAGGTTCCTGGTATCACCAAAGAGAACTGTGTTTTAAGACTTTGGATTTTATTTGGACTAGTTTGGTGTGGATCACATCATTTCAATTTGACACCTATTCTCTTTTCTCTTTCTTCTACAGGAATACTGCAACTAAAAAGGCACCATACGAATTATAAGAGTTTCTGATCCTAGAACTCAGACATTCCAAAATTCAGAAATTGAATTTGTTCCACCCGGCACCTATATTCTACTGTAAGAACAACTACTACTTTGGAAAGAATCGAATGTGAGTGAAACAGGAATAATAATTATACACATCCACCTCATTGGGGTGAAGTAGGTACGCAGAAGAAAGTGATAACAAAGGAAACGATAAACTAATTAATAATTCCTTCTGATTTATTTTGTTACAAGTCGATTCTCAATTTATCATTTTAGAAAACCATATTTATTTAAATGCTCAGACTTTGATAACGTATTAAGTTTTAATCTATGTAAAAAATCATCCACACAGCCAGGATATAAACTATCTATTTACCTATAAAGATATCACTGTGAGCCGTGAATGTATCAGTAGTTAGTTCATTGAACCTCTGAGGTATGTTCTCAGTCACATAAAAAAAAAAAACTAGAAGCAACCAAAACGTTACGAAATAAAACACTATAACCTTTCACTCAAACAAGTCAAATTAATTAAGAATAGAACTGCTTGATAATCTGGCACGTAGGTAGCTACAGTACCACAGGCTTGGGTGTGAGAGTAAGTAAAGCCTCAATGCTGAGATGGGAAAATGACACTATAAACATTAAGCATTGTAGTTAAATTTCGAAACATCATAAGATCTATTACAGATTTGAAAATGGAATTTTAAAACACAGAAGTTAATGTTTGGGAAGAATGTGTAGCTCCTGGCTCCGCGTCGCCGTGAAGAATCAGCTATTTGGTACAAGACAGGAGTTGTCTCCCACCTTCTTCCCCCTTACAATATTATTCCCGAGAGTCATTGTAAATAAAGAAATACTACTACTTAATGAACCTCACTTCTTCCCATTCCACTTCATTAGTAGTTCGAATTATAGCACTATTTTATGCTTTTATAGCATCAATTAAATTAAGTTAGACGAGTTATACTTAACGTAATGGCTAATGTGCTGACAAAAAAAAAGTAATGACTAATAGTCTCATCCAAACAAAATGTGGCACGGTTTACTTGTTGTTAGCCAATAAATTACTACAAGCATGTATAAGAACTTAACCAGTTCTCGTGATGGTTCGTTCCTTTGGCACCAAATACAGCATCACAAAATAATGAACCGTATAATAAATGCATTTGCTGACTCCACAGTTGTACTGCTGAATATTGTCACCTTGTCAGTGCAATTCCCTATTAATCTTGATAAGGTGAAAGTGACCTTTGCAAGTTGGCAAAAGAATTAGTTGTGAGTCGTGATAAAACATCATTTGGTCATTGAACTAGAAAAAAAAAAGAAGATACCTCTATTTACGCGTCATGAAGCTGTAGTTTCATGGCCATATATCATAATGTCATGGACTTCTTAGTTACTGGCTATGGAAGGGAGGCACTAGCAATTGCATTTGTAAGCAAATGACATATTTAATGTTAAATTGTGTATAAAATAACTTGTAATCGAAACAAAAGGTCAAATTAGTTGAGCTACTTCAGCATATTGTGGTTTATAATTAGAGACATTGGCTATGAGATTCCCTGTTGCCACATAGAATCATGCACATAAGCGACAAGAGAAGACATGCTAATCTTGTGTTTATGGTATAGCTTTTTTGACTTGGTTAAAGAAGATTGGGAATATTGTTGTCACTTAGTCATTGGATTGGGTTCCTTAATTAACCTCTCCAATTGGAAATGGTTTTTAGCTCTTGAACTTTTTCTAGAGCTGTGTTGTGTGTGTCATGTTTCGACGTTGAAACAAATGCTACACATGTTGACCTGTAATGACTTCTGTTCAATCGCATAAATACCCAAATCTTAAATATTCGTTTCAAACTATATTCACTGAAAATGTTTTCTCACTCGGGTACACCAATTTTGATGGACTACATAACCCAAATTGGATGCCGGAGAAGGTTAAAAAAAAAACATGTGAACTGCATTAATTCACATCCTAAGTAATTAAATAAGGTACTCGTATGTACAACAAAACTTTATCGTAATTCTAACCAAAACTGCATTCTCATTGATTTTACAATGGAGTATATTATATTATTTCGAAAATAAAAGTTGGATATTGAAAGAGGGAAATGCCGCACCTTTTGACTGTACAGGAACACCATAGGGAAATTATTTTCAGGTTTGAAAATAAAATAAAGCATAAAGAAAACCGCGTTTGGCATACCACTAGTATTATTCGCTTCATTCATATTTGTTATGATGATATACACTCGTTATTCAAGATATACATAAGATATTTGAGATGAAGTATTCTATGATGCTCAACATTTCAAAGTGAACATTGAAGATGCTATGAATGTCTCATACACCATGATGAAATAACCCAAGAATGATTTTTATTTCTAACAAGAACATAAAAACGTAAGGTTGGAGTTAACTTTTAAGATTAACGACAATCAAATTAAAAAAAGAAATGATCTTTTATTGAAGCATTTATGTTCTGCTATTCAAATATTTGTTAGTATCTGTGCAGCACGAGGGAAGCTTCAGCAAGATTTGCTTTGATAAATTTGCTACAGATCGAGGTTTGTGTTTATTTGAAGCAGTAGTTGAGTCTTTGGTTGGTTTCAAGTTTGAGGAGTGCTAGCAAGTACCACCAGTTTTAACTAAAATTTATTTATTAAAAAGTATAAATAAATTTATAAATAGAAAATTAGATTTGTTAAAAAAAGTATGATTATTGATAAAATTTAACCAATAATAAAAGTTGTGTTCGACAAAAATATGTAATTAGCATCTGTCTGGTATACAACACTTTGAACTATGAGTTGTTTACATATTCGGTTTCGATAAAGTTCGTTTGTTTTTAATAAATATATCAAATTGATTTCATCTTTAAATTCAATTAAAAAAAACAAACTCAAAATTTAAAAACGGAAAATATTTCATGTGATCACTATTTTAATTATGAAAATGTTAATTCACTAATTATATACATATTAAAAATTTGTCATCAACTAATTAATTAGTATAGCATGATTGATAAATGATTTTATTCTCTGAACATGTAGCTAAGAGTTTAATCGATAACTCCTGAATAAGTAATATCTCAAATTCGTTAAAGGAGTTGTGCTTTTATCTTATTATCTTGAACACAATAATGGCAAAAAAACACTTTAAAAATATTAGTTTCAGAAATAAAAAATAATCAAACTATAAATTATATTTATTAAACCAAATAATAGTCCGTTCAAGCTTCACAGTTTTATATTTAATCGGGACTTTAAATTTTAGTTTCTGCGAAATGAGTAAAGTAATATAACATTACATGTTTTCCAGGTGAATCTTTAGTTTTAAGTGTTCAATATCGCGTGTACAATTCACATCTTTAATAAATTTTAAATAAATTAGGAACTGATGATTGAAGAAGTTCCTGAAATAACAGCAGAAGTTGAAAACTGTTTCGCCAGAACAGAAAATGAAAAAACGAAGAAAATTTTACGAGCCCTGCCACATATATTTCTTTGTGATCCGAACAGAAGCAGCCACAAGGAATTACGAAAAGATTAAGTACCATATCAAACATATTTAATACTTACTAAGTGGTGGATTAATAGAAAAAGTTAAAAGAAGATTCATAATCATTCTAATTAAGAACATAAATATCTGAACCACAAAATATGGGTGGATGAAATTTCATTGAAATAATTGATTCATTGCACCGGATTCCTCCTCCGACAGATGTTCGATGAAAAAACCTATCACCATGCTTTAAACTAAAATCAGTAGCTATTTTCTGGACAAATAATTCACGACAGAACAGAAAGTACAGAAAGGAAGAAGAGGAAGAACTTGAATCCATTATGAACGAAAAGTTAACCGAAGAAATCACAGGCACAATATGAATAATTTCTAAGCTCACAAAATGAGCATTTTAAGTTATCAGAATATGAGATATCCTTAAAGATAATGAAGATACACATGGCCTAACCCAAGTGAAAAAAGTTGGCCTTTTTCTATGTGCTTCCCCTCCTCTTCAGAAGAAGAAAAGAAGGAGAAAAGAAATTTGGACCAAATTTATTAACTTTTTTCTATGTTATAAAGGGAACCACAAATCTAAAACTACCACTGCCTGGCTCCATTCTGTCTGCCTTTTTTTCTTTATCCATCTATCTAGATTAGACGATAAACTTTTTTTTTTCCTTTGAGAAAATTAAGAAAAAAGAAAGGTGGGAAGACCAGAGTTACATTGCAATCCTGCGGAGAAATTATACAACCTCAGCTCTTATTGGCGCAGCATGAGAAGGTGGGAATGTTAGCGTATGTTGTTGGTGTCGGTGTTGGTGTTGGTGTGCTGAGGGAGAGAAAGAAAAGGAAGTGTGCAATAGTGTTTTCTTCTTCTCTTCATTGTTGTTGTCTCTGAGAGAGAAGAAAAAGAAGAAGCATGAGATAGGATAGGAAGAGAATGGTATATAAGAGAAGAGAAGAGAAGAGAAGTGTGTTTTGTTTTGTCCGTGCGGCAAATCAAATGCGTTTTTCGGCCGGTGACGGGCCTTTTTCGGCTTACGCTTTGTCCCCTTTTTTTTTAGTAACACACAAAACTCTCCTTTTCTCTTTCACATATTACCACATTAATTATTAATTACATTATCTTAATTGTATTTGGCGGATTAATGTTCTAGTGTTCGCCATATCGTGAACCATCACATGTGTGTGTGTGTGTGAATGCTGACGGATTTTTTAAGCAGTTCTTGGCCGGTTTTGTGCGACAAAAATCGTGTCAAACCCATCCTCCATTTTCGACTATTTCTTAACTGTCTTTAGTTTTGAAGTTAATGAGGGTGCTATAACAGTGGTGATGTAAAACAAATTTACAAATGCAATCAATTAGGCATTAACTAGTGATATCATTTTAAAATTAACTATTATAAAGAGAAAGGATAGTTTTGTGATAACATGCATAATTATAAATTTACTGTACTCATTCCGGAGTCATTCATCTTGTCTTTAAGGTTTCTTACACCAGTAATTATTGATTTCAACTATGATTAAGCAGCAATTATAATTAGAGATATCAAAATGAATTGGAACTCGCGAGTTAATCTAACTCACCACATGTCCGGACTAGATTGGGTTGAAAATTTGTTTACAAATTTGAATATGTCCACCTAGAACTCGGCTCATCTAGGTTGAATATGTGATGAGGCGGGTTGGTTAGTGTTTTTTATTATGTTGGACTTTGTATTTGGATTCCTAGTTCAAAGATCCACAACACGTTATCAATATTGACTTTTTATATCTTGATGTATCCTTTAAAAGTTTTTCTATGATGTACCTATCTCTCCAACTAAGCTAAAAACATAATAAATGAGATTTTTATTAAAAACCTAAGTTGACATTTTTTATTTTTCTCAAGTGAAAAATTGAGGTTAGTTTTTATTGTCTATATCTTTCTTAACTACATCAACTAAAAATCAAGTTAATTTATAATATATAAGTGAGTGCAATCCTCAACCTACAAGCTTATTTTGTAGGGTTAAATTAGACATAACGTTTATATCTTGAGTTGATGTTAAAGTCATTTAAAGTATATCATTACAAGAAAATGTTTAATTAATCACCAATTTTAGGATAAAAAAACTATTAACTACTATAGTGATTAATTTGGATACCAATTTATAAAATAAAATTATTGGTAACTAAAATGGTTTCTAAACTAATCTATAAATTGGTTACTAAAATGAATTAATCACTATTAGCTACCAAAAAATTAGTCACTAAATAGTGACCAATTTATATACAAATTTAGTGATAACTTTTTTTTATAATTAAAATATTGGTAGCCAATGTTAGTGACCAATTTAAAAATCAATTTAATATATTGACCAATTTAGAAATTAATTTAGAAACTATTTTAGTTATTAATAATTTTTAGTTTATAAATTAATATTTAAATTGATCACCATAATCACTGATTATTTTATGTCATTAAAATTAGTCATTAATTAAACATTTTCTTATAATATATATTAATAAAATTTATTATTTATCACTACACATTTTCTTGACAAAGAAAAAAAATGTATTAGAAATCTCATTTAAATCATAAGTAAAACTAATTTATAATATATATATATATATATATATATATATATATATATATGGTACAAATCTCATATTATAAAATACTTTTACAAAATTGACTTAAACAAGATTATCTCCTATTACCATTTAGAGTTTTTAAGTATTTAATATGACTTTTGTGTGAGTACATGGATATAAAGCTAATCTTCAAATCTGTAAAAGACACCACTTTATTTCAAGTGTGACCCACTATTTGTTGGGTATAAAATTAATGTATTATATAAACATTACTCTTTGAGAAGAAAGAAGAAAGAAATTAAAATTGTAAATATCTCTCCTCATTACATAGGAATGCTTTATAAAAATTTGTTGGTTGTGATCGTTAAAACGTGGTGATTCTATATGAAATGTTTAATTGGAAATTGTGTTAAAAAAACGGAGGTGAGTGTCCGGTGTGAATGAGACTGAAATAAAACGGGATTTCCATTTACTTTACTTAGACAACTTCTGACGCTCACCGTGTTTACTGGACTGTGGTGGAGATTCCAATTTCAACAAAATGGGAAAAAACACCTTACATTATACTCTTGCATTTTGTGCCTTTCTTTGTGTTTCTGGAACTGCAAAATTATTAAAATCATCGAATCGAACAATCAATTAATAAAGTTTTTGCACGTGCGGTCTCAATAAATGGTAAAAGGAATGGAACCATTTTCTTTGACCGAACAAGAGGCTAGTTTGGAATTGTGTTTTTTAGTCTATATAGCAACATCTTATTCCTAACGGGAAAAAATAAATTAGAGTTTATTTTATTTTTCTAAATTGTGTGCATGATTGTTTTTTTTTTGTTAAAATGAAATTAGTTCACGTTGAACATTTTAAACCAATTTAGTCCTTCATCTCTAAAAATGAGAGGATTTAGTTTTTTAAATCAATTTTTTTTAAGTTTATTTGACCTTTCAAATGCGTTTTTCCGCTAACATTAAAGCAAAAATGTGTCAAACGATATAAACAAACTAAAATACTATAATGAAATGTATTTGAAACGTCAAATAAACTTAAAATAAGTTGGTTTAAATGATTAAATTCACTCATTTTTAACTATAGTGGACTAAATTTATTCAAGGTTTTCAAGAGAGACTAATTCCAATTTTCACTAAAAATAAAAAATCGAAAACATATTTAATTTTTTTTTACTAGAGTATAATGAGAATTTATTCTAAATAAGATAACAAGAAGATAAGGTATTTTTTCTTATTATATTTACGTACATAAGTTTATAATAAAGGAGTATAAATTATACTCACGGACTTTGTTTTAATATTACACTATATTTGTAATACATTTGTTGTTGGACTCAAATAGTTTTTTTTTCCTCTCTTTCTTTTTCTTTTTGGGTCTAAAAACACAGTTTCTTTCTCTTGTTGTATTTTGTAATGGGCTTATTCACCTTTGTCTTGTGGGCTTCTTACTCACCCCAACACCACACATACATAGGCGCGGACAAATTAAATTAAGAATATAAACTATGTTGAATTATGTAATTTCAATTTAATGGGAATTGATATTACAAATAAATTAATAAAAACAGCATCAAATATATTATATGATAAAATTATTTCTTATGAATGAATTAATTTTTATGATAAAGCACAAGAAGTATTAAAATTTCTACTCTCAGGTAAAATTTATTTAAATTCGTAAAGTCACCTCTTTTGCACATAATATTATGAAATTTTATAGTCTTTAATGTGCCTAACATATGATTTATTTATTAGTGTTAAAGGAATGATGTGTATAAAATTTTTTCCTGTTTTTCCCGATGCACAGATAAATGTATACATGATTTTGGTTATTTAATGTTTTTCAAACTAATTAAACTGAAATGTTGTTAAGTGTTTTCTTAGAACATAAACTACTTTTCATAAAGTAAATACGATGTCCACGTTGTAATAAATGGCAGGCATATGCTACTGTTAAATTCGAAGATGAATGTCTTCATGAGAGTAGATGTTGGCATAATGGGATTTCGAGAAGATTCACAACATAGAAACAATATTAATGACTAATGACTCTAATTTATATCCAATATTGACTTCATCTTCAATTTAAAATTTTAAAACGATATTGAGTCTTTTTATTGTTTAACCTTTCTAATTTATAATTAACGACTTAGATTCATATTTAAATTTTGAACTCATTAAATATATATAAATTGCTCAAAAAAATTATATAAAAAACATATTTTCTTTAAAGAACATGTCAAATACATATGAAGTATATTAGAGCAATTTATTATATCAATTGTTATTGAATTACTTATTAATGTTTACTTTCACACTCTAGATGTACATCTTGACATGAGAGGTGTATCAGAGATCCTACATCAATTAGATATAAGATTTAGAGTATATAAAAAAATGCAATTGAATTTGTGATATTGAATTAAATTTAAAATAAAACTTTTTAAAAAGTAAAAATTATATGAATAATTTTAAAAGATAAAGATTGAAATAATATGTGTTTATGTTTTTAAAACGGAAAATGAAAAAAAAAAAAAGATAAAAAGTTGTAACTAAAAATTAGTAACAAGAACAAGAAATAAAAACTCGAGTAAATAGTGTAAGTTCTATTTGATGAATGTTCAAATACTCTGCCTACAACTTAGGAAGGTAAACATGGGCCTTACGATTATACGGACTCCTAGAACAATATGTTGGGCCTTCGTACTGGGCTTCTCACCATAGCTTTAGATACAACAAAATTCACACACTTGAATGAAAATAAATTCTCTCGCGTGTTGAACACAAAGTAAAAAATAAAAATAAAAATAAAAGAACATATAAAGTGGTTCAATAAAATATTCTTAAAATACCTTTTACTAATTTTAAATTTCTATTTCTAATGACTTCTTTGATTTTTATGATGTCAATCATATGATTTTTAAAAGGGAAAAAAATCTCAATTAAAGTACGTTATTATTAAATTGATTTTTTCCTCAATTAGCATGCAGAAGGTATTAGAGAATGAATTTAATTTTTAGATATGAATGAGAACATCCATGGATAATTAGTTGTCTTCCTTCATCTTTGAATTTGATAGGGTTCGTATTTCTCAACACGTTTGTCTCCCGTAGACACTCTGAACATTGGATTACATAATTAACTTTTTTATTGAAAATCATAGAATATATTAAAAGTTATAGAAAACATTGAATTTTTTATCAGCATTTCAACGTTATTGATTAAATGTTTTATTTTATTACTGGATACTAATATCGCTGCAATTTGGACATGAAATGAGAAATGAACATGTAATGTAATTTCAGTTTTTGGTGACACATCGATCCTAACCATCGGTCAAAATCTCCGTTTTTGTCTTTGTTACGTCTATGTGGTGCCCTAAAAGCGTAGGGCAGTGGGAACAGCACAAATAACTTAAATTGGGGGACCTGTCCTACGTACAGATGCATTCTAGGGATAATAAAAGGTTCCTTGGCGTGGATATGAGTTAAAATAATCTTACAATAACTAATCATTTTCATTATCTTAATTAAAAGATATATTAAATAATACAAAACTTTCGTGATCGTCATCCATGTAATTACAGTAAAAGTCAGTGTTTTTAAAAATAAGAGTGATTTATATAAATATAAATAAGTAAATAAATAATAACCAAGTTAATCGTTTAATGAAAAAATTAAATAATAAATATTTAATTAAAAAATATGAAATTTTAAATATAATAAAAATATGTAAAGAATTTAATTAAAAATAACTAAAAACTTAATTAAAAAAAAACTAACTTATTATTTTTCACATATTTACTACAAAATTAACTGATTCTTTTTATGTTTGTGATTAGTTATGCATATTAGCTATGTCATTTAAAAATAATTGTTCAACAGATACACTAAAATAAAAATTTAATCTTAAAATTTAATCTAATTATAATTATATAATAGAATATTATTATAATAAAATTAGTCTTTTGACAAAGTAAATTTAAATAAATTATACAAAAAAATATAAATTTAAATAGAATCAATTTAATTTCATAAATATAAACAAAAAATATATAAACTTATGGAATTAAATTATAAAAAAAAAATTGTCAATGATTTTCTTATCAATAAATTTACTTTAATTATTTGATTATAAAAAATACATAAATAAAAGGTATTGGTGAATAAATTATTATAACATCTATTTCATAAATAAATGAATAATTAAAATATTTCTATTTACGTCTAATAAATATACTTGTTTTATTTAGGATCTATTATGTATTTACGTGGAGGTATTTGCTTTTGTAATTTTTGTTGTAGTCCAAACAAACACCAAAGTCAAAAGCATATTTTTTAGTTCTTCACATTTTTGTACTTTAAATATTTTGTTTATATATATGGAAATCAATGGAAAATACTTTAACGGAAAAAACGATAAATAATATTTTTATTTTATTCAATTTAATTTGAAAATGAAAAATACATGACTGACTATGATAATTATTTTTTCACATTTTAAAGTATACTATGAAATAGACATAGCTATGATAATTAAGTCTAGACTTTAAGTTAGTGGTAAAATTTGTTTTTTTTAAGGCTACCTAACATTATATTAATTGGTATTTTAATGTGATATCACACTACACGTGAAAATAAACACAAATTATTTGAGTAATCATTAACATATAATAAGTTTACCGGTACTAATTAGGTTTAATTAGTCGGATCATATCCATTTTGATCGTTTGAATGTGTTAGTTTGATATCTTCTATTAAAAGGTGTCAATTGAGTCTTAATTTTTTGTAAAAATGTCTCAATTAGATTTTTTGCAGAACAAAATTAGTAACTTCGTTAATGGTATTAATATTTAAAATGACTTACAAAATTAATTACTGATATTTATATTAAAATTCAACGGTAAAATTTATGAATAAAGTGAACTACGTTAATAACTTTGTTAGGAAGAGACCTAATTAAGACACTTTTTTAAAAATTTAAACTCTCAATTAACACTTTTAAAAAATAGAAAGATATAATCTGACTAATTAAACCTAATATTGAGTTATAACTATTAAAACATGTGAGTATTTACATAAAGATGTTGATAAAAGAAAAATATATTGTATGGTTATTTGTTTGGGTAATATATACCTGAATTAAACACATTCACCGATAAATACTTGTCATTTTTAGTACTTGATAAAGTAATTAAAAGATACAAATATATGAGCCAATGTTTCAGAAAACATTAGCTCATGAAAAGTGGAACATCATATTTGATCCTTGAATGTGTGAGATGCTGAAGGAGAAATGAACAGATGTCACAAACACTATAATAATTACTGTGGTGTCTGCAATAATAAATGAAGTCAAAGAAATAATGAGATGGAACAATACTAAAATGACAGATGTTGTAGGCAACCACACAACACAAATAATCAATCACTCTAGCTACTACTTGGACTTCTCATTATACATGTACTCTTCCCACCATGAAAACAAACTTTTTAACCTTAGATTATTTGAGTGTGCTATATTCTATTTATTTTTATTTGTCAAGTATGTGTGGAATTTTTTTAATATTATTAACTGTGTTAAGAATCTAGATGTGAATTTAAGTATGTTGTCCGATAAAAATAATAAAATTGAGGAATATACAATAAAAAAATTCACAAACTCATTAATTTGAGATTTTAGATTAAAATTGGTGTCAATTTTTTAATGTGATTTAGTTTAAATTATAATGATGTTGTATCTCTGGAGCAAATTCCTACTTCAATATATCAATCAAAATTATATCTAAAAGTCACTTTATTAGGTGTTGTTTAATTAAAAATAGATAACTAAATGCATACTTTTTTAATGATCACCAGATTTTTTTTTTCAAGAAAAAAATGTGAGATGTTTGACCTGATATTCCAAATGCAAACTGCTAAATAAGAATCTTACAGGGAGAGCTTGGGCAAATACTCAAAACAAACAACTGCGAGAAAATGCAGAAGATAACACAAAATTTTCGATTCATCTTGTTTCAGACACATGCCTTCCTTAAATATACTTACTATTAATCAAAATTATAAAAAAATCATAACATTTTACAATTTTCATTTTATTCACAAAATTTTAGTAAATATATACACTAAAAATGTTAAATTTAGATATAAGGAGATACCAACAACCTATATAGAGTGAATTTAATTGTTTTTATCTGGTTTCTGACAGTAAAAAAATTGTTATTGCATAAATGCAGAGCGTAAAGCAACTAAAATCGTATATTTTAAAAGTTAGATAACTAAATTCACCAATTTAAAAATCAGCAATAAAATTAAAAAAGAATAAAAGTAAAAATATTTTCCCTTAAAAATTGATTGAAATGATTCATATCGTAGCAATCCTTTTCCTGTATGAGTTTTGATAGATTTGTGGGTAAAGTTGTTTGTCGTTTTGGGAGAGATTCATCTTTCTTTAACCATTCATCTTTTTCTTTCATTTCTCAATTTCAGTACTTTCAAATAATTTGAACTTGAAAGCCGCATTGAAGGGCTTTATTTTGTGTTCTAACGTGTTGGATTTATCTTACACATAGTACCACACAAAAATTGATGTATAGATTTTGTCCCATGTCTATGCTGTCTCCATTGTCGAGAGCTTCTCTGGTTTCAATTCCATCTTCCAATCCTCAATTCTCCAATCATACACCAATAATCACTACCATTTCAAGTTATATTACGTCTTTTTCTTTTCAATCACTTACTTTCCAATCATGCACAATTAATGCTTTATCTTCTTTTTTTATTATAATTAATCTAGATTATTATTATTATTGAGTTTTTTTATTGGTTCTTTAAATATTTTTTCTTCATTTAAGTTATATTAAATTAGTTTGTTAAAGATTTTCTTTAAACTCATATTTAGATAAGTAGAGTTTATTATTTTTCTTATTGATACCATATTTGTAAATAAATTTGATCAATTTCAAACTAAATATAAAAATATATTTATAAATATGATTTAATTTAATTATTTTGTAAATGTTATTTCTTAACAAAAAACAATATATATTTTTAAATGATATTGTTGTATTCAGTAGCCAACTTTTCATGAAATTTTTATGTTTTTTTTAGTATTTAGACACTATTTACAAACTTATGTACAACTATTTCAAACATGTAAATGTTACGTCATATTCAATTATATGAACAGTACAATGTAAAAAAACCAAGATGAAAAAAAAAAGAAAACTCACATTCTACATAGCCAAAAAAAAAACGGATTTATAGGAGTTACTTTAACCAACTACTTAAATAAAGTTTAAATAAAAAATTCTATCAACAAAGTTTGTAAGCAAATACAAATATTCAAATTACAGAGCGTTTTATTTCACATTTTCAAAATAGCATAAGAGAGACCACAATCCTTGGAATCAATAGATGGAAGCATTAAAACATCCTATGTTTGCATTTTTAAGGAATCATTTGATGATTTTCTTTTTCGGAAAATTAATTGAATTGAATATTTTTTTTCCAACTATCTGATTGACTGTGTATTCTTTTTCTATTATTTCTTTCAAAGGTGTGGAATGATAAGATTGTTTACCGGTCATAAAATAAAATATTTAAATAAAAAAAAACAGTTACCTTTGTTTTTTTATGATTTATTTATTTAGCTTGTTTCAATGAGATCCTCTACCAGCCATTTGAATATTTGATAAATTTTTGATTCACAAACTACTTATTAATATCTTTTCTGGGACCACATGAATGTTCAGTTAGACCTAACGAAAGAACCCCATCCTCCTTAGTTAGTACAACCGTCAGCCTCTTCCCTACACATTGCTGCACAAAATGGATTCATCTCGTGCTTTTGGATTCAGAATGAAAAAACATTTTCCTCTCACTCTCAGGTCCTCAGAATAAATACAATACTAGTTTAAAATAAGACTTTATGGAAATCTGAACAGAGATATAATACAATGCATTACCCTTCCCAATGAGATAGATACTGAAAAATTGTCCTTCTTTTTCAACTTTTCAACTTTTCAACTTCATTCTTCTTTTTTATTGTTATTACACATGCACCAACCCCATCTCATAAAACACTGGATGCTTCTTACTTCTCTAAATCTAACATTTCCTCACATGACTCTTCAGAGAAATTGTGGCACCACAGATTCTTATGGTTGCTAGCTAGCAAGGCATCCCAAGCAAAGGTTTATGTGAATTTACAACGAGACAAATAACTGGTCAATCTTGCTAAAAAATGACCACTTTATTGTACGAGGTGAAATATGACAACTCAACGCATAAAAAACTAATATTTAGTAGAGCATCACGTGGTTAACCTTCGCCTAGCTCTTTCTGCAAGGTGAAACTAAAATTCAATGGCTACAATTGTCTTGGGATTATATGAAGGCCAGCTACCATGTTTCAAGCAGTGTGGTCCATAACCAGAATGATTGAGCGTTAACGCTAAGATTTGAACAAACATATAAATAGATCACAAGATTTATCTTTTTCGGTTATCCCCATCCTACCTCTCTTCTGTTATTTAAAAGGGGAAATTCTTCTATCATTTTTTACGCCACAAAATCTTGTGCCACTGAGTTAATTTTATCTTCTGGGAAAACGAAAAAGCAGAAGGAAATGAGTTACTAACAAACATAAAGCTAAAACACGTATGATTCACTCCGATTTTCTCGAAACAATGTTAACTTCTTCAAATAAGCTAATCCAAAACCTGATTGATAGACTCGGTCACAGCTCAGGCTCACAATTCTGAGGCAATCCTCTCAGGATTCACCCATACCATATTAGCCCACTGTTTCAATACCCCAACCAGTTTGCGTCGTTGTGTCCCTTTCAACTCTCCCTATTATTGATCCCCTCGATGAACACAACGACGGCTGTAACATAAAGATTAAAAGCAGTACTGCATGATGAGGACAATGACTTTATAAGAAAATACCCCCACCGATCCTACTGTACAAAAACCTTTAAAAAATCCAGACACTAACACCTTCGGTTAGAAAAGAAATATCCCAATCCCCAGAAGACAGACAGAAAAAAAGTAAACGAATAAGCTATGACAAACCAAGGGAACTAAAATGAAACACTAAATAGAGCACTTCAGATGCTAAGAAGATCGGCTGGTGGAGATTGAGAAGGATTGTGATGATCTTTAGAGGCTGTGGATGGAGATTCTAAAGCATTGGATGATGTCAAAGAGGATTCTGTTGAGTCCTCCTGTTTAGAACCAGGGAGCTTTGGAAGCTCTGTCAGTATTTGGACAACTTCGCGCATAGTTGGTCTCTCTACGGCCTGTTCTTCAACACATAGCATGGCTACATAGAAAACATGCATCAGTTCGTGGAGGGGAACCGACGAAAGCCTAGGATCAAGAACTTTAAGAACTTCTTCCTTATTAGAGTCCGTCATTTTCCTTGTCCATTGCACAATGTCCACACCGTCACCAAATTCCCCAACTGGTTTCCTGCCAGTTACAAGTTCTAAAAGAACCACGCCAAAGCTGTACACATCGCTTTTCTCATCAACTTTCAATGTGTAGGCATACTCTGCAATCAAACATCAATCAGGAATCATGAACTGAAATGAAGCAGGCTAATTATAAACTATAAGTACCAACCAAACATGGAACTATCAAAAGCAAAATTAAAGCAGGCCACCTTGATTAGAAATTAAGTAAAAGAAAGGCAGTACGTGAAAAGTTGTATATAGTTCTATACATCTGGTATTTTGTCCATAACCATCACTTTCCTGTTGCGAATGATTCTAACCTATGACTACAGTATTATCTACTTCATAGGTGTGGAGAGCGGGCTATGGAAAAAAATCAAATTCAAACAGAGCAGACTACCTACCATTTACTTTCAGTACTTTGGCTTAGAAATAAATATACTAAATAAATAAGCAGACCAATCAAGTGATCATTTAGGTATGATAGAAAATCAAAGTGAAGAAAAACCACATGACAATGTTAATTAATTTAGGGGCATCACCTGAATATCAACAGTCAACACCTAAACATGATCAGTCAGTGAGTCAAATTCTCAACAATAATTGAAAGTACAAACAGTAATGATCGAGCGGGAAAACAAGTTACCACATCCATGTAGTAATGCATTAATTATGACAAAATTGAACTGTACCTGGAGCTATGTATCCATATGAACCAGCAATAGCAGACATGCATTCAGATGTCCCAGAATCTTGCAGGAACTTGGCAAGCCCAAAATCAGCAACATGGGCTTCATTATTAGAATCAAGAAGGATGTTGTTTGACTTCACATCACGGTGAACAATGAGCGGAGAACAATCATGGTGCAGATAGCAAAGCCCTTTGGCAGCCTCCACGGCAATTTTATACCTTATGTCCCAATACAAATGACCTCCCTTCTTTCCATGAAGAACCTCACCCAAGCTTCCATTGGGCATGTACTCATAGACCAAAAGGTTAGTCTCATGGTTTGAACAGAAACCCAGCAGTCTAACAATGTGCCTGTGTCGGATTCGCCCAAGTGTCTGAATCTCCGCATTGAACCCGTGGTCGTGGGAAGAGCCTCTACTCATAGCGGGAAGCCTTTTCACGGCAACATGATCCCCGTTAGGCATAGCCCCTTTGTATACAATGCCTGCACCTCCTTTGCCTATAATATTATCCTCCTTCAAGCAATGCAAAACATCATCAACAGTGAAGTCCAAACGTTGGAATGCAGTCAACTTCCATGCACGAGCCTCACTGGCCTTCTTCAGTGATCGAGCCTTAAATATTGCCGCCACAGCAAAAGCAATGGAACATAAAAGCAAACCGACAACAAGTAGAAGCTTCACAGAAGACGAGAGTCCCTTACCATGAGGTTGATGTGCACCATTGGTAACCCCATCCTTGCAAGCACCTAAATAGGGACCACAGAGGTCAGGGTTTCCAAGGAAAGACGTGTAGTTGAAGTAGCTGAACTGACCCGTACCGGGCACCAAACCAGACAGATTGTTGTACGAAAAATCAACAGAAGTTAAGCTTTGCATCGAGGATATTGAAGAGGGAATGCTACCCACTAAATGATTACTCGAGAGATTAAGGTAATTCAATATCCTCATTCCAGTAATCTCATTTGGGATCTCTCCGGAGAGTTCATTGCGGCTAAGGTCCAGAAAAGTCAACAACTTACATTGACTGATCTCAGGTGAAATAGGACCCGAGAACTTGTTGCCACTAAAATCAATCTTTGAGAGCTGTTGTAACCTCCCAATCTGAGGAGGTATCCGACCCGAAAACATGTTACCGTCAAGAAGGAGCTTCTGCACGCTGGAGAAGTTGCCAATAGAAGGAGGCAAGGCCCCAGAAAGCTGATTGTTAGATAGAGTTATCTGACCAAGATTAACAGCTACAGAACCCGCCTCCGGAAACTCTCCAGAGAGATAATTATCCTGAAGCTCAACCTGGGTCAGTTTGGGAAGTCCAAAAAGCCCTTTCGGAATGGACCCATTTAGAAAGTTCTCTCCCATTCGAATCCGAGTAAGGGATTTACAACTCCCAAGCGCTTCCGGAATTGGACCAAACAAGAAATTCTCGAGAGTTATCAAAGTCTGAAGAGTGTTCCCAGAACAGAGGTAAGGAGGCAAAGTCCCGGTTAATTTGTTAGAAGAAAGATCAACAACGTTCAGTCTCCCGTTCTTGCCTAAACCCTCAGGAATGCTACCTGTGAAGTTGTTTTCCCACAGTTGCACCACTTCCAGCGCCGGAAGGTCCCCTATAAACTCCGGTATTGCTCCGTGAAGCTTGTTCCTGAACAGGTTCAGCAGCGTGATATTCTTGAGCTCGCTGAAACTCGCGGGAATCTCGCCGGAGAGCATGTTGTTAGACAAATCCATCGATTTCAGGCTCTTCAGGTTCCCCAGCTCCGGCGTCAGAGGCCCTGTTAGCGCATTCACCTGAAGGAACAGCGTGTCCAGCTTCTGCAGCTTACCCAGCGCCGGTGTAATCTCGCCGGACAAACCACAATACGCGGCGTCCAGCCTCACCAACTCTGACAAGTTTCCGATCTCCGGCGGAATGCCGTCCACGTAGGTGTTGAAGTAGCCGATGTAGAGCTCCCGGAGGCTGGTCAGGTTCCCGATCTCCGGCGGTATTTTCCCGTCGAGCTCGTTTCCGGAGACAGCAAGGTACTCGAGGCGCGGCCACTGCCCGTACTCCGGCGGGATCCGGCCGGAGAAGAAGTTCCCGCCGAGATGCAAGTGGCGGAGGTTAAGCATCTGCGCGACGGCGAGAGGGAGTGCGCCGGTCATGTTGTTGTTGTAGAGGTCGAGGACCTCGAGGCTCTGGAGGCGCGAGAGCTCCGGGGGGAAGGTTTGGTTAAAGCCATTGTTGGAGAGGTTGAGGAGGCGGAGGGCAGAGAGGGACGAGAGCGCCGGGGGGATGGGGCCGGAGAACTTATTGTCGGCGAGCGAGAGATTGGAGAGGAATGGGAGGTGAGCTATGTCGGCAGAGAGAGTCCCGGAGAGGTTGAGTCCGGTGAGGTTGAGAGCGACGACGTGGCGGTGGGCATCACATGTGACGCCGAGCCAGGAACAGTGAGAGGTGGAGGCATTCCAGGAAGAGAGAACGGGTGGAGTGGCATCGTCGGTAATGGCTGAACGAATAGAGATAAGGGCGTTGTAGTCTGAGAATGGCAACGAAAGGGTTTGATGAAGATGGAAAAACAGAAATAGAAAGAGGACACGCATTGGGGTAAGGAAGAGAAGAGAAGAGAAGAGAAGAGAAGAGAAGAGAGTGTAGGTGAAGGGTAGAAGCTAGAAAGAGAAAGAACTGAAACTCACTCAGGCCCCGTCTCTTATCTTAAAGGAGAGGGAATTTTCTCAAGTTATGAATTCTAATTCAACTCTTTTTACCTTTTTGAAAAAAGGGCAAAAAGGAAAATAGAATTAACCATCAATCATTGACCCACGGCAAGCCATGGTGATCGCTGAATCTCTGAAGTTGGTGCAGAAGCGGTGGATGTGGTGGATCCACCTCCTCACCAACTCTATTCTTTTAAACAACCCACTTAGCATACATCATTATTGTTTCTCATTCATCCTAACCTTAACTTCTCATGCAAATGATCTAGAAATAAGATTTTATGCACATAATATGGTCTTTTTATTTTAACCTAAAAAATTATTTATATCTTCACCTCATATTCAATTTAAAGAAAAAATAAATATTCCTCGTACTTATATATTCAATTAATATAAAATATTTCTCTTAGAATCATAACAAATTAGGACAACGTTCATTAGAATGAGTTGATTTGGCAATCTTAAGATTGTATGCATAGTTTCACACAGAGCATGAAAATGAGCTATAAGAAATTAACTTCATATAAACTAATGATGATGGTAAATAAAAAATAAGTTGATTTTGAACTCATGAGAGTGGTAGATATTATTTTAGAAATTAGTTTTATATTTATGCAATGTGTTTTTGGAATGTATATTTGGATTTTTATTTGTAAGGTTGGGAAGGAATGTTCTATAATAATGATGATATACTTATAACGTGAAAACAAGATACATTAAAAATCTAATAGAATGTATGAAATTAAAACTTTGGAATTTTAGAAATTTATGGTATAATTAATTCATGCAGGAGTTTAGGATTTATTCATAGATGATTGATTTCTTTTTTAATTTTTATTAAGGTAATAATTTTTAGTATTGTTTTGGTTTATTTTATATGTGTTAGAATTATCACTTTGAGTTGTTAATTGCTAAGTTTCCATTATTATACGAAAATTTGGTGGAGTTATGGAAAATTAATCTTGTTTTAATAAAATTGATTTGAAAGTTTTGAATTATATAGAGTAGTGTAAAATATATTTTTGGAATTTTTTGTGTGGTTTGTTTTTCAAGAAAAACGATGACAATTTTAAAATTATGAAAGGATAATAGACTTTGGTTGTTAAGGGAATCGAAATCTATAAATATAAATATAAAGTAGTATAGGGAATTGAAGTCTAAAGTACTTAAAAAATTCATTTTATTTTTCATCTTCTAATTTGTGAGAGTGAATATGTTTTGGTTTTACAAAATAACCAAAAAAATTTGAGAACAATTTTACAAATATTTGGTAAAATTATGATGAATACTTTTAAAATTTAATTATATTTTAAGTTTTTGATAATTTTGAAAATTTTTTTAGTTGAGTTCTTATTAAATATTTGTGGTTTATTGAATTCTCCATAAATTTATTACTTTTTAATTAGTTTATTAATTTTTATTTTTATGTTGAATGAGTAATGTAAGCGTTAAATTGGTGACATAATTGATGTCTTGTTATGCCTCCTTATTAAACTATAGTCCCATATTATTTTCTTATTTTAAAATTTTTTAATTTATAATTTTATAATTTTACAACTCTCACATAATCAACAAAAACTACACACCCTTTACCACTAGCAATCATACACACCACTCACAAATGAAGAAGGCATCTCTGCCATGTTGAATGAATCTCTACCATTCCATGCAAATCCACGTTGAAAGTAGTATTGATAATTGATGGGTTTATATATTTTTCATATGTTGGTTATAGTAATCGAGAGATGGTAATTCTATATGACACTAATTTTACACCTATAAGGTATTTTATACCACTTTTACATCAATATTTTAAGGTAATGGTGTTATAAATCTTTATTCTTATATATTGTTTACTTTTGTTTATATGGGACTTTTGACTTACATTTAGACTATTTCCAACAATCTTCTCTCAAGTGTAAGTTTTTTTTTTTTTTTTTACTATATGGTATATTTCCTTTCATGTGTATGGTAACTCTTTTTTTGTTATGGTTATGTAGTTAATCAGTGTGTATGATGACCTATTTTGGTTATGGTTATACACTCAGTCATTCCGAACATTTTTAATACCATTATTTGATTTATATATTTCATACAAATTAGTTATAGTCATTAAATTATTTGAGATTATATATATTATATATCATACACATATAAGATATTAATAATTGATTCTATTCATAGTATTTTTGTTGACAAAGGGAAGCTCATAGACCATACGTTGATTTTTTCCATCACCGCACATGTCTTTCCATCATTATAAACCATAAATCAAAAGAAACACAACACGAGAGTATGCAGGTTAGCCACACCCCCAGAATCGTAGGAATTTTGTAAATGATGAGAGTTTTGATTAGGGTTGCAATTGCCAAAACTGAAAATAAAGAAAGTTAGCGATGTCCTGATATTGATAATAAGGAACAGGAGGAAGCAGATACCAATGATGCCAAAAGGACAATGGTAGTTTTGAATCGAAGATGTCCAACGTTGACCCACTTCACCTTTTTTCTCTAATACGTGTCTCCTTTCCTTTCTTCTTGTCCTTCTCCTACCAATTAGTTTAATTATTAAACACTATGAACCTCACTTGAATCATAATGGCACCAGAGGTCACGTCACTGTTCTTCCTCATGCTTACTGCAACACTGCATGAATCACTTTCCACGCGATAACGTTACAACAAGCAACCACAGAAAAACTACATAATTTTCCATATTATCGAGACCCAACTTTGAGTTGCTGATTCATTCATCACCTTTCAGATTCGACTCACACTGCTACCATTATTTCAAATGTCTTTGATGTAACATCCTCGATATTTTTCATACGTCATGTGAACTCCATACAGATATTAAACCTTCAAGATACTAGAGAAAATCCGTCGCAAAAAAGATGAAAAAATTTCATGTTTTTTAATTAAGTTGTTATACTGTAAATGGTTAGATGAAGCATAAAATAAAGATTAATAATAAACTGAAGTACATTACTATAGAGTAGTTTTGAGAGTGCAGATTGATTAGGGGACCACTCTAACTAATAATACAACTAATTAGACCTGAAATTGAGAATGCGTTCAAATCCATCGTATTCTGTATCCCAAACTTCAAAACAAAGTCTTATATATTTTAATGTCACTGTCCCTTTAATTCTGAGAAACAAGTTAAAGGTCCCTGTTTCCTATCCTAATCTTTTGCTAGATGAAACAAAATTCACCAAAATATGATTTACAAATTTATTTTTAATCATGTTGTATATTCAAAATTATGCAATAGATTTTCAAATAAAGTACTGTAAATAGAACTTTTTCCAATTTTATATATTTCAATGCCACAATTAAAAAGTCTTGTTTTTTGTGATAATGCAAAGATAACTTTTAGCTCTATATTAAATTTTGTAAAATTGGTAAAGTACGTAAATTATTCAAATCTACTAGCGATATTTTAAGACGCAAATAATGTTTTACTAATTTTAAACATAAAATACGTTTGTCCACGGAAACAAGAACAGTAAAAATAATAAATAAACTGTAGTTATTTATAAAAAAAAAACAGATTTTAACCAAAAAAATATACATTTCAAGCTATTTTTAAAATTTCCATGTGCATATATAATATTTTTTTTAATTATACCTTTTTTCTTAAAAGGAAATGAAGTATATAGAATTAAAAGTTGAATAAATGGATGGGTATTTTAACGAGAAATAATCGGTATGAGAAATTATGAACGGAGTAGGAAGTGTGATTGAGAAATGACGATGTTGGTTGAAGAGGAAGAGAACAGTGAAGGTTTTAAATGCGTGTTTGTGTCGTTTTGAATCCAACAATTTCTGCTTATCCCTTTTCCTACATGATAAGGGTGACCAATTCCTATCACCCAACAAAATGCACTTGCTTTTTCTTCACAATTTTTTAACTTAAATTAGTATGCAATTTATGCATTGTTATTGTTTATTTCAGAGAGGAATAGAAAGGGAAGAAACAAAAAATATTTCTCTTTTGAAAAAGAACGAAGTAAAAGGGGTTTATTTTTTCATATTTTTTTATAATAAAATGTTACGATGAAATAAATGATTAATATCAATGAAAAAATTAAAGAAATAATTTGACGTTGTTAGATTTTGTAAATCTTCGTTTTCAAAAGTGATATTATGAGATACAGTTTTACGGTCAATAAAAAATTATATGGATATTTTAAGTTAAAAATGTTACATATTAAATTAAGACCAAATTATTTCAACTATACATACCACAATTAGACATTCATACTGTTGGGCTTCACGGCCCACATCAAATGGTGCCCCTTTACTTTAATTCTTAGGTAAATTCAACCACATACATGTTTTGACTAAAGATTACACATACAAACATATACACTTTCTTATAACTGGAAGAGATTCAGCCCAATTAAAATTGAAAATAATTGAGCCATTTCACCCAATTCGTATAGCCCACTAAAGGAGACCCAGTCCATATACTACAATTTACTGTTTTGAAATTGTTATGGCCAGAATGATTTATTCTATTCATATATAAAAAAACGTAAATAAAAATTGAACAACCTGTAATAGTAAAAAGTCAACTAGTCGTCAGGTGTATATAAAATTTGCTTTCTCATTTATTTTTTAATTGGAATGACTCGAAAAGACAAAGAGACTTGTAGATTGATTTATGAATTAACTATAATGATATAATAATATGAAATAATTAAACATAGATGTAGATCGAAGAAAGGCATGGGTATATTCAAATGGTTACCAGATTACCAAGGAGATCGCATAATCTATGGTGGGACCAAGTGGTGGTTTCCTCTATTAGAACCAAAATTCATACCAATAACATTTCAGATTTAATTATTCATTTCATTTCTAAATAGCTGCGCATATTATTTTTAACCACTTTTAATCTTTACAATCATTTTATTCCAAGTAAAAAGTCAAAAGAATTAAAGATGATATATATATATATAAGAACTAAACAAGTATATTTTTTAAGTATAGGAATTAAAAGCAAAGTTTTTTTAAGCATAGAACGAAGTAATTAAAGATGTTATTTATCACACTTTTCTTTTTTTTTAACTTTATAAATATGAATTGGAGTGTAGATCCATCATTTTCAAAACAATATATCAATGAATGAATATTGAAGCAAGATACATATAGATATATAACTTGACCCACAAAAAAGATATATGCAACTAAACAGAATAAAAAGTATATTTAAGGAAGAAAATAATAGCAACTTGTCGCTGCTACAATTAGAAGAATTTTATACAGAAGCAACCAAGCACAAAACGACAAGAGGAACAAATTTAAAATATGTGTCTGCTATTTAGTATCTATCAAACCAGAACCTTTTTCACAAGCTGAGAAACGACAAGAAAGAGGTCTATATGATAAGTCAAAGCCTCTCAAAAACCCCTCTTGAAGAGGGGAAAAAAACTACCAAAGATCTGAAAATGCTATTCTGGTGTAGGGTAACATAGCCGAATAATCAACTACGCAAAAAGCAACAGAAGAAAACACCTTGGCACCATGTGCTTCTGTTCAAGATCCCCACACCATATAGAGCAGAACAAACCCATGTACACTCTATGCAAACTACTCCGCAGGCCCTTCATATATAACTCCAGAATCCACTTCATGGATGAAAAAGGAAAAATAAAGCACTGCGATGAAAATCATTATTCACTAAACTTATTCTTCTACATATCATGCACATCATAAACAAATTCCTTGAACAGTTAGGCTCCATCAACTTGCTTCAAAGCCTTTCGTAACCTTCCTAGGAGATCCTTTGCTGCCATGTAGTTTTCCTTCATCTGCAGGAAAGAAAAATACCATGTTGGTCTTGGTCTAGCTATGAGAGACTATTATGTAGTCTGAAATGGTGATTAACTAAACCACACTTGCATTGCATGAGCATTGTTCTCGAGTACTAAAACATAATTTTTTTACCTGAGCAATAATGGTTACGTCAATATTGTTATTGCCGAAGGGCAAAAGGCTGCTACTCTGGACAATGAAATGAAGCTTTTCTAATTCGCTGAGAATCACTGCCGCACGGCCACTGTGTTTATCGCTTTGAGTTCTGATGAGTACGTCTTTCCCAGAAACTCTTACTTCGATTTCAGGGAGTGAATTGTCGCAGTGGCTGTCAGAATTTTCAGCGTCAGCAAAGAGAATGGATCTTTTCACCAGGACTGAAGAACCAGTAGTGATCTTTGCTGTTTTCTCCTCTAGAGTTTGCACGCGCTCTCGCAGTTGTTTCACGTACTTGATAGCATCTCCCAACACAGAAGCCTTGTCCATCTGCGCATGCAACCACCCACATAACTTAATTGTTCATATATATAAATTGTAACTTTTGGATAGAAAGAAAAAGTCAAGCTGAGAGTACCTTCTTGAGGCCTGGGAGGACGGCAGAAAGAGCGATGAACCTCTGGCTGAGCTTTTCCCTTCGTTTTCTTTCGGCTATTACGTGCTCTTGCGCTTGGATTGGGTTCCTAGCAGTTATGCCAACCTGGTTCGTTCGATTATCAGAAATGAAGAAACTTTTGTCCTGATATGAACCTTGAGAAACGAAGTCTGTGAAGTCCATGTTCTCACTGGACGGGTTTTCGCTTTTAGGCTTCACATGGAAGTTGCGAAATTGTTGGGAAGCACGCGGTGAAGGATTAAAGTGGCCAAAAGAAATGAGCTGGGAGGATGGAGAAGCGGAAACACTGTGGGAAATTGAGTCAGTGGAACAAGTTTTGAAGGTACTGAATGTGTTGTTGAGCCTCTTGGTTGGTCTTGGAGGGGTAAATGAGTGATCAGGACTTTGAGCTGGGAAACAATTTGGAGTGCTCTCTGGGGATCCTGAGAAAGACTCGAAGTCAAAATCATCCAGTGAACATGCAAAAGAATCCATCTGGTACTGATCAACAAAAGTTGGATACTCCATTTCCTGTCAAAAGTTAAAGTAAGATTACTTTCTCTGCTTATATGTTTTTCCTAATTGGTGTGAATTATGATGAGTTGCTATGCATTCTTACAAGTTCAGGCAAGTAGTTGGTGGACGCGATTTCCATCATCTTCAGTTTCCTTCGTTTATAGAGGCCTGAAAGTCAACAAAAACATCAATTAATTATTTCAGATGATAATTGAAGGATCAAGAAATGAACTTTCTTAGCATAGTTAACTGAAAATGATGTGCATATGCAGGAGGTGAAGTGATAAATGAAACATGAATGAGTAAAGAGATTGGGGAAATATGGTACCTTGAATGGAAGATGGGAAGAGCGGAGGAGAGGGTGGAGATTGAGGAGAAGAGATTAAGGTTGTGAAGTTGGGAGATGAGAAAAACGATGTTGTTGGAAATGTTTTATAAAGGGACACCGTACACGCTTCATACCCGGGTCAATAGGAGCACGTGTGAAAATGTATCCCATGTTCTTTGGTGGTCAGTTGGTGACTTTTGAATGCGGCTGAGCCCTGTCTTCACTCGCATTTACGTTTGGTCAAACTATGGGTTCTTCTTTTGTTTCATCATATGTGTAATTTTGTTGATCTTCCTCTCTTTTCGAACTTTTTTAGCAGCTCCATCATTCAGAACCTAGAGCCGGTATTTGGACTCAAAAGAGAAAAACGAGAGAAAGAAGAAAAGACGTAAATAAACAAGTTTCAATTCAACAGATTTTCCTCTCATATCTTCTGAAAAGTGTGGGTGGAGAAAAATGCTACTCCACCACAAATTCATTGTAATAAATGTGTTCATTCAAACAAAACCAAAACACCACATGAGTTTCATATTCTTTTTTTTTCACGCACATTATTCATACAAAAAATAAAGAATCCATTGATTTAACACAATAGTGTTTATCTATCTTATCTTTCTAAACCACGCTTAGTTAGTATGTTATGTTTGAAGTAATTGTAATGATAGAATGGTTAAGTTAAAAATATACTCCGGTCTAACAAAAGCCTAAGTGATTATGTTAAAATTATTAATCTCACAAATTGTTTAGAATTAAATATTTTTCAAAACAATAAGTCTATTTATAAATAATAGCATAGGTTATGTGTGGATACGCGTACCAATCCTTTGTTCATTCCCACTCCCATCAAACTGGAAAGAAACGCAGACACTCTCCCTCTCAAATCAAATAGAATAATAACAACATGCCTTTCCTCAATTATATTTATTATTATTTGAACACCCACTATCACTTTTCTTCCTTAATTTTATGATTATTCATTAACCTATGTACATTGCCCCCAACAAATCATAGCATCACACTTTTTTTTATTCACTAACGTTGCCTTTCTGAAGTACCCATTCTAAGCTTACACGTTTTTTTTTTTCGTATATCACTTTCAAACCAGAATTGGATTATCGCTCGCGTAAGCCTACTGACGAATGAATCTCAACTTTGTTTTCTCTCTTATATACGTTTTCAATCATCTCATAATTGTCAAAGATTATAATATACTGGATAAAAATTTCACCATTTTGTAATATTACACTAAACTTAAAGTTTTTTCTATTTAATGATGATAAAATTTATCATAACTTAAAGAAGTGTCGATAGATATTTCATGTCACCTATATATGTAATTGGTTGAAATAAATTTGAGAAAAAGTATTACTCTGAATAAATATGAGAGTTGAATATGTATTATGACAAAGGACAATGATATTTCTTTGGCAGTAAACATATGGTCTATGTCTTAAAATAATAATAAGAAAATTTTGATGTTTAAACCTTAATTATCACTATAATTTTTGAATTATCATTTCATTGTTATATTTTTTGAATTATTGAGTTAATGTTACAGTTGTGTTACAGTTGTTTATTATCCTTTAATTTATTCCATTGGTTATTTTTATTTTAATAAATATTTTTACCGAGAAATTATAACTATTTTAAATTATAATGAATATTTTTTTTTTGCAGAAATACTACTTCAATTTTAATCAAAATAAAAGTTTAAATTATAAATTTTTTTAATGAATTTTAAAAAAATACAAAGTTATAATCATAAAAAAATGTAATTGTCTTCTATTAAGGTTTGATTCAGTAACTAATCATGTTCTTTTTTAATTTTACGTCTTTTAACTAATTTTATTAAATGCTTTCAGTTTAACTTTTGAGTTTTTTCGCACCTTTTCGGTTTCTTGCTTATATAAATTAAACAATTAATCGAAAAGCTTTATTTTTGTGACTAAAAGTAACTTCTAATTCTGATATATACCATATTTTAAAGAATTTTGGGATAGTAATATCATAATATTAATTATATTTTTTAATTAACAATTGAAATAATCAAATAATAAGGTCAATTATATCAAATAAGATAGCCTATAATTTTATGATTCTACTCGACTATTAGGTTATTTTTATGACCTAAAATTGAATCTTCAAGTTTTACATAAGAGAAACTCATTTTTATAACCCCTATTTGCAAACACTACTAAAAAAAGTCGTTTATGTTGGATATTTATAATTAAATTTAAGTCATACAAAATATCAAATATAAATTTACATTGGACCATATAATGTTGATGTTGATGTAAATTTACGTTAAATTTGATAGTGTTGGATATGAATTTTTAATTTATTTGATTTTACATTAAATAAAAATCTGAAATAAAAAAAATAAAAACTACATAACAAAGTGATATAAATAAAAAAAATTAAACATGAAAGTTGATTAGTTTTTCGAGGTGGTCAATATTCTCATCTTTTTTAATGCATGACTTAAATTCACATTTATATTTTCAACAACAGTCTAGAATATCTAAAATAGAAAACTTGATAAATCTCTATTTGATACAAGAAAACATAAAAAACAATTTCAATTTTTTTTGACAAATATAATTAAGTAAAATGCCTAAAATCTAAAAAAGTAATAATTCAAAAAATACTAACAAAATAAAAACACTATTAGCAAATGGTGGATTTTCAAGAAATTTTGGATCTCCGATCCCTTCCTCTCATCATTTTAAGCAAATTTCAAGCCTAGGTTTATATCAAAACTTACAAGGTTTGAAGTTTTACTCCATCAATTTTTTGTATTTCAATATATATATAAACATTTCATCAAATGTAAGGACTTTATTATCAAATATGCATTAGAAAAATTAAAATTGGATCAAAACTCATTATTTATTTATTTTTAGTGATTTTAACAAGAAAATAAAAATAAACAAATGCAAGAAAAAAAATACAACATATTTATAATACTTAAAACAAAACTGTAAACAACGAAACAAAGCAACAACAAAATAAAAAAAATGAAAAGCATTCATGCATTGTCCTAATTTGAGATATCTAAAAATAACTATAATTTTAAAAGATAATGGTACCTTAATTCACTCCTTTTATCTACTTTTAACTCATTATTCTAATCACTATTAGATCATCACATCACATCATTAAAAAGAATCAAAATAGATAATCTAATGATGTTTAAAATAATAGGTTAAAAGTGAATTAAAAGGAGTAAGTAAAAAAAATTATCCAATTTTAAATTCAATAGTATAGTGAAAATATAGAGCATCTAATTTAATAAGAGGACTCATAAATACTTACCGCCACTAATTTTAATTACAAAAATAACTTTTAAAACGTCCACAACCACTTTATGAACAAAAAACGATAAAGAAAAGAAATAAAAAAAAACAAAAACTTTAATTTAAGTTTTTTTATGTCAAATTATTAGACATTTAATTTAAATAATTTTAATTATTTTGTAAAAATACCTCACATTTTTTTCGTCGTTTTCTCTTTTAAGTCCAACGTAAAACAATTGACTTAGAAGACTAATTTTGTGCTACTCTTTATCATATTACTGACCGTAATAAATAAAGTGTATGATAAATAGCATAACATCCTTAATAATTTATTTTTTTCGATTGCCTTTATCACATTATTCGTCTTATATATAAACCTTGTTTTGAAAGTACAAGAATTATGGAAATAAAAATAATTGTGGAAGAAACATAATTTCCTAATAGTTTTTTTACAATATTTTTATTAACAATTAAAAATTATTAGAAATTATAAAATTGTATAAATATTAATTTTTTATTTAAAGATTTTTTTTTTCTGAACTTATGTTTAATAATTAAAAATATTGAAAACCGTGTTAAAAATATTATTGATACTGGTATTACAAGTTTAAAGTGAGAAAATATCTTATAATATTTACATCAACAAGTATCAATTTAATTGCTGTTGAATGAACTTATTCACTAATAAATAATATATGATTAAAATAAAAATTAAACATATAATACTAAAATAATATATATTTTTATCCAATGCACTCTGAGAATGTTAATATGCAAGGTAGCTCAGGAACCGACACACTCCACGTGTTTAATATCCTGTTGGATGATTAAGGATTAAATGATGACTAGTATCATGTCGCTTAGTTAATTAACTGGTAAATAACTACGAACATAAAATGAAGAATGAATGATTAATTCCACGTGATAAATAAGTGAGGTCAATAATCGCGTTTATGTCAATGCATTGTTCAGTTTTTCAACTTTTGGCTACTGACACTGATTAAGGTAATCCGTGTTTAGAATTATTAACCATTAAAATAGTTGTCGTCCTTCCTTTTAGTTTTTATCATAATTCTGGTAAAGTATTCTATATTCCATCTTTAATTATTGCTGTCGGTTTCTAATGGTAAAATTTTCTAGTATATACCTCAGCTTTATCGCAGTTGATACAACGTGTGTATATTTTTATCAACAATAACGAAACACATTAATTACAAGGAATGAAATCAAGATCAAAAAGTAATAATTGAAATAATCTTTATTAAAAAAATACCAAAATGAAAATAATCTCATATTATATAAGAAGTGATTTTATTTTAAAATTTATGAAGTAAAACTACAAATACTACTATTTCTAGTAACTTGTTTAACTTTTCTAAATGGCAACATGCCGTTTTTTTTTTCATTATTTGCTTTTGGTTTTTCTGAATAATCAAGCTCGAAACATCCCTATCTATTCACAAGTTTACTTAAATTATATTTTTTAAATGATAAAATTTAAGTTTCTTTATTTAATACCAGCATATATGTGTATGTATTTTTTAAATATACATAGTATTATATTAGTAGATAATGATATTATAATATTATTAAGTTAATATATAAAATAAAATTATATTTATTAAAAATAAAGTTAAATATATCAGAAAAAAAATGAGAGAATAACGGTTGATAAATAAGAAAAAAGAGAAGAAGCAGAGATAGACGATTTTATAAAAAACTTGTAAAAATCACGATTAATTTTTAAAAATTTAATAAATAATTATATTTTAAAGAATAAAATTGAAATTTTGAAATGTAAACACAAGATAAAATTCTCTTTATATATTGTTATAAATAAAAAAATCAAATATTATATAGAAAAATTATAAATTCATTAGCTTAATAAAGTGATCTATAAATTTATCATTTTAAAATTTTAGATTAAAAGTGATTTTAATTGTTTATATGATTCTTACCATAATGTTATTGATATTGAATATTTTTGATGAATTTTCATTTAAAACTCTTCGGGAGCATCAAAGCTAACTGTAATTCTCCTTATTAGTAATAGAAAGATTAAAACTTCTCTTCATGTTTTCTATTTCTTTGTAGGCACGTGTTTTTTTTTTTAACTCATAATTGATCAAGATCAACAGCAAATCTTCTTTAGACACGGGTATTTCCCTAATTTTTTTTAAAACATTTTAAATTTATATATTTGATTTTTTTTTTTTTTAAATTTTATTGAAA
>Ga0214543_1000375_pt1 | contig 72514 bp, 43 predicted proteins | sample CNSS2metaG_FD_160094 | JGI IMG/M metagenome (GOLD analysis project Ga0214543, IMG submission 160094) | Root nodule microbial communities from cowpea collected in UCLA plant growth center, Los Angeles, California, USA - CNSS2 | ecosystem: Host-associated > Plants > Roots > Nodule | place: USA... | reverse complement strand
CTAATTCACCTCGCAACGAAGGGCGCACTTATCTTAGAATAATGACAGGATTCCCTCGTATTTAGTACTTCTATGATATCGGTTAAACTACGCCCACTTCTGGCTCATCAACTAGGGCAGATCACTATATGGATTTAGTCTTTTTAACTAGATTTTGTTAAGTTTATGTAACGATTTAAGCGCATTTCATGATAGTATTTGAATTGTTAACATGGTTCAACTATTTTTGTTTAAATACTAATTCAATTATTATCATAAAACACATTTGAAACTTTAATTAAATTTTAAAAAAATTGATTAAATAGACTAAATTCACACATTTTTACAAAAATTAAATTGATCAAAATTTGAATGAAGGACTAATTTTAAATTTAGCTGGAACTTTAAGGGAAAAAAACATATTTAACCCGATTTAAATTCTCAGGTTGATAAAGATGGAAGTAATCGGTAATTAGGAAAATACTTGCCACTTTGATTGCCATGTAGATTTGAAAATGGCCCTTGGTGACGAGGAGCATTCCGATCAAAACAGATTCGCGCCAGTTAAAGCCAAGGATTGCCCCAGAAATGAGTGTGCCGATTACTTTACCGGAGACGACTATGAGAAGGGGAAGAAAAAACCTTAACCAAGTAAAAGGGTCTCCGGGTCTGAATTTGGTGACATCAGCTGCATTTCCCATCCACAAGAAGAAGATGGGGAAGAAGATGGTGGACAAGATGTAGTTGATTTTGCTGATAATCCATTTGGAAACTCTTCCATCACGGGGAAGACAAATCCCTGTCATAAACGCACTTAGAACCGGACTAAAGTCGTATAGAGTCGAGGGGGCACAAATCAAGGCCATGAAGGCAACCGACAATACCAGATGCGACCCTTTCATGGGTCTGCCTTCAGGGTTCTCATTGTTCACCCACGCCAAGAAAACCGGCGAAACCACCGCCGTGAACGACGTCTGCACCACCACCGCAATTATGGCTTTGACGTCGCTCTTCAGCGTCCTGTCACGGTGGTGGCCGATGCAGTATGAATCGGTCGGCATGAAAATGTAGCAGAGTGAGAAAACCAACAAGCAGATTAAATCGGAGTGCATTCCCGCTGCTATCACAAGCTTTCCGATGTCTGATTTTCCTATTTTCAGATTTGTTATGAGGCGCGTGAGAACCGGAGATGCTGAACTCGCCAGAAGAGCAGAGATGGAGATGGTGAATGCTATGCCGGTGTAGCGTGAGAAGAAATGGAGAAATGGGATCGTTGTGATGGAAATGGCGAAGGTGGAGAATATTGCGCAGTATGCAACGAGAGCATCTTTGTTGGGGCGTTTGAACAGCACGTAGGGATCCATCTCTATACCCAAAGCAAACATGTAACACATCATCCCAAAATCTATGATAAATCCAAAGGCTCTGTTGAATTCATCGAATAGTTTTCGTAAAAAAGGTATGTTCCCCAATACTAGTCCTACCTGCAATTCATCAGAAACAGCGAGAGAGTATCAGAAAGTTTTGATCTTTTCTGCAACGTTCTTGCATGTTGTTGATAAGCAGAAGAAGCTAGCTTACAACAATGTCAGAAGTAATGCGAGGTTGTGAATAGGGCTTTAGAAGGAAATGTAAACCGTTGCATGCAAGCACCATGGCCATATACACGATGAAATTTTTGGCTAACTGAAGAATGAGGTACCCTAGCTTTTCTGAACATTGGGTGAAGGCTATTGTCATGTCGATCCAAGCTTATATGTATGTATGTACGTTAACTATTATTATTATTATGTTATTATCTTTTTCCTTTTCTTTAGCTTCTTACCATTTCTTACCAGGTACATTCTCATCTTGGAGCACGCGATTTTTCCTTCTCGTTATTGTTTTTTGTTGATTATCATCAATTGTCGCCAATTCTTTGCCAATGTTTTTGGTTGAAGCGAGTGGTCGTGATTCATGGCTTGCTTTCAGGAGACAATGCAGGAACTCTCTCTCCAGTATCACACATATGTAGACACAACACGAGGATGCTAATAAACCGAAAATCATGGCTAAATCACAAATCTTCTACTAAATTTTCATCACTGCTTCTTTCTATATTTCTAAATGCCAAAACCTCTCCACTCCTATGATGTAATATATAGTGTTTACATAGATTCTGTTTTTTTTTTCTTCAAATTATTGATTAAACCTTTTAGATTTAGTCAAGATATTAACACTTCTTTTCAGAAATATTACTGATTTTAAGAAAAGTATATTAAAAAATATAGAAGAATCCTTTTATGCAATGGTTTATAATAGTTCAAATATTAAAGAGTTAAAACAATTATTATTTGATTTGATTAATGATATTAATTAAATTATTAGTAGACACAATTAGTTCTATAAGAACTCCACCTAATATATCAACATTCTTGCCGATTCACAACCTTTCATGAAATAAAAATATTTATTTTAGTTAAATTTTGATTTTAATAATCTTTTAATACCTGATATGCCATCCTTGAATATTATTTTACACATATTTGATTTGTTTTATTAATGCTAGGAAGGAATGTGCAAGCTTATGTCAACGATATCTATCAATGGTTAATGTTGAAGGCACACATCAGAGTCACTTGGAGGAGCTATTCTTGACTGTCAACAAGTATTAGTTGAAGCCTAATCCCGAAAAATATGTTTCAAGGTAAAAACTGGCAGGTTCCTAAATTTTTTTTGCTGACAAAAAAAGGGAATTATGGGAGAAGTGCGTGGTTATTATCAGTATGAGGAGTACAAATGGTGTCAAAGAAGTACAGAGATTAATCGGAAGAATGATCGCTAAACCTTAACCTAAATCCTAAATCGCTCTAAGTTTCTGGCCACTGAATGGAGATTAGGGTTTTCCTTATTTCCAATCAATTTGGAAAAACGAGTGATTCCAGTGAAGCGAAGAATGTGAGAGAGCGTTCATACGACTCAGAATATTTACAGTTCGGTCACCGAGCATGCAATGAGTTTAGTATTAGAGCAGAATGTCGAGAATGAGCAAAGGTTAGTTTACTTCGTAAATAAAGTGTTGCATTCGGGTACAGAGTCGATATTTGAAACTGGAAAAAGCAACACTCATGGTGGTGATAACTTTCAGAGTCATGTGGTAATTCATCATGATAGACTTACTTTATATTTGATAACATTTTAAATTTAAAACATGTTGACCTCTATCGGAAAGTTTCCATCTCAAAGATCATAGGTGATTTATAAAAATTTTAGTTCGTTTACTTAGGAATAATTTAACAATTTAATATTTATTTTTAAAAATAAAATAAAAACTCTTATTTACCATACTTTTGAAGAAGGTTTTTTCCATCAAAGGAAAGATTTTCACACTCATTCTTCCTGCGATTTAAGTCTCCTTCCTCCAAACACAAGTATTTCAACGAGTCATTGTGGATAATTTGGGTAGAAACGAGGACTTTTCAGAATAAAAGTATGATCCAGATATTCCGTTCGATCAAGAGAATGGATAGAAAGAGCATATGGACGCATGAAGAATTGAAAAATAGATAGTTGTTTGGATCACAACTCCCATGAAGAAAAGAGGGAAACCAACAATAAAATAACTTTTGACATGGACATATAACGAAATACACAAACAAAATGATTGTTACCCGTACTGGAGGAAAAAGAAATATTTTGTAGATAATCATTTACGAATATACTCAAATTCCTTTCACTGTTTTCATCATAATAATAAACAATTTTAATATTAATGAACAATAATAAACAATAATAATAACAAATAAAATGAATTTTCCTTATTATTAATCTCTCTGCTCATTTTTACCTTTTCTTTTTTTTTCTTTCAATCCATCTATTTCTTTTCCTACCATGTGATGCATTATGACTATGAAAAATGAATGCAGCAGGATAACCAATAGGAAGCAGTGCGACAAAATGACGCGTACAAGTTGGAGAAATGAGAAATTAAATGATGGATGATTAAATAAACATGATGCTACATTATTCACCTGTTTGACGATCAATCAATACTTATATGACTAGAGTGATACAAAATATTTCTTTAAAAAGAAAAAGGAAACATCGATCTAAAACTGGAGCTTGGAGCGTCAACGGTACCAGAGGGGTGAGAGGAAAAAACCATCTGGAAGTTTAGGTCAAATAAACAGAAAAAACACTGTTCTTCATATTACAAATATCGATTGAAAAACAATCTGCTAAATTTTCTGATCATTTCCTGAAAACTATCTTCAGTAACAGCTTTTAATAACAGTCGATGTGAAAGCTGCAGACACAGCAAGAAATTGTAGAAGCACATAGAATCAAAACCCTGCACCTGAAATCTAGTGATGGCAGTAGTCTGTGTACATAGATGAGAGGATAAGCAATCACTGCTGCAAGACGCTAATCACACGAAAATTTTCCAAAATCAGTAAAATGAAATCTGTAACTTGTTTAACTTAGTCTCACGCTCTGCCTTGTCTTGATCATCCGCTTGAGTGAACCTAACCAGGACTGGCATTCATCCCACTCGGTAGTAGTGAGAAGAACCTGCAACACAAGTAAAACAGATAGAATGTAAATATGATGCAAGCTCTTAAAATAGGCAAATACAATAATTTACATTTGCAAATTGCAATCTATACCTGAATTTGTAAGGCTGTACCAAAATCACCATTGTCTAATGACTGACAAAGCTGAAGGAGCTTATCAGAAGCATTTTTGGAAATGTCTCCACTATTCAACTTGGCAAACAACCCACCAAGTCTCTTCGAGTTGTCTTCTATCTCCCGCTTCTTTGCTGGGTTTGCACGGGAACCTCCCAGGGCATCTGATGTCTCGTTGAAGAGTCTTGTCAATGTTGTGACAATAGGCATTTGATGCCCTGCCATAGTCAAACCAAGCAAATAGTGCAACAAAGATGAGATGTTTAGTTACCCAATTGTAAAATTAACACAGGAAAGTTCAGGTTTAATTTAGTCAATGTCAAATTCCTGGATACCACAAAACAATTACCAGGAACTTTTGAAGTATCAGCAGTCTGCAGAGTTGGAGGTGGGGCGGGTGGTGCAGCAGCTGGTTGCACAGGTTGCACTTGAGGGGGACTGGGTGGTTGTATTGATCCCACCCCAGGTCTTTGGACACCACCAGAACTGGGGACTGGCATGAATCCCATCGGATTTGGGGTAGGGGCCGCAACTTGTGACAGGTTGTGGCCATGAACCAAGCCCACTTGTGATGTAGCAGAGGGTGTAGGCTGGTAAGGTGGATTGGTGGTTGTCTGAAATAGACAAAGTATAGGCTTAATCCACAGGTAGCCTCAAGCACTTGATAATATCAAAATTCAAATTAAAAAGGTTAACTGACATTATACAACTGAGAACCCAATGTGGGCTGCTGATACTGCTCCACATTTCTAAGCACGGGAGGAGTTTGAGGATCGAAAGTTCTCAAAGGAGGTGGTGCAACAGCAGTATTTGAGAAATTCAGCTACAACAAATATTTAGATTTAAGAAAGCAACAAGGGAAAAAGTACAAATAACAAAAAATTTGAATTTTGGATGGAATATAACATTAAATCTTATATTAGAATTTGCTACTAAAACACGCTAAACCAAAATTCAAGATTATACAAGGGTGACTGAGTATGAATTTCCCTCATCGCACCATCTAATGGTAACAAAACTAAATAAGAATGTTCCAAACCCAAATATTATCGACCATGTGTCATAGCCAAAGTTTAAATTTAAAACATTCTTCTGGCATCTCAAGGAAATGGTTGCATTTCCACCACTTGAGTTTGAAATTACATTCCGAAGCAACTTTTCTACTATGTCTCCAAAATCAACCAATTGGAGTCAAAACTTACTCACACTAAGTGCATGTTCGGTTCAACTAATTTAAAAGTGATATGATGTCTATATGATGTCTCTAAAAGAGCTTTAAAGAAAGTAACTACTCCCCCCCAAAAAAACTACAGATTGTCCATATATTTGGATTCAAAATCAAGTTATCACTAAGCTTTATTCTATAAACATTACCCACAAACACTATAACAGCTCTTTTTTAAGAAGTTACATGATATGATAACATACCTGGGGAGTTTGTGCAACTTGAGTGGTCTGCGGTGGAACAAACAAATTAGGCTGCTGAGGTTGCTGGGGTGGAGTAGAAGTACCATAACCTCTTCCGTATCTAGGATCAAACGGCTGTTGATAGCTATCAGGATATTGAATTCCAGGAACACCATGCTGCACTTGAGTGGGTACTGATTCCTAGATGATGAAACACGTGGAATAATTTTAAATCATAGAAAGACAGTACTTATTGCATGAAAAAAATGCCAAAGAACAAAGTTAAATTATTACCTGATAATAATTTCTATTATAACTGGAATTATCGGCACCGTAATAGGACGCACCATGTGCTTGAGTATTTTCAAAAGCAGCGGTTTTGAACTCTTTCTCTGCAAGGAATTAACCATTTGAAAAGGAAGCAAAAGAAGTGAAGAAAAGACATGTATACAGAAAGCTTCAACATTGGACAAAAATAGAAACACAAGAAGCTGAATTTTGTACACAGATCTCTCCAATCAAGAATCCTTGATAGAAAAAAAAATAGTGTTCCGCCTTCGATTAACATTGATTTAACTGAAATGCAGCTCTATATATCAAATGTGATTTGACAGTGACTAGTTTTTAAAGTAGAATAATGATAGAAATAGCATTTACAGAAAAGGAACTATAGGTAAAACCATTCAGTTTATAAACAACTAAACACTCCAATATTCATTAAGAAAGTTCAAAGAGTGGCAGACGGATCAAGTCTTGCTAAAACAAGAATTTTTTTGTTTATCACGAACTCCTCTTTCAGTTGCTAGCAATATCCCCCCACCCTTTTTCTCCAAAAACACACACAGCAAATTTGGTTGGAAGTAAAAATCACATCATACTACATTAGCAATATACAACTATTTTATACCATGTTTATTCATAACATTATAATGATATCACTGTTCGAATAAAAAAAAATCGGCATGCAAAATGTCACTAGCTAACAATCAGCATCCCATTGTGTCCAATTAACTTTTTACCAGGTTCTGTAGAAAGTGCAATTCGATCTTTCAAAATCGTAAGTTCAGGCGATAGTTCTTCAGAACCCAAAAGTTTTAAATACTCCATTGCTGTAGTCAATAGCCCTTGACTAGCTAAAATTTCAGCATATTTCTCAACAAGCTTGCACAGAGAAGCACTAAACCGCTTCTGCCCAGTTGCCAAGGCGAGCACAATAGTCTTTTCCATTAAATCCTAACAACATATAATTTTGTCAATTTACAAGTTGTAATAATGCTAAGTGGGAACTTTGCAACCGTGAAAACAAAAGTATTGACTTTACCTGAAGAAGGTCAACATAAGATTTCCCCTCGTACTCATTAGATAGGCTCCTTGACCAAATTTCAACAGTTTTATCAATATTCCCAGCACATATATAACACAGGGTTGCAGCTAATGTATTGCCAGCCCCCATGAGCTTCGATGCAAGTGTGTCACAAAGCATGGTCCATTCATCTCTCTGAGCAAACTGTTAATATTTGATAACATGAATAATATGAGTGTAATACACAATAACTCAATCATGAAAATTAATGGCTATTATGGAGTTTTTCTAATTTGTACTATAAGAGAAATTTTGGTCATAACTTGATCCAGTAAAACATATACTGCAAGTAACAACAATACAAAGACATATAGTTAAAAGACAAAGCAAGAAAGGGAATTGGAGCAGGATTCCAAGATTCAGTAATTCTAGAGATGTCAAAATCTTAAAAAGAAATAATAAACTATTAAAGAAAACCAGGGTACATCAAGAAAGAAGAGCAAGTGAGTGCGAAATGCTGGAAAAATTTGCGATTTCCAATCAATAGAAAAGAGTGTTTGCTAGAACTCCTCACACTAAAATGATTTCAGCACTTCAAACTCCAACCAAAAAAATTGACTAGCAGCGAGGACCAATAAGACTTACACTACAAAGAAGAGCAAGGGTTTCTTTCCAGAATTTCAGGGGCCTAGTGTTCACTAAGCTCAATAGATCATTGCTGACCATTGCTGATACAATCTGAAAATGACAATAACCCACAAATACACAAGATTAGTAAAAACCAAAATATCAGGTCGGTATTTGATAGAAATTGTTAGATAATGACAGATTACAATGCCATCATTAGCTACCTTCAAGTATGGTGACCGGACCATTTTAAGGTACTGATCACGTGTACTTTCCCACAAGGAAGCATTCCCAACATGAGCAATAACTAATGCATCTGCCCATTTATTTGCAGAAATGCATTGCATAACTGCCCCCTTGTAGTCCCCAACAACTAAAGCATGCTGAACACTGTCATCAAATGAAGGGTCACTGCTTTCTTCCATTTCTGCATCATCTTGAATTTTCTCGGAACCGTTGGCATTTTCAGCAACAACAAAGGTACCAGCAGACGTAGATAAAGGGGTATCAGCTTTTGGACTGGGAAGATTGTTAAAGAAATCCTCTCCATTATCAGTCGAGAAATTAACCGATTCATTAGTAGCCACATGTCCAGCATTGTCAACAGTTGTGTCCTCCAGTCCAAGTGCATTTACTTCTTGGGAAAGATCATCATTAACTGTGTCTTTTGCTTCACTGGGTACATTGAAGCCAAGATGTGAGAGGAGTTTTGTCCGTGCAGTCCCATCATCTTCAAACATAACTTTTAAAAAGCCCCATGTTTCTCTTTCCTCCTCAGATCTATAACATCAAAAAATTATCAGCATTGTTCAAAAAGTAAAGAGTAAGGTTAGACATCAAAAATAAAGATCATTAGACAATATTGCTCTGAGTAAATGGAACTCACTCTGATTCCTGTGATTTTTTATCACATAAAACCCTCAACAAAGACCTTTCACCATTTTGTATGGCAGCTTCAAATTCAGAAGACCGACTCACTAGACCATTTTCAGTGACCAAATTATGCACGTAAACCTAGAAAATCGGTTGTAGAATGAATTCAGCTAAAAGTTTTAAGAATTTGATAAATAAATATGATTAAAGCACTAAAACCTTACCTCTGAAGCACCAGCAGAAGAACCTGTCGCAGATGCCCTAGGATGAAAAGACACAAGTTTGCCTCCAAAACCAAAAGACACGCCAGCAGGACGCTTGTACCATTTTGGTGCTCTCAGTGGTACTGCACAGAAAGGAAATATCCGCAAAAGATTCAAAAAAGCCTCGATACCAAGGGCACCAAAGGAAAATAAAGCCTAGCCTAAACCTCAACAACACAAAACGAACACAAAGATACACCCACAATATGCTTATCAAGAAAAGCAGCATAGACTTTTAAGTCATGTACAGTTGAATATGAAAATATATAATAGCTAGTTTGACTAATTTCATACAAGTAAAGAAATAAAGTATCACCTGCACCAAAATCATTTTCCGCAGCACCACTTTGACGGCAACCCTGCATACAATTACAAATATTACCATAAATAATATGGTCAATATACAGATCTACAGTAAGAGAATCTGGAATGCAAATTATTGCTACACCAAAAGGAAATTAAAAATAGGAAAAACAAATTTAAAATTGCTTGCATTTCTAAACGCTATTTCTTGAATAATTTGACTTAAAAAAGGAAAAATTAAATATAAGTCTAATTCTGTGAAAAACGTAATAAATAACCCAATTAAACCAAGTCTATATAGGCAAAACGGGTTTTGATAAAAGGTCCAATTCAATATCAAAAGTTGATTATAGGCAAATACCCACCCGCTTGAAGAGTGATTTTATGAAAATAAGATCATGGGGAAAAGATACAATGAAAAAAAAAAAAGGCATTTTCCACAATGCAGTCTATAATTGACAATCAGTGTAATTTCTATGAATTCAACAATAAAAAAATACTTATTTTATGAGTTACAACATGATTGATGAGATAAAAAAATACAGATACAATTTTACAACAGTAATTAATCTAGAAAAACAAGATGAATAATGAGGAACAATGTGATGGTTATATTATATCAAATTATGTAAAGAATGTATTTGTAGAGAGTAAAACATTAATTCATAAACCATATAAATATTTGTATATGTTGTAGGGTAAAATATTAATTCATCATACAATTTATACCACTACCTCTCCATATGATCTACTGTATTTATGACCAATATAAATATAGTGAATAAAATTTAGCCACAACTAATCTAGGATTTACTTATCCATGTCACTTTGTTGTATCAGTCCAAATGAATTTTTACAACTTTAAAGCAGACTTCCACATACTTGTCAAATAAAATCAAGTGAATACTCTCCAAAACAAAAACAAACCACCAAAATTACTTGTACCTTAATATTGTATATACCAATTTTTCCATCAAAGGAAGATGCTGATATTACTCCAGGTATCTTAGGATACCAATGCACATCAAAATTCCAGTTTGTCCCAGCTGGCAATTCGTAGGCTATCTGTACCCCCACCCCACCCAAACAGGAAAACCATCATCATTGAGCAAAAGTTCTATAAATGTAAAGGTCAAGTTCTGGAAATCATCAAACAGAATATGAGATGGGTAAAAAAAAAAACCAAACACCACCTCTCCAGAAATCATGTCCCAGCATATAGTTCGGCTATCTTTACCACAGGTAAGCAAATAAGAGCTATCATTGGGACACCACGACATTGCAATCACACCTAATATGGCAAATTCAGGCAACAAAACCAAATCAGATAGACTAAAAAACAGTGAGTATACTATAGCTTCACAATAAACGACAAGGACTATAAATCACAAATCACAACCTCACACTATCATCCATCTGCTCAAAAATTCAACAAGAATCATGGACAATCTTACAATACATTATACTTGGTTCAAAAGCAAGAGCCATAAAACACAGCTTTAATAAAGGAAGAGCACAACAGAGATGACAAATAAAAAGAAAATTATCACCAAATCATACAAGATGGCCTACCAGGGTGTAGCTCAATTGCTAAAATGAAAGAAAAACGGACTACCATCTAATTTTTGGAGGGATTTGATAAGTATAGACTTTATTATACCTTGATTTTTAAATAAATTTTCAGTTATGGCACATTTTGGCAACACTGGCTCTTTACTGAGCACTATATAATATAAGAAAATCAACCGTACAAAGAAAAATTGCCTTGATTTTTAAGTAAATTTGCCCAGTTCAGGCACATTTTAGCAACACTGGCTCTATACTGTGCACTATATATATATAAGAAAATCAACCATACAAATGTACATGAATGGATACCAGTCCAAGCATATTAGTGAAGTGCTTTTGCAGTGTTTCCAAACAAGGAATATAAAAGGCGTAATAGGAAGTAAGGTTACTTCCAAATAGACATCATATTCATATCTAGAATGTACCAGTATGACACTTCAAGGACACTCCTACTCACATCTTGAATTTTTCCACTTTGATTTCTGAGGATTTTCATTTTTACACAAATAAAAGTAGAAATACTGTATAATTGAATAAACAGTATTTTATTCACTCATGAAAGAAATATTAATTCCCTTTCAATTTAAGCTTGTGCTTTTTAAATAATACTAATACTGTTCCATATATTATACCATAACCAAGCCAAGACGTGTCCCAAAGTTTCTAGAAATTGACATTATGTCAAAGTTGTGTGCCCATATGGCATCCATGTCTCCAGCAATATCGAAGCTTCCTAGCACCATGTCACCCCCCCACCCCCTCCCCCCAAATCCCCCCTACTCTTTCTGTATAATTCACACAAATTTAGATAAATAAGAGAACATGAAGATCTATCCAAAAGTCAAATTATCTACCCAGGCCAGCTCCACAGCTAACAGTACTTGCTCACTTACTTCTCACATGCTTTGGTCTTTTAACTAAAAGATCAATGAGGGAGGGAATTAAGAAAAATAAAATTCATCGACATAGGAAAGGAGCATTGACAAAGACCACCACACGAATTATACATAAATTAACAGGTTCCATTACCTCTAGTGTGTCCCGCAAACTCCTTTATTGGTGAAATTATATTCCTCATATCCCAAAGCTGGATCAACATGCTCATATAATGTCAATGCATACAACCCTTGAAATAAAAAGACAAAAAAGTTGCAGTAACTATAATATACCCTCAAGGAAGGAGAGCCATCTTCATCTGATGCAACGACAAGTTGTGTGGCAACATCAGGATTCCACTGCAAAACAGAGCATCTCCTTCTAACCGAATCTGCAAAGCTGCCAGATTACAAATCATACATAAGGTTATTTTTTCTGGATATAGAATACCAAACTTCTTCCTAAACGAAAGGCAGAAGATGAGCAACCAGGTTACCTTATCACTGGCTTTTGCTTCTTCAGGTCCCAGACCACTAGAAAAATAAAACCAAAATATATATAATATTCCACCAAACATAAATTCAGAACAGAATAGAAAGAGTAGATTATATTCTTGAATTACCTGTGGTCCCATTATATGAAGTAGATGCTAATATGTGCTGGACTTTACTGTTCCAAGATAAGAATGAAATTTCTCCCTGGGAAGCAGAGCCAGTACTCTGCACCATTATCATATACACTAGATGTGTGAAATTTATTAAATTAAAAAGAGAAATATCTGAAGATTACAACCTATTAATTCATCAAAACAATGGCAAATGTAGGTAGCATGCACACTCTCAAGGGAAAAATCTCCCACCTTTAGTGGTGGAAAATGAGTAGGCTCAGAAGGATTGACCAAATCCCATATGCAAATTTCACCATCCTCAGCTCCGGATGCAAGAAGATTTGGTGCAATGACATTAAACTCAAGACCACGAACCTGAAACATAAAAATATTCAGTATAGGATTTTAAATTAAGTGAACAGTACACATGGTCAAGAACATTGAACAATTAAAACTTATCAGGTTGACTTATAAAAGAAAAGCAGAACTTACAGGTCCTTTATGTCTTACAAGGTGTCCAACAAGAGAACTTTGATTTGACTCCGAGCTGAGAAAAGATGCCAAAATAAATAAACTCGTTGGATGAACAGAGTAAAAATAGTAGATGAAACTAAAATTATAACTTGAATGAATTAAGCAATGAACCAAAATATCCAAAATTGCAATATGTTTTATCAGTGATGCACAGTTTGTTTGCTCCAAAAGAAATTATTGTCTCTCTATTTTCGTGACAACCACTCTGCAGTGTTAAAATTTGAAGAGAACTTCATTTTGAGCTGCCATCGGTTGGATCTAAGTGATTGCCAATCACTTGCATCAACAGACAAGGCATCCATCTATAATTGCTCAGCTTAAAAATTTTGAAAGGCAAAGATGACTTAAAATTGAGGGAAAGACGTTCGCATTGCTTTTACGTGAAAATATTTGAATAATTCTGCTCAAAGGATGTAAAATTCAGGAATCGTTCATCAAAATTAATATACTTTTAGGAAACCTTCATCTCGTATTCTTCCAAAATTTTCTTATACAGAGAAACCACAACATCCCACTCGCTAGGAAAGTAAAGGAACATAAACACAGAGCTCCACAATTCTAATACTTTCAAAATATAATGAGCAGCATTAAAATCACTAAGCTATCTATTAACAAAAGGGTTGCTCATCTCTTTCCTCCTGATGCATCTTTTCATTTGATGCTTTAGGAAGATACCTTACCTCCCTGCTTCTTCGCTATGATCTAATGTATGAAATCTTTATTCTTTCTTCAATAAGTAGAAGAAAAAAGGGGGTGCAAACAGTACTGAACAGCGATGTATGTATTCTTACACATAAATCACCATTTTAACTCAATAATCCTAAAGCAGCAAATGAAAATGGCCACTGTACTATACCAAAAAGTATAATTATAATAAAAATAATAGTAATAAGTATTATTATTATTATTCATAATGAGAAAACAGCAATTGGAAATTGAATGTTAATTTTAATTGCATCAAAATTATATCATCCGATAAAAAATTCCAGAGCTTCATCCCCTAATCACTGATGTTGAATTGTTGCACCAATTCATGCATTAAAAAAACTACTCAACCAGTGATAGGAGGCCATCTAACCCTAGAAACTCTAATCTCCATACCCAAATATCATGTCCAATATCAAAACAAAAGCAACACGTGAGAGAAAGGTCCAATTACCGGATCAGAGTGAGAGGATTCCAGATGTCAATGTTGCCATCCACCAACCCACCAGCGACGAGGCCAAGGGAGAATCCTTCGGAGCCAGAACCGTTCTTCCCCCACGTGAGACGGTTGAAGCGGTCGGAGCTCGGGCACTCGGCGACGACAGGCAGTTCCGAATCGTCGGACTGAAAATCGAGCTTGAATATCTCGAGATTTGCGGACGAGCTAAATGACAGATCAACGGCGCCAGCCATGGTCCCGGCAGCAAGGTACGGCGCGTCGGGCGCCAGCGCTACCGACGCCGATCGATTCACCCCTTTTATGCACGCCATTCGATCTCCGAAAACCTAATTGCAGCGAAAACACGGAATTGAAATCACGAATCAGAAATTTCAGAGTGCGGGTGGAGAGCGGAAATAGATCTAGGAATTGTGAATGTTTGGATCTGATCTATGGAATGCGAGAGTGAGAAGAACCACTCTCTCTCTCTCTCTCTTTCTCTCCCCGTTGTGCTTGTTCCTCCCTTTTTCTTCTCTCACCGTTTTTTCTACAATTTATTTTGCGTTGTCAAAACTCGTTGTTTCAAGTTTATAGATACACTCGCTGTGTGACACACTTTGGGCTTTGAAAGGGTGGTCTTGTCTCTAACGTACAACCGTTTAAGCCAGGTCTTGCAATGATGTAGTAGTACACGCCGCACTGGATTATTATTTCCTACAAGGCACCACACGAATCAGTGGCATCGCCAATTAGGGATTGACACGTGAGAAATTTGTGAGACAATTTATATGCATTTTAGCCACTGAGAAATTCTCTAATCCACTTTCATCTCATAATTACTTCTACACCCTTCCCATTTCCTCTAATCTTAATTAAATTAATCTTTTCTAAATTACAAAACTGATTTTATGTAAACCTAAAAACTATTTTTTTAAAATATTAACTAAAAAAATTATATCAAATATCCTTGACTCAAAGTTATGTAAGAACATAAATAAACTTGGTTATTTATATACTCAATTGAATTTATCTATAATTAGATTTTATTTATTTATTTAAATTGAATTTTTTGTTTTAAAATTTTGAATAAGTTGTCCATCAGTCTTTTCTTCGGACAAATAATTTGTATATGTTTTTAAGAGGTTATGTTTGTCTGAGTTTTGTTTTGTTATAAATTACTTTCAAATTAAAGACAAAATAAAAAACTTAAAAATTTGTTTAGTTTTATTTTAAATTTTAACAATGTTTATTTGGTTAAATAGATTTAAATCATTTAAAACTAACTACGTCACTAAAAAAAATATGTAAAAGTAATTAATTAGTCATTGCATTTATGTGAAATAAATTTAACATTTATAAATTTAATTCATAGATATAATGAGATGATGACATAAATACATTAAGATATATATATATATATATATATTCACGAAGTTGGGCTAATAGACGTACATGTCATCTGGGCTCAGAAACCAAAGTCTAAACCTTATATCTATGCAAGCAAAATTGGGTTGATTTGATTTGAGTACTTTAAATTATGTTTGATTTATAAATCACATAAATTATAAATGTGTTTGATATAACTATTACAAAACTTATATAATTCTTTCTTAAAAATCAATTTTATGCAATTAAATTAGACTTGAAATCTAAATCATGATACTATAGTTTCTTTTTAATTATTTTCGAATCTATTGCATTTTCTTACTTTAAACCCATAGTTTAAAGATGTGAAGGGATGTGTTAAGAACTGTCTTATTTGTGATAACCTTGAAGAGTATAATTTATTAGCATTCAACTTTATTTAAAGATTAATTGACAAGATTACATTGTACTTTAGTTTCATGTAATGAAAATGTTTTATATTTAAAGTCTTCGGACAAAAAGAAAGTAAAATCATTAAAAATTATTTTTAAAGACGATTTTTAAACAAATTAGTATATATGAAAATAAATAAAAGTCTTTTCAAGAGGTAAAAAAATATTTCAACACGAAACATAAATTTGTCTTCACCATGTCTTTGAGTAAAAAATAGACAAAAGTTAAAAGTTAAAATAATTAAACAGTAAAAAGTTTCTATTAGAATGTCAAATACAAATAATTACTATATAGGATTATTTTCTATTTCAAAACTAAAATATCAATGTTAAGACTATCTCAATTATCTAGTAAAAATATAACAAAAAATAATTAAAATATATCTATAATTAAATCTATCAAATAAAATATAAATTTTATGTTTCATAAATTAAAAGATACAATTTTTAAAATCTTGATTGAAACCCATAAACTAGACAATAAATTCGTATTTTATATAATTGTGAATTATTATATATCATAAAATAATTACATTTTTTTTAAACGTTATTTTCCTTCTTGTATATTTTGGTATACTTTAAACCGCTTTAATATATATCATTAACAAATAAAAAAATCTTTTGGTGTATATAAACTTTTAGAATTTTATAAGTAATAATTTTTTAAAATTAAAATAATGACTTTATTTAATCTTTATATTCTTTAAGTAATTATTTTTTATAAATTAAAATAATTACTTTTTTATTTTAAAAAATATAATAATCAATTATTTAAATTTAACTATTTTTTAAATTAAAATAATTATTTAACCATTTTAAATACTGTTCTTATAAATTTAATTAATTTTAAATAAAATTAATTGCTTACAACAAAAAAGATACATCCGTACCTTTCACGTATGCAATAAATATTTGTGTTTTAATTTTAACGTCACAGTTAAATGTACAAAATTTAAAATAAATGTACTCCTAAACAAAATTAATAAATATAATTAATGATTAAAATATTCAATAAATTAAAAGTTTTGAGCTATCTGTGAGATTTGATATCATCTGACATTTAACGAAATATTTAAACCATATAATTCGAAGTATTTAACAAATAGAGAATTAACATAAAAAAAAAATAACAAGTAACATTCACAATGAACAGTAAGTTTAGAAAAAGAAAAAAAAAAAAATCAATCCGAAATGTTATCGTTAAGAAGACCCTGCTGTTCTTAAAAATAACTAGACGAATATAATAATATTAAGTGATTTTAAACTACGTTGTGACAAAGAAAATAAAAACGCATAATTTTTTACGAAAAAAACACCATTTAAACCGTATATACTAATGTAAACACACATATAATATATACATATTTTTGAAATAAACATAAATGTATATTTTACATTAAAAGATGATTATATTATAATGATGTTAAGTTAATATATATAATAAATTTATATTTACTAAAAATAAAATAAAATTAATAGAAACAATTAAAAAAAATAACTAACTGTAAATAAATAAATAAATAATTTTATAAAAAATATGTTAAAATAATAATAATTTTTTTATAATTTAATAAATAATTATACTAATAAAATTTGAATTATAAAATATAAACAACTAAAATAATCTTTATTTATATTAGCGTATAGAAAATATATATAATTAATTTTTAAAATAGTTGCTAAATATAAAATTTCAAAAAAAATAAAATATGTACACAAAAAAAATTATTAAAATAACTGTTAAGAACAAATGAGATTTGTAAAATTACAAGATAAATTATTTATAAAATAATTAGTTTTTAAAATAATAATTAAGAGTAAAATTGAAATAAGTAAAATATGAATTCAAAAGAAAGTATATATATATATATATATATATATATATATATATATATATATATATTAGAAAATGAAACAAAAACTATAAAGCTGCATATAATATGAACAATACTCACACAATTGGCAAGTTTTTTTAAGGTTTACCGTGTGATTGAAAAAAAAAAACATCATAACTTTTAAGATATTTAAATATATTGAATTTGAATTTATGTTATTTTAAATTGTTTCATATTTTCAATGTTTTGGTCATATAATATAACTCGTTGTAAGGTATTTTAGTAAGGACGAATTTAATGTAAGGTTGGTTAAATTTAATTGAGTTAAGTTAGTTTGGACTAAGATCAAGTTGATCTAGGATCAAATCAAGCTTAATTAATTTATACTTATATCGAGTTAAGTTAATTTAGATCTAAATTAATCTAAGTTTATTCAAATTTAGAGTGGGTTTAGTTAATTGTATTTAGTTGATCCACTCTAGTTGAATTCGACTAAGCCCATTTAAATCTTAATTCAATAAAAACTAAATCATGGCCAACCTAATAAAAGATGTTGTTAAATCGTGTTTACTCGATACTATGTTAAATTTAATCAATTTAGACTTAATCGATTTTAGTCAAGTTAGATGGATAAATCAATATTCATTCAACTTAAAAGACCCGCATTCAATTTAGTTGAATTGGGTTCAAATAGATCTTAGTTTAGCAAATACCAAGTTAAATTTAACTAAATCAAAACCATGACAAGTTGAATTTAGTTAAAATCAAGAAAATAGTTAAAATAAAAAAAAACTAAAGTTAATTTAATTAAATTGACTTTGAATCAACTCATACCAGTTAAGCTAGTTGACTTAGATTGAATTAGGATAAAGTTTGGCAAAGTCTACCACAAATCAAGTCTACCACAAATCAAGTTTAAAAAGTTTAAATTAGAATGGACTTAGAAAAGGCCAAGCCAAAATAAGTACTTTTTTCAAGTTGAGTTACTTTTCAACTTGAGTTGGATTTTGAATTAAACAGACAAGGTTTACTTGAGAATATGTTAAACTAAAAAATAAATTAAACTAATGTTGAATTGTAATATAAGATTGAAATAATGTTAAATTAGATTAGATTAATCGGACAAAGTTTACTTTAATCGATAATATGTTAAACTAAATTGAATTAATCTTTATTAGTTAAATCTAAATTATTTCAATTTGATTTGACTTCAATTTAACCTAAATTAGAAATATAAACTAAAAAGAATATAAATAATATATATGAGATTATTTCCACGAAAAACATCCTTCATTTTTTTAAAATAAAAATAATTTGTGACGGTGAGATAAAGATGATCTGTACAATTGTTGATTCTTTAGGAAAAACTTCTTATGGTTTTACTCCATGTTTTTGTTTAAATTCAGATTTTAATCCTCTAGGTTAGGAATGATCATCCTTTCATTTAAAATAAGTAATCGGTGCTAAAACAAAATACACACAATTTCTGGAGCCGTTAAAACATAGTAGTTGATTCGAGTTAAGAAGATTTATAGCAGATTCATAAACTCAGCATGAAAGCTAACGAAGCAAGATGAAGAAGTATTTGAAAAAGTAAACTTTCACTGTGTGTGATTTGTCTCCACGGGTGGCGTGTGGCGATCCATTGGAATCTTGATCTTGCTGAGTGACTCAGCAGGAACGAGTTTCAGATTCTCGCAGTTGCATATCTCCACCATGAACCCATCTGGGTCGTTGAAGAATATCTGCTCCATTCTCGTTCCATCTTCAGCCTCCAGATTCCTTTTCATGTACCTCACGTTCATCTCCTTCAACTTCTTCTCCATTGCTTCAACATCTTCACACTAACAAAACAAGTAACCCCAAATCCATAAAAAAGATCAAAGCTATATATAGTTTTTTTCCAATAGCTAAATCTATACCTGAAAAGATATATGGTTGTCCTGAGGATCCAAGTGTTGAGCATCGGAAGGCAATCTCTGATCTTCTTCTTTCGACTGCACCAAGTGAATTCCGACTCCATAATTGAACAACCATGCACCCTCAAAGTCCAAACCTTGGGGCCTCTCAGTTACAACAAATCCCAGCACCTTTGTGTAGAAATCTATGGATTCCTTCACATTTCTACACAGCCTTGAAACGTGGTTCAGAGCCATCAATGGAGGTGCCTTCTCATCATCCTCTTCCTTTTCCTCCTTCCCTTTCTCTGCCTTTCCATCAATCTTTTTCTCTTCTTCTCTCACCTCTTGCTGTTGCATTTCATTCATCAATATTTCCCTCAAATTGCTGAAAACTTTCAACTCCAATTCTTAAGGCTCTCAGAATAACTGTGCCTTGCATTTTATTCACATAAAAAACAGAGTGAATCAATAAAAACTGGTTTTTACGAAGCGGTGACAGCGTTTCTTCCTCATCTGGTTGCTTTGGACGCAAACGGTGCGGTGCGGTGTTCTTTTCTCATGGCATGTTTTATTTCTTATTATAACATTTTTGTCAGTGGTTTTTCTTCATAAAAATATCTTAATTAAAGCTATTTTAAATAAATAATAAATGAAATATATTGATATATATTTTTTCTAGGATTTCAACCTCTCCGTATAAAACACATTTTAGAAATTTTGATTATTTACTTGCGAAACTGCTGTTAATAAAGTTAGAATAACACCGACTATTTAGAATAATTTAATAACATTTCTTACACATTATACATTGCATGATTGAATTACCATGTATAAATAAAATTATTATTTTTTAAATACTTTTTTTTTCCTGAAGATGCATGAGAATAATAAATTTAGAAATGAATATACCGGATCTTTCATTGAACCGTGAAGGAATGAATGCTGGATAAGGATTTGTGTATCTGCACATGAGGAGAAGGCCCACAAACAAAGGCCCACACACAAAAAAAAGGCCCACAGAAAATGAGAAGAATGGGAAGAAGTGAAGTTCACACTTTCTGAAGTCTCATTTATATATATAGTTAAAAAATAAATAAAAAAATAAAAAGAAGAAAATCTGGTTTTGTCGCCGCCGTGTTCCATTCCCACCACACAGTCTCACGCACCAACCAACCACCATAACCGATTTCTCACTCGCTCACTCGCTCGCACACGCACTGTTCGAACTGCAGAAAGATAAGATTGGAAGATGTATAGGGATGTGTCTAGCTGCAACACCTACAACTACGGCGACGCGCTGTATTGGGACGCGCGCTACGTCCAAGAGGGTGGTTCCTTCGATTGGTACCAGCGTTATTCTGCTCTCAGACCTTTCGTGCGCAATTTCATCCCTCTTTCTTCCAGGATTCTAATGGTTGGTTGCGGCAATGCTGGTAAAGCTTTCCCCTTTCTCTTTTCTCTTTCTTCACTTCGCTCTCAGCACCAACACAACTCAATACAATCATTCCATTTCGATTCCTCTCTCCTTCTCTGCTCTAATTTCACCAACTCTAGGGTTTTTCCTCTTTTGAGGATTGCAAACGCTGGATCTTATTTTGTTAACTAAAACAGCACATCCTTCTGTTTATTTCCCGCTTCTTCTCTAAACGGAGAAGAACATTTCATTCTCGAGTAACTTTTGAAGTGAGTTGCTACCAATTGATGGAATAGAATTTGTTTTAGCTCATGTTTGTGCCATTGATTGCCAAGGCTCTGGAAGTTTGAATAGTGATACGATCATATGACCAACAAGAGGAGAAATAGGGATTTCCTTGGTAATTGGTTTGTGGAGGATGAATCTTGTTAGTAAACACGAAATGGCTTTGGTTGGAGATATAAGCTGCGGTATAGTTTATATAGTTTAAGTAGTGTTTCACATAATATGGAAGAAAATAACTGCCCTGAAGAGATTTTGCAGTGTGGGAGTTATAAAATAGTTTAGGAAATTGTACTAAAGCAATGAGGATGGAGGTGGTAGGTTTAGTTTTCATTCTCATCCATGCAGAAGATGGAGTTCTCATTCTCTATTACTCGTATACGTATTTATAGTATTTTGAAGATGATTGATGAATCTAGTCCAGGAACTTTGTAACTGATTTTTTTTTTTTTTTTTTATAGTATTTTACTTGTATTTTCGTTTAAGGCATCCATGGCATTTTATTTTAAATTATGAAAGTCATTATTTTTTTTTCTTTTTTAAGAATTTATTTATATATAGTATACATGGTGCAAACTATTTGCCCATAAAAAAGATGTAAACTATAAGAGAAATTCAAAACAATGGCTATCATGCTATAGCGATTTTGGGACCATTCTTTAGGCACCACTATCCGGGATTTAAACATTGCTAGAAACAAGTTATTGATTAATTGAATGTGAGCTATTCATACGCTTATCTCGGTATCTTATCATATGCCATGCCATCTTGCTTGAATGAAATTTATCGTGTGTGAACTATTGAATTCATATTTTTCGGAGAATCTTACAAGGAGAAGGATACTGTCATATTTTACAGTTATGTCCGAGGATATGGTCAAAGATGGTTATGAGCACATCACAAATATTGATATTTCATCGGTTGCGATTGAGATGATGAGAAGAAAATATGAGTACATACCTCAGCTAAAATGTATCTAATTGATGACATTGTTTTGTTTATTTGTATAGTATGTTACTTTTTAACTAACTTTAAAGGCCCTAAACTCCTTACTTATGCTTCCTCAATGAATCTCAATAGACTTGCAGATGGATGTCAGGGATATGAGCCTTTTTCCAGATGAATCCTTTGACGGTGTTATTGATAAAGGTATCATAACTCCATTCAATGCAAACTTTGTCTAAATTAATGAAATCTAGAATGTATACATGTTTCGTAATTCTTATACTGATGCTGCTTTGGTCTCGTTATTACATTTTCACCATTGCTTGGTTGATGGTTGATCTAGGAACTCTCGATTCATTGATGGTATGTTGCTTCACTGATAGTTCTCATAATTTATCTATATACCTCTACACACACACACACACACACACACACACACACACACACATATATATATATATATATATATATATATATATTTCTCTGCATGTCCTAATCCTCGATTTTGCTTGTATGTACTTCAGTGTGGTACTGATGCTCCAATTAGTGCTTCTCAGATGCTTGCAGAAGTGTGTAGGTTGTATAGACTTTAATGAGAATAAATTTCTTGAGATTTGAACAGAAGCTTTAACCGACCATCTTCTTGTCGAAATTCTCATTGATTATGTCTATTTTCTTCTTTGCAGACTTCTAAAACCTGGAGGGACTTATATTTTGGTAATATTATCTTCTATTTATATAAATCAGAATAGCTGTCTGTCTTTGATGGAAGTGTTTTCAGGAGCTAATATTCAATGGAAAAAGTTTTTAGGAACCTTTTTTACGACGATAAAACTTTTAAGAGTTTTATTTAACTTCTTGAATTGAATTTAAACTTTTTAAACAAATTTTCATTAGTTTAAAATTATCCAGATCATAATATGAATTACTTACCGTAACTTAAAATGAAACTTGTAAGTTCAATAATTATTATTTTTAGGAACTCAAATGATAATCTTGCAATATATTTAAAAATATTTATTATAAATTTTATGTATGAAAATAATTTATCATTTGTTTGTATTATATAGGCTAAAATATTGGTTTACTTGGATAAGTATAGCTAATTTTTGAATGGTGACTTGTTTCAGATCACGTATGGCGATCCAACAGTAAGGATGCCTCATCTAAGCAGACCCGTATACAATTGGAAAATTACGTTGTATAATATCCGTAAGTTTATTCCTTTTCATCTTTTCTTGTGCTAGAAAAAACTTTTTCTTCACCACTAAATGTAGATAAATTGCCCTTTTACTCTTCATTTTGTTCTTGACATTGGATAATTTGGGCCAAAAGAGGTATAGAAGAAGATTTATTTTGGTTTCGTTCTTATTTGGATAATGAGCAAAGCTATCTGATAATTAAATATTTTTGCAAGATTGAAGATCTTTGTCTTCTAAAATGTCAGATCTTCAATGCTTGAGGGAGAGTTGATACTATGCTTGTAGGCATCTTTGCAAAAAAACTAAATGTAATTTGAAAATTAAATGATTCTTAAATAGCAGAATCAACTTATTAAACAAGTTCATTTCTTATTTAAGATCATGGTGATTCTTTTGCAAAAGGTTATGCTCTCATGAATTTATATGAAGAAACAGCATGAATTATAATTTGTTGAAGTTGTGGATCTGTAATTCAGTGTTCTTCTGATGCAGCAAGACCTGGATTTCAAAAGGCCGAAAGTAGTACACCATCGAGAAAATCATTCTTGGAGCCCATCCCTCTTTCAGAAAAGGGATTGCTACCAGCAGATTTCGTTCTGGAAGATCCAGACTCTCACTTTATATATGTTTGTAAAAAGATAAATGACACAGAGATAGACACTATACCCACATACCAATTAACAGCTGATGTTTTATAGCGCTGACTTATTTTAATGTTCATCATAGTCATTTATGGTCGCTCTTGTCATCTGTATTAGTTGGATAAGTTACCACCATCAATGTGTTGTTGTTTGCAATAGCATTTTATTTTCATAAGTTAGAGCAGTGAAGTTAGCTTGTAGAGATGATTGAAATCATTAAAATCTTTGAAGAAATCAGACAAATTGACTGATTAATGTATTGTTTTGCCGGGATTTTGTTTGGACGAAGATGAATGGATTGTATGTTGTATTCTTCTATTATAATATGTTTCATTGAAAGATTGAGGATTTGTGATAGCAAAATGGTTTGGGAAAGAATGTGCATGTGTGTTACTGGTGTTAGTGTGAGGGACACTGGATGAGTTTGTTTGGCTGGCTCTTAACCGTAGCTCTTTACCTTATCACTTTACTTTTTATTAAATTACTTTGATCTTTGTTTTCGTTGATAAATATCAAATTAGTTTTGCTTTTTTTATCTTAATTTAGTCTTGAATTTTTTTAAAATAATTCAATTTCGTCTTTATCGGTTGTTGTGAATTATTGTTAGTTTTTCACAAACTGTTTTAAATTCAAGAAAATCACATATCGATATGTAATATCGATTTAATTAAAGATGAGACAAAAAAATAAACGGAGGACCAATATAATACTATTCACAAAATAAGGAAAAAAAATTAAATTAACTTTTTTTTTCTTAAGTTTATTATCAATTTGACCTGATTTTCTTCCACCGAAGGACGTGATATATCAGACTAATTTAAATTCCTTTTATTCTCTCTTTAAAGTGAATAAGTGTCATTAAATTTAGAAAAACTCAATCCAAATTTTTAGGAATCTTAATTGAACGAAAGATAGTAAATATATGTTAAAAATTATATATAATTTACTTTATTATGTCTTTCCCTGTCAAGATCTGGTCTTTACTCTATCCTTAACATTTTGGTAATTAACATTTGTGATTTCTTTGACTTATTATACAAGTCGATCACGATATAATTACTACTATATCATTAAGCAGAAAAAAAAATGTAAAGCTAAATTATGAAGTACATTCAATCACTACGGGTCTCTCATTTGTAGTAAAGAATGTTATGTCTTTATCTCATAAATAAATCTTGGTTAGGTATATTATTATCATGGAATATTTCTTGATATACAAAACAATATAAACAACACCAAAAAAAGTGTCCCACTGATAGTGATTGCTCATAATTAATTTGAACCATTCTTTTCTTCATGCCTACTACAAGCTTTTGAAACTAACGGACACAAAATATGAATGCAGTGTTAAACTTTTGTCAGAAGCAATTTGGGATCAAATTTTAAGAGTAATTTATTAGAAACGAATCCCACAGAATTAGTAAAGGGCTTTTATGTTTTCGTCACCTTTTTCTATTTGAAAGCGTTTTTTAGTCCAAAAGAAGACATGGAATTCTGAAAAATGCAGGTTGAAGCAATATTTTGGAGAATCACAGTGTTGGAAAAGAAACTACCTAACGAGTTTAAATACAAGAAAAAAAATTGCTTTAGTTTGTGAATTTGTATAATTAAATACAAGAAAGTGAATGATGAGAAGAAAAGAAAACAAAATAAATGAGATACAATGATTGATGTGACAGAGGAATAGATAAATAAATAATATAACAAAATAATATTATATTAACAGCACCATTATTTTTATAAATTCAAGAAATATTGAGCTGCATGTGCTTTTATGTCCATGCCTATTAGAATATAATTCATCAATCAGTAGTGCAGTATTTATCTCCATTAAATTCAATTCTTTGTTTTGAAGAAATTTGGTAGAGTTTTTAGTTTTGGGTGAGACACAACAGTTGAGTTCAAACATGTGGATGTAAAATTTGGCTGTCATGCTAAATTGAAGTAAAGAAATTCATCCATGTGCAGGGTTTTGTATATTTCTTCATTTATCAATTATATTTATTGAGAAATTGAAAGATTATATTTTTATATGGTCATGAAACATTAGTTTATATATATATATATATATATATATATATATATATATATAAAGTATTTGATATCAATTTTACATTAAAATCTTAAAATAATAATATTATGAGTCTTTAATTTATATAATGTTTAATTTTATCTATTATATTTAATATGAGACTTGACTCACATTTAAATATTCTCGATACATGATGACCATCCACAATCTAAATGTTGAGTTTTCTTTTATTTAGAATTGCCCTTTTTGATCTATGCATTTTTTTTTTAATGTTGAAACTTGGCATGTGCATCATTTGTGATGAATCTTCCTTCCTCCTTCTTCTACCATCTTTTTCTCTGTCTTTTCCATTCGCCATTTTCATAATTTACACAAATCAGTAGTATTAAAAAAGCAGACTCATTGAAATGACACCCTTATGAAAGTCAACAAATGGGCACAATAATTACCCTAACCCTAAATTCAATAAATAAAGTGATTCCGAAATTGAATAGCTATCATTAGACACCAGAAAAGAGTTAACACATTTTAATTTCTTCCTACATGGATTCTTCCTTTTGTCACTTTTGTTCCCTTTTTCACATTCTCTTGCCCTAACCCAATTCTTCTCCTAACCAAATTAACTCACATTTAGCTTCAAGAAACCATACCAAAATAACAAACCCTAATAATTATAATAATCTTACACCGTCCAAAGTTAATTTTCTTTAATAAAATATATACACAGAAGATAATCTGATTTGATCTCACGAAAAAGTAAATTTTAAATCTAATTCAATTTTATAAATTAAATTCGTATTTGAATACACGTTTTAAAATTGATTTTACACGAATTAATTTCTGGCCAAAACAACAACTAATTGTTGTTTTCCTTTAAACACAAATCTCCAAAATTCATTTCAACGACAACCAAACACATTATCTAAGGGATTATTAAAAGATTCTTATCTTAAATTTAGTTATGATATTGAAATAAAATTGCACTCCTAAGATCCACTTTCATGTGGCCTAACACAATTGGTGGCTAAGGAGAAGGTAAGGTTCAAATTTGGCCCACATGCTTATCATATCAATTTTGGGTTGCTCAATCTTACCCTTCAACCATGTCTTGGTTGTTGCAACTTCAAAAATCTAAAGCAGTTATTCTTCTTTGTACAATACAATATATAGTGTGATGGTGGCACAAAACTTTTTGGCATATTATAAACCCATACCATTAATTCTCACATTTGCTATATATATTTGCCACTCTTCTCAGTGATTCTCCACAGAAAGACACAATGGGCAAAGCAAACACTTCTTGTTGTGTCTTTCTTCTATCCCTTTTCACTCTTTCATTCTTTGTGCCTCAAACCTCTGCAAATAGGCAACTTCAAACCCTCAACAAACTGCAAAATTCTAAGTTTTTCAGAGGAATTTCACAAACTGATAAGAGTGAGTTTGAGGTTGAAGAGGTTGTTCTTGATGGCATTGTTGATTCTCAAAAGGGTCTCAAAGAAAAAGATAGAATCGGAAGACTTCCAGGGCAACCCCAAGTGAGTTTTTCTCAGTATGGAGGGTATGTAACTGTGGATAAAGTTGCAGGTCGTGCCTTCTACTATTACTTTGTTGAAGCTCAACGTTCTAAACACTCACTCCCTCTTCTTCTTTGGCTCAATGGAGGTAAGCAAGAACAACAACAATATCAATCTTATTAGATCTAATTCTTTATCGTCATTTTCAAAATAACTTTGAGCTTATTCTTTTGTTTCCGAAAAACTAGCATATTAAATAAATTCGTAAATACGTAAATAACGTGTGTTATGCACTCAAATATGAAAGCTATGTTAATTTTGTAGTTTATTAAAAGACTAGTATATTGAATGGATTAGTGAAAAGGGTATGCACTCAAACATGAAAGCTATGTTAATTTTGTAGTTTATGAGTTTGAATGCTTTGAAAGTTACACGCTTTAGAGTAAGTGTGTGTGAGCCATTGTGTCCACACGCATGCACATGTAAATGTTTTTTTTTGCCTCCAATTCATGCTATTTTAAGGGACACATCACTTAAATTCAAACAAAAAATGCCAAACAAAATTCACAAGAATCTGGCCTGAGATGCTTGCTAAATTCATTGCTTCCTTTTTTTTTTTCCTTTGCAATGAAAGTGATGTAAATGGTTTAATTAAGATGAACTATAGCAATTGCTCCAAATGTGGTTGCAACCCTACATGAACACACTTATAACCACACATAATTTTTAATGTTGTTTTTTTCTTAGGGAAACTTCATTATTTTGGAAGTTACTTTCAACCCACTTAAGTTGAGTTAGATCACGTGAACTCATTCAATAAAACATGAATATTTTTGTCACTCTGAATCTACTTATGGTCAATTGTTTCACACGACTCCTATGTTGTTCATAATTAGATGAGTTGTTATATAATAAACATTAATTAACTAATTAATTGGAGTGTTTAAATTAATGAGCTGTCTAAAAATTATTGCTAATGAACTGTTTGTGGAAAGAGAGAGACTTGAGCTGTCATAGTTATTCTATTCACTAATTATATCACAACAAATGGTTCATTCATTCTTCTTAGAGGTGATTCATCATAAACAAGTGGATTCTTATGAAGGTGTTCAAATCCCATAATTCAAGCATCCAGAAGATTTTTGCATTTATTGTAACCATTTTAAAAAGATGCCCTACCAATGTTTTTATATTTTTTTAATTTTTATGCAACATAAGTATTTATTGGCTTTACAAAAGTGTAAGCTAATCGAGTCTAAATTCTTTATTATATTTTTTCTGTCTCTTATTAAGCATTAAAAATACACTATATTGATATTAATATTTTTTTAATTTATTTTAAAACGTTAAAATTAATGGTAGTTTGTCTATTATAAAAGTATAGTAGATGAAGTGTAAAAAAAACTAGTAAAAAATCCAAATTTTAAAACTTTATTTATTTTCTCATCAGAAAAAAGACAAAGACTTTATTTGTTTCACCCAAAGACTAAATTGTGAATACAAGTCAAATCCTGTTTTCGATATGAAATTTAAAATGGTCATTTTCCACTTAGAAGTAAAATACCAATCTTTTTCAACACTAATGGTAGTCCATTCAAATTAAATTATTGTATATTTATTGTTCACTGGTCATCATGATCAACATATACTATGTTTTTGTCAACTTGCGAACCTCATGTGCTTGTTTATATGGTGGGGTAACACCATGCTTTTTGTGTATAGAACTTTTTATTACAATACACTATGAATACGAGTTACTCGTATTAAAAAAGAAAAGCTGATACCACTTTTAACATAAAATTTCAAATTTTTTTGTATTTTGTATTTTTAGGTTTAATATGTTTTTATTTATTAACTTTTTTAATGAAAAATAAAATCGGTTTTTCTTCTAAATTTGAACTAATTTATTTTTTTATTTTTGGAAATACGTGAATTTAGTCTTTTTAACGAAATATTGTTAAATTTATTTAATGTTTCAAACGTGTTTCTTATCTAACATTGGAGCATAAATGTGTCAAATAGTGTAAATAATTCAATACTATCATCATAAAACGCGTTTTAAACGTTAAATAAATCTAACAAAAAAATCGGTTAAAAGAATTCACACATTTCTAAAGTTTGAGAATAAAATTAGACCAAAATTTTGAAGATGAATTAATTTTAATTTTTACTAAAAGTTGCGGGATAAAAACATATTATCTTTATTCTATTACACAACTCAATTAAATGAATTGTCTATATAAAAGACTTGAAGGTTTAAGATTTGTGAATTTTTTTCTTATATATCACTCAATTTTTTCTATTTTGATTAATGCAAGACTTTTAACTCATAGTTGATTTTTTAACTATGTATACACCAAACATGCTAATTAATAAGAAAATAATTGAACCTAATTGCATATTATTGTGATTTAATTCTTTGTGATATAACTTTTCAGGCCCAGGATGTTCTTCTCTTGCCTATGGAGCAATGCAAGAACTTGGACCCTTTAGAGTAAACAGTGATGGCAAAACACTGCACACAAATGCATTTTCATGGAACAGAGGTATATACCAAAATCAAAATTGTCTTCTTTTTCCCTATACTGTAAAATAAAATGATAGTTGATCTCACTTGTAATTGGGTTTTGAAGTTGCCAATGTTCTGTTCCTGGAGTCACCTGCTGGAGTAGGGTTTTCCTATTCAAACAAATCAACAGATTATGGTTCCAATGGAGATAAGAAAACAGCTGCAGATAATTATTTGTTCTTGGTGAATTGGTTGCAGAGATTTCCTGAGTATAAAAACAGAGATTTTTTTATTGCTGGAGAGAGCTATGCTGGGCATTATGTGCCTCAACTTGCACACACCATTCTTTATCATAACAAAAGGGCAAATAAAGCAATCATCAACTTCAAAGGAATCTTGGTACGAATACATTCCTTATTTTTTTTCGACAATGATATTTTAATTTTTAAATTTTGACAATTTTCTCTTATAATATGAGGTGATATTTTATAAGTAGTTTTGAAATATTGAGAATGAAAAAATAAAAAAATGAAAAACCATTTAAAAAATGACACTTAAAATTATAAAAAAAAGTTGTCAAATAGTAAAAAAAAATATTTCCCCTTTTTGTTTTTCAAATGCAAATAGTGGTTGTTGACCCATGTGTTAATTAGGTCTACAATATAATTGATAAGTCCTATATCTCACATTAGTCATGGTTTAGTTGAATAGGCTTTTTCTAAATTGTTGTACCTATTATTGTTGACTAGGCTTTTTCTTAAATTTTGTTACTTTCATATTTAAAAAATTATAATAACACAAAAAAACCTAGTAAAAAAGGTTTGAGATTAGTTGGATTCAAAAGGGAATTTGGGTTTGGACCAACCCACTTTTCCTTGGGTGGGTCCAAGTTTATGAGCCGTGATTGGTTTATTGAATTGAAATAATGAAATTGTAGTCCTTGCTATGAGAGATGAGAGGATAGGGTTGTATAATTTTTGGAGATAATGTTGATTTTTTTATTGTTAGTGGGCTAAGAAGTAGATATGATTAGTGGTCCCTTAAGGCCTGACTCAGTATGGGTGGTGACACAGTGTAGATTGGTCATTATTTGATTCAATTTGGCACCATAGCTATCATTGGTTGAACAATGAAATGTATACAAACTTCATACAAAATATAAATAAAGATAACAAATAAAATGTTTTGTTAGATAAATAATTTTTTTAATATAATAAAAATACAGAATTTTAATAATAATCGAAGTGAAGAGACACATGTATTTATTAAAGAAAACAAATTGTTATATAATTAATACTTATATAAGATTAATTACATAAGAACGTAAATTTTTTCTCTTTAATAAAAATATTTAACAATTACTAAATATCATATATGTACTGAATTGCGTTAACTAATAAAATTAAAAAGTTTAAAGTTGTGATATTAAGAGTGTAACCTTTTTGTTGTACTAAAAATAAAATATGTAATAATTATAATACTGAATTAAATATTTACTTTTCTTTGTTCATTGTACTAAGTATACAGAAACTACAGATGTTAAAATAACCTTACAAGTATTATTCTTTAATTTTAGAGAATTGAAATAGATTATAGATATATTTTAATAGTCCAACTATATCCTATAAATTCTTTTAATTAGTTGGTCTTGTTTGTCAAAATATTCACGCATAATTGAAAGATATACATTATGGAGATTAGTTGATTTTAAAAAAATAGTAAAATGGGAAAAATGTGGAGTTTATGAGATATTCATAGATTTTACATAGATGAAGTGTAATATAGCTATTTGTTACACTCTAAGTAATTAATGTATATGCCAAAGTGAAACAATTTGGCACCCTTGAATAAAAAATGAAAATTTAATAACAATTATTCATGAGTTCATCATAGAAAGAGATGGTACTTGAGTCATTCTCCTTATCAGAATGGACAATGATATTTTTCTTTCTCTCTCTCTCCAACTGTTGCAATCATAATTGCAGTTTCAAAACCTCAGCTCTAAGAAAAAAGCTCGTAGTTTTGTAAGTGACTGAATTGAATCTTACATATACCATAAAAAAAAAACGAGTCAAATAATGGTAAAGGATTTGAATTCTTATTATCTTCGTTCAGAAATTGTTATTGCAATTACAGAACAGGACTAACATATAGAACTCTACGTGTGTTTTTTCACATTGTACAGATTGGAAATGCAGTGATCAACGAAGATACTGACTCGTCAGGACTGTATGATTATCTTGCAAGCCATGCAATCATCTCAGATGAAGCAGCTTATCTCAATAAAGCCTGTGATTCCTCATCAAAGATAGGGAGAAATCAGTGCGATGCAGCAGAATTAGAACTTGAGAAAAATATTGAATACATTGATTTATACAATATTTATGCTCCACTGTGCGACAGTACAAAACTCACACCCCAGCCAAAAAGATATTCTGTAAGCTTCAAATTTCAGTTTTTTTTTTTCTTTCTATTTGTTAAATATTTAGTCCAACATGATGCATGAAGTTCACTCTGATGAAAGATTCCATTTTTATTTTGTTTTGTTGCAGATTGTCACTGATCCATGTAGTGAGTATTATGTGCATGCATATATTAACAGAAAAGATGTTCAAGAGGCTCTCCATGCTAATGTCACCAATCTCAAACATGATTGGGAACCCTGCAGCGAAGTCATTACTAAGTGGGTAGATAGTGCTTCAACAGTTCTTCCACTTTTACACGAATTACTCAACAATGGCCTTAGAGTTTGGATTTTCAGGTAAAATCTTCATCCACCCACTTGTAGGGGCTATTTTGATCATTTAAAAAAGTTAACTTTTGCATTTATAAAGAAAGAGATTAAGAGGTAAAATAGTGAATATAAAGTGTGTGTAAAATTTTACTGGGTATCGAAATAATAGTACCCATCTTCTAATAACTAATTCTCCATGTTATTACAGTGGTGACACAGATGGAAGGGTGCCTATTACTTCAACCAAGTATTCGGTTAAGAAGATGGAGCTTCCCGTTGAAACTGTTTGGCACCCTTGGTTTTCCCATGGAGAGGTAATAAAGAAACCTCAGTTTTCACTAACTTTTTAATCGGTGCAAATGCATTACAGCTAATTAATGATTGTACATGTTGCATTGAAAGAATAATCATGAAGCGTGGTAGCTGCTTTAACATTTATAATCATACTTAATAGCATAAGAAAGCATTTTCACAATAACTTTTCTGTGACAGGTTGGTGGCTTTGCAGAAGTATATAAGGGAGGCCTAACATTAGCTACTGTGAGGGAAGCAGGGCATCAAGTGCCAAGTTACCAACCCGCAAGGGCCCTAACTTTGATAAAAAATTTCTTAGACGGCACTCCTCTTCCCGGTCCTCCCAAAAGACATAACTAGTTTCTTGGAATTTCGTTTCCAATAATTATTGTAGTGATGTCTAATTTGAATGAAAATAAATTCAATTATAGTTGGGGTTCTTGGATTCTATTTTTGTTGGCAATCTTTCATTGGTAAGAAGACTCTTGTAAGGCTGTAAATATCATTATAAGCTCAAGCCAAAACTTGAACATGGCAGGACATAAATGGTGCAACCCTTCAAGCCTAATTGCACTAAAAGGAAAAGAAAGTATATTTATTTGGATTCCTAAAAATATGGTGTATTCAATGTTTCGTAAAACATGGCCTTGAAGAATTGCTTATAAATGAGCACGACCCAAATCACCAGACGGTTAATTACAAAACCCACAAATACAGAAGCAAGGGTCACTAAACAGGGAGTATAACCTACCTAATAAGTCTCGCATAAGTTTTAATAATGAAAAAGTAAAGTTTAAAAACCAATAATGAAATAAAAATCTGAAGATGGTGTTTAACCTTTTCCCTTACAGCAAGAAAATGGTGATTAAGATACAGTGATAATGGTGTGGTTAAATAAGATAGCCATAAATGGTTAGTAAAGCTTGAGGTTGCCTTCTCAGATTTAGATTTTGCACGTGTTAATAAATTACCGACTGGTAAATGTATAATAAACTTCAATTGCTGACATTGATGAATATACAGTTATTACATGAATTCAGTTTTGTACATTTGACAAGTTATGGCAGTATGGTACTAAACCATTGCTAAAAAAATCATATAAATTGCACAGATTAATTTATGTACAACTGACCGATCATTAAATTTCAACACAGTCGTCATCCTCCTCGTCTATCTCCCTGTCCCAATCCAAGGAGGTGGCTGATTTCATCAACTCTGTCAGTCCAGTGAGATCCTCTAGGTAAGTAGGATGATTAATGGCTTGAAGTATGAACTCCATTCCTTGGTTTCGATATTCTAATACAACCTGAATGGTTGCAATTTAAAAAAACATGGACAGAGAAAATGGTGATGATGTGTTCGACAACCTAGGCCAACAATATACCTCACGAACATCTATTAAACTTTGATGCATGCACCTATGCCAATGAGAGGACAACACGCACTACTACTCTACTATGAAAGATAAATCTAATCAGTTCTCCATGTAAATTTTCTCCCAAAATTCCAGCATATTGATTGTTTATTTGAGAGTTTGTCAATTAAATTACACAAAAAAAAAATATATTCAATAATTGGAATTAATAATTACAAACTCCAATCCACCCTCCATTTGTGTAATTCCCTTTTCCAATTCCATATTCCACTTTTTCCTCTATGAACAGAAATATTATTCCACTTTGCACTACTAATTGAATCTGATTGATGTTAATGGTTTTAAACTAAACCACAAATAAAGCTCGAAGAAGTTCGAGAAAACGCCTTGGTCTAAGTAATTATTCTTTTAATTTTTAATAATTAAAATTTAGGTAAACTAAAGTTAAGCACTAAATCTTGTTAGCACAGTTTCATGCCCAGGCGTTATAGGCAACACATCCAGATCACTACTAATTGCAGAAGAAGCATTATCAAATAACGAAACTATTTAGCACCCAGACTTACTGTATGACTACAGGCAGTGCAGCTGTCTGAGGAGTAACCAATAAGGGTCATTTGAGAAAATTGAGAAAGGGAGCCGCGAATCTGATGAGGTAAAATACCAAGAGGTTGCTCAGTAGCTCGATCGACACTGTTGCTAATGTCTCCTACTGCAAATATCCTGTGAAGGTATAATTGATATCTCAATTTCAAGATGGATAAATAAAGCAACAAATGGGATTTCCTCTTTGGCTCCCTATCGTGATGCTTCAAAATTCTCGTACATAAAATAAATGTTTGTTGAATTTGAATTACCCTTGAGGATGATGCAAAATCCCGACTAGAAGTTCAACTGCAAGGGCTGAAGCAACAGGAGCCAGCCCTGGTCGGGTCACTGTACATTGTTGGTCCAAAGTACGGTTGGATGTTGACTGCAGAAAGCCATTATGAATTAGTTATAATGCATAAGTTAAAATATCATACAGAATGCAGCACGAAAATTACATCGGTAGGTGCAACAACATCACTGCAGAAATAACAGCCCAATCTATGCTTTCCATTTGCATCATTAACTGGCATATCAACAGATGAAGAATTAACAATTTCAGCATTCAACTTGTGGTCCTGACTTAAAGGACCAGCTCCATGGCGCATAACCAAGAAACTGTCAAACCCTAGTGCAGCAGTAATGGTAATCTGCAAATTGATGAATAAAAAGATACATAAGCATATTAGTTAAGGATACCCAATCAAAGAATAGATTGGATAACAATCACAACATATGCTTCATTTTGAAATGTGAATCACGTGTTAAATCCATCCCCTTAATGAGAATAAACTGATCCAACCTTGATAGTATTGGCACAGAGAAGTGTTGGCAGCCATCGACTTTCCCTTGTATCGGTTAACAAAAAAACTGAATCGTGAGCTTCAATTAAATCATGCAACCTTTTACAATCATCAAGCACACTATCGTGTTCCTGGCTTTGTATGGGATGTCCAGGCATTGGTATAGCCATAACAATACCTTCTGCATCCTGAAAATGAAAAAAAATGCATGTAGTTTATGTGAAAAATACGATGATCAGATCTACCAATTTAGCATCAAGTGAAGTCTTACGGATTAATAATTTACCACTGCTGGAAATATCCGTTTGAGACTTTCAACTGCTGCAGTAGCTTTAAATTCACCACCATTAAGACAGTTATCCAAAGTATAAAGAGACTGCCTCAATGGGTTAGACATAGCCACCCTACCATTGTCAACTAGAGTAATTTTTCGAACACCCCATGCCTGCAAGAGAACGATTCTTCCATTATCACAAATTGAAGGATAAGAATGACAATATGATTTTCTCAACACTCACCATAAGCATGCGTGCGACCTGGCATCCAAGCGTGCCAGCTCCAAGGAGAAGACACTTCATGGAAGATAAGGCATCCAAGTTTAGAGATGGCAAAGCACGCCACCTCATAAGCTTTAAATTCAAATCTGCAGCAGATATGGCCAATCTGATAAGAGACAATAATACAAAACTATAGATTTACTGAAAAAATAAGAAGGCATTTTATGAATGGAAAGAAGGAACAAGTAGGAGGGCGGGCAAGAGATATCAGGGAGAAAATAACCTGGTTGGATCCATGGACTGTGCAAGGCTTATACACCTAGAAGCTTTTCTACCCTTATTAAGTTCCCATCCAACTGCACTAGGCACTGTGTCTTTCCACCCTATAAAGTTACTCCTTCCAAGTTAGAAATAAAATGAAAAATATACAAAGGCATATCAATAACCAATAAGTGGTTACACAATACACAGTGAAACTTTACCTTGTGGAACTGTTATCAATGCTTCACCAACAAGAGACAACTTCATATCTGCAAAACCACGGTTCTCTCTGTAGCAGAAAAATTGAATTGAGTTGAGATTCCACCTCACAGAAATAAGTGCTAAGAAGTTGCGAAGAGGCCATCCAGGATTCTTTGGGAGATGACATGGATCATAAAATCCAAAAAAGATCTGCCAATAGAATCTGGTAAATTTCATCAAAGGACATCTACAGTTTCACATTCAAAAAACAATTTTACAAAGATTACATTCAATGTCTTCATTGCCCTTCGGTCCTTCTAGTTTGGCTTCTGTGCAATTTTCATGCTAATGTACTCCCTCTATTTATAAAACTAAGAAAATTTGGTCCCCTAGTCAACTTTATTCTACCTAAAATCTTCATATTCTCATTTTCTACTTAAAATCATTACAAATCGAATCAATTAAATTATCTTGTAATCAGACTTACCAACCAAATTAAATTTCACCAGAAATATAAAAATTAAAAAAAAGAAACTTATTTTCAAACTATAATCTTGCATCTTATCATTTTAAGTTAAACAATTTCAACCACATTTCTTATTTCCAGACTATTAAAAATATTTCATATAAAAAGCCTTCATAAGCGCCCCAAATATTTGGATAAATAGTAAAAATATGAGTTTTTAAAATGGAAAAGAATTAACAAGGAGACCAAATTTTCTTAACTTCAAAAATAATATACTTGATTAGCTCAAAAACAAAACTGAGGGTCTAAAGTTGCACAATGTCCAAACTAGAAGAACCAAAATTCAATTACACCTTTAATAATCATAATTGGTGTTAAAGTACGAGACCTTGTTACCATTGCCTTGACAATCTTCCCAGTCCTTCAGAAGCCTGACAGTAGCACATGAGTTTTGATCTATGGTGACTAAAAAGAATGGGACATCTGCCACATTTTTTTACTATTAGGCAAAGCATACGAAGTTAACAAAGAAACGACAAAACACATTAATTAGGTTACTTCCACGCGTTTTTTGAGGAAAATACGAAATTTATACCTGCTGTTGATTTTGAGCTGCGCCACTCATTACACGCTGCAGAGAGGGATTCAGCCTAGCATTCCACAAAACAAAGAATGTTAAAATCAACAAAAATAAAGTTATGATCAAACAAATGAGTTGGGTTGAGAATAATGAAACACAGAGTACCTCGGCTGCGCTGAACCACTGAGAAGCTGGCTTCAGATTAACAACAGTTGCTGGAGGATCAAGCATGAGAGCCGGGAAAGCAAACCAGTAGTTGAAAGTCCACTTTTTTAGGTCAGCAAAAGAAATAATAAGGAATCTCGAAAGTACTGAACAGTCCTCCACAGCTTTTCCAGTTAGAATATCATCCCATATCTAATATAACAAAAGCAAAAAAGGAATCCCAAGTGAGATGAAAAAAATTAAACTCAATTTATCTTCTCTGGTACTGTCTACATGAATAACGGAATGGAATACTATGTCTACCTTTGCTGCTTCTTTCTTCAGCAGGTCATTCTTATCAAGTGCATGGAAGCTCTCCACAGTATTGGTATTGTAAAGTATCCCCGGAACAGAACACCTGTTCCGGTTGCCGCGGCTCGGTTCTGGAATTAACGATGCCTCGCTCAACTCAGAAGGTAAAGACTCGGATAAAACAGTTAAATGATTTGATACTTGAGAGTGAGAGCAAGGTGCATAAAAGCCTGCGATCAAGACACAGCATTTTGAGATGAATGAAGCTAATGTACAGAACTCATCAAACAGCGTCACATTGCAGATTCATAATTTGTAAAAGAAACTGAAAATACAAAATACGCGCATTCTTTCACAATCTTAGAAGTGGAAACAAAGATAAAAATAGTTATGTTGACATGTAGAGATGAAAGTAAAGAGATGAACCGAATATGTGAATTGGAGAATCGTCAATGCCAAGCTTGTTAAGCTTCAAGGAAGACAATCGATGCCAGAAACCCTCGTCGACGGAGCTCTGCATCGGTGCGAATTGCAGCAAAGGCTCCATCGTTTGTTGTTTCTTCGTGATCGTAGATCTGTCGCTGCTTCGTTGGGTCCCGCTTCAACGATTTTCTAACCGGTTTCAATTCTTCAATTTTCAGCAGAACTCGTCTTCGTGGTTCTGTTCATGGGGATTCAATCGCCCTCTTCAGTCAACAATGAAGCTGTTTGTTTTCATCGTCCAACAAAGAAACTTCTTCTACTACACCTGCTGATCGGCCCATATAGGCTCAGTTTTTTATGGGCCTTCAATTTTATTCTCTCCTTCGGCCCAATAGTTTAAGATGTAAGTACCTTAAAATATAAGTTTAATTTCTTATTTAGTGTCTACATTTTTACGAAATTCACTTGCCTCAGTACTTAAAATAATAGTGTAAATTATATTATATTCTCAGAAAATTTATCAAAATACATTCACTTTCTGGTCAAGAGTATAAAATTCAAACATCATAGTTTGATGGTGTAACTTATTTTTACTTGAGAAGCATAACGGTTCCAATTTGAATTGACTCACCTCTGGATTTGGTAATTTTTTAAAAAATAAAAAAGAAATTTGTACAAAATTTTAACAATGGGTCTATAACAAAATCAGGCAGATATTAATATAATTCATTCTAAAATAATTCATTTGGTTCTTATTTCATTTTAATCCTTATATATACATCTTACATTTGATCTCGCAGAACTGAAAACTATTAAAAATACATAAATAGAGACATAATAAAGGTGATATTGAATGAAAGAAAGAAAAAATCAATTGAAGTTTGTTTTAAGAATCAGACTAATAACTAAACCTTTAATCATAATTCTTTTTAGCTTTTTGTTAAAACGTTAATACATATCTTCACATACGATTCATACAATCACCATTATACCGAGTAGGAAGATGAAGGAAAAAAAAAAGTTAAAAGAAGATCGAGAATAGGAAATTTCAAATTTGGCGAAAATGGCATAAAATACTATTCTCTTTAGTCGTTTGTTACTACCTGTATTTTTGACATTAACAACCAAAATAAATCAAATTTAACGTTTTACACAAGTTAAAACTAAACCCTTTTTTTTATTTTTCAAATTCGTGTAAAAAAGATTGGACTTTCTTTTACATTATCGTATACCAAGAGTTCTCAAACATAAATCTCGTCACCAAAGTAAGCCACCACGAATCAAATCCGTGTTTTTCTAAAATTTCAGAACTTCAGTTCACATGCTAATTTTACATGCATCAACTTGTATGCATAGCTTCGTATATTAAATGGAAGTGGAAACAATCACCTCTGTTGAATTCATAAAAGTATAACTTCCTCAGTTACCACAGACATGAAATTTAAGGATCAATACAATTTCCCACATAACTAATAATCAACAACCAAAAAAGAAAGGGAAAAAACAGAGCAATTCACACCAGTGCATACACTCCCAGCAAGGTGAAATTATCAAAATTGATTTTACAATTTATAACTAGAAACGCTCTAAGACAATGCACCATTCATAAGATACATTCAGCTATGACAAGAATCACTGTTTCACTCAATTAACAATTTATTTAGCACCACTTGGTTGCTCTAGTGGAGGCTTAATGATGCCTAATTGGCCACCATCCTTTGTTGCTAGAGTCGCTGCTTTGATCTCATTGCAGTGATTAATGAATTTGCTAACCTCCTGGTTGAACACAAATTGAACCCAACTTAGTAGAAAAAAAAAAATCAATACTTAAAATATCCACCAAAAAATCCATAAAACTATATCAGGGAACAGTATAGGTCTATCTATAAAAACTATCAAATTGTGATATACTCGCTCTGATGATCATTGAGAAACATATAGAAGTTATGAAAAGCAATTACGAGGAAACCTAATTTGCTGCTAAACAACCATTCCGACCCCCCAATGCAACAACATACCATTCAGAACCATAAAATCCTCAGAACTATGAACACCACAAAGGAATAAAGTGAGTGGGAATTAGAGATGAGTTAAAGGGGCTTACACGATCAGCGTCCATCTCCTTTGTGACCTTGGATGGCTTCACGAATCTCTTTCCTGCGGAAAGAAACGGTAACAGATTATTGCAAAAGATCGTACACTGAAATGGAAGAAAAACAATGTGCGAAAGAGTGAAACCTTTGCGAGTAACAGGGGCTTTCCCATGACGATTGGGAGGAATTGATTTCTTCTTGGCTTTACCCTTGAAAAGATTCGCCTTCTGCGTCATTTATCTCAGAATCTGATTTCTAGGGTTAGGGTTTTAGGTGCAATCGGTTTGGGAATTATGTATGGCTGTGACACACCAAGTTAAGTAATAGGTAACTGTACAGCTTTATATAGTGGATTACTGTGGAAGATAAAGGCAAGGCCCGTGTTACGATGATCACATAATCCACAATTTGCTTTTATATTTTACATTTTATATTGAATTTTCAGGAATTAATATACATTTTAAATTGGATTTTTTCGAATCTATACTTCACACTCTAAAATAGTGATCCTAATTATTTGTTTATAAAACTTAAAATGTTTTCTGATATTATAATCATTTTTAAATCCTAAAAATTATAAAATATAGTTATAACAGTAACTTGACCCCAACAGTGTGCAACATCTAGGAATTAGTGTCTTACTTGTCATTTTTGTATTTAAATGGAAAGGGGAGTACGTTTAGCAAAATTACCTTTTTCTTCTATTAATTGCAAGTTCAAAGTCCTGATATTATGAAGAGAAAATGTTGGATTTAATGCTGTCGAAATTTATTATATATAATTGAATTAATTTGAATTCAAAATAAAAAATGGTGTAAATTGGATCAAAGTAGGTAAGTTTTTCACCAACAGTTTCTATGAATTAACCTATACTCTTTCTTTTTCCTCCACAGTCACATTACCTATCTTATCTATCTCTTCCTAAAATGTTGTGAAATTTTGGGGGTATGATTAAGTGACTTGTGAGAAATTCACTGTAGTAGTAATTTAGTAAATACACAAATATAATAAGCATTTTGATATAATTTTACCAATAATCTCTGCAAGAACATACACCTTCTTTAAATCTGTGAAATCTGGCTCTATCACGCACAATAATCTCCCTTTTATAAACAGTTGATATGATTTTTATCACAGCATGACAATCCACACATATTCTAAGGTTCTTTATGACCTGAATTGGTGTTCCATCACCTGTACTAATTAAACCAAATGCCACGGCCAACTTCTCGCTGTGATAATTAAGCGCATTCTCCTTGTCTTCTTCCCCAATATCATGCAGCACAAGATTAGTCTCTGCTGCATATCCATAGGCTTTAATCCTGAACTTGATCTCATCAAGTTTTGCATATATCTCTTTGGAACTCGAATGACTATGATCAGCATTCACAAACTTGTGTATCCTACCATCAATCTCTGTGTAACTAAATCCTGGCACCTTCCTCACATCCCTAATCTTCATGGCCTCCCTCACTCTCCCAACATCATACCATCTCTGTTGTGCTGCATAAACATTCGATAACAACACAAAATCCCCACAATTGTTTGATCCCATCTCCACCAGCTTCCTTGATGCCATCTCAGCCACTTCCACGTTCCCATGAATCTTACAAGCCCCAAGCAAACTCTGCCAGAGCACCACATCAGGAACCATTGGCATTGAGTTTATGATATCACACGCCTCTTTTATCCTTCCTGCTCGACCTAACAAATCTACCACACTCCCATAATGCTTAACATTAAGTTTCACTCCATACCCCTTCATCATATCAAACAACCTAACCCCTTCTTCCACCAAGCCAGCATGGTTGCATGCACACAATGCAGCAAGATACGACACCGCATCCGGAACCACTCCATCCACAGCCATCTTATCCAAAAGCTCAAGCGCCTTATTGCCATCACCGTTCATCGCAAGCGCCATGATCATAGTGTTCCATGTGACAAGACTCTTCTTGCAGCTCATGCTAACAAACACGGAATAAGCTTTATCAACAAAGCCGCATTTTGCGTACATATCAATAACTGCGTTACAAACAATCACATTGGTGTCTAGTTTCTCGTCCACAACATAGGCATGAATAATCTGGCCATGTTTCAAAGCACCCAATTGTGAACAAGCGGAGAGTGCACCCAGAACAGTTACCTCATTAGGCCGCCACCCCTCGTCCTTCATTCTGTTGAACAAAGCTATAGCCTCGTTGGGTCGGCTTCCTTGAGCCAGCCCAGAAATCATGGCATTCCACGAAGCAATATCTCGCTTTCGCATATTATCAAACACCTTATGGGCAGCGTCAAGATCACCGGTTTTGGCGTACACATCCAACAAAGTGGTCAGCAACAATACGTCAGCTTCGAACCCAAAACGCAGAAGCTGAGAATGAATCTGGGTGGCTTCGGAGAAAGCCAATGCGCGCGCACAGCCCTTGAGGGCGAAGGAGCACGTCAAAGCGTCCACCTTTTGGGGACTGCGTGACATGGCGCGGTACCATGACAGGGCCTGCATCGGTTCTGGGCTTTGGGCCAGGCCTCGGAGAACGGCGTTCCAGTCGTTGGTGGAGGGGCATTGGATTCGCCGGAAAATTTGGCCTGCGAAGGAGAGGTCGCCGGCGGGGGAGATGGAGCAGAGCTCGAGGAGCTTTGACCGGGAAGGGTGGAATTGGAATTTACCGGTTGTAATGAGATGCGCTTGGAGCTGCTTCATGCTAATCAGAGAGCTGCATTTCTGCAACAATGAATCCAATTGATACTGAGCGATCATGCTATCGAAGGAATCACATCTAAATTCAAAATCTTGAGTAAGTATATATTACTTTTGAGTTATATTATTTATATGTTCTATAAATACGCTAATGAAAATATGAGCGCTTATCACAGGTGTTAGTTATATAACATTCGGTAAATATTCTAACATTGATACTATTTTTTTAAGAATTTTTGTGCTGGGTTCTTTGGTTAATAGTATATTAATTATGTCGAAAAATTGTGTTACATGTTCAGTTGAGTTTGGGCTTTGGTTCTGAGTAATTGCAAACAAAGCAAGCCCGAGAGCATTACCAATACATTTCTTTATGATTTTTGTCAAATTATACTGCCTTGTTCTAAACATGATTCAAATCAAACACCGTGAGTTTTTACTTGCGGCAAATGTAGTTGGTAATTAAATCATATAACTCATTATTTTTTTGTTGTTTTACGTAATTTCTTAAGCTTGATTTCGGTTTCACTGTCACGTAGAATGATTAAAAAACTCGATCATAGTTTTAGACTTTTTTTTTTTTTTGTTGCAGAAATTAAAAGGAGATCGTATATTCCTTATCTTCTAGCTTCCACTCTTTCGTGAAAATGCACAAATAAATGAAAATTTGAGTGAAGTATATGCATGTAAAGAATACCCTTGAGTGTACTTTTACATAATTCCATGTATATTATTTTTTTGTGCTGGCATGTACGTATACCACGGGCTTCTTCCGACGTAAACAATGAGTGAACAAACTTTAGCAACGATTGAAGTGAACCAACTTTTAACTCTCTTTTTTACGTTGCTTTAATGCTCAAACGAGAACAAATAAGAAAAGTGGTATGGTTAAGGTTAAGCAACCAATATAACAGAAGCAAATCGATGACCAATGTGAAAAGAAATAAAGTTACGCAACAGTTATTAGAGAACTACCAATTTGAATTTGATTCCTTTCAATTCAACTTTAGATGCAAAACACACAAGAACAATAGAGGAATTGCCTCCACAAATGTCTACTAAAGATTTGACTCAATTTCATCTCATGATGCAGCTTTCTGCTAGCTACGAGAGATGGATCTTGTACCTTTACTGGCCACTGCAAAAGATGATAATTGGAGACTCGTGGTACTTGCTGACCTCCGTTATTGCTCAATGTACAATATTGCTTTCAGGAAGAATAAGAAAAAATACAACACACCAACTTTACTTGCAACAATGAATCAACAGAGAAGATTTTACCCAAAAATCTTGTAACTGAAGAACCATTATGCCAATATCTTGTGACTGAAGAACTGTTATGCCTATTCCCGACTCCTCTGGACTCCAACCCAGCGAGCATAATCCACCCACCTGCAAGATACATGCATGTCACAAATTATAAGAAGTGGAAAATAGCGAATTTAGTTAAATGCACAAAGACATATCAAGATAAAGTGACAATCTTACAATAATGAGCCCAAGAAAGTGTTTCCAGTTCTAACAGCAAAGCAAATTGCGCTCAGCACAAGCTTGTGCTGGTGCAGCAAAGGTTCTAGAATTCGTTGTTCAATAACTCCAGCTATTAATTGGTACCTGGAAGAAGACAAAGATCTCCTCTTAGATTCTGTTTCACGCATGCAGAGGATAATTCATTACTATTAGGGTGTGCTCCCTCACTCAATCCGAGAGAATAATTTCATCATATAAGTTATTCATTTCTTTTTTTAAATACCTTAAGTTGCTAGAAACTGACATGTAAACCCCATAGGTAACACTTGTCGATAATACCGGTAAATCCTCCGCCTCAGCGGCAAAAGATTTGTCAACAAGTTTTCTTGCATTGATCAGTGCATTTGTTATTCCTGTACCAATCTGAAAAAGCAGTGCAATTACTCATTCGTACAATACGAGTCCACAATATATCAATTACATGATGCCCACATGAGTTGGTTTATAGGTGGGAGGCTTAGATAATTTGTATGAGATCCTAATTGCAAACCCCATTGCTATAATAATAATAATAATAATAAAAACAATAAAAAAAAAATAGCATGCCCAGATAGATCATAAGACAGGTAATTCATTTATGCCTCCCATTTTAAGCTTACAGGGTGATGTGCTCACAATATTTTCTTTTTCCTATTACGGAAGTTGTATTAGTCTTGTGGACAACAAAAAAGCAGCGAACGAGTATCATCACCCACGTATCTGAGCTCAATGTTCTCTAATCAACTTCATAAAGTATCTTTACAAATTGATTCTGTAAAATCTTGTATAAAAGGTTCTTAGACCGTCCGACATGTATTAGACTATCTTGTGTATATATGTAATAGTCCAAATGAGTAGATTGCCTCATTAGACCGTTTAGTCTCATAGTGTCTACTAAGTTTTGGACAGTTTGACACGATAGTATGTTAAGATCGTCTAGTGTCTATTCAATTATATTTTGAAAAGTACTATTCACGTGTCTTTCTCGTGAGTATACATGTGTCTTATGTGTGTCTATAAATAAGACTTTGTAACTTCAGAGAAATCTGAGTTGTAATCCCTTATCTATAATGAATTCTTCTATGGATGTAGATTGAAGTTTATTAATACTTCAATCGAACCCCGTTATTTCTGTGTTTGCTTTTTTTTTTTACCTTGTATCATCCAACTATTAGGTTAGGATCTCTGTTTTCTAGGTTGCTTGTGTGGTAGACATTTCTGAGTGAATTTGTGAGTTATTCCATAACATGTCTATTCTAAGGTATTCCTTTTTAATTATTCTCACTTTACACATCTTCTAACCATACACGGTTTACTCATATGGCGTCCAGCTGTAAAATCTTAATTCCAGCACTTCAAATAAACTAAGATAAATTTAGTAAGCATGGGGAAGTATGCAAGAGTTGCAAGTTAATTTCCAAATAATGATAGTGTTCCCTGTCTTCATTAGCTACCGAATAATCAATCTTTTCATTAAATTAAAAATAAAAAAGAGGCACACCAAAGGTACTGCTTTACCCTACTGTATTCTTGTGAACATTCTTAAATCCCCGCAAAATAATATCAACAATTGGAAGATGGTAACAAGAGCAATAAAAAACAGCAAAATGGCGTTTGTAATGTATGGTCAAGAGTAAGTCTGGTGGCCGAATGATTTTAAAAGAGAATTCACCAATCATCATAAACTAGAAGAAGCGGAAACATGTATTTCAAAGCATCTAAGAAGTTAAATTACCAGTGATGCACTAGTCCCAACAGCAAATAGCTTTGCACCGTTACGCTGCATAAGAAATGTTGTTAAAAACCGTCACTGACAAATAGCTGCTTGAATTTCTTAGGATCCAACACGTACCACTATAGCACCTATTCTCTGGATGAGTGTATATGAGGTTCCGGCCAAAGCCACCTGTTGAGTGTTTACGAAAAATTAAACCCAATCACACAACGAGTGTAATTTTAAAAAAGTACAGTATTTATCAAGACCAAAAATAATAAAATAAACAGAAGCAGATGAAGAGTAGTTTGAACAGTGTTAACCTGAAAAGCATTTTCAGGGCAGCCATAGAAGAATTTAGCAACAGTTCCAGCACTAACAGCAGGTGGTGGTCGGAGAGAAACTGTGGGAGCAGGAAGCCACACAAGCATAAAATCCGCTACAATGGCCATTATCTGTTCATAATTAAACGATACAGTGATTAATGTTTTATTTGCACTGCATAGAAAACTCAGTTTTACAGAACATAAATGTAATGTACTAAGCAGGTTCAAGGAATTGAAGGAACACGCCTACCACATCGGCACAAACAAAATCAAGCTCCTTACTAAAATTTTCTTTGCGCTTCTCCAACTCCGCAGCAGTCTGAAAAGCAAAAGTGATAATTATTACAACCAGTGAACCATGCACCACACTGAAATAGTCGAATACATAAAAATGGGTGAAAAATTATGGTGTTCATCGAAATATTACAATGCAGGGAACACTCTATCTAGTACAGAGCACATTATAGCATGTGGTAATTTTGGTCTACCTCATGCCATATCTAATGCATGCAGGATAATATAGTTTAAGAAAGGTGAAATTGCGAAAAGGAACCTTAGTAAAGATGCCAACACCGCATTCCATGGCAACCTTGGCAAGGAACAAATCATCCCCCAGCAACCTCTCCTTGAACCCTCCGAAATTCAACAGCCACCGCAACACCGCCGATTTCTCCAGCTCGAAGAACCTCTTCAAAATCGACCCCGGTACTCGCCCCGCCTCAACCGCCGCCGCTAAATCCGCCGGCAATTTCTCCAGCGGCCGCCCTGCCTCCGCGAGAACCAGGAGCGCCTCCTCCCTGTTACGATCCCTGTCTTCCGATTCCCCGTCGCCTCCGCTTCCTCCTCCTCCACCTCCACCTCCACCTCCTCCATGCCCTCCTCCGGTCCCTCCGCCGTGTGCCGATGCAATAATGGAGAGTGCCGGAGAACGAAGCGATGTGAATAGCGGAGCGTAGGCATAAGAGTTTGTGGTACGCAATGAGAGAGTGAAGGAAGGTAGCGGCAGAGAATAACCGTTTTGCAGAGAGAATGAGCGCGCGCCGGAGAAGTTGGAGAAGGAAGCCACAGCCATTGCAGTTGCAGTTGAAGTTGGAGGGTGCGTGTTGAGAGAGAGAGTGACCGTTAAAGGTAGAACTTTGGTGGTGGAGTGGAAAAGGGAGGTACATGACTTGGACTTCTTTGTCAGACACACACTCATCACACTCTAGCGGTCGTTGCCGTATACACCACGCGCTTTCCTCTGTCCTCAAATTTCTCATAACAAACAACCATAATCACCTTTTTTTTTTTTTCTTTTACATTTTTCTGTAGCATAATTTTGCTCTCCTCCTTATGTACAGTAATGTATCCTTATTCATGAAAAATATTTTATATAATTTTATATAATTTAATCTAAAAATTATGAATAATATATTTATATGATAATAAAAGTAACCTTGTTGATGTCGTTATGAATAATTTATAGATATTCTTGATTAAGCATCAATATATCAAATGATGACGGCGCATTGAATATTAAAAGGGTGGGAATTGAGTTCTAATTTTTTTAAACATGTCTCAATAATAATATTTAAAATAATTTATAAAGTTAATATTAACATTTATACTAAAATTTAGTGATAAAATTTATAAATAAAGTTAACAGTGTTAATAATTTTTGTCTGAAATAGACCTAATTGAGATATTTTTTTTAAGTTAAGACTCGTTTAATATCTTCTTACAAATCAATGACAATCTGACACGTGTGAACAAAGATAATATCATCTGATTAATTAAACCATAAAAAAATATTAAAATATTAATGTGCAATATCTCTTAGGGTTAAATATATTTTTTTATCTCTTAAGTTTTAGTGAAATTTGTAATTAGTCTCCCTTCAAAACTCTATACATTTTAAATCAAATGTTGTTAAGTTTATGTGACGTTTCAAACGCGATTTATAATAATAATTGAGCTACTATTAAAGATAAAATGTGTCAAAATATGTAAACATTTCAAATATTAACCTGAAATGCGTTTAAAATGTTAAATAAACGTAACAAAATTTAGTTAAAATGATTAAATCTACACATTTATAAAGATATGGACTAAATTAGTCTAAAATTTCAAAAATTGACTAATCAAATTTCATTACACTTGATGAAAAAAACATATTTAACACTATTTTTTATTCTCCTTTTCTCCATATTTTTAAGCTTCGTCTATTCTCCTTAATTTGAAGGGTTGGGGCAAAATTGTGACTTTAAATTTCACGCGCATAGATTATCCGGTTGTGAAGGTGATATGATGCATGAGTTAATAAACTTTATATATATTGTTTGTGGAAAATAAACTTAAACTACTTCCAATGATTTAATTGAATTTTTATCATTAAATACATTTTAATGGAGAAAAATATTATTATTTATTTTTTTATAAGAGACATCTACATACTTATATATTTACTTTGCATAGATTGAGTTTTTAAATACACAATTTTATTGGTTCATGCATCAAATACAGTTTCAGTGATTTTCAAACATGTGTATAGGGAGAAGAGTAAGTTATTCCAAACATGTCAATGTGCTTCAACAAATATATCATTCATTAAACTACTTATATTTGAATATTCATGAATACTCGTAAGTTTTAAGAAAACCTCAAATATTTTTTAAACACCTATCGATAATAAGTAAATTTTTTTTATCCGGCTCATTATCATTCATATTATTATCAAGTTTCTATTTTTTAATCTACTCACAACATAAAACTTTTATTAACATATGGAAAAGTATATTAAATATTATTAGCAAATAAAAACAATAATTGTTGACACATGATAATTTTATCTATTTTTTATAAATAAATAATCTTTATGATATTTTTGTTATATGCTATAAAGTTTGAAACAAATAATAGTTGTTATAGACCAATGATTGTTTTTATTTTCTGGAATAATAGATGAAAAACTTAAATATAATCTAATCCTCAAAAAAAACTTTAAAATACAGTGCACTTTGGATAATGAGATTAAAAGTAATATAAAAGAATATTAGTTTATAATAATAATAGTCAAATCTTAAATTGTTAACCATATCAATTTTTATAAAAGTGTACTGTTAATTTTATTAAATTTAAATTTTACGAAGAATGCAATATAATATATTTATTATAAACACAGCAAACAAAAGTGTATTTTAATAAAATATTTACTTTAATATAAGCGAACATTTAAATTTAAATAATTATATATTTATATTCAACAAATGTCCGTTTACTTATCCCAGATCTGAGATATATGGACTTTATTATTAGTATGCGGAGTTTCAAATACATGGAATAAGTCTTAAAATAGGTGAAAAGATTATTCTAAAAATCCTTAAATGTAATTTATATTTATGGACTTAATAAGTCTGTATATGCAATACATTATTAAATTCTTATTAAGTCAATATATTATAACAAAAAGTATTTTAATTTTAACTGATTTAAAGAGGTCTATTTCTCCTATTTATCTTATCAAAGATCAGATTTATATTAGCAAAAGACTATAGCTCGATTATTGATAACTCACACCTCATTTCATTTCGAGACTATTCATGCAAAAAACCGATAATAGCAATTTTAAAAATAATAGAATGTTTAATTCAAAAGAACCAGTTACAAATTTATAATTTAGTGTATATATTATAATACAAGTGTGTACTTGTTGGATTTATAAAATTTTGATTTTCTATTGAATTTATTAATAAACATTAATTTCAATATTTTAAAATATATTAAAAATCTTTTTACTATATCAATATATGATATATTGTAAAAGTCCTACGAAGAAGCAATATAATAAACAAATAAAGAATCTAAATGCGTATTTGATCTGTTTAACAACTTTTTTCAATATCTATTAGAATGACCGAATACGATTCCTAACTTTTATCACTAGAACCACATTAAATATTAATCAATTAATTTATTTTTTATTTTTTATTATATATCATTATGTGTAAATAGATTAATTTTTTCTCTTAGATTTTTTAAGTTGTTTTTTTCCTGTATTTTTTTAAGGGTTAAATATGTTTTTGGTGTCTTAATTTCTATGAATTTTGAAATTAGTTTATTTCAAAATTTTAGATCAATTTAGTCTTTAATCTCTCCAAATATGTGGCTTTAGTCATTTTAATCAAATTTTGTTAGGTTTATTTGACATTTCAAGCGCATTTCATATGAGTATTTGACTTAACATTAAAGCAAAAATATTTCACAGAGTATAAATAACTTAAATACAATCATAAAATCTGTAGGAAACATCAAATAAACTTAACAAAATTTGATTAAAAAAATTAAACTCACGTATTTCATACAAAATTTAAAAAATGACTAATTTTAAAATTCGCTAAAAGTTAAGGGACAAAAACATATTTATTTTTTTTAAAACTAATACAATGATTTTAACATTTTAAATATATTAAAATTAATATATTTTAAAAGAAAAAAAAGATAATCTGTCTCGTACTTTTAAAACATGCTTTACCCAATCAAACAAACTTTATTAGTGGCCGATATATCACACAAGGCAATTGAAAACTACTTCATCATATATTGTGAAGCTTAAATTGAAATGAGAGTCCAATCTAAGTTTTCAATGTATGGACAATATTCATCACTCAAGTCAAGTGACAGTGAAATGGAGAAGCCATAACAAAAATTATGACACATTACATTATTATCATTTTCAATTATCTTTTATGAATCAAAAAATGGAAATATATCACTTAAAATTAATTAAAGCTATAAATATATAATTTCTCATTTTTTACCAACACTAATTTAGACCATAACTAAACATGTTTAACATTAAACTCGTTTTAATTTTGCAATTGCAAGCGCTGAATTTTAATTTAATTTTAATTTTTGTTTTTGTTTTTGTTTTTTTTTTACCCTGAAATAAAAATCCACGCGTCAATCGTACACGATAGGGAACATCTTATCCTATTTTTTTTTTAATTTTTTTTTAATATCTGGATAGGTATAGAAACCTAAGCTTGGTTTGGTTTGGTTTGGTTTTGCAGAGAGTGTATCAACAGAAGAAACAGAGGCATGGCTTCGTGTACAACACCTCCTTCGCTTATGCTGGCTCATCCACAGGACCTTTCTTCTTCTCTTCGCTTCTTCTCTCACAGTCACAGGCCTCTTTCTAGAACCTTCTCTTTCTGTCCTCTCGTCTTGAAATCCTCTTCCAAGTGGGTCCGCTTCAGTTTCCGAACAGAGCCCAAATCCAGGACTAGCCATGCCGTCGTCGCCGCTTTGGCTGCGGAGGTTGAACTGCCTGAAACCGTCGACGACGCGGCGGATGGAGTCGATGCGTCCGCCCCCACCGACGCTGTCGCCACCGTCAAGCCTAAGAAAGGCAAGGCTGCATTGCCTCTCAAGAGGGACAGGGTATGTGTAATATCTTTTCTTTTTCTATTTTTTTTTTAAATTTGTTATGTGTAAGGAGTTTTGGGTTCGCCGGTTAGAAATTAAATTAGTATTTTCTTGTGAATAAATTGCATGCTTTGTGTTTTTCTATTTGTTTTTTTTTTTCGTTTATAATTGCTTTTAAGTAGAAGTGTGTTGGTGTTTTTTTGTTTTTTTTTGGGTTCTGTTTCGTGTTCCCTCGATGGGTAATTGCTGCAGTGGTAAAAGGTGTATCTGAATGTCCTGTGTTTGTTTGAATGACCAATAATGGGTTCTTTGCACAAGCTGCTCGTTCAATTGAAATGAAATGATGTTTGGAAGTAAAATTGCCTAGCGTTTCATTAAAGTGGGATGTTGATGAAAAAGATGTTGATGAAAAAAAAAACAATTGAGTTATAATTTTATTTGGACCAAGTTTATATATACTATCTGTCTTTTTCGCGGAATTACATGCAAAATATCTTCTGAATATTCAAGGGTGTATAGTTTGAGTACCAGGTTGGAGGTGTTTGTTAGCGGTGCATCCTTGATTGTTAATGGTGGTGTAAAGTGTTTGTTCCATGATCATTCTAGGATGGTTTTTGCTTGTTTGGTCTCCTTCTTCCCATTTATTTGCATCATCAGTATCTTCCTACAGTTTTGATATAAATTTTACTACTTCTTCCATAATCGAGCTGAGTGCTTCCGTCATCAAGTTGTTCATATTTGATGTTATCTTTTAACCCGTTGTTTCAAGTCTAATTGTTCTTCTACTGTGTCACCAGTCAAGGTCTAAGAGGTTCTTGGAAATTCAACAATTGAGGGAGCGGAAGAAAGAGTATGACTTGAAGACAGCAATATCTTTGGTTAAACAAACTGCTAAAACCAAGTTTGTTGAAACGGTAGAAGCCCATTTCCGCCTCAACATTGACCCTAAGTATAACGACCAACAGCTAAGAGCAACAGTGAGTCTCCTGCTCCTTGGTTGATTTTGTTACATTGAAAACTTGAGTTATGATGAATGGATTTTAATTCCGAGTCTTATGACGCTTTCTTGACAGGTAAATCTGCCCAAGGGAACTGGAAAACCGGTTAAAGTGGCTGTTCTCACTCAAGGTATTTATGCTTCATAGTCTTCATTCCCACTTTTATTAGTTAATTATAGGTTTCCAGAAATTGCTGAAAATAATTTTCTTAAAAGAGGATTCATACGAAAGGAAGTGTATGTTATGTAAACTTCCAGTATGGATGGGCATAATAAGATGGTAGTTTTCTCTCCCAAATGTGGACGTTGTGCTGCCCAGGCAAGGTATTGAAATACAGGATTTTCTGTGCCACTTCATAAATGGAAAGTTGTATCATTCTGGATTCAGAATTTTTAGATAACTAATTTCTGGTAATTCTTTCAAAAGTTAAAGTGCATCTACTTTTGGTAGAGTGTGATGGTTCATGCTTCATGTGTGTACAAAGTATGAGTTGCTATGATTGTGTATTCAAATTATCTGTCTTTTTATTTACATGGACAAATAAATAATTATAAAAGCAAAAGATTTTATCCGCCTGTGATATGCTATTGCCAGTCATTCGCTTTAGATTCTACAGAGTTCTAACTAACTAGTGTCTGCTTTTACCAGCATGCTATTTGAAGTTTTAATCCTTCAGTAAGTGGACTGTAATTTTGATCATACTCCATCTGTCCTTGAGTTGGCTATGTATTTACATTTGATAATTTTATGATCTTCACCCTGTCAGAATGAGTATTGTCTGGCATACGGTTTATTTAAATTTTCATGGTAGACCATGACCCCTTTTTCTAAATATGTCTGTCAATTAGCCCATCCTTCTGAAAGGAACATTAATCTTTGATCTGTCTCTGCTCTGAAAAATAAAAATGTCTGTAGCTGGAGTTGCTGATAGGGATCCACAGAAACAACTGCCACCCATGTCACAACAGTTTGGGTTTGCTACATGGATCAATTAACACTATTGAGTTTGTACGAAACCATCAGTAAGCCATGTAGTGAGTAGAAATATTTAGAGTTAATTGTTAAAAAGGGTGGCCTGGTGATGGTGGTTTGGGATGGGTTCTGGTTAATTGTTTACAAGTTTAGTTTATGCATTGCTTTGTTTGCAAACTTACTCATTAGACGGATAGGTTTAAGAAGTCAAATTTCCTCAAGTTACAAGATTTTTGTACCATAAATAATAGTTACATATTAACAATTAAGTGAAAGTTCTTTGCTAGTCACTCTCGGTTGTCGGGAGCCTGTTTTAGTGCTTTTTATTGTGCTCTTGTTGATTTGGTTCTGAATCTGAGCAGAGATATGTCATAACAAGTATTGTCTTAAGGTGTCTACGTTTGATGAAAAGAACACTGGACTGTTTATGTATATGAAATGGTTGTAGTGGGTAGGTCAGATCCAATTGTCTGTGTATGTAGCATTTTTGCAAATGGATAGGTCAGATCCAACTTTTTTTCTATTCAATGTACACTTGTTATATGAATTTCTTCTGTTTGTAACTGGAATAATTAAACTATAGTTTAATCTGTTTGATGAATTTTAAGTGGGTTCCTTGACGTTTTTATCTATCTCTTTGGAGGATATTTATACTCCCCGCAGTTGTGCTTTTGCTCGTTCTATCTGATGAAATATCTTCTCAAGGGCTATTCAAAACTTCTGAACGAAAGTTTTTCATAAGTATATGGTGAGATAATCAAAGTTATGAATGACAAGTATCTTGTCTAAGATTAAAAACGAACATTCTAAATTGCATCTTAATATTCCTTGTTAAAATACATGATAGTAGCTTTTAAAGTTTAGCGAAGAAAGAAGAATGGGATAGATGACAAGTGTTCACCATATATATAGGCTAAGGCGGTTCTGAATGTCCAATGTAATGACGTCAATAAAAATCAAATGGACAAAACACCATTAGAGTTACTTCCTGCTTACTATTTACGCATGCCTGTATAGTTCATAATACATTTTTTGTTTTTACTAGACTAATCCCAAGTTCATTATGATAGGGGAAAAATTCGATGAGGCAAAAAATGCAGGAGCTGATTTGGTGGGTGGAGAGGACCTTATAGAACAAATAAAAGGAGGATTCATGGAGTTTGATAAACTAATTGCTTCTCCAGATATGATGCCTAAGGTGTTACTTTGGTTATCTTTGTTTTAATTTGTGATTAGATTAATAGATTTTGTCAATTTCGCATTTATTTATTTATTTGTATAATCTGAGTATTCCACAGAATTATGCAATCTCAATAAGTTATCTGTAAAATTGGTAATAATTGAATTATTTGCAAATCGGATTATCCTAATGTGGATTAAAAACGACCTTGTAAGTGTTTTGGTAAATTTAATTTTAACTAGTTTGCAACCTCTGCGTTCCTATTAAATTAGGTGTTCTGAATGTATCATCCAGGCATGCTTTGTCTGTGCTTCTTAACTGTTAATTTACTTCACTTGCTGATCATATTTTTTCAGTGAAAGTTTGAAACTTATAATTAGATGGCATCAAATGGATTGCCACCCATATGTTCCCGGTTGACATTTCAAAGTGCTTGTGATAAAATGCATATCTCTTCTCTATTATGTTTAAATTAATTAACAAACTTAGGTGTTTGTCAATTTGGTAGCATGCTGTAAGGTAGCATTGTTACTCTTCAAAGGTACCATCATTAAACTTTTAGATATGCTGTTGACATATTTTCTTTAATTATGAAGAGTTCAGTAATTCAATATATTTTTAGTTTTTCTATTTGTGATGGAACCACCCTTAATTAATTATCGTTGTTGATTGTGTCAGGTTGCTAGCCTAGGAAAGATTCTGGGGCCAAGAGGACTGATGCCAAACCCAAAAGCTGGCACTGTAACACCTAATATTCCTCAGGTGTATTATCCACTTCTGTTTGCTTTTTTCATTGCTTGCATGTTGTATGTAGTGAACCGTGGTGCAAAATCTACAGATTTATACTTGGTTGACGCACTCTCTTTTGTTTTTTCATTTTCTCTGTAAAGAGATACAGATTTATACAAGAGAATGGGTGACAAATTTTAAGATTTTTGCTTATGGTTAATCAGAAACCCTTTTAAATCCATTCAACAATACAGGCTATAGCAGAATTCAAGCAGGGAAAAGTTGAATACAGGGCAGATAAAACTGGAATCGTGCACTTACCTTTTGGAAAAGCTGACTTTTCAGAAGAGGATCTTCTTGTAAACTTTCTTGCTGCTGTGGTATGTTCTTTCCTTAGCAACCTTTGTATCTGTATTTCTAATTTCACAATGATAAACTTGTAACCAACGTTCTAATTTCACAGAAATCAGTAGAGGCAAACAAACCTTCAGGTGCTAAAGGTGTGTACTGGAAAAGTGCCCACATATGTTCATCCATGGGGCCTTCAATCAGGTTAAATATCAGGGAGTTGCTTGATTACAGACCTCCATCAGAATAGAACCTTCACCTGTAAATGTTCGTTTGAGTTCAGTCGGCCATCCCGGGTCCCATTGTGAGATATTGTCAAATATTTAGTGAAAGATGTTACCGAAGTTACATCTGGGGATGAACAGGGGATATATATCACACTGTGGTGCTTATATCTCTCTGTTCCAAATGTTTGCACACTACATTACATAATCTTTGACCCCCGGCTGAGAATTTTCCTTGTAGTACTTCTTTTGTAACTAACACCAGACATCTAATTATATTTTCTTTCCTGGGAATAAAGTTTCACTTTTACATTTGATTATTAGGTATTCCACTCCTCAACACCCTGTGTTCGTTGTAATCATTTACAGGGTTAGCTTCATGTTTATAGAAGGACGAGTTTTTAATTCACTCCTGTTAAAATACATTGATTTAAGTATTTAACCAATCTGAAATGAACTTTATTTATTAACAATAACATGTAAACCAAGCATCCTTTTATCTGTTGAATTTAGGTAGTAGTTACCTAATAAAGACAAGAATGTGTGTGTGGTTAAGGAAGATAAGGACATGGGTAGGAGATAATTGTTGGTTAGAAAGTTTAAGATCTTAAAGAGATGGTGCATAAGTGTGTGAATGAATGAATGAGTGGTGTTTTTCAAAGCATTATGTGGCGTGCATTTGCAGGCAAAACATTTCAATCATGAGTGGAGCCCTATTAGTGACAAAAAAAAACTCCTCAGTTTGGTGTTAGTACATAGCCCAACAAGCCTACCCAAAAATGGAGGATTTTCTTCTCTTTGTTTTCTTTTTTCTAATCATATTATTCCATTCACCCTAATGTTTTAATAAATGTTATTTTTAAACAAAAAAAAAATGATGTCCCAATTTCAAATCTTAAAATAATTTCAATGAATTCCGTATGCGTGGAAAGTGAAAACAATCATTTTTTCCATCACTTCTCCGATACCAGAAGGTTTTGAAAAATATGTTTGCAAAATTAGAATTATGTTTATTAAAATACCCGAAAACCTTATTAAATTATATACATCCTACTTGTTAAGTATTTATGCATATAATTTATTGTGAAAGATTTCAAATCTGTACGGAGTACTTTTTCAATATAGTTTAATTTATATCCATAATATTATAAAGATTCAGACTTTAATGTATTAAATAGTTTACAGATATTTAATAGTATGTTTTTTCTCTAGTTTTCAGACTAAACTAAGAAAAAGTATTCTCACAACCCCTTCCCCTGCCATCTTTTTCCATTTTTACACTTCTTTGAACAAAACATTCTATAAAAAGAATGTACTCTTTTTTGTTGTCAGATAACATTTCATTAAAAAAAACAAATAGCAAGGAAGAACTAAATAATATTAATTAATTAGTTAAGTTCCTAAGCCAAACTCAATAGATATTACATTTACTTAATTTAACAAGCAAGTTTAAAGCTTATAAATCCCAAAACATTTACTTAATTTAATAAAATAAAATAAAGAACTATGCTTACTAAATGAACATATTTTAATCAAAAGCTAAGTCTTGATTAGGGAGTGTTATTTTTTAATCTATTATTACTTTCAAGCAAAGATGTACTTAGCATTAAAACAAAGGCATAACATTCACAAGACTTGTTAAGGAAAAGTTAAACCTGAATGATTGAGAGTAAGAAGTTGAAGGGAAAGAGTGAAGAGTGAAGAACACTATTATTGACTATAGTGTTAGAAGTGTTGTTGTGTAGTGAAAAACGGTGCGTTTAAACTTTATGGGAATAGGAGTAGGTAATGCGGGTGCCAGCTGTTACCATATCACTCTTCTTCTCTGCTATTCTTCTCTTCTTCATCACTGCTCCGATTCTTCCATTAGGGTTTCCTTTTTCCACCCGATCCATATTTTCTTTTCTGCAACTATTCCTTCATCGCTTTGATTTTACACTTCTCGCTGTTCCACGGTACGCTTTTCGTATTTTTTTGTTACGTTCATAAATCAATCATAATCTTTCTCTGTGTTTCTTTCTTTCAGCACTTGTTAACTCCGAATCTTGTATTTTTTTGTTGTTATATTTGACATTTCTATTTTTGGCTTGTCAAATTTGGATTTGGTGATCGTGCCACTTAGTGTTCGTTTTTTAGTACAAAGAGGAAAAAATAGCTGTTTGTTTCCCTGTCCATCGGGACCCGTGTGTGTGTAATCTGTTCACTCTGCTTCTAAGGAACTTAGTCATTGCTATAGTTGTCTTGTCGCTTTTTGGTTTTTTTCTTTAACTGGAATTGTCCACCTCAGTGAGTTAATTATGTAATCTAATCTGAGTTACTAGGTTCACTTTTTTTTTTTATTAGTTTATTTTAGCTCAAATCTTGTTGGCATGGTAGTGAAGATACGGGTGAATGTTCTGCACAAACATCGTGGTTAAAAAAAAAAGAAGAAGCAGAAATGCAAACCATTTCAGTTGATTACTTGGTTCCATTTTATCTTGATATTTTTGAAGTGTAATATCTTTTTGTAGGAAATTGCAGAAACGAATACAAAATCCTAGGGTTTAAAAACCTCTGCTGTGTGCACTGCCCTATCTCAAAATTTCATTTTTTATTGCTCACTCAAAAAATTCCTGCTAAATGCATATCTGAGTTTTTTTTTTTTGTTCAGGCTTGATAATCTTGAAGTAAAGTCTCACTGGTTTTGACCTGTGCAGTAGCATGTTTGTGTTGGTTTCGGCTATTATGTAGCGGTTTGCAATAGTACTTGATTGTCCTCTTTCAACAACCTAAACTGTTCTCGTACTTTAATCACAGATCTTAAGCTTGAGGGTATTACATCATTGCTACACTGCTATGTGGTACCAATTGGCTTATCACCGGCAACTGCCACTCTGTTCTCCTTTGTAGAGCTCAATGGTACCAGAGGGCTAGGGAGTTATGGGCTGCTCTCAGGATGCTAATGGTTATAGGGGTAAGACTAGTACATTTGATGGATGCTTCCTTGTCAGTGGTTCATTAATTTACAGTTTAGGTTTTCATAAGCTTCTGAGTCTTGAGTCTTGTATGAGTTATTTTTTAGTTAGTCATCATCACACTGTAGTACATATCAACAAATTCGTCATTCATTTTTAAATGTCTGTTCGATCAAATCACAATTGTATGCATTTGTCTTTTCTTTTAACATGTTCAAAGAATTATACCTCTGTTAAGTGCTGATTATATTGTTGCAGGTTCTTTGTACTGTCAGCTAATTCTCTTTATCGTCTGGCTTCCCACTTTTCAAGATGTGACAGCACGAGAAGTACATGCTGACCATAGAAGAATTTCTTCTCTGGTAGAGTTAGCTAAGCAACCCGCTTCTGGTGAATCTGGACTCTTTGACCCCATAGAAATATCACCTGCTGTCTTACCAAAATTTCCGTATCCTTCTGAGTCTTTGCCACCAATGTATCCTACTTTCCCAACCAGATATGAACCAGTTTTAACGGGAAAATGTCCTGTTAACTTTTCCCATCCAGGTATATCGAATATACTAGATAAAACAGCATCTGATTGCTCTGGACCTTTGGCAGCCCTTGTAGGGAATGTAATATGTTGTCCTCAGTTTAGTAGCTTGATCCACATCTTCCAGGCTTTCTACAACATGAAATCCGATGATTTGGTTTTACCTAATGCTGTTGCCAATCATTGTTTTTCTGATATTATTAGTATTCTAGCCAGTAGAGGGGCTAATAGTACGATACCTACACTATGCTCAATAAAATCATCTAACTTTACTGGCGGGTCATGTCCTGTGAAGGATGATATTACTCTCGAAAAAACAGTCAATACAAGTAAGTTACTTGAGGCGTGCAGCACTGTTGATCCACTTAAAGAATGCTGCAGACCTGTTTGCCAGCCTGCGATAATGGATGCAGCCCTACAAATTTCTGGAAGACAAATGACGATTAACAATAATGAAAATATGGCCGGGGAAGTGAATCACACTGACTATCTTAATGATTGTAAAAGTGTGGTTTATTCATATCTTTCCAAAAAGCTATCATTTGAAGCTGCAAATACTGCATTCCGAATACTGTCGGCCTGCAAAGTCAATAAAGGTACACTGTTTAACTATTTCATTTTTAATTTAATTTAACTTATTTATAGTTTAGGAGATATCCAGTGACAGCTAGTTATATCATTCATGGATAAATTAGGATTAGAATGCAGGGGAAGGTAATTAAGTGAGTTTATATTACTGGTATTGGTTTATATTCACGTGTCTTATTACTTGGGTTGGGTGATTTCATATTTTATCTATATTTCGTGTGCAGTAAAGAGTTCTAGTTCCATTAGGAAAGAGTTAGAATTTGTGTTCTTTTTTTCTTTAATTTAGGCAAACTAAGATTACCAGAATGTTGTACAATATGATATTTGATTCGAATTTTACATTTCCCAGAAGCATGCGCTTTATATTTTGAGATGAATGGGTATACCTGGACTCAAAGTTGTGCATGCGAATGACATATAATTAAATTTGTGTTGGGTAAATTGAATTGTAATCTTGTTTCACCTTTATTAAACACTTGTAAAGAGTACATATTGTTTGCGCAGTTTGTCCTTTGAGTTTTAAGGAGCCTGCAGAAGTAATCAGTTCATGTCAGAATGTAGCTGCCCCTAGCCCTTCCTGTTGTAGTTCATTGAACGCATATATTGCTGGGATACAAAAGCAAATGTTAATTACAAATAAACAAGCTATAATATGTGCAACACTTTTTGGATCTATGTTGCGTGGAGGTGGAGTGATGACAAATATTTATGAGCTTTGTGATGTTGATTTGAAAGATTTCAGCATACAAGGTATTAATCCTGCACAAGCTTAATTGATATGTGCTGCCCATGACCATTTTTTGAATTTCTCTGATCTAATCTTTCTGTTGTGGCTCTGCATGATGCTGGTGCGGGCAGCATATGGACAACAAGGTTTGCTCTTTTTTCCTAATGCTTGCATTTTGTTCAGAGCTGTTGTTTTTTAATTCACTAACCTATTTACACATTGGTTCAGACAGCACATGGATTTGTTATCATAGTCCAGGGAATTTGTGATATAATACTTGATAGTTGAATGCAATCATGCTATTTAGGAATTATTTCCCATTCCTGTCAGAAAGTTGATGGATTAGGTTGTTAGTTGAACATTGCATGCGGGATTAGGAGGGATGCATTCTAGGTTCATTAGAATACGATCTTGGATCATCTCATAATAAAAATAGTTCAGTTGAGCAGAGAAAAAAGGCTGCTTTTAAAGCAGTGTCTTGATGCTTGACTTTTGTCAAGGAATAATTGTGATGTTGGTAAATAATATGTTTGTTGGTTTATATGCAGGATGTTTACTTCGGAGCTTGCCTGGAGATGTGGTATTTGACAATTCATCCGGCTTTAGCTTTACATGTGATTTGAGTGACAACATTGCAGCCCCCTGGCCATCATCATCTTCAATTACATCTCTCTCACTCTGTGCTCCCGGTATGTTTTTAGAGAAAATTACTGTCTTCATTATTGCATACTTTTACAAAATACTGTTTGCATTTGCTTATTTATTGCCCCTATCCATTTTGGCAGAGATGTCATTACCTGCTCTCCCAACTTCACAAACATTAAAAAATAATGGTAAGTCCCATTTTGAAGTTTATTTTATATATTAATACTGATCTGGCCGTTAGTTCAACGAATATAATACACATCTTTAATGTTTTAAATTTTCTTGCACAGTGCACACCCTAGTTTTACGCCTATGATATGATTAAAATTCTTTTGGCCTGTCTCCAGTTCATCGAAGTGAAATTGTTGCAGAGCCAAATTTTAACATTATGAACATGGTGGATTTTGCAGGTTGTAATTCCGGTGGCGTTGGATTGCTTTTGCTTATTTTTTCATTTTTCATCTTCAGTACGCTGTTGTGTTGAAGAGTAGGGTTTAGAAGTGTGTCAGGAAGGCAGTTCAATGTGTCTTTGGTGTGGCTTTTGCATGTATATTTTTGAATGGCCTCATTGTATAGAAATCGCCCCTTTTCTCCCCATTTCCACGTGTCTTCTGCTTGTATGTTCTGAGCAGATCATTCCGGAGTCGGTGCTCATTTGATTTAGGATCCATAATTGTGCTGTGAAGGGTTCGATTATTTTCTTTTTTGCTGAATTGCTGACAAGCAGATGCTACATTACTATGGCAGCATCAGGGACTGACTAACACTGATTCGGAACTGACAAAGTTGAGTTTGACCATCCATAAGGGCAGCTATTAAAGTATGTGACTAAATCATTAGACATTTAGATGTGATTTGAGTTTAACACCAATACTAATTCATTGGACGTGAATGGAGTTTAACTGGAGAGTGTCTTCAAGGTAAAACTTTCAGGATATTGGATGTTAAAACCCGTACAGAAAAAGTGTTATATTTGCCCCCAAGCTAATACATGCCAAAGGCTCAATGCCCAGAATAGCATTTTCAATTCGCATTTTGAAAATAAATAATGCATACATGACATGAAAAAGCTTATAATTTGTTGTGTGGATGTTATACAGATTTATTTTTCCCAGAAAGCGTATTTTTCTCAGGTAGGAATGAGAATCTAATGTAATGGACAGTGACATCATTTTTTGAAAGGTTAAGATATTAGTATTAGGAAGTTATTTGTTCTGTGACAAATTTTAAACTATGTAAACCCGCTTAAGCATATTTGTCAAGAGAACGTATTTTACCATAAAATGTTTCGAAATTTTGCAATTAATTGAATTAGAAACTGGACGAAGAATGTATATAATAATAATAATAATGATGTAGCAGGCCATAAGTGGGTCAAAACATAGAAGGTAAATGAAAATAAATTAGATTTGGCTGAAGAGAAATAAATGCAGCAGTAAGATTAATTGAAAAAAGAAATATAGTTAAAAGATAGCTGTGTTCTTTATTTTCATTCTAATAATAAACAGTTTCACTCTTATCATATTCAATGATTTTCTCATTAGGATTATTGATTTTTTATAGTTTAAACATGGATAATCGCAACTTTTAGAACTGTAAAAATTATTTAATTCCAAGAAAATGGCTTTTTGTGGTATACTTGGAAATAAAATGGAAATAATTTACTATATTTCATTATACAATTTTGTGTCTAAATTAGGTTTTATAAATAAGAAAATCAATAGGCATATAATGTACTGCCTTAGATTTGACTCGACCTAAATAAGAGACAAAAAAAAAATATGACAAAGAATGAATTAATATATTAATATTTTACTCTTTTTTGTTGTTTTGTAATTGATTTATGAGTTTAAATTTGATTATATATTTGGAGCACGTGTAGTAGATTTAGATGAAGACAAGTTTACACATTAGAAATTCATATGAAATCGCGTTTGTAGTCCAACGGTTAGGATAATTGCCTTCCAAGCAATAGACCCGGGTTCGACTCCCGGCAAACGCACTTTTGTTTGTTTTATTCAATAAAACATCTATTTTTTTTTTTTTTCACAATGGGTATGGTACTGTTAAAACTTAGAAGAAGATTACTTAATGACAAACCTTAATATACTTTAATTTTACTCACTGGCATGGTTTTTTCTGTGTCTTTTCTGGGAGGTTTGAAATCTAATCTAATCCTCCTTCTCTCCATCTCACACCTCTAAAATGGCAAATGCTTTTAGAGTTGGTTGTGTTATCTCACTCTGCTCCTTACGGAATACCACACCTCATCTCCCCCTTCTCTCCAACGCCACGCGCTTCCGTTCCAAGTTCCCCTTCTTCACCCTCTCATCGTCGCAAACCTCATTTGGGTTTTCTCCTTCATTTCGAACACTCTCTTCTTCTTCCATTGATGAGGCAGTAACCGCCGAAGCCATCACAGGGAATGCTAGTGGCGAAGCTGAGAGCAGTATTAGGGACGCCGCGGGGCTGCTTGACATAAGGGTTGGACGCATTCTGAGGGCATGGAAACACGATGAAGCTGATTCTCTGTATGTTGAAGAGGTTGATATCGGTGAGCCTGAACCCAGAATCATATGCAGTGGCCTTGTCAAGTACATCCCTATTGAACACCTTCAGGTATTGATGATTTGTACTCAATTTTGATGTGGGTTTTGATTTTGAGTATCTAATCCTTGACTTTGAGTCTTTCTCTGCTGAAAAACACTGTACAAAATATCACCGATCTCGATGTGGAATTTAAGCATATTCAGACATATTTTGTATGCTGATATTCTGAGTATTAGCTTAAGGTTTATACTATCTCCCAGCTAGCTTTCCTACATGTGTGAGGGGGCAAAGAAGTGTAAACACCCTAAAAATGTTGTTGCATTTGGGCTGTATCCTTTCTAGATACCCCTCAAACAACCATCTAATACCTTAATCTGCATCCTATCATTCTCTTACTTGAAAAAAAGAAGCATTAATGTTTTTAGTTTAATTTAAGATGTGAATTTTTTCTGTTACTTTTATATCAATATGTTGTATCCCATAATTGGAATTACCATATTCTCGCATCCTTGTTTTGTCACATTCATGTATTACCATATCCATGGTTCCTCCTAGGTCTGGTGCTTCCATAAGAGTATAGAGGGAAAATATACTAGGATAACATATTTCTTTAGATGATTTTGACATAATGAGATTTGGTAAAAAGAAGTATATTTGTGTGGAAGCAAATTATTTGAATGATTGTGTCAAATTTTAGACTGCCATATGTCACTAAAGAACTAGTTCAGATTGTCCTCTCTTGATAGTTTATGTGGTTTCAACTTTCAAATCAAAACTTCTATTCATTTGGATAATCCGTGTAGTGGAAGAAACAGTGATTTCTACTGACTGCTCTTTGTGCATCATTTGCACAGTGTGAATTCTACAAGCAACACACTTTATGTTGTGCAAATAATGTATACAATGATGGATTATGTAGACAAACTTATGACTGGTTGAATAGTTGCTTCTTTGTGTGTGCATGGCAACAGTGCAGAAGTGGATTTGAGGCTGGAATTGGCATTATATTGGTGTTTTTTCTGTACAAATACAAGTATATAATAGTTAACTAATCGTATGCTACATGCAGGGCAAAAAGGTTATTGTTCTTTCCAACCTGAAGCCAAGAAATATGCGTGGGGTCAAATCCTGCGGAATGCTGATGGCGGCTTCTGATGCAAAGCATGAGAATGTTGAACTTCTGTTCCCTCCTGAGGAAGCAACTCCTGGTGAAAGAATATGGTTTGGAACGGAAGATGAAAAAGATAATCAACCTGCTGCTGCCACTCCGAATCAGGCAATAGCTCTTTCTTAATAACAATTAATATGACTAGTTGAATAAGGAAGTTCTGGAATTTAGATGATTTATGTGTTTTATAAATAAGGCCAAGTCACATTTTAAACCAGTCAGTTTTGCAGTTATATGGCATAAGATACAGTTAATGTGTCCAATTATAATTGTCTCAGACACCGTAGTTAGGGACTGAAAAAACCGTAGTTCAGGTGGTATTTTTCTTGGAAGCCACAAAAAAGTGTTGCCTGCATGTTTCAATTAAGTATAGTAGACTCTTGAACTAAACCTTCAAGGGTGTATAGATCACTGATTCACCTTGGATGGCTGCTGTATATAAATAAATCTTGCTACCTGTAACGTATACATGAATGCCATTACAATTTTAATGAAATATGTTAAGACAAACACACTTTAATGTGTAGGGAAAAAGTTTATTGGTTAAATACAGTGTAGGAAAGAAGTTCAGCACCTGAGCTTAGAAAATTGAAGACTTATTTATCTGCGGAAGAATTAGAGAATTTAGAAGCATAATGTTAGTTGTTTTTCTCATAAGTAATTTCAAGAAAAATGCTAATTGATGGTTTATGTCATCCTGTCTTTTTTTCTATCTGGGTCTTAATCTTATTCTTCTTCTTCTTCTGTGACAACGCACAGATACAAAAGAAAAAGATATGGGAATTGGTGCAACCTCATCTTAAGACAGATGTTTCTTGCATTGCGATGCTAGGGGAGCATGTCATGCGTACATCTGTAGGTTCAGTAGCATGCCAGTCCTTGCAGAATGCAAATATCTCCTGATCAGCCAACACCTATCAGTACGCAATTATTCTGCTTAACAATGAATTTTTTGGTTTATAAATTCGTGTTTCTTTTTTGAGTACTTCATTTTCTGTAATAGTTCTAGTTTATATTTTAGCATTTTCACTTGAACATAATTATTTGAAATGTAGTAGTTTTTAGCAATACTAATCATAAATATCAGTTGTTTTATGAGGAGCTAATTTCTTGAGGGTCACAAGCAAGTTTGTCGGCCAATTTGCAAGTAATAGGATAGGCGAGTAACTTCCTATTAAACGTAATTTAACTAGCTCGACATAACCTAGGCTTTAAAGGGAAGGACGATGCCAATGATGATTCTCGTTATTCACGCTTCATTCATCTTCGTCTAATGAAAGGGTTTTTCTGCAGGTGGATGCAATCATAATTTGGCTTCTGCTATCCGAAGCTTGCCCCTGGGATATAATTGTCTGGGAATATTGCATTCGGTCAATACTAGTATGGGCTTAAAATAATGGAATTTGTCTCTTTCTCATTTCTTCTAGTAGCTCTTTGCTAGAATCAATACCTGTCATGCATTCATGTCCACAAGTAGGACCTTTACGTCATCGCCACTAAAGTTATCAATAATCTGTTTATGAAAGCAAACTTAACACAAGTTAATGCTCACCCGCGAGGTATGCACCATGCACGTAGCCACTAAATCTGTCACTCGTGTGTTCTCCAGTAAAGAAAATGCCACCTACTGGAGCCTGAATCATAACCCGAAAAATTAAACACAATGGAAAACGGTGTTTGAAAATACAAATATTTCCTGTTGGAATGAACACGACTAAAAGTTACAGAACGAATCAAGGGGCACAAAAGAAAACCAAAATACAGCACAGCAGTTCGTCCCAATAGGACAAAAACACCGTAGGTAACATTGGAACACCAAATTCAAAACTTAAAATGTGGTTACTAGTGAAGTTTTGCGTGATTGATTATTGCAATTTGGTAACATATTCATACGACCGGTAGGTTATCAGAAGAAAAAGATACTGAAAAAATGGTCACAAACAATTGGATGTTTAGTAATTCTAGAACATGCTTCAGAAAGGAAAACTATGTATGTTGCTCTACTCCTGCCCTGCTCGCTCCTTTTTACCTTTTGTTTGGGATGTATTTCGCAAGTGAAGTCCAAGAATAATCCAAGAAGTTAAAAGCAAAGTCAAGAAATACGACTTGTTTCACGTGTTTTCAATTAGCTATGTAGATAAGTTTTTTAAAATCTATCAATTTTAGTAATTTAAGTAAAATGATTAACAAACCTTAATATCATGAACTAGTTGGGTATTAGAGATTATGGGATGGTTGCTGTAGCTGCCACGTTGGAACCTGTTATTCCACCATCGAGGAACCAGTATATGAATGGCATCAGGAATGTTGGGTCCAAACATATCCCTGAGCACCTCCATAGCTTCTCTCAAGGTGTCTTCATCGGCTTGAGCTTCCACACGTTTAGATTCCCCATTTGTCAATGTGACGGACAAGATATTAGATCCAGGGTATATGTTCTCCATTTGCTGTTGATAAACAATTGGATCAGATAGCACAAAAAGATTTTGACAATATAAGAGAAAAGACAGCTAACACCCAACATTTATTGCAAAACAACCTGATTCAATTGTTTTCTAGGTCCTCGAAGTTATTATATTCAAAATTAATGGCTAACTCCACTACAATTAAGTCAGTTGGTGAAGTTTGATACTTAACTGTAAAAGTCCCAACTTAGTTGTAGCATATTTCAACCCTTTCTCTCCTTATCCTATCTACTTCGTACAAGAAAACCATGTCAGTGTTGTTTGTCGTTTAGACTTTAAAACTCATGTTTCAATCGTGAAAAATAAAAATGATCGAAATTAATTTCTCAAATATTGATCCATGTTTGACTTATATAACATAAAACCAAACACTCAATGCCGGAATTGAAAAGAAATGTCTGCTGAAATTATATATAATACTTTCGAAAAGGTTAATTTTCTTTCCATTGTGATTTTTTTTTATGGAAATCTATTTTTTATAATTTCAAACACAATGTCTATCTGAACCAATTTTTACATAAATTGTTATTAATTTAACTTATTCATCAACTAAAATTAATTTATATACAATTTAAAATAAAAAATTAGAAAAATTATGAGAAAGCTGCTACAAATTTACCTATGCATAAATAAATAATTTTATACTGTGGAGAAACTATTATGTTTTCTCTTATGTACGGATCTAGTTTACAGAAAAAGCTTATAATTTTTTTTTATGAAAGTGTCACTTTATAATTAGAAATATAGAATTTGTTTGGACCTGTTTTTTCACAATTTTTTATTATAAAAAAAGAATTTGACTTTAAAGTTAAAATTAGTTTATAAACTAAAAATGCAAAAATTAGAAAAATGATATGAATTTTTTTTTGACAAATTAATTCATGTATAAATCAATTTTAGTTTGATTTTTTTTTCTCATGTTGTTTACCAAGAATTTCCATCCTCATGATATCCTTTTGCGCAAAGAAAATCAATCATTGTTGGTAAGTAGTTCCCGTTACGAAACTTTCGGATAGCACCAGATGGAAAACGATTGTTTCAGAAAATGTGACAAAGTTTTTAACAAACTTACGTAGCTTTAATTAAGTGAATTTTTAAGTTAAAAAAATATTGGACTGCATATGAGAGAGAAATGTGAAGGAAAGGGAAGTGATTCAAGAAAACGGAGTTCTCTTTCATAAAAGTTGTTTCCGTGCTCGATTCAAAACATTGCTAGTTTATGAAGACCCTCTTCTTGGTGCAGACTCAATTTCTTCAATCCCACCTACACTTAATCATTTCTTCTCCATGGTGGTTCACGTGTGAGAGAGAACGATTCTATAAAAAAGCATTTCGATGCCGGATTAAAATTTTCGCTGCCTTACCAAAACCCCTCCGCTGCTTTACCCAAACCCCATTGTCATTGCACATTGAAATTGTTCAATCCCACCTGCACGAAAGCAGTTCGTCCCGACAGTGGTTCACGAAATTGCAGTAGAACGTTCCCGACGGTGGTTGACGGACAACATGGAATTTGCAGATTAGGTTTTTCGATTGATTTGGGGTTTAGGGTTTCAATTGGAAACCATAGCTTTTTGGATTCGAATGCAATTTTGGGGTTTAGGGTTTTAATCGGAAACTGACGTGATCCTTGTGATATGTGTCATAGCGTCGTACCATTGCTGGAGCTAGGTCGCAAATTGAATGTGTGGTGTTTACGGAGCTTGTTGAGACCGGGCCTTGGGCCGGCGACGGTGTCGTCCCATAAATCACTGGATTTAAACCCACACCCTTGTTTTCAATATTAGCCATTCAAACATCCTTCCCTTTTTTAGCAACTTATTTTTGAAGTTTATAAGCATGCCACAAAGTCATAAGACAAAACAAAATCCAGTGATTTGTGGGACGACACTATCGTCGGCCCAAGGCCCGGTCTCAGCAAGCTCCGTAAACACCACACCTTCAATTTTCTACCTAGCTCAGGCAATGGTACGACGCTGTGACACATATCACAAGGACCACGTCAGTTTCCAATCAAAACCCTAAACCCCAAAAATGCATTCGAATCCAAAAAGCTATGGTTTCCAATCGAAACCCTAAATCTCAAATTGATTTCCAATCGAAAAACCTAACCTGCAAATTCCACGCTTTCCGTCAACCACCGTCCAGAATGTTCTAGTGCAATTTCGTGAACCACCGTCGGGACAAACTGCTTTCGTGCAGGTGGCATTGAACAATTTCGATGTGCAACGATAATGGGGTTTGGGTAAAGCAGCAGAGGGGTTTTGGTCAGGCAACAAAAATTTTAATCAGGTGCCGAAATGCTTTTCTATAGAATCGTTCTCTCTCACACGTGACCACCGTGGGGAAGAAAGGGTTAAGTGTAGGTGAGATTGAAGAAATTGAATCTGCACCGAGAAGGGAGTCTTCATAAACCAGCAATGTTTTAAATCCAGCATGGAAGCAACTTTTGTGAGAGAAAATCCCCGTTTCGTGAACCACCTTCCTTTCCTTCACATTCTAAAGTCTAATATTTTTTAACTTAAAAATTCACTTAATTAATGTCATGTCAGTTTGTCAAAAACTTTATCACATTTTCTCTGTCCAAACAATCGTTTTCTAAAAAAAACTATTATATCCGTGTTATCTATACAAGTACGTGATTAATATTTTCAACAACGATGGGAGTTGTTGCAGCAAAAGTGTTTTATTAAGACCGAACACTTCTAAAGGTCAAAATTACACATTCGGACAAACAAAATTAAAAGCACACCTTGGGTAAATCAAGGAAGGGATTAGCAGCATTATCTCTCCATATCAGACAAGATATGTACGCTTACATTGGATCCTAGTGTTAGTCAAGAGGATATTACTTAAATTTCACGTAATCAAAAATTGTGTGCCGGAATGAATTAGATATTTTAATTATCATGTTCTCGTTATTCACGTTATTTCCCAACTTAGTATATATGACGCATGCAATGCAACATGCGAGAATTTAACTCTGCAAAATAAATTTTTAATAACTAAATTTTTATAATATTTTTTCTTAAAATATCAGATAATATCTTTTAAATAACTTTATATCTTCTTTTTCTTTATTTTAAAATTATTTAAAAAATATTATTTCAAAAAAAATTGTCAAAATTTAATTATTTAAATATAATTATCCTTCCTAACATAAAACAATTGGCTTCAGATGAGAAACAGCATAGTATAAAATACAGCAAGAACACAAAAATTTCGAACAAACCTGCCAAAATGTGTAGTAGCCTCTCCGCTCGTGAGCATAGACGAAGAATTCCTTTCCGGGTCCAGTTGGCCAGAATTGATACGGAAACTTCAAGAAAATTTTCGTGTACACCATTATCTCACATTTCTGTATGGCCTCCAATTTCCATCCCTGAGTAATTCATGAATTTATCATGGACGTGACGAATCAGACAAATATTACTTAGTTAAACCAACTAATATTAAAATCATAGAAGGGAAAGTTTGACGACTAATCTCGTCTGGGACCAGAAACCAGACATAGTGTCTTAATTCATATGTTTTAGTTATTTAATGGAATCATCAGTGGTCGTTTCAAGTGCATTTTGATGAGCACACACTGTGGCTCGACTGCTAAGTGTTAGTACCGGATTTTGCTGAGGAGTCTTCGTGGTAAAGTATAAGAATTTTAGGAGTTAAAGTGCTGTGTGGAAATGCTACATGTTGTAAGTAGAAACACAAACGATACACCAAATTTAACTAGTTTTTTTTTTTTTTTTTTTAAATTCAAAAAAAATAA
>Ga0214543_1000371_pt1 | contig 72866 bp, 37 predicted proteins | sample CNSS2metaG_FD_160094 | JGI IMG/M metagenome (GOLD analysis project Ga0214543, IMG submission 160094) | Root nodule microbial communities from cowpea collected in UCLA plant growth center, Los Angeles, California, USA - CNSS2 | ecosystem: Host-associated > Plants > Roots > Nodule | place: USA... | reverse complement strand
TATATATATATATATATATATATATATATATATATATATATATATATATATATATTTATCTATTGTATGAGTAATCTAAATAGTTAATTTAAAATAAAAAGAAATTAAAATTAAATTATTATACTTATTCGCTAATTTATTGCTTCTTATATACATTAATCAGATTTTGAAACACTGATAATTTGTAAACTAGAGACAAACGCAGGCTTAGTTTTCAAATTCAAATACTCATCGATGACAACATTCAAAACCATTGTCTTTTCTCATTGTTTAGTAATAATTGTGAATTTAATGCTCTTAAATGTATCTCATTAATATGCTTTATTACATAAAAGATATCTAAAAACTGTCTAAAGCATAGGCAATCGAGTGTTGCAAACTTTACTAAAATATTACTTTAATTCCCTAAAGAGTTCTTCCGGATACCAGTTAGCAAAATCCCATATTTTATAATATAAAACATATTAAGAAAAAAAAAATGAATAAGAATTTAAAAAAGTTGTTTAAGATGTCTAATGGAACGACAAACATGACTTAATATTAAAGTTTTATAACATCATAGATAATTTCTTTTTCCCTAACCCAGTACTGATAAAAGTTCTTAGAGTAAATATCAACAAAAGCTTCTGTTCCTATTACAAAATCATATAAATATTTATATATCCAGAATGCAGATCTTGAAGGATCAAGCAACCCTGCATGAAAAAAGATACGAAATTTAAGAATTAGAAAAACATGAAACAAAAGTCTTACATAAGACATACGAATCACAATTAGAAAAAAACATAAAACATGAAAACAGATGATAGAAGACTTACGAATCACAGTCGACGAATGGATCAATGGGAAACGAAAAGCGAGTCTTACATAACTGAGAAAGTTTTGCGGCGCTGTCATGCTTGATGCCTGCTTGAAATGCAGCATTCTTGAGACAAGAACATATGGATCTACGAAGTTCAACTGTTGTTGTCTCTTTGAATATTACTGCTATGCTTGTACAACAATTAAGTGATGGTGTTGTTGGACCCAAACCCAGCAAGAATGGCTCACATGGCAACAAAAGAGTTATGGCCTCGATACATGTTATGTCATTCGCATGCACTTCACTTCCCACAAACATCATGCTTATTAGCAACACAAAACCTATCAATGTTTTCTTCTCCATCTTACAAACAATCTTTAACAGACAACCACACTGGACATCTTAATTTATATTCCTTCTCTCTTCTCCATTCTAATGACATCTTATTTATTATTAGGATTTAACGTTTTAAAAAAAAAATACTTTATTTATTTATTTTAGTAAATGTGTTATTAAGTTGTATGTAAATGTAACTGTAACGTAAATGGTGATACAGTTGGAATCTATGCTATAAATGTCATTCTAGATGAGAAGTATATATTTAAAAAAAAAAAAATACATAGAGGTTGGTTAAAATTTATTGTTTTCTTTATATGAAACGAAATAAGTTATATTGATTTTAGCTACACTCCAACGAGAAAAAAAGGTTTTAAATATTTTTGGCTTAATGTTGCTTTTATAACCTATTGGTAAATGACACGTTAGAGAAGTAGGAACTATGGAGAGTGCCATTGTTGTATATATGATTTATTTATATTAAAGTGAATGTGGTGCATAAGAAAAATTTGTCATCGATCAATATTTCAATAACTATACAATGAAAATTAAGTAATTAGACTTAATTGCAAAATTATAATTTGTTGTTATCCGAAAATTTAATATATATTGATTCCAAAATTAAAAATTAAATCATGAATATAATTTTTTTAACCCAATTACATAAAAATTGTTTAATGTGTCAATTGCATTTCATACAAATATTTAAGTTGTTTATAATATTTAACACGTTTTTGCTTTAATATCATATGAAAAATACATCAAAAAAATTTAATGTAATTAGATTAAAAATACTATATTTATTTATTTTCAAAAATTTAGGAAAAAGAATATTTAACTCTTAAATATATTATTTTGATTTTAGTGATCGATCAGGATAAACGTTTTCAATATTATTATTAAAAACAAAGTAATATATATATATATATATACACTGTTTACATTTATGTATAAAAAATAATTATAATAAATTATTTCCAAAACAAAACTAAAATCATAAATTTTCTCTGATTTCTAGCAAATTTTGGATTCTTTATTAAATTTTATTGTACTGTTTCTCTAATGTGTCTCCATAATACACACTGATTATCACTAATTTTGACGTTTTAAAATATATTAAAAAAATATTTAAAAATCAAACATAGTGTATTTTTAGTACTCAGTAGAAGATAATACAAGAAAAAAATCAGTAAAGAATCTAGACTCGATAACTATAGAGTAATACCTTGACTGAATATTTAAGTTATAACGTACTATTGGAAACACACACGTGTCCATTTTTTCTTATTTTAAGTATAAATTTATTAAATTATAATTGTTTTTTAATAAATTAATTATAAAAATTAAAAATATTTTATTATTAAATATTCTCCTATTATAAATAATCATTTAAATTTATAATTTGTAATTATTACAAAGATGACATGATAAAATAATATTTTTAATTTATAAAATAATTAAATTTATGTCAACAATCATTTAAAGAGTAAAAATAAAGTGTAATTATTTTAGTTTAAGTAACGTATACTTAAACGGTAAAATTGGAAAAAAAATTATATACACGAAAAAAATAATCTTTTTTCATATATAAGTATGAGTTATAACATTAAATACAAATACTTTTTATATCTTTATTATAAATATTTTTTATTTATTTTGTAGTAATTTTTTAATTAAAATGGTTAAATTTTAAAAAATATCGAATATCGTGGTTAAATTTTTAAGAAAATATAATAATAAAATTGATAAAATAATTAATTTAACTTAAAAAACTATTTAAAAAGTAAAATTAAAAAATAAATATAAACACATAAAATAATGATTTATATATAGATATAAACAAAAATCTATTGCTTCCTTAATATTATTCCTAACCATATCATCTTACAAAATCTCATTTCAATCACTCAACTCTGATTGAAAGGATCTAATTGAAACACTTTCTTAAAAGTTGGGATGCAATTGATATTTTTTTTAAATTAGATACCTAATTGACACTCTAGCCCCAAGCTAATACTATTCGAGTAATTATACCTAACAAATATAATCAATCTATAAAATGCAACATAAAAACACTAAAATATATCAATTAATACAATTTTATGTGAAAAAAAATAACTAACATATGTATTGAAACAGGTCTATAAAATACATCTCAAATAAATAAATATATATATATATATATTGTAACTCTATAATCAAGTATAAATTATATTAAAACTGATATAACTAATAAATTGATTAATTGAACCAGATCTCACTTATTACGCGTTGTTAGTTACATTAAATTTTATTTTACATTCAAAATAATTAGTATGAATATTTTTATGTGATTTAACTCAAATTTAAATTTAAATTATATTTTTCACATTTTTTACCATTTGAGTTAGAATTTTTTAAATCAAAAATTGGATTTTCTGTTATAACTTCAACCTAGATTAATGGAAACTAGTTTTAAAATATATTAATTTTTTAAATATCAATACAATAAATTTTTAATAATCCGTTGGAAATAGTACCAAAATATCCGGTAAAAAATCAAAATTCTTGAAACAAGGTAAAGAAATCAAACATCATTATAACTAACAGTGGTTGACAAATAAAATTTTAATGTATTTAGATTAGAAAAGTTATATAAATATGTACATGTACTTATTTTATAATTTAAAACAAATTTAAATTTAATGTCAAAATTTTTAAATTAATAACATATTTAATAGTTGAGAAGTGAAGAAGTTATACATGAGAAAAATAAATATATATAGAAAGTAAACATAAAATAATTCGATACCTATATCTAAATTTATGAAATATTTAAAATTTAACTAAGTCTTGATTTAATTATTATATCATTATATTAAGGTTTTCTTTTATCAGCATCCTTGTAAAGTTACTTTTAGTTTTAAAAAAATTATAAAGTTAATGTGTCTAAATAAGATTATATATCAATTCTTTTGTTTTATTTATTATAATTTTGCATTTGTTTTATATATACTACTATACTCAATATTATATAAAAGTTATATAATTCCTTATTATTCATTAAAAGTAGAATTTTATTAAACAGTTTTAATCCCAATTAATTAATTTAGTTCAGTCTTACAATTTTATGATTTTTTTTATAAGTGAATATATATATATATATATATATATATATATATATATATATATTTTTATTATTTTTTTTATCTTGTACATGATTCAAATCAAACATGAATTTGAAGAAAAAAATCATTCACACAGGGAGGAACTTCAATTTTTTTTGCCTTGATTCTCGATATTTAGATTGAGTTGTTGTACTAATAAAGTTTGATCTGTCTCAAGTTGTTGGTTTGGGAAGAGAATTGAAGAGAAGAGGAAGAAAGATAATGCTGCCGCAACAGTGGGTATCTCCGTGCGGAAATAAATGCACCAACAAATACTCTGCACTCACCCAAATTCCATGTATTCTCCATTCCCACATCTCAATTTCTTTTATTAATTCTTATTCACTTACATTGGCTAAACCATTGTTTCTGTTGTGTCATTGTAGGGCGAGTTTTCTGCAAGAAGGGGTGCGGTTCAGAGGGAGAGACATGGGAGGAATGTGAGATCATTTTCATGTCTTATTACTATCATTATTATTTTTCCTTCAAAAATTGTTATTGTTTCTTTAAAATCTAGGTTATTGTTCTGCATGTTGCATTTCTGCATCAATGCTAGCATAATAGTTAGTATACAATTGGGTCCCTGAAAATGGCGTGACCACTTGTATTGCTTTCTTTCGATCTTAAAAGTGCACTTCTGTACCAACTTGTCAACCTGTATATAATTTCATCCCTCAGAGTGCAATCTTTCAGGGTTTCAGGGGACCGAGCAACAAAAGTTTACTTTTTAGGGGAACACATAGTAGAATAGCTCTCCAAAACAATGGAAGATTTGTTTTACTTTAACAACTTTTGATGGGTGTAATAATTGCTCGAGCAAAAGACTATACGTGGCAAATTTCAGGTTTTGAAGATTCATTATCTTTATCTGTAAAGTCGCTCGGTTCATATCAATCTTCTCCTTGTTCTGGTGAGAAGGAAGGATATGATTATTAGTGTATTTGTTTATAAGTTTATCTAAACGGAGGCTGAAGTTTACCCTTAAAAACCAAAATCTTGCTTCTATGTTAAGCCTCTTGAGATGTGTGACCCACGCTTGAGTCCATTCCAACTTCGTATCCCATCCCCATATCTGTTCCATCTTTCTGTATCTATAAACATGTGCCTCCGTGCATTACAAATTCATGCAGAAACAGAAGCCAAGTCTTCATTAACTGACTATGCACTAAACCTTGTTATGAGGGCTGAAATGATGACTGTAGAAGTAGCTCTAGCAAGTTCTGATGTGTGAATGATATATTATTGGTTAACCAGGTTTGGAATATTGCAATCTAATGTGTTACAAGGATCCTGTACTAAAGGACCAACAGTGGAGTGCTTATATTGATCGTTCCCCTGGTGCTGCTAGTTATTCAGCGGTATTTTCTTTTATCCTATCCCATGCTTCTTTTACATTTTTATTTCCCATGTTGCCATTTTAGTATTTAGCATCTTGCAATGTAGTTCATTTCTGTTTTAGTTCATCCTAACAAAACTCTCTTTTGATGGTTTCTCTTCTCACAAACTCATATGATTTTATTGGTAAATTTCAGTTTAACCCCTTAGAAAATTTTCTAAATCAAAATGTGTATCAACTTTAAAATTCGGTAATTTATATCTATCAAGTTTCAAATGCATGCATTACAATTTACAATACCTTGATTAGGATCTCCTTCCCCCAAATTGCATGGAACTCGCTAAAATCTAAGACTTTGGGAGGTTTGGCTTCACAAACATAGTGGTAGGAGAGGCTGACAGTTATGTGTAAACCGTAGGCAAAAGAGTGATCCAATACTCCATCAATTGTAGTTGTATTTAGTGGAACAGAAACCAAAGTATGCTAGAAATTGCAAATAGCTCTTCATTTTGAGTGACTTGTCTCAAGTTCTAATTCACTAAATTTCGTTTGAATTCATACTATTCAACTTGAGCCCTATGAATGGAGTGTTTTCTTTTTCTCCTTTGGTCTTACCAGATCCTTGTGACTTGTTGCTAATATAAATCCCTGAGTGCAAATGATAAACATAAATAGCATTCTATGAAGTCTTTTACCAATGCTACACTTTTTGTTTCATTCTATATTTTTTTGGATTAAATCTATATCTGATTTTAATTTAAAGTTTCAGCTTCGGGTTTCATAGGAGCTACACAATTATGTTACTTTCATTTTGGTCTGCGCTTACCAAATATTGAGCTACAACTGATTCTACTGCTTGATTTGTTTTGCTTTAAATGTGGTTAATTAACTAGTTGTTTAGCCAGTCCAGATATAGTCAAATTGGCATTAAGTTAGACAGTTGTAGTTTGAGTGATCTTTTTCATCTTTGAAAGCTAGACTGATTTGGGAGGCCAACATTTTTCGTAAAATTCTGTGTAGTCTGTGCATTATTTGTCCACATCTCCTCACCCGTCACAGAAAACTCAGTACCCTTGATTCTTTCTGTGCATGTTCCCGTATATATAAATGATATCTCTCTGGCAAGTACGAACATCAAACTTAAGTAGACATTTTAAGTGTTGTGGCATTACCAAGTCAATTGAGATTTATTTTAAAAATGCATATTTTACTTTGTTCTTGCATATTTCATCATTCAAAATTCTATTATAGGAATGCTGGATTGTGGGATTCACATCATTTGAGGAAAGTCAAAACTTAGTTAATGAATATGCCCAATTGCTGTCGCTTGCAACACCCTCATAGCTCCTTATGGGTTAAGATTAGTTATTGAATAGTTTTGATTACGAATTAATTATGGTTAATCCCTTCTGATACAGGAATGTTTCCATGCTTGTGTATCTGGTTGCGGTTACAAGGTCAGTTTGATTTCAAGAACCTAATTTTTTATCATATTGTTGTGTATCCCCTTCAATGTATCCATATATTTTCCTTCATGCCTTCAAGCAGTCTTTTCACGTATTAAGTATTACTGGAAGATGGTCAATATAATATAGATAATCATTTTTTGAAGGTAAAATTAGTATAGGTTCTTGAAGTATTTGTAGTTTTTTAAACAAGCTTATATGTTTCAAAAGTGTGTAATTAGATTTTTGAACTTTTAAATTATTTTTTTTACTGGGTCCTTGACCATACTGTGGTTAAGATTCTATTGAGTACATGTAACCTAATATAATAGGACAATGATATTATGTTCCCAACTTTTTGACTCACATTCTTTATTTTCTGACGTAGCTTAGTGTAGATCATTCTTTAATGTACCACTAAAGAATAAGAGTAAAAAAAAATAGAAGTTAAAGTATAATTTTTCAATATAATATAATGTACTAACCCAACTCTGTATTTGTTGCATTATGCAGTTTGACGTGAAAAAAGAGAAAGTTGATGAAGTAACTCCTAACAGGCGTCCAAAGCCTGCCCCAGTTGAGAAGCCAAGGCCACAACCCCAAGAACCAAGTGACCTGTCTGAGGACGTGCTTAGTACTTCTGCATAGTGAAAACTGACGAACAACCTTAGACTTACAAAACAGACAGAAAAGATGATAACCATTCTTTTACATGCTACATTTTGGTAGGAATTTGCGTTCATCCATTGTATCGCTATGATTTTAAGGGATAGTGTGACTGTCAAATGCCTTTTTTTTAATTGAGATCTCAGAAACTTCATGTCATCCTAAAAGAGGGGAGATATGAAAATTTTGGTAGTTGGATAATCATATTTTTTCAAATAAGATTAGTCATTATTATAAATTTCGACATTTATGCTATGCTAAAGAATTGATAAATTAAAAGAATACAAAGTATTGGGGAATCACAGAAAATCAATGACAAAAAACATAACATTGGCAAGCTATACCTATAATGAAAAAAATATATATAAATAAATATGTGAAGGTAAAACATCAAATCTTCCAAATTGTTCTTTATGAATAAGTTAAATTGGTTACTTCAGCACAATGATTTTGTTACGAAAACATGAAAAATTTTGAATTTATAAAAAATATAAATATGTAAACACCGATATCATCTCTTTTAAGACACTAAAAAATTTGATTCAAAAAAATCATAATAGCTATTCAACTAAGGTTTTTGAAAACTCTCTTTCCAAATATGTTATTCTTTATCAATAATTTGTTAAAAAAATTTGTATGATAACTTGAAAACTTACAAATATCATGAACTAATTTTTTTTTTACCAATGTAAAAATTGGAAGAATTTTCTAATCAACATTACTAAAATAAAAGCTTGTCAAAAACCTCAATGATCAATATTATAAAAACAATCTTAATTGATGTCAACATAAATAATTGTGATTAACATCAACTAAAAATAATCTCATTTGATGTTGTTAGAGAAATTCTTTTACAAATATCGAAATATCGATTGAAAAAATTTGAATAAAGTTTGACTGAAAAATAATATCAATCAATATCAACTAATAAAATTAAAATTTAGAAAGTTTCAATTTCCTTATTCAAATACAAAATTAGACTTTATCAAAACCATCTAAAATGTAGCTTTGAAATTATGAAAAACAATACCAAAACAAGTAAAAACTCACGAGATAGATTATATTTTGGCAAAAAAAATTTTCTCTAAATGTAATCCAACCAAAAAAATTTTCTCTAAATGTAATCCAACCAAATTATAAAATGTTGCTGCCCAGGATCGAACTGGGGACCTTTAGTGTGTAAGACTAACGTGATGACCACTACACCACAGCAACTGATACACCTTTCAAGCCACAGCAACCAATATATTATTAAGCCAAACTTTTTGAAATTTATGTAAAAAAAGAAATATAATAATAATAAATAATTTATTGCTACCCAGAATCGAACAAGAAATTTCAAAGTGTATAAAACTAACGTGATAACCACTACACCGCAGTAACCAACCTGTTATGAAATTAAACTATCTACTAATGATCTGACTAAGTTTAACCTTTTCAAAACAGATACATTTATGTAGTTTATCTATTACATTATTTTGGAGGCTAAAGATTATTGAACACTAAAAAAGGTCTTCTGTTGTGTTTCGGGAAAAGTAATGATGTTCAATCATTTAAATTAATTTCGTCAATCAGAATGAAATCCCAGTAACTAAACTCTTTTTAAAACACTTTATTAGTTTAAATTTGTTCAAGTTTATAAATTAACGCAGGTCTTCCCTGTTGTATTGCTAACACTCCCAACTGATTCAATCTTCAAGAGGTAGACATAAATTGTTCTAAAATCTTAATCCTTATTCAATCTAAATCTTAATAAATTATATTTACATTAAAATCCGAATAAATTTAATTAGATGAAATTGGTTTGATTTTTTAATTTATTTTAGTTTAATTTGTATTATTAAATCTATTAATTTATTTCGAATAAAATTGGCATTTAAATATTGGAGCTATTGATTATGATAAATTCAAATTAAGTTTTTTAAATTAATTAAGTTTTTTATTATTAAAAAATCAAGATAATTTTTATGATTAAATTGTTAATCTTAAAATATAAGGTAATCATATTCTTGTATTACTTTTGTTCTCATTGCTTGATTATTTATGCTTCTAACTTTTTTCTCGTTTTTTTGTGCCCGTGTATTTTGAATATAATTAATTTATTATTAATAATTTATGTGATGAACAAAACTCATTTTTAATATAATGATTAATCATATTGTAGTTGAACGTATTGGTCAAAATTAAGGATGCTCCCATCCAACCCAACCCAACCCAACAACACTTTAATTGTACTTAAAAAAGATACCTTAACAAATGAAATTTACTTAAAAATAAAAATAGAAAACTATCCAATTAACAGGATTGGATTTCCCAACAATACAAATTTAGATATGTTGAAACAGAATGAGAGTAAGTCGGATTAGTATAATTATAAAATAGTTTTGAATATTTGGATTTGTGTATTCTCCAAATGGTTTATTACTGAGTTCTACAACCCAAAGAAACCTCAGGTCACTAATCTGATAGGGAACAACATCACTTATAAAATTGCTACAAGGTTGTCATAACGTGACTAGTTCAAAGGCATTGCATGTGTGTGTGTGTAGGAGTGAGAGAGAGAGAGGGAGAAGAGATGTGTGCATAAGAATTGAAGGAGGAAATCCCAAAACAATGTTTTGCACAATTGTCGGCTAATGAACAAATGACTTGCTATTTGGGTCAAAAACTACATTAGATTCTTCTTGTTGTGTTGCACAGAAAATTGTCAAAAGTTGAGACATCACAAAAGAGTGAGGAGTGGATGAATGATGCATGTTCATCTATTCAGCTTTACTGGACTTTCTCTTCATTCTGCTGAAAGGTCCAATTGTTCGATCCATGATGTACATGTAAATCACCTGGCTCCAAGATCTGTAGCATGATAAGCTATCATAAAACTCTGGAGCAATCTCCTTCACCAGATGAAGCTTGTTTCCAGGAATTCTTGGGAAATCATGGTGTTCATTGTGGTAACCCACATGCCAGGTGAGGTAATTCAGAGGTCCATAGTAAGAATATGTTTCCTGATCAGGATTGAACACATAATGCTCTGAAATGAAGTGACCAGCCATTGGATGCATCCCACCACCAAGAAATGTAGAAAGAATCAAATAAGCAAGCGATTTCCAGCCAAAAAAGTAAACCATTGAGATATCAAGTCCAATCTGAATAGAGAAGTTCACGAATTCCCAACAGCCAGGAGGCTTTGGCTTAAGAAAGAGAGGTCTAAGTGCATAAAAGAATAGCTGTAAAAACACCCAAATGGTTTTTGCAACAACATTTTTCACAAGATGAACTTCAGTGAGACTAGGGATATCCATGTCAACGCCATCTACACCTTGGAATCGGTGGTGCTCCAAGTGATACTTCTGGAAAGTAACAGACATGGGCACACCTATTGGGAGGTTCGCAAAAATCCCTAACCAACGGTTCAGGGATGGAGTTGAGAAGGCCAGGTTGTGACTCAGCTCATGGATAGCCAAAAACAGATTGTGGTTCATAAATGACCCAAAAAAGTATGCTACTAAACATATCTTCAGCCACCCAGCATCTTTTAGCAAAATACCTGTAGCAAGCTGAAGCAAAACAACTCCACTAATCTGCAACACCACAAGTTTCAAACATTATATACACACCGTATGAGGTTGGTAAAAACTTATCCACCCACCTAAAACACATTTCAAATCCATATCCCAATCTAATAGCATGCCCACATATTTAAGAAATACCACTTAACAATAGAATGATACAGTACACAACCACTTCTTGTAATAATTTGTCAATGCATTAACAGTTAACGAAGTTACATTGCAATCAAATCAAAAGTTGTCGTACGTGATAAGTGTGTAGAATTTTACATTGACGGTATTCAAAATCACACCTACCAATATTTCAGATTAGTAGACAATATAAATTTGAACAGCACAGATATCAAATTCACCTTTTTTTTTTTTGAAAACATGAATGAATTGTGCAAACTCAAAAGATCCGAGTCTCATATACATATATCTACCACATCAATGTAGGATTATCTCCAGCAGAGGCTCAATCTCAGATACACACAATGTGAAACCAATCGAAATAAGTTAGGAATCCCCCAGCCACACAGGCAATGCCAAGAGACAAAAAGATAGGAGAAACATTAAATTGGGAAAAATGAAAGAAAATAGATAAGAAGAAAGCAAACAACAGATAATGCGATCATTGAATAATAAGAATGACGAGAACCCAAAAGCCAAAAACAGATACAACAACAGCATTGAAGAAATGGGAAGGAACCCAGAAAAGAAAAGAGCGAGATTTGAATGAAAAACGGTAAAAGGGGAAACCTTAAAGAAAGCGCAGTGGTCGGGGCCAAAGAGTTGCTTGATTTGAGGGTATTTGGAGAGGATCTGACGACGTCGTGAGGCATGGGGTTCGTCGGTGTAGGACCAGAAGAAGCCCCCGGCTACGACACCTTCTTGATCATCTCCTTTACCCATTTTTTTTCACCCTCTTTCTCTCTCTCTGATATCTCTCTTTCTCTCTGACTGTAGATGGAGGAACAATGCATATATTTATACGAGGAATGGGAAGGAAACTGGAGAATGGCTAAGAATAGAGGGAACAGACATAACCATTTGTTTTCCCCGACACTACAGGCTGGAAAATTAGAGGACTGCGCCGGATTGGATGTAATGTAACGAAATAAACAAAACTATTTTTGTAATTAACCTTTTCTAAATCTCGTGGGTTGTTATTCCTCAGTGTTCTTCACCCCCTCTCTTATCACGTGCTTTTCCACCACCATATCAAATTTCAAAATTCATGACGCATATATAACTCAAAATACCTTACCCTTCTTCAACGGCTACAACACAACTATCATGGATATCAATACTCATCAGTTTAATAAATCTTAATTATTAATAATTTAATAATATATTAAATAATAAATCTTAATTATTAATAATAATAAATCTAGTATCTTTCGTAAACGAGACACTCATAAAGTTTTTATTTTAATAATATATTAAATAAATTAAATTATTAATAGTTAGCGTACACACAAACACTATTATGTCTATATATACGTATTTTTAAAATATGAATCATAGTATCTTTGTAACTGATAATAGTATAATGTTATTAAGTTAATATATAAAATAAATTTATATTTATTAAAAATGAAGTGAAATGTTAAAAATAAAGTGAAATAAATAGAATAATTAATTGATGATGAATAAAAAGAAAAAAAATAAACAATTTTATAAAAAATAGGTAAAAATAATTATTAATTTTTAAAAAATTAATAAATAATTATATTGTAAAGAGTAAAATTGGTATTGTAAAATGTGAATAAAAAATTTTTTATATATTTTTATAGATATACGAATTAAAATAGAGAAACATGAAAAAATATAAAAGTTAAGAATTGGGATGCTCAAAGTAAAAATGAAATAAAATAATTTCTTTGTGCTTATTTGATCGGATCAAAGCTAAAATCAAAAGAACAAGAAAATATATGAAAGTGATCATTTTACTCTCCACTGTATGATTATTCTTGCTAATTTTCATTGGTTTGGAAGCATCTAATGTGTTACTTTCCTTCAGTTAACGAATATGCTTTAGAATATTTCGCCTTCTTAACATTCTTAATATGTACAATAACTTATCCAAAATGAGTGGTTTTACATCCAGAAGTTGTGGTTCCAGTTTGCTTCAATAACAACCGAACACTTGTCCAACAGATGCACAATATTTTTAACTTTTAGTTACAATACCAAATAAACAACTTGCTGCGGGGCAGCTGTTATGAATCAGAACAGCAGTTGGGTTGAAATTTCTTGGAAATTTCTTGCGTTTGAACACACTCTTTTTTAACAAACTCTTTATTATCTATTAGCTTAAATTTTATGAAAATTACAAAACATTTTGTGGATCTGACATGGCTTTCACTCATGAATTTATAGTTTCTAACAAAATGCAATTAATGGTTGAATGAATGCATTAAAGGATGTGTTGGTACACTTCTAGTGAAGAGAATTGAAACACATTATAGATACTCATTTTGCTCCATTCAAAGCTACATAGGCATTTTAGGTGGGATCCATGAAAAATGTACTCTTCTGAGACACAGAATATGGAAACAGACCTCTTCTGAACAAGCAATTCAATCTGTACAGGATATACAAAGACAAATGAGCAACATACTCACCTTCACTTCACCACCAACCCACAGTAAACTCAGGGTTGGAAACTTTTTCGCAAAGACGTGGGAAGCAACACTGCGACTCTATAAACTAAATTTACCGAATGACATTCGGAGTTTATGTTACTAAATTGAAAGGAACTGCCCCTCCAACACCAGACTGTGAGTAAAATCACTCATCTTAGATGAGAGTCATAAGTGTCAAAAAGAGAGTCTGGAATGATCAAAGGCAACTTATCTATGTACATGAAAAGCCTTCTCAGATTCTCTCTTGTCACTGTTGCCATGTCTACAACATCCCTACCATCAGTGAACACCCAGAGATCGCCTGAGTTTACTCTCTTCAGACTGTCGCGGCAAAAGGGGCATGACTGTGATCTTGTTCTCCTGCAAAACATTGCAAATTACAATGATGTAATTTGGAACTGAACAACCGAACACTCAAGCAAAGCACGCACTGGCAGGTACAATGATGTAAAATAAAATTTCATGTAGTTAGACATGGGGCAGGAGAACAAGTATGGAGATTTGGTTAGAGAATTAATGAGAGAAAGTCATGTCACACCATAAAAATTGAAAGAGGCTTGGAAGAACCATACATGATCTAAACATTGCAAGCAGTTTCAGTGCATTGTTACATTGAAGTTGTTTTTTATGTTCTTTGAAAGAATAATTGATATTGAATTGCTTAGCCTATGTAGCCAGTTAACGGCAGAATGGCAGATCAAACTATCACTTTAGACCTTCTTATAATTATTCAATCTAACCGCCAAGGGGCAATAGTTGGCTTCACAGTCCATCCATACAGTGCAGTTCTCATGCAATTCAATTTAATTAAACCATTAAAATCCCAATTAAAGCGATAACCAATAAATAAACTTCAAGGCCAATGCTTGTGCTTGACTAGATCACAGAATCCATAGTGTTTAGCTTATCCAATATTATTTTGTGCCTAATCACAGAAGTAATAATTAAATTATAAATTGTTTGTTTCTACTCTCTCCAACCAAGATCTCTAATGAATTTAATCAGTTTGGATATCCTGTAATAGTTCCACATGAAACTAGCAATGCAATTTTCCTTTTTCTATCATGCAATATCATAATAATACAGTATAAAAAGCTATTTCATTTCTCCAAGTTAAGAGTTTTTATATTGGGGGCTAGGAGAGAGGGATGGGAGAGTTAATTATTTAGACAGGTACAATAGTAGTTAATTAGTTAGTTAAAGTGGGTCAGTAAGACAAGCAAATAAACGGGTGTGTAGAAGAGAACTAAGTTGTGAAAGGAGAAGTCCTTGGAGAAGGAGAACCCTTTCTCCCATTTTCAGTTCAATTTCATTAAACCAATAAAACCGGTCTTCGGGTTTGCAAAACTTGATGCTTGCTTCTTTCTTGCACCGAAAACTTTTAGGTTGACAAGTACTTTGAGGGCTACATACAAGTTTACTATATTAGTATTAATATCAGTCAGTTATGAATACGATACAAATACATCACTTCTGAAATTTCAATACATCATAAACTAAGAATCTGGCAATATAGAATATAACCAGCTTTCACAGCTACATATTATTGAAATAACAGCTGCAATCAACTTCTCTTTGATTCATTCCCATGTTTTCTACTTTTTAATTGAATACTTATATTAAGAGCAATAACAGAATAATGAGAATTGAAAACCCATACCTATATACAGACACACACAAATGCATATAGTGCCTGTTATGGCATCACATCTGCAGAGACTGAATTCAAAAACCAGGTCACTTGTGGTGAGACTAATTCTAGATATTTATTGTGTATCCAGAAGTAGGGATAATAAAAGAGAGGCTAGAAATTTATTGTAAAAACAGTAGCTTTGCTCAGTAGACAATGAGAATATTGCAATCTTTTTGTATTCTGTGTATTTTTATCATTACAACAAAATGGGGGAGCCTAATGAGATGAAAACCTCAAGTAAGGTGCGGACAGAGGTTCTTTGAACCGAATGACAACCATTACAGATGTCAGCGCAATATGAAGGAAATTATGTCGAAGCTCTGTTATTCTATTACACTACTTGTATAGGCTGCCATGGCAGAAACCATCTTACTTAACATCGTCAAACAATTAAGGTCAAAGCAAACTGTGCAAATCCAAAATCTACAAAAAGACCAAGCAGGTTCAACAAATTACAGTTTACAGAAGTGTCACTTTATGCAATACAGTTCTAATTAGTATCCATGAAACTAAAAGAACCGAACAAAAAGCTTCCATAAAACATTTTCCCAGAGAAGTAGAAGAAAAGCCTCACAATTTTATACTTCTTAACATGAACAATTCATGACTATAAACAAGGAAATGTGAGAAAGTACCATTCGTGGTAACATTTCAGGCACATGACATGGTTGCAGTCGGGTAACACAATCTTACTGTTCATCTCCATGCATATTCCACATTCTTCTTCCCTTTCAATGTCTATATCCGAAGGCTGTCTGTGCTCCTCTTCGTCTCTTTTCCGATACCTCTCCAAGCATACAGCCTTCTGTTTTTTATCCTCTGTATCAGTTACACCTTTTTGGAGTTGCAACAATGAGGGATATATGACCGCTGATCAATGCAGAAATTCAGTACATCAGCAATTCATATAGACTAAAATGCAAATGAACTTGCTAGTTATTACATAGAAAAAGTGTAAATATACCATAGAATTCTCTAATACTTGCTTTCCTTTCATGGGTAGACATGGTAGTTGTCCCATCTACATAAACCTGAAATGAGAGGAAAATTTGTCAGTTGTCACCTTGACCAAATTTCTCAGTTTAATATGAACATCCAAAACCCAAAACACCTTAGACCATACCTTGTATATTAGGATTCTTAACAATCCTAGGGCCCCTGCAAGATTGCAATCTGTCCATTGTACCAAAAAGAGAAATAGGTGTGCTGCCATACTGTATGACATTCTCATCTGAAGGCATGCACCGTCATATTCCCTTGGAAAATCTGATGCGCTGCACACCCAATTGCATATAAAGTCATAAATATAAGCAAGAAGAATGTCTAGCGACACGGAAAAAAAATGCAACCTTCCATTGGACACCATTCAGAACTCAAGTATGTTTTCTGTAGCCTCTCTAGACAAGTTTCTCTAAAGGCTCTTCATAAACACAAAAAACTTCAAAATACTGAATCAAAAAAGAAAAAGAAACACACACAAGCAACTAGGCAGCATGGCACTGTCGCTGAAAAAGATATGCATTGCATATCAGATGTCAGGAACTATTTGATAGTCAACCAAATGACTCAAGAGACCATCCAACCCCTGCCAAAGGGTCAAAATGCCACACATGACAGGAGAAAACTACTGTCACTATAGACACAAACAAGACAAATAAATGAAACTATGAAAGCAATAACAATTCTCTCCTCGTAACCACACAAATCCAGCATAACAAAAGCCCAAATTGTCAAAGTTTTGGACACAACATACAGGACGAAACAGTAAAATACAGTCATTTACAAAATTAAAAACCAGAAGTTGGTCGTAAATATAATATGTCACTAACAAGCGAGCAAAACATGAGGTGGAAGCCAAATGAAGAACACCACCAAAGGTTTCTCTGTTTGTTAGGTCCGGGTTCCTGAAGAACTAAATTTTCCACAAGTGGAGATAACGGAAATTGAAAATTACTTGAACGATGTATTTGCAGCAAAATTAAACGCGCCATATTTGTATCAAGGAAAATTGACGGTTGACTGAGAAGGAAGGCAAAAATCAGAGGCTAAACCCCAGAGAATCATTCCCTAGACCAGAATAAACTTCACTCGTGATCATGATCCAATTATGAAAAAAAAAACACTATTTTTCAGAAAAGATAAATGCAAACTTGATCCCAATAACGTATTTTTCTCAAAGGGGTGCGAAAAATTTAAATGAAAGAATGGATGAAAGAAAGAAAAAAAAGAGAGAAACTGACAGGGTATTGGCATGGTGAATATCAGCTTCAAGCAGTTTCAAAGAGTCCTTGAAAGACCTTCCCATGGAAGCTATGTACATAACTCTCTCTCACACACACGCACACTCTCCCAATTCCAAACAAGATTCTAAACCCAACTCCTAAACTAAAACCCACTACAAATTTTCATGCTTTCTCTCTCTCAACTCCACTATAGCCACGTTCACAGTGTAACACACACTCTTCTTCAAAGCCATCACCAAAAGCTTTCGGTAGGACACGTGGCACAACTACCTCAAATATTATTCTTAGTTGCCTATTATTATGGTTAATTTATTATTAAATAATTACTAATTAAATAATTCTTATCCACTTTACCTTATTTGTTGGCTTTGATAGCTTTCCCTCTACGCACCAGTGATGGCTACGCGTCCCGTCTCTTCCTCTTTCCCCCATTTATACCTGTTATTTACATTTTTGCCACCACAATCTTTTTCTTTCCCATTTTTATTTTTTTCTTCTCTTTTCATGTTAATAATTTGTGTTATTTTATAGCACATTAAGTTAAAAATTAAAAGGAGAAAATAAGAGTTTAATAATACTTCTCAACTTTCTTGAGGGCATTTTTGTAAGTCTGTCTGTTTGAAAAGGTCGTAAGTGGCGTCTGTCTTTAATTATCATTTATCTGCTTGTTTTCATTTTGTAGGATTGGAAGAATCCATTTGTTCCTTCTTCTTTTTCTATGTTCTTTTTTTTTCTGATTTGTAAATACTTTTTAAATAGTTTATGAATTTTTATAAATAATTTTTTAAAGGTTACTTTTATGTTACCAGTATATATATATATATATATATATATATATATTACTTCTACAACTTCTAATTAATAATATTTTTTTATCGCCGTTCAACCCCCTTTCTCTTTTTTATTTTTATCTCTCGTTATTAAAAAATAATAAATTGCATTAATTCATTTATTGTATATAAATAATTTATTGTGTATTTAATAATTTTGACTAATTTCCTATAGTACCATGTGAAATATGCTGTAAGTAATGTTTAGCGAGTATTTTTAAGCTATAATATTATGATTAATTAGCCGGATACGATAGTTAATTAACTACATGTTAAACAAAGAATATTACAGTAGCAAATATTTTTAAGGTGCGGTTCACCGTAGGATTATTACTGTAAACTGTAAACCGTTGGATATATTATTGATAAAATGAGTGGTCGATATCAATTGCTTGATATTGCTTGAACCCTAAGTTGATACTTTTAATGATGATCAACCTATTTATCAAATTCTTGTAAATCCAAATATATTTGGTATTTAAAAATGTTTATATGTGATTTTTTTTTATGATAAGACCATGCTATTTTATATATGGTAGTCATTTTGTGATTCCTCTTCTTCAGAAAGAGGACACAAATATAATTAATTGTCAATAATTAATACATAATATAACTACAAACTTTATTAGCTACTTATATCCATTTATTGACTATCACGTGCTAGTTAACGATGAAAGGGCCCAAAATTTGTATCCATCAATGCATGTCTCTCATAGATTACTTTTGGAGAAATGAGATATTTTATTTTAAATATTTGTTTATCTTGAAAATTTTGAAAAATACAAGTAAGAAATATTATTTAAATTAACTTTTTTAAATAAATTTGACCCAATTTAAATTAATCATAAATAAGTTTATTTATATAAATCAAGTATTTTAATTTTACTATATATTACTTTTTCAGCGAGTAATTAAGATTCATGATATAAAAATTCTAAAATTCTTCCATTTCTTAATTAGTTGCAGTTACAGATCTTAAGTTAACAGTTAAAATTATAAACAAGAAAATTACCAGTTTAAAATATCATGATATTTTTTACTAAAAAATCCACACAGCCAAGTTTCCATTTCTCGGATTTGTATTTTTAGGGCAATTTTTTTTTTAAAAAAAAACATCTATAGAACTCTTGTATCAATAATTAAAAAAAAATGTTTTGATGGAAAAAAAATTATAGAAATATAGGAAAAAAATGGAATTATTTGTATTGAAGAAAGTGAAAAATAAAGAGAAAATGAAAAGAAAATTCGTGAAAGTTTGATTAATATAATAGTTTTTAAAAACAATTACGGAATGGCATATGTATAAAATGAATAAATTATATTTTATTACTGTGAATTAATTTTAATTAATCATTAAAGTACAATTTTATCATTAATATTAATAATGTTATTTGTTTACCTTTAGTACTCAAAATCTGAAACAAAATAAAAGAGAGAATAGGAAATTAAAACATCCTGCACAAATATTAAATAACATGTAAATGCTTCAATATAGGTTTGAGAGTAACTTTTTTAATATGGGGTGAGGCAAAAGGGTAGTTAACCATGAAAAGGTACCCATATTAATTAAGAAATTATTATAATTTATGAGTGCACAGCATTGAGTAGAAAAAATCCATTAATTTCATTTAATCATTCATTTTATTTACTTTTTACTTTCTATAATGAGAAACATATACAAATTGATTACTGAACTAAATTATTTATGTATTAAATATGAAAGACTGAATTTGGGGAAAAAAATAAAAAGACGAATTGTAGATAATAATTAAAGAAATCAAGAGAAAAAGAACATTTAAGATGAAAACCATTATGAAAGAGATATATTTTTCAAAGTTATGATTAGAAGCACATAATATCTAAGAGTGTGATTGTGTTGATTGAGATGGAGTGTTTTTGAAGGTTCACATCTTATTAAATAATTTGAATCATAGACTATAGGATTAGAATGCAATCAAATCCACCTTTTTCGTGCTAAAAGTAAATTTTTAGGAATCTCATCAATCCACACCATGCTACAAAGACTAGCTCCATTCAATTCAAAAATAGTTGGGTGGGATGAGAGAAGAAAAAAAGTATGAAAATAGCTAAGGGAAGAAGTGAAACTTCATCACCAATGTTAGTCACTTTCGATATGGGTAGACAACAAAAACCACCTTTTGGTTTTTTTAAGTTTTTGTGAATTTTAGAATTAGTCTGTTTTTGAAATTTTATATCAATTTAATTCTTTATTTTTAGAAATGCGTTGATTTAATCATTCTCATCAAATTTTGTTAAGTTTATTTGATATTTTAAACACATTTTTATGATAATATTTAAGTTAACATTGAAGCTAAAATGTGTCAAACGGTGTAAACAATTCAAATACTATTATGAAATGCGTTTGAAACGTCAGATAAACTTACAAGAATTCGGTTAAAATGACTACATTAACGCATTTTTAAATATAAATGACTAAATATGTCAAAAGTTTTGAAGATGAACTAATTCTAAATTTCACTCAAACCTGAGGAAAAAAAAACACATTTAACCTTTTATTTTTTGAACCTGCTCTTTATATTCATTTTGGTATTTTGATATTAATATTGTATTGAGAACATTGAGATTGAAAAATAGCAATCTCCTATGTTGATCTTGTTATTGCTGGTGATGTGTACTTGAGTTGAGCTCATGGATTTGCTACTATTTGTTCGTTATCTTATCAGATTACATAAGTAAGAGAAGCCCAGCTCACTGTTTTGTTTATGAGGCCCATTAATTGACTTAACTTTTGTAATTCGAATTTGGGTCTGCAATTGCCATATTGGAGTTTTGGCAGATGTTTCCTGCATCCTCATTTTTTTCCCTGCACCCCCTATAAGCTTGGTGAGAAGACATTTTTGCCCTAACTGAGAAAATAAACAAAAAATCTACTTGCACTACGTTTTTAGTTTTAGAATCACTAAAACTATAGCCCCACACTTTTTCTTTTATGTGAAAAAAAAAAATAGTTGATAATTACACATTTTCTTTCTATGCGGATATTTTTCTTATTGGATTTTATCCTCTCCACAGCCAAGTCTTATTGAAATAACAAGATTTCCACTAGGTGGCATTGAAAATGACAAAGCATTTTTCTGAAATAACAAGTTTGAAAAAAATAAATTATTGGAATAATTGTGGATCATAAACTGTCTCTTTCTGTGAAATTTGTCCCTGCGACCTAAAGATGTGTTCAATTCAATGCCCTTGTCCAAACATACAGCACAAAAATCTATCACGTCACTGTTTTGTTCATGAAATTAAACTATTCAAATATTGAGTAGTGTATAGTTTTTTCATATTTTTGTGGTAACAAATCTAAGTCAGAAAAATCCATTCTACTTTTATGAAACAAAAATATACAATAATGCAGCTTTTTTAAAGGGTACCTTTCTTCCTCAGCTTTTCCTCTATTCTTTCAATTCCACATTTTAAAGGGACTTGTATCATCTACAACGTGCCTTTTCCTGATTCAAACATCAATCAATTTTATTATTTTAAAAAATTAAGATCTGACCAAAATATAATTAAAAATAATTATAATATAATCATGCAATAAACAAAAAATTAAATGAACTTAATTATTTTTAATTGGAATAAAGTTACATACCCTTACTTACTTAAATCTAAGAATGACATCATGGCCAACACTTGTTCATTCACATTTGGCACAACCAGCTTAGCATATATTTATTTTACGAATAACATTTCTATCTTTTAATTTTGCTTAGATGAGCTATGCATATACGTTTAAACACTATAAAATTGTATACTAAAATTGTTTAAGCCAACAATTTACTTAATTTTATAAATTTTGTAATTGATTTAGTACTGTGAATATTAATTTTGTAATATAATTTGTTACTATTACAATGCTGTGTAGAAAAATATAGATGAGAAATAAAAGATAAGTTTAAAATTTTACAATATTATTTGTTGTTATTATTATTGATTGGTAGATATTTTCTATTATATTATTTTTATTTAAAAAAATGATAATACTTTCATATTATTTTTAAAAAATTAGTCACTAATAAATTAATAATATTTTATTATTGAATATCTATATTTTTATCTCTAAAATTAATCATTAATAAGAATTTATTCTGATAACCCGTCCTCCGAATCCATCCATAGTCATATATATATATATATATATATATATATATATATATATATATATATATATATATATATATATATATATATGTTTCCATCTGAATTTTTTTTTAAATAATTTATTTCAAGATTTTCATGTTTAGATTTAAGGATTTATCTGAATTTAAGATTGTTTTTTAGTAAGTTTTCGTTGTAAAACCCACTCCAACTAAGGCAGTACTAACTTCTTGTTGTCATAATAAGCATTATAGTATCAGTAATAGTCATTCATATATTATCATAACAAAACTAAAATAGTACAGAGAAATTAAATTTAGTATTTTTTAAAAACCTGAAATGAAAATCAATTCGTATATATCTAGGAATTTTCATAATTAAAAAAAAAAATCCATTTCAATAATTTAAAAACAAAAGTAAAAAGAGAGAGAAGTAGGTAATCAATGGCAAAATTGATTGAGATGTAATTAGTTAATAATTTATACAAATAGCATTCTCCCCCTCTCTCTCACGATAGATTAAATCTGGGATCTCTCTCTATTTTCTCCCTTTCTCCCTCTCATAGCTATATAAATTGTTGTACAAATATTATACAAGTAACATCTCTCTTGTGTTAATCTGTCTCTGGATAAACACAGATCCCTGCTACCTACTTTATGTTTCATTCTTGCTTTATATTTATAACAACAAATTAGCTGAAGTAATATAGCAGTGATTATTTGCATCATCATCATCTATAAATGTAGTAACTGTTAGCACATGGATTTAAGGTGCTCTCTGAAAACCTTCAACATTGCTTGGAAAGTAACAATGCCCGTCAAGGTTCCATCTTCTTCCACAACCCACACGTAACTCACACGATGAGCCAGAGCCTGAATCATCACCGCTACCAGAGAGCTCCACCGGTAGCACACCATCGCCTCAGACCTTCTCCCCACCCTCCCAGAGTACCCTCCAACCTTCCAATTCTTCCCGGAGCAAGAATCTTCGTCGGAGGAACAACTAGAAGAAAAAGAAGACCACGAACAAAGACCCGTTTCGTCAAGGAGCAGCTCCGAGAGGTTCCTCTCCTCCACCCTCTCCTTCACCAACTGCACCAAGTCCTCCGGCGGGCCGCCGCAGTCGATGTAGGAAGTGAAGTCGCCGGCGGAGAGCGTTGCGATGGCGGGCACGACGGCCTCGTCGCAGGAGTTGAGCACAAACGGCGAGATTTCGCCGACGAATTTGCCGTTGGGGTCGACAATGGCGACGGAGTTTTGGTATATGAGGGACAGGGACAAGAGGTCCAAAACAGAGGATGCAGGGTCGTCGTAGCACACTGCAAAGAGGTTTTGCGTGTCGATGACGCCTAAGGTGTTGATGGGTTTGGCCGGCGTTGGGGAAAACACACCGATTGCGTTGAGGAGGTATCGGAAGATGTCCTCTTGGGTGAGCCAACAGTAGGTTTTTTTGTCGTCGTGGCGCAAGATGTTGGAGTCGAAACCTTCGAACTGGTTCTGTATTGGTATGACCAGGTTATGGACCCCTTCGTGCATAACATCTATAGCCTCCGCCAAACTGCAAACAGACCAAACACATCACACATTATAGTGTTGTAGGGGACATGTGTCATCCGAAACGTGGAATGAAAAGTGAAAGATGAAAAGGGGAAATGACGTTAATTAATTAAATGGTAGTACTGAAGATAAGAAGAAAATTGTGGATGGTTAGGTTTCGTTGAATTATGACAGGTCAAGAAAAGTAAAAGTCGAAGAAGTAAACATAAAGGCGTTGGAGGAGAAGGAAAGAGAGAGGAAGCATACCTGGCAGTGGGTGGGAGGTGGCGGACGAGGAGAGGGGAGGTTTGGTGGAGGAGGGCGGAGATGGGGGAATGGAGGGCGGCGGAAGGGGCGGAGAGGTTTTTGGGTTTGGAGAGGAAGCAGATGATGTCGACCATGCAAAGCTTACCGATGCAGGTGCAGTTGGTGCATTTGGAAATGGTGGTTTGGTTCTGTTGTTGTGGTTTCCGAATGAAGGAGTGGTGGCAGTTCCAGACGGAAACGTAGGTGTCGTCGATCCTTTTGAGGGCGGCGAGGGCGTCGGCTACGGTGTCTTCGACGGAGAGGGACCTGAGCGGCGGTTTCCCAAGACAGAGCTCGGATAACTCATGCCTCGACAATCTATCTGCCATACACAATTAACTCAGCCGAGGAAGAGAAAGGGAAAGAGAGAGAGAGGGGGAGAAACTCTCAAGATTCAGAATTTGAGAGAGAGACTTGGTTTCGTCTTCTGGCCCAGAACCAGGGGAGACTCTCATATTTATAGGGAGATTGTTACCGGAATAGCCGGTAGCGCATGCATCTAAACTGCGTCTATGTAGGGTTGGAGGTGTGGCCACTAGAACGCCATTATTTTGACCTCCACCAATTCTAATGTCACATGAACCATTTATATTTATATATTTTTTTCTTAATTTTCCTTTAAGTCACATGTAAATGGATTTTCAAAATTAAAAAGAAAAAGAGTGAAAAAATCGTGTGATGGAATACAGAAGAAAGAAGATAAAATTCAATCTAAATACTTCTACGAAAAGTATTAAGAAATATGCGGAAATCATGTTGCTATTGTAAGATTAAATCATATAAAAATTTGTCCAGAAACATTTTTGCTTAATGTAAAAATATAAATTGTAATTGGTAGAGGAAAGTAGTATATTTTCGATCTTAAAATGAAACGAAAATATGAATACTTAATTATAAAATAATATTTTAACTATTAAATTTTTTGACAACTTTTTTTTATAATATAAAATATCATCTTTTAAGTAGTTTTTTAATATTAAAAATAAGAAAAAAAAATCATCATTTTTCTAGTTAATTAGGAAGAGAATGACGGAACGAAGTGCGTCGTTTTTTGTCATTGCCCTCACTTTCTGGTTTTGACGTCGCTTGTTACAACTGCCACCACCCTCCTATTTATCTCCATTATTTTTTCTTTATGATTTTAGGTTTCTATAAGTCTATTATTATTATTATTATTATTAATACTAATAAACTCCATGCATGGCGTGTCGGTATGCATCAACACGTCAGATCTTTGACTTCAATTTTTAAAAAAATATACCGAAAAATTCTTTTCAATATTTTCTCCTCCAACATTTCTACAAGTATTTCGTGTAACTGTTCTCATAATTTTTTTTTAGCTTGAAGATAGATTTATTTTTTTATTTTCTGTAAAACATTTTGTGGATAATATTTTTAAAATAAGTTGAGGGCAAAATTTATAACAATAAAATATAAGCTAAAAAAATCATTTTTATTAAATAAATTAGAGCAGTCATCTTAAATGATAGTATTTGTTTTGATAGAAAATTATAGTATTTTTCTATAACCGTTATTGAATGAGAATTTTAATTCCATGACAACCCTTTAATTTTTTTTTCTTCGACAAGATTTTTTTTTATTTCTAAATTTATTTTTAATAATTTCAAAATAAGTTATCAATATTTAAAGACAATCTTATATTATTATAGTATAAATTATGCATTACGAATGCAAAATATAATTTTATTTTAATAAAAATATTTATTATAAATTTTGATTATACTAAAATTGTGTATCTAAAATTAATTTTAGTTATATAAAATAAATAATTATCTCTCATAGTAAAATTTGCTAGATCGATCCTTTATTATTTGATCAGAAGTATATAACTCATGAGGACTAAATTATAAGTTTAATGGAGTAATCTTCAGCATTATATAATTAATGCCACCCATAAGGGCTAACACAACAATAAAATTAAAACTACATCTGAAAAGCTACAGATTGATTAATAATGGTGCTCTGAAGGTCCTTAGATGTAAATCGCCATCCTATAGAAGTTAACGACTTTTGAAGGAAACCTATGTCAAAAGTTTTACGAAGACAACATCTAAAACTATTCTGAAAAAAAGGAGTTGTTTGAAAAGTGTGATTTCCTTTAGTAAGTTAAAAAAACTTATTAAAACTAAGCGAGAACACAACAAAGGATCACTTTGTATAAACCACACAATGTAAATTTAACCAATGGTAAAAGTTATTAAAAATTAACGTTTCTCCAAATAGTAAGACGTATATGATTGGTTTTCTTAGGAAGATGTTCATGTTCCTTTAATGGTTAAGTGGGTCTTGAAGTTATATGTTAAACCATGAAACTTAAGAAATAAAAATATCTATTATTTAGGATGGTTTGGTTGGTCTGTGTGTGGCTATGATAATTTTGGAGATTGACGAGGAAAGTGACTTCACGTGTTCTTACAGAGGGCACACAATTTGGGACCAGGGAATCTTGACAACATGACTTCGGACAAACAATTTATTTAGTATTTGTATGGCTCCGCTATGCCCGTGTCTCCTTTTCCTGCCCATTCATTCTCCTATTATTTATCGGCACCACGCGGATTCAGAGTTTCAATCCTAAAAATTCCAAACTGCAGGGAAAAGATAAACTTAAAAGCTTAAATACCTTTTTCGTTTCATTTTTATGATATTTGTTGTAGATGATTTTTATTTTGTTATAATGTTTAAAATGATTTTCATTTTTATCTAATGTTTAAAATAGTCTTTATTTTCGCAATTCATGTTTTATTTTGTTTTTTTCTATGATACTGTTTAAATCAGTAACGGAGTATTTTACATGTGACATTATTTGTATTATGTGTATTATGTTGCATTAGAGTGTGTTAGATATACTGTACAGGTGATCCGTTACTGATTTAAACGGTACCACAGAAAATGACCAAATAAAATATGAATTGCGGAAATGAGGACCATTTTAAACATTCCCTTAAAATGAATATCATTTTAAACATTCTGTCAAAATGAGGACCATTCTTAAACATCCACAACAAACACTACGAAAATGAGGACGAAAAAAGTATTTAATCCTAATCTTAATATCTTCTTTACCATTCTTAACTTGAAAATTTTCAAACCTGGACCGTTTGGGATGGTCCAATATCAGCTTCTGGACTATGATATTGGTCAATTCTGATATAGTTCGAGAGAGATTAGGGGATGTATCTTATAATCAATTTTAATGAAGTTTCTTGATCACCACTTCAAAAAATTGTATTCATAAATAATCAATTTTAATGAAGTTTCTTAATGCTGATACCATAATATAATTGACGCGTTCATATTATTATATAAAAACATGTTGAGATGTATTATAGTGCATAACAGGTTATTTATTTTTATTCTTTAAGATATCATGTATTGATATTTTCTATATATTATTTTAATTCTTTGAAAAAATCAATTCAATGATTAATGTTTTTCAATAAATATTAAAGTGTAGGATCATTATGGAAATTAACGAAAATTACTCAATATCTAAAAAATGAGAACTACCATAAATATTATATATTCAAAAATATTAAATATTACTTAATTACATACTAAAAGATTTTGAATCTTACATAGCATGAAGTGATTACCAAAAGGTTGTGGAAAGTTTTAAAATGAGATTTTAAGAATAAAGATCTTGTCATCTTCACAAACAAAACCAAAGAAAAAATTGTCATATTAAATCAATCTTTCGGTAGAATTTTCAGCTTTAAAATACATTTAAAATGTATTTGATAGTTAACCACAAAAAGTTTAATTAACATAAATAAAATTATTTCATTTGATTCAAAATGCTAGATTAAAAAATATTAATTTGGTATGTACAGTTAGATTTACGTTTACTTATATTTTTGTAAATAACTTTAAATCTATTTGAATCTTTCAAACTGATTTATCTCTATTTAATGTGAGATTTTTAACATTATGTCAAGTTGAGTTAAATCAAACATATTTAAAATAAGTTTAGTCAAACTAACATCATGACGAGATAAGTCTAATTTCATGTTAGATAGTACATGGATCCATTAACACGGTCCAATAAGGCTTAGTGAGTGCTTAATCGTAAAGATATTCCCAAGATATTCCGGTGAAACTTGATATTCTTGTATTAATATAAATAGGTTTGTTGGCACACTACTATTATTAGGGTTATATATGTTTTTGGTTTTTTAGTAAAAATTGATTAGTCCAAATTAAAAATCTTGAACCAATTTAGTCCCTTAATTCTGTAAATGCGTTAATTTAGTCATTCAAACCAAATTTTATTAAGTTTATTTGACGTTTCAAACACATTTTATTATAATATTTTATTTTGTTTACATGGTTTAACACATATCCGCTTCAATGTTAGTTGAGAAACGCGTTTGAAACGACACATAAACTTAAAAAAAATGGTTTAAATGACTAAATCCACACATTTCTAAAGATAATGGACTAAATTGGTTCAAGGTTTATAAGAGGGACTAATTCCAATTTTTTCTACAAGGACCAAAAACATATTTAACCCTTATTATTATTAATTAATTAAGGTAATACACATATAATATTTTCACAGGATTACACATTATCATATACTCATTTTCTCATAAAAAATCCTAACTATTTTATTGACTTGAACATCTTTTGTAAGTAGATCTTTTCCTGTGTTCCAACCATCCATAATATTTTATCAAGATCTATCAAAGTCATCAATATCTTGTCATTTCTGTCAAAATTTGTCTCAATTTTTGGTTAGAACAATTAGGATCCAAGCGAAGAAAGACTCAATCAAATTGAAACTTAGTCATATATAATTAGACTGGTTTGTGATAGAGAAAATGATAATGACTGACATTAGACATAATCCAAATTGAGATGCATTATTATATACTTTAATATTTGATATTTAGTTTCTTCAATTAAACAAAAGTTAGAATTATTATTCTTACTTTAATCCAAAAATCCAAATTAAATGATTAAGTTTAATCACGTTAGGTCAAGTACAGTGGAATCAAAATTTGTTAAACTATACTTGTTCAAGTTCAATCAAAATCAATTTAATTGAAATCAAAAGTTTAATTTAATTCTAAAATATTAGCATACTAAATTTAATATAATTTAAATCATACTGAAAATAATTAATTTTTATTTTATTTGATTAAAATAGATCTAAATTTTGTATTCAAATATTAAAAAAAAGTCTACGTTATGATAAGATTTGAAATGACATTTTGTGTTATAGCCACATCTTTTGGTTGTATCTATAAATGGACATGACATCACAACTTTATAAAATTAATTTGAACCATTTTTTAAAATTTATATGACTAAAACAAGATTTTTTAATATTTTTTAAAGATAAGCGACCAAAAGAAACATAAAAAAAAAATAGTTAAAGAACCAGAAAATATAATTTAACATATTATGTAATTGTAATTTTAAGTTTTAATTATTTCTATTTGTGAATTTTTTAACTATATGATCTTTGTACAAGGATAACATGCTTTATTAAAGTTTAACTAGGCTGATTTCCTTACGGAATTAAAGAAAATAAGGGTTTCACATGTATTAATATTTTCTGTATATTATTTTAATTCTTTGAAAAAATCAATTCTATGATTAATGTTTTTCAATAAATATTAAAGTGTAGGATCATTATGGAAATTAACGAAAATTACTCAATATCTAAAAAATGAGAACTACCATAAATATTATATATTCAAAAATATTAAATATTACTTAATTACATACTAAAAGATTTTGAATCTTACATAGCATGAAGTGATTACCAAAAGGTTGTGGAAAGTTTTAAAATGAGATTTTAAGAATAAAGATCTTGTCATCTTCACAAACAAAACCAAAGAAAAAATTGTCATATTAAATCAATCTTTCGGTAGAATTTTCAGCTTTAAAATACATTTAAAATGTATTTGATAGTTAACCACAAAAAGTTTAATTAACATAAATAAAATTATTTCATTTGATTCAAAATGCTAGATTAAAAAATATTAATTTGGTATGTACAGTTAGATTTACGTTTACTTATATTTTTGTAAATAACTTTAAATCTATTTGAATCTTTCAAACTGATTTATCTCTATTTAATGTGAGATTTTTAACATTATGTCAAGTTGAGTTAAATCAAACATATTTAAAATAAGTTTAGTCAAACTAACATCATGACGAGATAAGTCTAATTTCATGTTAGATAGTACATGGATCCATTAACACGGTCCAATAAGGCTTAGTGAGTGCTTAATCGTAAAGATATTCCCAAGATATTCCGGTGAAACTTGATATTCTTGTATTAATATAAATAGGTTTGTTGGCACACTACTATTATTAGGGTTATATATGTTTTTGGTTTTTTAGTAAAAATTGAAATTAGTCCCTATTAAAGATCTTGAACCAATTTAGTCCCTCAATTCTGTAAATGTGTTAATTTAGTCATTATAACCAAATTTTATTAAGTTTATTTGACGTTTCAAACACATTTTATTATAATATTTTATTTTGTTTACATGGTTTGACACATATTCGCTTCAATGTTAGTTGAGAAACGCGTTTGAAACGATAAACTTAAAAAAAATTGGTTTAAAGGACTAAATCCACAAATTTAAATTGGTTCAAGATTTATAAGAGGGACTAATTTCAATTTTTTTTACAAGGACCAAAAATATATTTAACCCTTATTATTATTATTATTAATAATTAAGGTAATACATTATTTTACCTGTTTTGCTTAACATCACATTACCTATTTTATCAAAAGACCTCATAAATACATATAATATTTTCACAGGATTACACATTATCATATACTCATTTTCTCATAAAAAATCCTAACTATTTTACTGACTTCAACATCTTTTGTAAGTAGATATTTTCCTGTGTTCCAACCATCCATAATATTTTACCAAGATCTATCAAAGTCATCAATATCTTGCCATTTCTGTCAAAATTTGTCTCAATTTTTGGTGAGAACAAATAGGATCCAAGCCAAGAAAGACTCAATCAAATTGAAACTTAGTCATATATAATTAGACTGACTTGATAGAGAAAATAATAATGACTGACATTAGACATAACCCAAATTAAGATGCATCATTATATACTTTAATATTTGATATTTAGTTTCTTCAATTAAACCAAAGTTAGTATTACTATTCTTACTTTAATCCAAAAATCCAAATTAAATGATTAAGTTTAATCACGTTAGGTTAAGTACAGTGGAATCAAAATTTGTTAAACTATACTTGTTTAAGTTCAATCAAAATCAATTTAATTGAAATCAAAAGTTTAATTTAATTCTAAAATATTAGCATACTAAATTTATTATAATTTAAATCATACTGAAAATAATTAATTTTTATTTTATTTGATTAAAATAGATCTAAATTTTGTATTCAAATATTAAAAAAAAGTTCACGTTATGATAAGATTTGAAATGACATTTTGTGATATAGCCACATCTTTTGGTTGTATCTATAAATGGACATGACATCACAACTTTATAAAATTAATTTGAACCATTTTTTAAAATTTATATGACTAAAACAATATTTTTTAATATTTTTTAAAGATAAGCGACCAAAAGAAACATAAAAAAAAAAGTTAAAGAACCAGAAAATATAATTTAACATATTATGTAATTGTAATTTTAAGTTTTAATTATTTCTATTTGTTAATTTTTTAACTATATGATCTTTGTACAAGGATAACATGCTTTATTAAAGTTTAACTAGGCTGATTTCCGTACAGAATTAAAGAAAATAAGGGTTTCACAACACAAGAAACAATAAAATAATAAATTAAACATATAAAAAAAAAACACGATAGATTATCATTCACTGAACATTTTAGTTTTAATAAAATAAATTTATCTAATGTTCTAATTTAGTGTATGTAGCTGTATATACTGTGAACAGTTAGACAAGTTTCTCTATAAATATTTATAGAAAAAAAAAACTCGTTGACACACAAAAATTAGTTTTGAATGCGAGAGAATTGTGCCAAATAAGTAAAGTTTTTGTAAGGATTATTTATATTATAATATTTTTTTTTATAAAATCTGTTTCTTATTAGCATTGATAAATTAATTATTTCAATTCTTACACGTAAAATTTAAATTTTTAAAAAAATAAACACTTATTCTCTGAAAAGTATTCATATATATATATATATTTTGAATTTACACTATGTAAATTACTATTTTGTCAAAAAAAAATCAGTGTTTAAAAGAATATATATATTTAATTTCACGAATCTTCTAGTACAATAAACTAAATTAAGATAATGGTTGAAGACCACAAACACAGTATAAGTGTGATTGAAACTCGGACAATAAACAATTATTGTGTGGTATCCTACTACTCATAGATTCAGTCTCTTCCTTACATTAGGGTCTGCGGATTTTTGTTTGGTAAACCTTTTTTTCTTTTTCTTAATCGGAAAATGGAGGCTGCCACTGCTCCAAATCCCGCCTTCACCGCCTTCCCTTCATCACAAACCCCAAAACCCTTTCTCCGTTTCGCTCTCCCATTTTCTCCACTCCCAAACGCCCCCTTACACTCCCAACGTCGTTCTCTCAAACTCTCCCGCGCTATCTCCGATGCCGCCGCCGCCGCCAAATCCACCGCCGCCGAACCCTTCGCATCGCGCTTCGGCCTCGAGGAGCCCCGCAAGGGCGCCGACATCCTCGTGGAGGCGCTTGAGCGCCAGGGCGTCAAGGATGTTTTCGCGTACCCGGGTGGAGCGTCGATGGAGATCCACCAGGCGCTCACGCGTTCCGCCACCATCCGCAACGTGCTCCCGCGCCACGAGCAGGGCGGTGTGTTCGCCGCTGAGGGCTACGCGCGATCCTCCGGCCTCCCCGGCGTCTGCATCGCTACCTCCGGTCCCGGCGCCACCAACCTCGTGAGCGGCCTGGCCGACGCCCTCCTCGATAGCGTACCCCTCGTTGCCATTACCGGTCAGGTCCCCCGCCGCATGATTGGCACCGACGCCTTCCAAGAAACCCCCATCGTTGAGGTAACACGTTCCATCACAAAGCATAACTACCTCGTTCTCGATGTTGATGACATTCCTAGAATCGTCAACGAAGCGTTTTTCTTGGCCACCTCTGGAAGACCTGGCCCTGTGTTGATTGATATACCTAAAGATATTCAGCAACAGCTTGCCATTCCTAATTGGGATCAACCGATTAGGTTAACTGGTTACATGTCTAGGTTGCCTAAATCTCCCAACGAGAAGCATTTGGAGCTTATTGTGAGATTGCTTTTTGAAGCTAAGAAACCGGTTTTGTATGTAGGTGGTGGTTGTTTGAACTCTAGTGAGGAATTGAGGCGTTTTGTTCAGCTCACTGGTGTTCCTGTTGCTAGTACTTTGATGGGCCTTGGTGCTTATCCCATTGCTGATGAAAACTCTCTTCAGATGCTTGGGATGCATGGGACTGTTTATGCTAACTATGCTGTGGATAGGTGTGATCTTTTGCTTGCCTTTGGGGTTAGGTTTGATGACCGTGTCACTGGGAAGCTTGAGGCTTTTGCGAGCCGGGCTAAGATTGTCCACATTGACATTGATTCGGCTGAGATTGGGAAGAACAAGCAGCCTCATGTGTCGGTTTGTGCGGATTTGAAGTTGGCGTTGAAGGGGATTAATCATGTGTTGGAGAGCAGAGGGGCTGGGGGGAAGCTTGATTTTAGAGGTTGGAGAGAAGAGCTGAATGAGCAGAAGCGGAAGTTTCCTTTGAGCTACAAGACTTTTGAGGAAGAAATTTCTCCTCAGTATGCTATACAGGTGCTTGATGAATTGACTAACGGAGAGGCTATTGTGAGTACTGGAGTTGGGCAGCACCAAATGTGGGCTGCTCAGTTTTACAAGTACAAGAGGCCTAGGCAGTGGTTAACATCTGGTGGTCTTGGTGCCATGGGGTTTGGATTGCCGGCTGCCATGGGTGCTGCGGTGGCTAACCCGGGCGCTACTGTGGTTGACATTGATGGTGATGGGAGTTTTATCATGAATGTTCAGGAGTTGGCCACTATCAAAGTGGAGAAGCTCCCAGTTAAGATATTGTTGTTGAATAATCAGCACTTGGGTATGGTTGTTCAGTGGGAGGATCGGTTCTACAAGTCTAACAGAGCTCACACATATCTGGGAGACCCCTCTAATGACAAGGACATATTTCCAAATTTCTTGAAGTTTGCGGATGCTTGTGGGATACCATCAGCTCGTGTGGCCAAGAAGGAAGACCTTAGAGCGGCAATTCAGAAAATGTTGGACACCCCTGGTCCCTATCTTCTTGATGTCATTGTGCCCCATCAAGAGCATGTCTTACCCATGATTCCTAGCAATGGAACCTTCCAGGACGTGATAACTGAGGGTGATGGCAGGACAAGTTACTGATTTCGTAAGCAAATTTAGCTTCATGGTGGTTTTGTAAAATTATAGTAATCTGTTAGCTTTTGAAGTTTGTTGTTCATGCTGGGCAACTAAGATAGGCTGCTTGTTTTTCCGTACAAGGTTCCTTCCTTTTACTAAATATATTTGTCTCCCACTGATAATCAGTGCTAGCAGTATTCTTTTTTGTCAATCATATCTACCTTCAGTTAGTTGGTTGATTGTCACTGAAACTGTATTGAAAAATACCATTCATGGTTGCTTATTGAGGAAATTACTAGAAATCAATCAATATTTAGAAGCAGATTTCTTCGTACCAATGCAGAACTGAATTCTGAATATGCATAGTTTTTTTTTTTTTTAATTTTAAATTACCTGAATTATCAATTATGAGATCTAACACTATATAGAGACAAGAAAGTGAGAATATAGGGAGGGAAAGGAGCCAATCGATCGGTTCTTTCATCGTTTGACATGACTTGTAAAGTGGAGGAAGGAAAAAGAGTAGTATCAAAAGCCAATGTTCCAAGATTTGAATGGAAATGTACCTCTAGTTTAGAAAAGTTAAAATAAATAATTAGAATGAAACTTTTTTCACTTTAGAATGCAATAACTCAAACATCATAGTATACTATGATTTGATATATCTAAGCTTTGTCATGGAAGAATTGAATCAACTATTGTTCTTGAGAATTACACTTTAATATAGTACTAATTTTCATGTAATAATCACTCATGTTTAGATACACACGTCTTCTTTGAATTAGGCTCAAATAATATTGTCTTTTTTCCGATTAAGTTGAGTCACCTATTATTTTCCAAATTCGTCTTTTGTCTTTATAGTTTGTCAAGTTATCATATGAATGTCTTGGATATCTTGCTCATGTAATTTTTTAACCAAAACATGGAGTTCATTTTTAAGAGTTTCTAACTTGGTCTAATGTTATTTTTGGATTAGCTCAATGGTGGTTTCCTTATTATTGTTAAAGTTGTTTTACTCAAATGTTATATTTTTCTCATGTGTTTCTCATTTTTCTTTTATAGATCTTTTATTTGATTATTACTCTTTTCGCTTTTAAGGTTGTTAGCAGTTAAGGATTTATCCATGGTTATGTTTGACAAATTAGAAGTTTTATGAAATTTGTACTTCAATATCTTTTATTGTTTAATATAAAAATAAATTTTTATTTTTAAAACTCAAGATCTTATTTAACATTCATGATATAACTAAATGAATATATTTTATAAACTTCAAATCTTAAATATGACTTGAAGGATAAAAATGCCTTTGTATGGTCAATGAATTGTATCTTTAACTTAATCGTGATCCATCAACATTTTAAATTTTAGTAAATTTTCAACATAAAAAGTATACAAATTGTTATTATTATTTTGATTTACTATTATCAGTTGATCGTGATGTATCGACATTTTAAATTTTAATAATTTTTTAACATAAAAAAATATGCAAAATGTTATTTTACTTTGGTTTATTATTATCACGAATAAATCATATATTTTACAGAAAAATAAAATAAAATATTAATAAATCATATATTTTACAGAAAAATAAAATAAAATATTAATAGTTTGATATACTAATAATAATAGTTTATAAACCTTTAATTTTGAGAAGAAATTATCAAAAAACTAAGCCAGTTGCTTTAATTTTACTATGTAAAATTAAAAATTGAAATTTGATAAAATCATACTAATCTTTAAAATTTAATATTTTGTTAAATATTATTTTCCAAACTAGTATAAAGTGTTAGAATTTAAAACAAGATACTAGTTTTTTTAACCAATTTAAATACAAATAAAAGTAATGTTGAGAAACATGTATTTAAATTTATATTAGGAAAGATAAAGTAATAAATATTATTTTAACAAAAAAATTAAATATGTTTTTAGTCTCTCAAGTTTCAATGAATTTTGAAATTAGTTATTTTTCGAAATTTTATACCAATTTAGTCTTTATTCTTTATATTTAAACAAAAACCTATCAAACGGTGTAATCAATTTAAATATTATTATAAAATATGTTTAAAATATCAAATAAACTTAACAAAATTTGATAAGAATAACTAAATTTATATTTAATTCTAATAAAAATAATGAATTATTAAATATTATTTATTAAGTAAGTAAAGAAATAAATGAATATGTGAACTACAAGAGCTGACGTGGAAACTGCTGAGTCAGATCATTGTCATATCATAGGATTTGGTGAAGCAACGAGGATAACACTTTTGTTTTTGTTTCCTCTTTTGTTCCAATTTGATTTCCAAAACCACTGCCACGTCATGCACACCGGATTCTCGCCAACCAACAAATTTGTTTGTTCTCATTTGGGAAATATTGTGTTTCAGTCAAATCCACTTTACAGTTAGGATTACTCGTTATTCCTTTTCTAAATATTACTTTTCGATAAAAGCTTATTCACTTTTATATATCAAGATAGTATTCTTAATTGTTCTGTAAAGAGAAAAATTAGTCATAACTATAATGAAACTGTAATAATACTTAAATATATATTAAAATAAAAACGAAAGAAAGAAATATAAGAGATAATTTATTTAAAATTATAAAAAAGTATTATATATAATTATGTAAAAATTAAAAAAATTTATTATATAAGTATGATGAGATTTTAACTTATTTTATTTCTAAATTTTGTTGTGTGAAATCATTTTTAATATCTTTACACAACTTTTTGTCTAAAACCAACACTAAACCCTATATTTTAAATCCTAAACTTATAAATTCATAAAAAATATGTTTCTAAGATAAAAATGTTATTATAATTTTATGATCGAGATTTATATTTAAAATTTAAATCTTAAATTTGGTATCATACCAACATGTATTAATGGAAGATGTTATGAAACTCGTTTTAAACATATAAACACCACTTACCTTACCTTCGCATGTCCTCAAAGTCCTCAAATGTCTTACAAATATTTTATTGAAATAACATAAATATTATGATTTTTAAGGAAAACCTTCAACATCGTTAAAATAAAATAAAGAATTTAAAATGAGAAGAGTATATGAAAAGAAAAAATTGAAGGAAATAATGTGGGCCACATCGGTGCATCCATAGTCTCATTATAATTAATAGGTTTAATTAGTTTGATAATACTCACTTTAGTTGAAATGTGTCATTTTGGTATCCAATTTTAAAGATATGTGGATCGAATCCCAACTTTTAGAAAAATATCTCAATCATATCCCTTCCGGACAAAAATTATTAAAACTATTAACTTAATTTATAACTTTTACTACTAAATTTTAATATATATATTAATACTTAATTTTATCACTCATTCTAAATAAAATATCCATACCGATCAATGATATTAATAATTTTTTTGTTAAAAAAAATCTAATTAAAACGTCTTTTCAAAAATTACAACTCAAAGTTTAAAAAACCAGTAACTACTGATTAAACCTATTTAATATAAGTTTCTGTTTACTCTCTGCCACTAAATACTTTAAATCACTTTTATGACACTTTGATATTATTATATTCTGCACGTTACCTTTTCCCCCCCTTTGTTGTTCGGATAGGATTGCCACGTTCGTATGACACACCCTTCCTCTCTCTCTCTCTTCCTATATATCAAACCATCTTCCACTCTTTCTTCCACATCTCATTCTTCATCTCATTCTATCACCCATTCCGTTCGTACCTTTTTCTCCATTCTCCGCACTTTCCTTTATATAATTGTCATTTCTTCAGGAAAAGAAACAAAGAGTTGTGTCATTGGAAGTTAATTCACAGCGAGAGAGAGATAAAAATGTTGGGAATTTTCAAGGAGAAGTTGTTTAATGCACCCAAGGAGCTGAAGAGTCCAGCTTCTTTGAGTTCATGCACCGAGCCTAAGCCAAGCAATGAAATCGTGAATGATTTCATGTCCTCCAATTCCTCCAATGCTTTCTCGATGTGCTTCGGAAATGATGCATTGCTAGCCTATTCCCCTTCAAAAAACCCCTCCACTCATCAAAGGTTGTTCAGTGGTTTGGATGACATATACTGCGTTTTCATGGGTGGCTTGCACAACCTTAGTAGGATGAACAAGCAGTATGGGCTATCAAAGGGAACAAACGAGGCCATGTTTATCACCGAAGCATATCGAACTCTTCGAGACAGGGGTCCATACCCTGCCGATCAAGTTCTCATTCAACTCGAAGGCAGTTTTGGATTCGTGATCTATGACAACAAACATGGAACTGTTTTTGTTGCATCTGTAAGTCTCTTTCCTTAATCTCTTCATACTGGAACATGTAATGTATGATTTCAGAACAATGTATAGTTACCCACATCTTGTATGTGTTTGATCAGGGTTCCGATGGCCAGATCGGGCTCTACTGGGGTGTTGCAGCCGATGGTTCGGTAGTGATTTCTGAAAATCTGGACCTTATAAAAGCAAGTTGTGCTAAATCATTCGCACCATTTCCAACTGGTATGTAAATGTGATTGCTCTTAATCTGGTTTTGTAATTTAGCATTTGGAAAAGGCGTGACTTTGGTTGGAATTGCAGGGTGTATGTTTCACAGTGAACATGGTCTGATGAACTTTGAACATCCAACGAGGAAGATGAAAGCAATGCCCATAATTGATAGCGAGGGGGTTATGTGTGGAGCAAACTTCAATGTTGACTCTCAATCAAAGATCCAAATGATGCCGCGTGTTGGAAGTGAAGCTAACTGGGCTGCTTGGAACTAACAAACCAGGCTGCAATGTTGAACATGACTATGGTATGAGATTTTAGTTTTTCGGTTTGAATTAGGCGTGTATTTGCTTTCGTTGTTAATGTTTCTTCACAAAATGAAGTGGAGCTTTAGAAACATAGTTTCTGTATAGGTGTAATATTTGCTCCCATGAATGTTCACATTCTGATTATGTTGTCCGTCAACGTAAACTGCGGCAAATAGATTATGAACTATAATACTTTGCTGAATATTTTGCATACAAATAGCACATAAATGTGTGTAAAGAAATTTCCGCTGGTTGCTTTTGTTCGACTTGGAAACGAGTGGTATAAAACACAGAAAACGTCTGGTTTTAATGTTTTATCTGTCTTTCAACACAAACACGAACTACAAGTACCATATGATACGGCTGTGGTGAAAAGATATAGATGTGTGGTGAAATTCTGATATATATTTTTGCTATTCATCGGCATCGTGGGATTTGATGGAATATGTTTTCTTTTAACAGTCATACATAAGAATACAGATTACAAAAAGCACCAGCTTCATCAAATTCTTTCAACGTTTCGTTTGTTCCTTAGTAATAGAAGTGATATGATTCCAAGAAGGCAGGCTAAAAATCTAATCCATTCACATGTATATGTTGCCCACACTCATTTTTTTGGGTGACACAAAGGGACAAAGAACGAAAGAAACAAAACTAGAATCATCTACAAAAGGAAATACATGTTACATCATATAGAAAGAAATCTGTATAAAATATTGTTCTGACATTGACAACTTGATATGCTGATGTCCTTCGATTTTGAGAGGATAATCTGAAGTAATATAGTAGCTTCACCATTCATTTTGCAGGTTGGACTGAGTAAGTATATTAAGTTGAGTATTGTTTTATGGGTCTAATTAGAATTGGGTTGAATATGCTTATTATAAGTTTCATACTTGATGAAGCCGGGCACATTTAAAATAACAAAACTATTAAATGTTTAACAATTTTACCATATTTTTTTAATTTTCACCATATAAATATTATTTTATAAGCATTGTAAGTAAATATTTCTTCCTCCATCCTATTAACTATATATGCTACTTTAATTCATTTTTCCAAAGTTGAACAAATTATGCAAGCATCGAAAGATAATTTAAGGCTCAATAGTGTAATCGTTTGGATAAATTGTGACCAAAGTAATGAAATTAAATTTATATTTTTAATATTATAGAATATTTTGAATAACAAGTTAAAATGAGATAAAAATTAATAGTAATTAGAAAATAATATGTATTTGTGGGAAATCTTTAAGAGTATACCTTCATCTTAAAAATGTTTCGGATTAAATAAAAAGGATAGAAAATATAGCAGTTCAGACCAATTTTTGAACAGCTTTTATCTCTATCAATTCTCACATATTCTAACATGTTCCTTTTTCTCCAAGTTAACAGATCAATTGTTAGACCGGTTCCAGATCAAAGTATCGATTTGGTCCAAATTTTAATACATATGTAATACAAGCGTGTCTCATACCAATTACAAAAGTCAACATACTCGTTCTGCTTTTGAAAGTTAATTTGTAACATATATAGGGTGGATACCATTATCAACTAAGACAGCGAATGACCCAAATATAAACCATGAAACAGTACATAAAATTTATCTATTACTGCAATAAATGTGACGTTGCCCCCACCCGCCCAAATTAAATAAATTATTTTATCAATTTACATATATAGTTGATTATTTAATTACATATGTTGTTTTTGTTAAAAGAAATGGATAAAATATTGTATAGTACCCACTCCACTTACCACCTTCTGCTCCTCTTATGCACGTATAAATACGAGTAGTCAATAATACTGATGTGGAAAGTCATGCAGAGGTTTCTCTGGGATTAGTCAGGGACATTACTAATTACTTGTCCACCATCACCGATCTCTTATCTGAAAAGACTAGCATCTGCATGCATGAAATTTATTCCTCAGGGTTACGAGAGAGACACATTCTGCATTGTCAGCTGAATAATTTAAAATAACAGAATATTTATGCATGTTTGATAAAAGTTTTTTGGAGAAATATTTTTAAAAACTCACTCAAGAAGCTATCTAGAATAATTCAATGACCTGGAAAAAAGTTAAATCCAAACATGGACGAAAGGAAAACGAGTACAGTGAAAGGAAAAAAAAAATTATGACCAGATGACCATCCAATTGACCGTAATGGGTAAATGGAAAAGTAATATGCATTGATGATATCACTATATGTCGGGCACGACATATGCACTCAACTCAATTTTAAGAGTTAATCCTGAAACATGTATCTCTGGAGGGAGCAACAGCAACTACAAGCATTACGAGGATAAACCTAATTTTGAAGGTGTAAAAAATCACATGACCATAATTCCAAAACACATTGAGGTCTAGGTGAATTACTTGATAATTCTTGAAACTTTACAAAGTGATTAGTAGAATATTTACCCGAATCCAAGTTTGTTCGGTTACCTACCTGCAATGATAATAAAATGATAAAGAACCTGTCAGGTAATCTACACGTCTCCTCTCCTGTACAATTCCTTCCAGTGTTTCATCTACCTTCAGTTTCTGCGGTTAGCAACAAATACAAGCAATTCTTCCCTGACCTAGAGAAACTCACGTAACAATTTTGTCTTGAAACCAGCTATACAACACGAACCCATGTTCCACCACACATTGGACAGCCATGAGCCCAGCGGCTGATCCACCAAATATCCTTCTCATTTTGACCAGGAAGATTGGTGGAGGTTGGTGAGGCAAAAGCACAAGTCTGCCGCAGACATCTTATACACTGTACCAAACAGAAGTAAAAAAGAGATGAGAAAATTAAATAGTACCTGCATGCAAGCGGATAATGAAATTAGTCCGGCGATCAGCAAGATGAATAAAGTGTATTTTACTAATTTATATGCAGCATTGAAAGAATGGCTTTGTCTGCAAATTTGGTCAATGTTATCCAAATAACAAATCTGAGACCTCCAAAATTTTCAATCACTCGACATTTACATGATTGACAATTAGCAATTTGTCTTACATACATCAAGAGAAAACCGGGCATTGACATCATTAAAGATTAAAAAGGAAAACTCTTGAACTGTACTCAATACGAGCATTTAATGGTTTATAAAACTTTATGTGCACACATGGACAGAAAACAATACAATGCCCAACGAAAGTTTGCTTTCATACCTTATACCAGATTCCTTCAAGGCCAGTTTTCCACAATGCAGTAACAACATCTCTTCGAGATCCCATTATACCCAGGTATGCTCCCAGGCCAACGGAAGTGTTCAACCCAAAAGCTGCATCTCGTTCAGACATCCTGCGTTTCCTTGACAATAAGCCATTGCCTCCATCGTAGACATCACAAGTTTCCAATGAGCTGAAATCAAGATTAACAAGTTTTGGTGCTTCATTTGTAGAATCCAAATCATCTGAATCAGACCAAGGTCCACCGAACATATTCCGCCTATGCCACTCTTCGGCTGGAGGATGGAGTTCTAGCTCACGTAGTAGAAGACCGGCAGCATCAGCACCTCTAGGACGGGGCATGTTCTGCAAAGCCGCATTTTCTTTAGTTTTGAAGGTAGGTGGGTGCCATTCACAGAAAAGGCAGTCATTTAATCCAAGGAAAGAAACTCATTTTAAGGCATCCAAAAAGAACAAAAATATGTATTTTATCAAAAGCACATCATTTAATCAGTAGATTCTCCTACGTATTTTCACAGCGTGCTCCATCACGAAATCATAAACAATATCTTCTATAAAAGGCATCGTTACTAAAGAAAACCAACAGTTCTACTTCACTAATGTCTATCACTATTACATCACTATTAAATGGCATCATGAACTTATGGTAATAATATATCATCTTCTTGAAATACTAATTATAAATCCCAAAAGTACTGACTTTGAAATGGGAAAATAGAAAGTAACCTGCATATGGGGGCCAAGGGATGCTTCCACAACCTCGGGCAGTACAGTGTAGTTTCCATCAATATAATGCAGACGAACCTGAATGTTATTACTCCCCACTTGAGAAACTGGCAGTGGGTGTTGCAAGCCAGTGGTTCGGCGACAGAGATCCATAAGTACTAGAAAAAGAACCTTGACCTGAATTACCAGTGTAGTAAGACCATAAGTTTAATGAATAGTTAGTCTCCGTAAGTTCAATAGAGAATTATGATGACTTTTGAAACGCATTTATCTCAGATTCAGTCATAAATCACTGAAATAAGAGTTTTCAGACATCACAAAGGCAAAGTTATACCTCTTCAAATGTATATCCTTGGCCAGCATTTCCAGTACCAATTCTTGAACGCCCTGGAGATGGTTCTTCACCTCCTTTTGGTGCAGTCACAAGCTGATTAACTCGACCAGCCTGACCATCATCTGGCCTAACCAACGTTGATCCTGGTTTTACAGGTTCCTCCACCTTTGCAGGAGCAGAACCATTGGGTTGAGGCTTTTGTGTATTTGTGTCAGTAGTTCTCTGTACACCCCCCACATATCGGGATAGTTGTGTCCGTCGGAAGAAAAAACAGAAGAGCAACAGTTGGCATAATCTATGGAGGAAATGACAGTCCCCAATGAGTCGAACTGCAGGTGTTCCTGGAAAAGTTCCTGTATTAATGCTAATGGGCATAAAGGAAGACGGACCACTAATAGGGGGATTAGGAGCTGGGTTGGATACTCCTTCAGTTGTGCTACTAATCTTGGCAATGGCCCCTTGTACCCAAGCTTGCATCTGTGTGCTTCCACTAGAACTGGTTGTCCCATTTTGACCCCCTGGACATCGATGCTTTTGCTTTAGTTCGTACTTAATATTGAAATGTAGTTTAGAGGAGAATGGTTTTCTTATTCATTGATTTAGAGAGAAAATCAAAGCTCAATCAGATTTAATTTTATTCTATTCAACCTTCTAGAAAACTATTAAAATCTGAAAGGAAAAAAATGTAACTATCAACGTGTAATATAAAGAATAAAGGTAATGATGATTAAGACAAATAAAGGTATTCAAGGAAGGGCAACTGAGTTTTTGTGACAACAAAAAACAAAGAGCACCAAATCTATGCTTCAGTATTAGATCCAGAAAGACAAGACCTTAGAAATGGTCTATCAAAATGAATACAATTTCATATCATTGCACACTTACCCTGACTTGTTGCAGGAGTTGCAGAACTTTGAGTAGGACTAGCGACCACATTTCTGTTGTTTCCAGTCCCTGCAGTCACAGCATGGCTTGCTAATGTACGACAGAAACTAGCATAACGCCGCAACCGTGTGATAAAGTGTGAAGCTAGATCAAGAACTGAATCAACATAAGCCTGCGTAATATAGAAACAATCATGAGATGTATATGCAATGTTAAGCAAATTAAAGAAATGACAGCCAATGGAAAAAAGAGATAGAAACAAAGGGTTTAATAATATTACATATTCGATAGGTTGGTAGGAACAGTTAATTACATGAAAAAATTTCAGTTCTTTTACACAAGTGAAGATAAATAAAATGCATGATAAGTCCTAAAAAAACAGAGTATGCGGACTGAATCATGCAGCAGTTAATCATTGCTACACTAGAAAGTTGAGACTTGATTTTCTCATTAAACAAAATATGAAGAACATGATTTACAACAGTTAACCAAACAAACCTGAACACATGGAACTAGTGCAGGTTCAACGGCCACTGCTTCAGGGTCAATGCTCGATAATGTCTCACTTGATAGTTGCCATGGATCGGGCACTAAAGCTGAAGGATTTATCAAAGCAGACTCAATTCCCTTCCCAAGCATATCCAATAACAACCTAGCTTGCATATCCAGAACCATTGCCCTGACCTCTTGAGCATTTGCCCCTTCAAGCAGCCTACACTTTATTCTGTCTAGACTCTGCAATAACAGAAATCCACATTATTTTTAGCCCAAAAGTAGCAACACTTCCATTTCCACATGCCAAACACTACAAAAACGGGAGAAACTTTAGATTAAATTACGATAACACCTGTCCCATCTGAAAGACACAGAACAGGGATAGAGAAAGTTTACTCTAAGTGGATCTCAGAAGGAACTCAAACTTTTTAAAATCAAATTCAGACTACACTGGCATAAATTGAAGCAATCCAGTGGCTAAAAGTAATTAAAAAGGAACAATTTTAGATCTTTAACAACCCCCAGGGGAGAGAGATCTGTGCTAGTTGGAAACACAGTAAAACAAGGATGGTAAACCAATCTGGATGACTGTATCTCATCAGGTGAAAATGAACCTCACGTTGCGTTAGCAGAAAATCCCATAAGGAAGCCAATCTTTAAAGTATTATAAAGTAAAAATAGCCTCAAATGAACTGTGTTATGAACAATACAACATAATTAACAACTTTATTATCCACAAGCTATTCAATTAGAACAAATAATGTAAATTGCGCCTATGTCTTGTGCGATAGGGATAAACTTGCTACTAACAAGTATCTACTGGAAGGTCCTTTATCCAGGTAATATTATATCCCTAAAACACTATGGAATAACAGAAAAATAATAACAACCTAGAAATAACAATGAAGAAGATTTCCATCCCCAAAATAAATAAACCAATGAAGATAACTATGGAAATTAATGGTGATAGTCCACAGAAATATACAGGACAATACTGTTGTCTATGCTGAGCAGAAGGAAGAGAATGGAAATCTGCATCCAAGACTGCGATAACACTGTTAAGTGAAACTGAAACAGAAACATAAAACACACAGAAACCCATTAGTATAGAGTATCAATGGCACATTGTGAAGATGCTTCATAATAGACTGCTAATATGAAAAAAAGCAAATTGTGTTATTCCTTCTCTCTAACTTTCCTGCCACTAGCTTCAACAAGACTAAATAATTTGCACCTCCTTACCAATACCATCCTCAGCAGCACTCTGTGTACAGCCCACAGCATCCCACCAATCAACTCCAACCAAAAGGCTCCACCAAAACCTGCTTTTCCCAACAGATTTCAGTTAGCAACAAAATAAACCATTGAAAAGGGATATAAATCACAACCTCCACCATGTTTATGTAAAAATTGAGAAAGCCTTATACTTAGAAGGGCTTTAAGAAATCACCTTTCAGCAATTGCACGCTCCCAGTATGACGAGTTGGTCTTTACTTGACCAGTTGGAATAGCAGGAGGGAGAACCCGGATTATTTTCAAAATCGTCTGATCCTTGCTTGTGTCATGCCAAACAGAAGCAGAACAACAGCTTGTTGAAGAAAAAGCAGGAGCTGCAATTGCAGATCCGACACCGATCTGATAGTTGTCTATAGGAGTAAAATTTGGACCAGAAAAGATGTGGACTCCACCCCGAAGAAAAGCAATGCCAATTTCACCACCGTGAGCAGAGTATACAATTCGTGCAAGTGTCCTAACATCACTTGGAAGATCAAAAGGATCGAAATAGACTCTTTTTGATTTATCAAAACCAAACTCTGCTACCTTTTGTACATCTGTGTTCATTCCACCCGCAGAAGCTTGATGATTCTTGAAATCATTTGTCGGTGGAATGCTCAGGTCCACTTTGGTCTGCCAAACAGTTTGCATAGGAGGCTGTCCACCCATACTGGAAGTAGGATTCCCAAATATAGGGTGGAGTACAACATGCTGTAAAGATGATTCCCAGCGTTGCACTCTCCACCCTGTGATTGATGGACCTTCATCTGGATCATAAGGGGACATGTACTGTCCTACAAATGTAAAATAAATTACACACTGATAAATAAAAGATCAATTTCCAAGTTCAATGGTCAATGCACAAGAAACTATGGCATAAATTATGCCAAATGAAAAATCACATGTAGCATTGTCACAAACACTAGAGATGTAAAGATAGATAAAATATACGGGTCTTTCCAGTATTTTACTTTAGGGTGCGAAAGCTGATGGTATTTCATAGCGCATAACAAATATGAAGTGCGAAAAAAAGATCAAGAATCAGTTCCATACCCTCAGCTATCACAACAGCTATCACAGAACCACCACAAGTTGGATCAAAGGCTACCGCTGTTACACCAGAGCCCCATGTAGTAGTTGCTGCAGATTGAGCTGCAGCTTCAGGACTCACATATGCCGAAAAATTTGAAACTGGTGAACAGTGAAGTGGTATAGAACCACAAAGGTTTTGGTTTGGCTGGCTTTTCCCTTGTTTTTCTTCAGATAATAGATAATCTTGCCAGCTAAATAAATATGCCGCTAAAGGTGCAAAACCAATCCAATTGGGCGAGCTAATTGGAGGTGGGACACCGTTACTGGTACTTGTTTTTGGAATTACTTGGAAACCATTACCAGGCCCAGGCATAACCTCCCAAACAACAATGGTGGATGGATTAACAATTGGCACACCTGCCACATGCATGGCACCACTCTCTGTAATGATAGCATCACCAGCCATAATGCCACTGGGGCCACAACCCAATGGTCCTTTACTAGTGCAAAACCATTTGGGTGGTGTTGCATTCGAAGGAGGCCACTGGGACCAATGAAGTTGAACAGTGCCTGATGAGAACACAGAACATACACAAAGAAAATTGGGCCATCTAGCTGAAAAGACAACTCCATGTGTCAGACAGAATAGAATACAGTAATTTTAATATACATATTGCACTATAATAGAAAAAAAAAATTATGTAAAATCAATTATTAAAAAGCTGATGAAATAAGCAATCAAATAAAGAGAGAATAAACAGTTCTAATTTCAGGTATTTCCATGGTTGTCATCATTACCACTGCCAACACACAAATTATGTTGGTGTAATTGTGTTAGTATAACACTAACATGCACAGATACAGGACATGGTACACATCACATATGGACTCCTGTTATTACAAATATCATCATGACATGGTATCTAAAACAGCAGAGTTCTTTTGAGGAATGGGGGCTTCATAAGCATCATCCAGTTACTATTATATACATATTGCACTATAATTAGAAAAAACAAATGAACATGTAAAATAAATTATTAAAAAACTAAAAGAAGAAACCAAATAAAGAGAGAATACAGAGTTCTAATTTCAGGCATTGCCATGTCTGTCACTATTACCATTGTCAACATACAAATTAGATTGATATAATTGTGTTAGTGTAAGACTAACATGCACAGATACAGGACATTATACATGCATGGACTCAAATCTGGCCAGTGTCTCCCTGTTATTACAAATGTCAACATGACATGGTGTCTGTGTGTAGTTCTCTTGAGGAATCTGAGCTTGAAAAGCATCATCCAGTCACTAAGATGATTGAGTATTATAACTAAAAGAGAGACTCAATCACTAGTGGAATGACATGATGTATAGTACTTCACTTCAAATCACTTGTCTTTATGAAGATACTTCATATTGACTAAATCAGAAGCACAAAACAGAACATTGTTACAACCAATGTGCAGTGGAAATTAATTAGAAGAGAAATTGATAGGCCTGTGACCTCCAGTGAAATAGAATCATTCGCTATGATCAACTAAGTGACAGAGTATCCATATGACACTCAATCCTAATACCGACACACAACACACAAGTCCCCCCTCTTCCGCAAGAAAAGTATCTTACTAAATTGCATCTTAGCTTGTGCCTTTCCAGATACTTCATTGAAAAAGAACAAAAGAATAAACAAATATTACAACAATTGACACAAAACAATGCCAACTGTGGCATTTCTTTTTATATCTTACAGCGAAGAATTTTACTGGAAAAACGAAACAATCATAATAGCAAATTCAAATAAAACTGACCTGACGTTTGACATTGTTGTGAAAGAAACTTTTCTTCAAATGTTGACCTTGAATTGGCTGGAGCACTTTGTTTTGATGAAAACCACCTATACTGATTTTTTAAAACAAACAATTAATTTGGATTAAAAAGAAACAGAGTTACTGGATTAAAGGATGTGAGTGCACGAAAGCATGACACAGTATAAGTTGTAACTCAGAAAATGCAATGACATTGTGATTAAAGGAGAATTATGATTTTTCGCTAACCTTAGAAAACCCTTCTTCTGTACATATTTTGGTAACTATTAAAAGCTCCTCCTTATTGTGGGATTTTTTAGGGAAAAAATGAATTACTCATTTAGCTTAAAAATTGTCTCTCAAAACTAAGTTTTCTCTCTAGAAAAAAAATCACCTTCTCTGCAATTTTTTTTAGAGACAAATGTTAAAAAATAGAGTATGTTTTCAAAGGGATTTTTAGAGAGGATTGTTTAAGGGCAAAATTGGACAAACAAAATTATAATAACAAACAATTCCTAAAAAAATGATGTGCTAAAATTTTAAACATCACACGGAAGAGATATTATGTGGCATACCAGGGACACCCCCGAGAGCCACTTTGTAACAACTGCAATGTCTTGTCGCCACTCATGCTCTCGCAGCCAGCAGCTAGTATCAAGTACATGATTAGCTGGCCCCTGAATGGACATGAAATCAATAACAGATAAATAAGAAAAGCAATATGAATAGCGGAGAAGTCAGATATGGTTAAAGTTGGGACAAAAGATCAATCCACAGGGTATAGTATAAAGCCATACCTCCCATTCTCTGATCTAGAAAAACCATCTCAATTATACACAAAGCCATAGAGTTTCAGACAAGTTTTAGTAACATGTTTTCTTTATAGACAAACAGCAATGTTCATATATAAATTTATGCAACATTAAAATCTATGGCAGAGCACTTGCAATTATACTGCACCACTATGATATGCAATAACTCTCACTTACTTGAGACGGTTGAGTCCAAATAGTTACCCTCCCATGGAAATTTGCTATCAATAATGCACGAGGACAACAGGTGGGGGACCATTCAATGAACTGGACAGAATCACGAGGAGAATCTGTGAAGGCATACAGTTCAACTGATCAAATTTTGAAACTTATGATACAAACACACTCATACACATATAGTAAACCAACTCAGTTCAGGAACAAAAAGCCATAAAATCAAACAACACAAATAGAACAGTAAACTGTAACATCCATGAATCTATAAGGTGGATTAACATTAAAATACCTGCAATGACATTGAATACTGCACATTCAGTCGGCCTCTCTGGGATCACAATGTGTATAGGAATCCAAAATGGTGGATTTCCAGTTGAGCTTTGGAGAAAAGAAACACTCATAACCATTACATAATTGCCAGCAAAAGCAAACATACGAGGGTGCTAACAAGCCAAACTAACAACTGAATACTAATAAATGTGCAGTATTAGACATAATGTGACTGTTTAGGTATTTAAATTTAATATTTGAACAAATATTAGAAGCATAATAATTAAAAGATATAAACATTAGAAATCATTATGCAAAGCTTATTTAGTATGTGAATAAGTTTATTTGCCAAGAGAACTATCCATTCAAATTTGTTTGTGGGTCTTCTTAACAAATGAATGTGTATAGAATGCACATATTATACATGCTGATATTTATCAAAAGGTATGGTTGCAGCCGTTCTCTTAACACATTTTTTGCCAAGAGCACACTATCCATTCATATTTGCTTGTGAGTCTGCTTGACAAATGAATGTGTATAAAATGCACATAATATATATGCTGATATTAATCAGAAGTTCTGGTTGCGGCGGTTCTCTTAACACTTTTTTTGCCAAGAGCACTATCCATTCAAATTTGCTTGTGGGTCTGCTTAACAAATGAATGTGTATAAAATGCACATAATATATATACTGATATTAATAAGAAGTTCTTGTTGCAGCCGTTATCTTAACACTTTTTTTTATGAACCCTCTAAATGTAAGACAAAACTTAAAGTTGATTGACAAAGTCATTGCCAATAAATGAGTAAAGTAGGCAAGAGCAAGAAAAATATTATGTAAATCCATCAAAAACATAAGTTCTAAGAGTAAGGCACAGGTAAATATACAAAAAAAAAAATATAGTCAATAATATCTTTTCCTAGTGCTTCTTCCGGCCCATGTACAACAGTAGAATAAAAGCAATGGTGGAAGGTTGAATTTAAAAACATTAATCAAATTGTCTTGAATTTATCTGTAAATTCTAAAATGCAAAGGATCCAAAATGATTATTCAGCACATAATCAAAGATTTTCAGCCTGGAAATATGATCAATGGATAAAACAAACCTTGGAATTCTTGCACATGTTTCTGAAGCACAAGCTATAGCATTCAGTTTTCCACACCAGGAAACAGCACTACAAAGAAAATCAAGAAGTTCTTTTAAAAAGGGACAGCAGTAGAATTAAAATAGCACAAGCCAAAGCAATAGCCAAACAAATTCACTTTATTAAAATGCTCAGAAAATCAAATACATAATCTCAATTTTATTACAACAGATTCACAAGCTACTGACCATGAAAAGTCAGGCCCGTATTAACTTAGAAATTGTTGTGACTTGTGAGGTGATCAGCGCATACCCAGTCATAAGAATTATTACTGAGCACCGGTGAACCAGCATCCCCCATTATGAGGGAAGTTGGCCATCTACATATTTTCTAGTTCCCAAAGATGCTCATATAATTATTTTAAGTGAGATGAAGATTTTCAAGCTTATATTGATATGGAGATAAATGAAACAGTTTAATTCTATTTCAGACAATAAAAAAATATTAAAATAAAACTCCGACAGAAAATGATAGCAAAAGCATAAGCATGGACTGATGCAGTGCCCTCTTGTACTACTATTGAAATGAAAACATTGTGGGTACCAAAGACAAGATGTTTACTATGTTGATTTCCAAGCAACATAGAAAGGTTATGACTTGACTGATAGTACAATCTCCATAAATATCTTCCTATGATAATTTGGAGCAATCAAACGAATATGCAAGAATAATATTTCTTTAAAACATTCTAGCCCAAGATAAAAACTGAAATTTTCTCGATCCACATTATCAAGAAAAGCTATACTTTGAATTTTATATTGTTTCGCAATTATCTGGCCCAGACATTAAAATTATGATTTCCTTGAAAGGAAAATAATTAACTGAGCCAGTATTATCCAAATAAGTATCACAGACTAGAAAGGTATCCATGAGATGAACAAAATTCAAAAGACATAAAAGGACATTTTCACTACAGTGGTCAAACGAAATGGGAATCCTTTAGACATATTTATAATCCTTTCAGACTTACATGATTCTGTTTGCCTGCCATCCTATTATAAAAATACAGTATTTTGAACTTCTAACACTCATGGTATGCATTGTTATATATCCTATACCGTCAAGATGTGGATGAGCTTCTACAGTCGCCTAAGCCTTTGTACCTAAATTGACTCAAGGCTCGAAGGTTGTCTACCGTCATTTTAGGAATGCTCATATACCGAGTTGTGAGATTTAGGGATCATCTTGGACATTATCCAATCACAATGAAGTAATTGAGAATGAAACAATTTGGATAAAGTTAGACAAGGCCAACTTTATGGTAACAAAGAAGTGTAGAACATATTCCATATCATCTCGAAAGTGTTGAGTTCCCTATAATACTGTAGGTGTTAAAAAGACAAGTCTGTTGTTAATCAAAACCAAAAATTTATGGATAAAAATGGATCAAGTCAAAATTTTCAGTACTTCTTACCTTAACAGAATTAGTTGTCGTAATCTACATCTAATTTTGCTATGAATAGGAGAACGGTCCAAAACCAAAGATACTTGAACTCTCTGACTTCAGTCATCCTAACTTTGAGCCAAAACAAATCCTATTCACAGTTTTACTATTTCTAATAGGGAGGCCTCCTTCTTGAAAAACCTATTTGGTAGTCAACAAAATTTTCTGGTCAAATCCTCTGATTGGTGACCACACATCAATGTGTGTATACCACTTTAAATGAGTTCTGCTGTGCCTGTCTAAGGTTGGTTTAACAATAATGGGTACATATTTCTAGACTATTGTGTGTCAATTTGAAGTTTCATATGATACTTATCCATGGATTCAGCAAGAACAACGAAGAAAGAACTTTGGGGCTGTTTGTCTTTTATATTGTTTTCTGGTGTATTTGGTTGTGATGAAATGTAACTATTTGTGGAGCTTTATAGTAGTAAATGGTCTTAGACATTCTTTTCGGCAAATATCTTTCCCTGACAAGCAGAGATAGGAGCACTATTATGTATTAGTGCTTCCTGTTTACACTTAATAAATTATCTTATTTCAGCAACCAGATAACATATATAAATAAGTGAACTTTGACGTTTCCAAAGCTTATAGTCAAGGAAAGCCCCCAAGCACCACTTGAATACAGTTTTGGAAAGAAGGAAACATTATGAAATATACCAGAACAATAACAAATTAGAACTTTAATTTGAATCAAGAACAATTTCACTGACTAATGAAACTCACTAATTAACTTTCTTCTCTCCTATACTATTAGAGCACCAGTGGTATACTCTCATTGTCATTCTACTCTTCACCAGCTGCTTCTTTACTATTAAGTAGCTTGCCAACCACAACGAAATTTAATTCTGGTTCCTATCCTCTCAAAATACCATATGTTCTAGCCCCATACAAGAATCTAGTCATGACTAGACGAATTGGTCCATCCCACTGTCCGTACACAACTATTGTACAGCTGGGGCACACGAATCTCTGGCATAAATATCCCTTGATACTGGATACCTTGAGGTAGGATCTGGTATCCAAATGCCGTACAGATTATCTACATGGCATAAATCAGAAAACAGAGTAGTCAAATCTCCTACTCTTAGCCGGTTTTAGAATTTGGACTTACGGTTTAAGTCAACCCCACAATTACTATATTATACAAAGGGGACCCTCCATTATCAATTACACACTAGGTTTCAAAATGTAATAACAATCATGATTCTAGTTCCATTGCATCATTGTCATCATGTATATCGTAGAAAATGTAGACAAATGAGGTTGATGCAGTCACAATACCCCAAAAAAAACCCTGATTCTGCATCCACGAATGAGGTTACTAACAGTTTTTTAAAGACCTTGGCTGCGCATAGTTCACCCCCAATACTTTACATCTTATCGTGCCTTGACAGACATGGCCGCACAAATACCTTCGCTGGTAGATCACCCCTCTGCTCCATCATCATCATCAGGGTACACCAGGTGTCATCTCAAACACCATTTAAGATTTTTAAGCAGCACATCATCAATTCCTTTGACAGCACTGCACTAGTTTTCTTGATATTCTCCCCACATATAAACACCAAATCCAGAACTTTTCAACAGAAAAATACTAAATATTATGAAACTCATTCAACGGAAACTCCAGATCAACTGGTTGACATGACTTCAATCAAACATTTATTTTTCTCAATTCTTCAGGCTATTATGTTTCCAATTAGACGCAGACACTTTTTTTCTTCATCGTAATTGTTTTCCAAATTATACAGGGCAATATTTTCTCCTTCCGTTTCCCTTTCATTTAAACAACACTAAGCAACTATTTAATAAACACGAAAGCATGCCCCCCGAGAATCCTAAAATCAATGAAAGAATCAAGTTCAAGCGATAAGTATTTCCGTTGGCAACATCCTCACACTATCCTCTTCAGTTTAATCTAGCTCCCACTTCCTTTAGTCAACAAATCCAATTCTTCAAGCCAACACATGTACTAAATCAGACGAACTTTAAAACACAGCAAAATCTTACTCCTATAGGTACGGTTAAAGACTAACGCTAGCTATATCCGATGCAGAGAAAGAGTTTGCTAATTACTATTCAAACCCAACACCGACAGTAAAATTCAATCCATGAAACGAATCTCGAAGCACTGCAGTGCAGAGATACCTGAAATTGCGACAAATTTCAGGCACACTCATTTTGTAGAGCAAATTAGACTTCGGTTGGCGGAGCCTAATGCAGAAGACAGTAGCAGGGACGACCGATTCCTGCTCCATTGATTCCTCTTCTTCGCAACTCACTGCTTCATTCGTCTTCGCGGAACCCTCCTCTGGCTCCTTAGTAGCAGCAATTTGATTCATAACCGAAAAGAAAAGGCTCTGATATATATATGTATATAATATTTATGCAGGAACGAAGAGAAAAAGAGGCGCAAGTGACCGAAAGTCGCAGTTGATGGCGACGGATGAAGAGAAAGAAAAGACGTGATTATGAGTGGGGTTACTGTGCATTTACATTTGAGAAGTGATAGCACTCTTGCACACTGTTTTTGTGTATTCTGTGTGCTCCTTCAATTTTATTTGAAATCATAAAATTAGAATCACATTATGTACCATAATAAAAAAAATTCACAAGTTCTAACAAGAAAGTTGTTAAAAAGCTTAACCGTGTATAAATTAATTTTAACTTTAAGTAACAATTTGGTTGTTATGAAGAAGATCATAGATGGCGTGGTGTTAGTGAAAGAAGAAGTTGAAGTTGGTGGTTGGATTCAGTGCGTTTTATTTTTGGGGATTTGGTTTGCATTATTGGTTTGAGACGAAGAAAGTAAAAAGGTTTTTGCATGTGTGGCACTTATTTATTGCAACCAAAAGAGGGCACAGGAGTCGTCGGCAGAGGCATGTGTCTGCTTCTTTTCTCTCTATCACCCAAAATATCGTCTTCATGCAAAATCACATAAATAAATTTAATCCATTTCATGCCAGTGAAAAATTGGTTAATAATATATTATTTAAATTTATTAATTTCACAGAAATTATTTGTGTTATTAAATATTCATTTGAAAAACGTAAAATACTGGGTGAATATTGTTGGGTAGATGTTATGTCAAAGTAATCGGCCCCCAAGGCCAAGTGTAGAATAAGACGCATCATTATTAAAAAATACGTTGTGTAAGACCCTTGTTTGGTCAACCCATTCAACCTTTTCCCATTTCAATGCTTTGATGTATATGCATAACTGTATAATGTTCATACTTAATGTTTCATCAATGATATATATATATATATATATATATATATATATATTTTATATTTTTATATTATTTCGATCTAAGATAATTTAATTATAAGCAGAAAATCGCAATAAAATTTTAAACTTTAAAGCATACATTATATTTACTTGATTTATATGACTGACTGAAATGGAAAATTACCTTGTACTTCGATTGCAAGTTTATATAGATACAATTTAAGAAATTAATCTTTTAAAGGTATATTAAAATACGTCTTGAAAGATCGAGGAAAAATATAAAAAAAATTATTTAAAGTGTATTTTATCTCGACTCTTAAGGTTAAATATGTTTTTTTTCTCTTAACTTTTATTGAATTTTGGAATTAGTCCATTTCGAAACTTTGGATCAATTTAGTCTTTTTCCTTTCGAAATACTGTTATGAAACGCACTTGAAATGTCAAATAAACTTAACTAAATTTGATTAAAATGATTAAATCTACGTATTTCGAGAAATGAAGGATTAAATTAGTCTAAAAATTTGAAATGGACTAATTCCAAAATTCACTAAAAATTAAGGAAGTAAAAACATATTTAACTCTAAATAATATATTAGGTGTACTAGAACAAACAAAACTACGATGAAATTTGAATTTTATAACCAACAATACTTATTAATAATAATTTATCTTGATAATATTATTTCAACTATTTTATATTACAACAACACATAATGATAATATTCTAACAAAATCAAGATACATCCTAATTTCAAAGAACCTCTTGACCAAACACTAAAAAAATATGAATTCATGGAACGAATAATTGAGTAATGCAAAAAGGATCTGATACTAATATCCTTGAAAGAATAAGAAGGAATGGAGCTCCTTGATTATGAAATATGGTGGCACCCCAAAGGATGCTATAAGTATTATAACTCTAGGTGTCTATTTTAAATTAATTTTATTGAATACTTTTACCAATAATGCATATGCCTAAGTAAATGTGATGTAACGATGTAACATTTTTTTTCTCGTCTCAGCATTTTAACAAATCAACTCTAATGATGAAGAGTATACAATCCCAAAAATTATGGAAAAAAAAAAGCTTAAACTATTTCAATGAAAATAAATAAGAAAAAATATTAAGACCGAAAACAAAATTAAACTAACTATTTTTGAATAATAAGGTGTTGTAGTCTCAAATAAAACTCTATTTTCTCATTATTATTTTTTTTATTTTTTTTTTTGAAGTTGAAGAGATTAATTTTGAATGGAACGTCATTTTCCCCGTCATTCCACGGTTTCAAACATGAAGGCATATTTTAAAATAAAAGACGTGTTGTTTAGCTAACTCTTCCTATTCTTTGACAAAAGAAAAAAAAGTGTGTTGACTGAGAGCATGTTATTTTCATTAGTCAAAGATATGAGTTAATTAGACTATAATGGAAAATTTTACGTTGTTATATATGTTGTTATTTTATAGGTGCACAAAATGGTTGAAATTTGAATGAAAATGATTGTTGTAGTGGTAATGCAAGATTATAGTAATTATGTAGCCGCCACAAGTCATGACTAAGCAATCCATGGTTTTTTTCAAGTTCCAATCTAATCATTTACATTATTTATTTGTTTTTTAACCAATACCAAAGAACATGAGAAATCAAACAAATTAGATTAGTTGAATTAATTTGGTTTACTTTGTATACAAGTTTTTAAATTGAATCATCACAACAAAAAGTAAATTATTTGCAGTTAATCATTTTTAGTTGAATATAGACTGTTCTTTTAATACTTTCTTCACAAAAAGTAAATTATATGCAGTTAAAACTCTGTTACATCTTTTGCACCTTCTTCCATTACAATTTTCCTCACCACTTTGTTTCTCTCCACATTTCAGATTCTGCGTGCAACGATGAAGACAACAAAGCCCACAAGCCTAATAAGGTATGGGTCTTGCTAATCAGTGTCCTAAGGGTACCAATTAAGGATAATTAATATATATTGGATTCTACAAAAATACATAAATAAGTGTAATATTAAATAAAATCTGATCTAATAACCATTAATACAACTTTATTTTCTTTAAAAGATAAAAATACTCATAAATATTGTACATGTGTATTTAATATTTTATTTAATGTTCACAAATAAATTTTAAAAACTAATTAAATAATAAAATAACTATATTTTAATGTTGTTAAAATTTAAATTAACAAAAAAATAGTGTTAAACATCTAAAACTTAAAAAAAAACATAAGAAAGTATAAATTAACAGAAAAATCAACAAAAAAAATACTGTTAAACATCTAAAAATTGTTACAAAAAAAGAATAATTAAAGTGTCAATTAAAGACATAATTGATTTTTTTCTTTTTAGTAAAGACCTTAAAAATTCCAAAAACTTGTCCTGTAATAGTAAGTTATTGTCTACACATTTAAAAGGGTATTTTTGTCTTTATAAAATTTATTATGTGCATTTATACTATTTTAATTACTGTATTTAATTATTTCAGCTTTCAATATAAAAATGATGATATAAAAGCACATTTATTATTCCTTAACCAGTGCCTTAAGGGCACTAGTTAGCATTCTCCATAAGGTAGGGTATTGCCCTCTCCCAAACCTTTTGTATTTTATAACATTTTTAACCACCCTTCTACATTCCGGAAATAAAAAGAAATTTTGGGAAAATAAATTATGAAGTGCATGAATAAACACACCAACTTTCAATAATAGAATCTCAAAGTATAATTTTTTCTAGACATACCCTTTACTATTTCCACAAGAAACACTCGTAAGTTTGTTATTTACTTTGTCTTCAATATCCCAATATAAGTATTTGGAAAACTCAAGTTAAATATGTGTATAAAATAGTAATAAATACTATAATGAATATGTAATAATTATATCGTGAACAGTAGTCTCATAAGTTTTTACTAAGGGTGACAAAAGAGCCCGTCGTCAAAAAACGGGTTGGGTCGGGCGAACCCGTGAAACAGAAACGGATCAATAATCACAATCTGTCCCGTATAGGACTGGCTAACGGATCGGGCCGGGCTGACCCGTCTAGTTTTTTTTTAATTTTTTTAATTAGTTTCCAAATTTTTTAATTTGTTTTATTTTTTAAATTTGTTTATATATACATATAAATTATTATTAAAGTCATATTTAATCAAATAAAATATTATTTTAACTTTTAATTATTAGTTAATATTTTTAATTAGATAAGTTAAAATCATTATTAAATTTACATATTAAATTATTCAATTATAACTAATAATTCAAACTTAATTTGTAAGTGTTAGTGATTTAAATTACAATACTATTATATATTTATACATTTAAAATATATAATATAAAAAATAATATTTTTAATTATTTTTATTTTATTTTATTTTTTTAAAACGGGTCAACGGGTCAGAACAAACTGATCCGTACTTTGGCCCGTCAAGTTGACGAGCTGGGCGGGATGGGCCAAAACGGGCTGACGAGTTGAAATCTTCAACCCAGCCCATTCCTTTTAGCACGGGCTGACGGGCTGGCCCGTTGGACCCAACCCGTTTTGCCACCCCTAGTTTTTACCTGGTTGATTTTAGTTACTTAGATAATTACTTTTCTTTAGCTATTTAGAATTTTGCTAATTTATTTTATGTCATAATCCTCCTGTTAGTCGTGTTAACCTTTATCTGGACCTTCAATTAGGGTTGTGATGTGTATTATTGTTGTGATTGATATGTCTCTGCCAACATAACTTCATCTTGGGTTGTTGAGTTGTTATGGTCGAGATGTGTGTATCGTCATGGTGTTATCCTAAGTTGATGAGATCGTCTAAGTCATACATGACACATCAACTCCCATACTCAATATGTTTCGAATATGAAAGTCTAATTTTGTAAGAAAAAAAAATGTATTCTTTAATTATCTTAACCCTTATAAGTATAGTTGTCCCCTAATCTCTATAAGAACAATGACAAAGAGACTTGATTGACATGTGTCAGAGAGGTTTGTTACTTGAGAAGGGCAACAATCTAAGTGAGAGTCGGGTGCTCTTCAAGCTTTATATGTCACAAAATTTTGAAGTTAAAACCTTCTCTCTAAATTTTTTTAGATGATTATAGTAATTGGTTTGATGACCTAATTAGTTAGTTATCCTTAATAAACCAAATTAGATTATACATCGCTCCATTCTTGTCTTTATTTAAAAACTTTAAAACGAGTTTTTTACATATATCAATAAAATAAAATAAAGAATATCCACATTATATAATTAAGATTTAATTAAGTTTTCAAGTTTTCATAAATTTAAATATTTTTAATTAAGTTTTTATTAATTTTGTCTTTTATAAAACATTTAAAATTGTATATTTTTCAATTAAGTTATTATTATTTAATTTACTGTTGAAGTAATATTTGTTATAGTGCTAGACCAACTTGTTTGTATGGATAAAAAAATGTGAGTCTTATTAGTTAATATAAAATAATATTATGGTTAATGGAAAATGATGTTTTACAAACATTTATATATTTTTTAATACAAAATGACAAATCAATATAATAATTATATTATTTTGACAAAAAATAAAATAGTAGAAACTTAATAAAAAAACTTATTACTAATTTAATTTATAAAATAACATTTTTTCCACAAAATAAGAGTATGGCATTGACCCGAGAAAGGTGGAGATTTAACTAAAATTGGTAAAGTCAGTTTCTACTACAGTGTGACCAAGTGGGAACCGGCGCAGGCATATGTGACTGTTTATAATTTCATTCAATTTTTGTGATTAATTTATAGAAAAAATATTATGTACATTTGCATGTTATTTGTAGATTAATCAAATTAGGATATTTTTAATCATTTAAAATATGTATAATATATGGCTGTTAAAATGAACTATTTGTTCTAGAGTTAAGATATTCACACAAACAAATCACTTGTATATTTTGAAAGAACACTTCTATTGTTAAAAAAATATGGCAAAAGTTACTTATATAAATAATATTATTTATAAGAAAAATAACAGTTTTCATTAAGTAAAACATGTCGTTTTAAATTACTCTCCTAAACCAGAACATGTTTGATCAAATAAACCAGAACCAGTTGAGGTAAATAGATCCCATTGAAGGGAAACACATTTCAAGAACATATTTATTATACACCAAACATCTTTGAACAAAATAATATGAATGAGAAAAAATTGTACGAAGAGTGAAGCAACAGATATGAATGAGAAAAAGATAAGGTGAAAGGTGGGCGTTGAAAATGGTGTGGAGAATTTGCGACAGAAAAATTTTCCATTTAAATATTCACTGGCCGGCTGGCGGCTGTATTCCACATTTCCTTGCTTTCAGATTTCAATAGTGTGAACAATAATAAACTCTATTTTCACATTCCATCACATTTCAGCTTTTGTTTCTCATTGTTCATTCAACTTTAAGCCGTAGTTAGTACTACAACACCTCTCTTTCTACCTCAGTTTTCGAATCAACCCATATACACTTCTGTTTCTACCTCAATTTTCAAATCAACCCATATAAGGTGCCCATTTCTCAATCTCAAGAATAACACTCTTTAGAGAATAAAATAAAATGAAAATACTGTTTTACTTTGTTTCTGAATTTGCTTTTGTTAAAAGTTCAAATCTTTTTAAAAAAGGTTTCTGGGTTTTGTTCTTCAGTTTCGTGTTTGATTCTGAGTTGGAGAGACGGTGCATGGCGTTTTTTTTTTTTTTTTTTTTTTTTTTTGTATATATTAAAATTTAAAGAGAAGGTCTAATTTTTAATTGGGTGGCCGTGCCTGCAAATATCTCTGTCTCTTAATAATGTTATGTTAGAATGTTAGATTATGCAGATTGCAGAGTATACGAGGATCATTATGACTTGTGGCTGCTTTGGAGCCAAATCTACTAAGAAAAGACGTTCTTCTAACGTTGCTGGCGAAATTGATGGTGAGGATTTCATGGTTTGATATTTTCATATTTTAACAATGTTTTTGGCAATTTCATTATCATTTTTGTGTGCTAAATATTGTAAATAATTTCGTTTTAATGGTTCTGTGGTCAACTGTTATTAACTGGCAATATGTTCATCTATAGAATTCCTTTCTTACCATATTCATATGTATTCTTTTGTTGTGCAGGTTACCCCCTTGATAATGTTAAGCAATTTTCAGACACAGAACTGAGATTGGCAACTGATAATTACCACTCAAACAATAAGATAGGACGAGGAGGTTTTGGAACAGTTTACCTGGTATTTGTTCTTATGCTTGCATGAAATCAATATGAATGTTACCCACTTAAGTTCTTCATTATGGGACCAACCATAATACATTGTTTTTGGGTTATTAAGAATATCATCACACATACACTCCTTTTTCCTCTTCTTTCAGCATTAGGCCTCTTGAGGAATGACCAAACATGTATACATAGGGCATTTTATCATTCTAGGTTTTTGTTGATGTTAAGCATTCTAAAAACCCATCATGTGACAATTTTTCTAGGGAACCTTAAGAGATGGAAGACGTGTAGCAGTGAAGACTCTCTCATTTTGGTCAAAGCAGGGAGTTCGTGAATTTTTGACTGAAATAAAAACTTTGTCAAATGTTAAACATCCAAATCTTGTTGAATTGATTGGATTCTGCATCCAAGGACCTAGTCGTACATTAGTCTACGAGTATGTGGAAAATGGGAGCCTTAACAGTGCACTACTTGGTAAATATATCAAATGCTTGCAGTAAATTATGAAGTCACAAAGTAACACCAGATACAGATAAGAGAATGAAATGTGCATGTAACCTTTATTTCCTTTTTCCTTCCTTTGTAGGAACAAGGAATGAAAACATTAAACTAGACTGGAGAAAAAGATCTGCTATCTGTGTAGGTACTGCTAAGGGTCTTGCTTTTCTTCACGAAGAACTTTCACCACCAATTGTGCACAGAGACATCAAAGCTAGTAATGTACTACTTGACAAAAATTTCAATCCCAAAATAGGTGATTTTGGGTTGGCTAAATTATTCCCAGATGGTATCACTCACGTTAGCACAAGAATTGCTGGAACAACGTATGTAAAGAGTTTTTAGAATACATAGTTCAGGCAATTCCAATGTTAAGAATTTTTACACTGTCATTTGCTCACAAATTGACCTATATGTTAAGTTTATGTCATTTTGCTTGTGTCATTCTGTCTGTTACCCAAATACTTATCTCTACATTGTTATTGGATTAAACATACTTCAATTTTTGCATTTCATGAATTGGTCAATTTATGCTTGAACTATTGATTATGATCTCATTGATACGATACCTGCTTTGGTTTATATTTATGCAGTGGTTACTTAGCACCAGAATATGCAATAGGTGGCCAGTTAACCAAGAAGGCTGATATATACAGTTTTGGGGTTCTTATACTTGAAATAGTTAGTGGCAGAAGCAGTGCCAGGAGGACAAACGGAGAAGGATCACCCAGATTCCTCTTGGAATGGGTACATAAGTCTGTGTTTTATGAGTTATTTTACAACATTATATATTTCATGTTCAATAGACATCAGGTTAATAATATTTAGCCTATGAAGTCCTGTCATATCCTTGTTTATTCATTATCTCTCCACTACCTTGTCCCATGTAACCTAATACATTGTGTGTTCCTAAAAATGGGTCATCTTTGGTTTTAGTTCTTTAAAATCATGAGTTTACATCCATTATACTTTTGCAACTTCTACTAGGGTTATATTTTGTTAAGGACTAAAGTTTGGATATTTAAGAGAATTAGGAACAAAAACATTTAATTTTAAAAGTTCTGAGACTAAAAAATCAAAGACGACTCGGTTTATTAGGGATTAAAAACATTGGGATTCCAATTTACAAAAAATGAAATCTAGAGTTGAAACAGTGAAACAGAATGATAAAGAAGAAAAGTTGATTTTAGAAGATGATGAATAATATCTTGAATTTATTTGTATTTGACTTTGATGGTATTTATTTTTGCTTATGCTATTGATATTGTGCAAGTTTGGAGTGTAGATGGTGATAGTTATTTGGTGTAACAGGCCTGGCAACTTTATGAGGAGGGGAGATTGTTGGAATTTGTAGATCCAGAAATGGAAGAGTTTCCTGAGGAAGAGGTACTGAGATACATGAAGGTAGCACTTTTCTGCACCCAGTCAGCAGCAGGTAGAAGACCATTGATGATCCAAGTTGTTAATATGCTATCCAAGGCAATCCAACTCAATGAGAAAGAACTTACAGCACCAGGATTATTCACAGATGAAAGAGACTCTTCTAGTAGGAACTCACAACCTGTCCCTTTTATTACCTCTACACATGGTGCTATTACTCAGGTCACCCCACGGTGATGTGCGTTGCAGAGTTGTAAATGTAGTAAAAGAAAGTACTAGTTTTTGTTTTCTAAATATTGTTTGATTGTCTTACGTTATTTTTTTACAATATAGGTATCAAAAAATATAACATGGCATGAAAGCAATTTCGTGCTACTGCATGTCGAAACCTGTAGAGTATGTCTGCTTATCTTGCATTACTTTTATTGATTAAGTGTTCATGTGATTACTCCTATTAAGGGCTTTCTATTTCTTCCTTGGTAATAAATTCAACCGTACCAAGACAGTGACTTCGAGTTCTTACGTGAAAAAGATAATGTAATAATATGCAATTTGACTTAAATAAATGGTAGATTGATTTTCACTTTTCAATTTATGAATATTCTTTCATTTTCATAAGTCAAATCCTAAAACTTTTGCTAGCAGGAAGTCGAGCAACTGGACAAAGTTTAAAACCTGAAGCATTTTCCTTGTATAAAATATATGAAGTTGAGTTTATACCAATTTACTGACACATGATAACAATTTACATCATTTCACCAAGTGATATAATATCCGAATTCTAAACACGTCACTAAATTATTTATGGTGAGAGGTAAAATACTCACCAATCTTCACCCATCTTGTCAATAGATTTACTTAATCAAATAAGAATAATTATATTCTAAATCTTCATTAATATAATTTAATTTTTATCTAAACTTTTTATTTTTAGTCTTCAACTCTTAACCTTTTAAATAATTCCAACAACTACAGATACGGTATATCAAACCATAGAATATCTTTAATGATTTTAATATAACATGTGCAACATGTATTAGTATTATTACATATCTTGAATAAATATGAAATAAATCATTTTCAAAAAATTTAAAATTTCTAAAGACCAAAATCAGCCATTTCTAAAGCATTTCTAAAGCAAAAACCAAATCTAATAAAGACTAATAAAATTTTATTTTACAGCAGAGATAAGAAAAGTAGGATGAAGTACATACATATTATCAACGGAAACTTTAAACACCGGAAAAGAGTCTGTTTGACACCACCAGCCAGCAATCCCAACAGATACTTTCTGTCTAAAAGGATGTATTAACCCATGATCATTGAATCTCCACGTCATAATTGTCAATGGATTTAATTCATACAAAACCTTAAAGTTGGTAATAAAATGTAACCAATAAGCATTAGAAACTAATAACAGGGCAAAAAGATTCATTAAAGACAGCAGGTGGAGAAAGAGATGGCAGAGGATTGAAGGGGAACTGAGGTATGATAAGAAAAAATCATGCAGCAGCCTGCTCCTCAGTGACAGGAGCTTCTTTCTGGGGTTCGTCAGCAGCGCCATTAGAGGCGGCATCCTTTGGTTGTGAAGCAGTTGCACCTTCTGCTGCAGATCCAGTTGCTTTTGATGCTTTCTCTTTTCCATCCTTACCGTCTTTAGCATCTTTAGCAGGAGCAGGTGGCGGAGGAATCATGTGAGGTGGTGGTGTATGCTTCAGCTTTAACAGTATTTGCCGCAACCTAGACAGATCCGTGGGTTTGCCGGGCTTTGGGCCTTGAACGACTGTAATTGATGGCTTCTTGTCCTGATCCTTTTTGCCTCTTTTCTTTTCAATGTTGGGAACTTCACGAGGAATGAGCTCTGCAATTGCTTTCCAATAAGCTTTGTCTGCCTCCTTGTGAAACTTCTCTTGATTAGCCAAGAATAACTGCTCCACAGAAAAATGCCATTCTCTATTAGAACAGTAAAAGATACATCTGGCGCAAGATGATGTCCTAATGCAAGTAAAACTTACCTTCTCCCTCTCTCTATTTTGAACCTTGCTAGACTCAACATTAACCTTCCTCTTCTCATAAAAAGCAACCTTGTACTCCTCAGCTTCTTCAATAATCTTCAACCTCATTTCTTTTTCTCTTTTCTCCTTCTCTTCTAGCAGAATGGCATTTTGACTGCACAAGGAAAGCCAAAGGCATTCGTTTTTTATGACAACTGAGTTCAGCAAACTTACAAAAGATGTTAAATTTCATTGGCATATATCAGAGATCGAGAAAACGATGTTCTATCATCAGGTTCAGAACTATTTTGCCCCCAATAACTACATAAAGTGGAGATTTAGATTAATCACAATAACTTTTTTGTGGTTAAAATTATTTAATGGCATTAAATTTATTAATGTGACATTAACATATCACCGTAAACATTTATTGCAAACGGTACCTGCCATTGGATATCTAAAATATAATAAACTTCATCGATCGGAAAAAAACATGTTGCCTGTTTAAGTCGTGCACCGTACAATTAACATAAGGATTAGAATCCTAATTTCAGAATTACTATTTGACCAGAATAATCAGGTAAACAAGAAAAAACAATGATAATTTGCATTTTCTTTTCAAGCCAGATCAATTGCTCTGTGTGTGATAAATCAAATATTAGAAGATCTCCATTCCCATATCAATGGCATGTGCGTTGGTAGTAAAATTGGAGAGCAATATTAGGATAAGAGCCACGTAGACATTAATTTCAGATACCAAGGTGCAGAAGCCAATTCTAATAAAAAGGCTATACTATAGCAAGATAGCGGGATGGCTGCCATTTTGAATATTACTAATTGTTATTACAAACTAGATACTTTTGCTACACACTAATATTCAAAAGCAAACAAAAAAATTAAAGAAATTCATGATAAATAGTAAGACAGTTTATGCACACAATCACCATCGGTATAGGAGCTAATAACAAGAATAAAGTAAACAAAAAATATGTAATAGAAAAATAACAAATTGAATAAAAACTAGCAGAAAGTGAAGTTGAAATGAAGAAATATATTGGAACACAAATAAAAGTCTGGCGTGAAGTAACACAGATCAAAAAAGGGTAAACTTTTTATAGAAAGGTCAAGGAAGAAGGTTTCAAATCCTGTTATGCATTTGAAGTTGTGTACGGGGTAAACAATGGGTTTTTGGACTCCCTAAATCATGGTACTGCCACCATAACACAAAAAACTGCTACTTTGACAACTATTACAGCCACAATGGTCGCTATTGAAAACTGGTTCGCTGGAATCTAGTACTCCACTATAGCACACCATTGACTACTATGAGAGCTACCATCATATCAGAGAAGAGAACAATGAAAAACCATATAAATCAAATCAAAGAGGGAAAATTCAGTTGTCTGTTCAAAGAATGCGGAACACACAGGTTAGTCAGGGTAAACAAAAATGTTTCAAGGGTATGAAGATATGATAGTAGCATCAGTTAACATACATTTACATGAGTTAAATTCCTTTTCAGATTTTATACACATGATAAATCAAGCTTATTTGCATAACCAGATAGCTAAATATCAATTACTTCCTCAAGCACATGGGAAGAAAAGAAAAGGAGATAAAAAAAATCAGCGACCTCGGTATACTAGGATACTGAATTAAACTGTATAAATATAAAGTATAACTTCTTTAGCACACTCGCAAAAAATCAAGATCAAGATTTATCATCGTTTAAGTTCAGTGTAAGTTGCTTGCCTGCTCTAAGCTCAACGGTCAACAAGGGTCAACTTTAGCATATGATCAATTGATCGTCTGACTCCCAAGGAAAAGGAATCAAAGAATGGTTATTTTCCAGCCAACATCTAGTAAAATTAAGTAATCACATAGACAAAACCCTAAAAACCATCAAATCACAGGGACAGAAATCAATCCGAACCGCACCATTAAAATTTTTCATACAGCGCAATTTACTCTAAAAGTACCTCATCTCACAATAATTATAGACTATAGAAATCCAACATCCATGAGTGAAAACTCAATCACCCACCCCTTCACTCATTATTCTCCAAACTTTCTCCATCCAAACATAGACTTACAATTGATGGATATAAATCAATTCCACCAGACTCCCTAGCATACAAAAATCGATACCCTAAATCTCGGCGAAATAATCACATATCTTACAACAGCTCAAGTAACTGCTTGAAGTAAAATCGTATCAACCTAAGTTCACCAATTCGCTTTCTACAAGAAAGATCAACCTCGCCCACTCCCGATTCCCAGTCCTGATTACTTACTAGCAACCACGAGACTCTTAGCGAGAAAAGCTCTGGATTAAAGGAAAAGCATCGCAGATCTAAACATATTCAAGTGAGATCCAACAAATTCACGAAACAGAAGAGGAAGTTGCAAACAACCACTCACCGGCGCCACTCGCGAAGAGCGTAGCCTTCCTCCGGCTCCATCTCGGTCGGCGGAGGAAGCACTGGACCGTCCGAAACGAAAACGCCGTCACCATCACCGTAGCCGTTTCCGTTTTCGTTTCCGTTCTCTACAGAAGCGGATTCGAAGGGAGACTGAGAGTAAGCGGGAGTCGGATCAGTAAAGCCGTAGATCTCCGGCGAAGCGGTGGCGGAGTGATCGACGGCGACGTCACCATCGGCGGAAAAACCACCGGTGAAGGAGGAGTAGCCGCCGTAGCCGGAGAAGTTGTCCTCGTCGTCGTCGTGTTGATGAGTAGAAGAAGAGTTGACGTTCAAGTCGTCGGTGAAGGCATCGAAGGAAGACATGTCTGCGACTGCGAATTTCTCTCTCTAAAAATGGTTTCTCTCTCTTCTGTTAAACGCAAATGATGGGAACACTGTTGCTTTGCTTTGACGGAGGTTCAACACTGCCTCTAAACTCTTCCACTTTTTAAATACTTAACGGTGAATAATAATACAAAACAAAATGTGAAAATTCATATTCAATCTATATATAAAAAAAAATACTATGAAAGAAATATATCTATAATAATATATAAATAGAATTTTCTTTTTTTTAGCACATTTTAAAATACTAATTTTATTCTTTAAAATATAAGGGTTAAATATATTTTTAGTCTCTTAACTTATAGTAAATTTTAGAATTAGTCTATTTCAAAACTTTAAATCAATTTAGTCCTTCATTTGTTTGAAATATGTGGATTTAGTCATTTTAATCAAATTTTGTTAAGTTTATTTAACATTTCAAACATGTTTCATAATAGTATTTTACTTAACATTAAAGCAAAAATGTGTCAAACAATATAAACAATTCAAATACAATCCTGAATAATGCTTGAAATGTTAAATAAATTTGACAAAATTTAGTTAAAATGACTAAATCCACGTATTTCGAAAGATGAATAACTAAATTGGTTCAAAGTTTCAAAATGGACTAATTCCAAAATTCACTCAAAGTTAAGGGACCAAAAACATATTTAACCAAAAATATAATTATTTATTAAATTTTGAATGTTACTTTTACAAATTTTTTTATAAAATCATCTATCTTTGCTCTTCTATTTTTCTTTATTTATCAACAGTTATTTTGTAATTTTTTTAATGATATATTTCACTTTATTTTTAATAAATATAATTTTATTTATATATTAACTTAATAGCATTACATTATCATTACCTATTAATATAATATCACGTATATTTCAAAAATGCGTACATACAAGCGTGACAGCACATAAAACAAAAATTTTAAAATGTAAGCATGGTAAACTTTTAACAACACCAAAAGTTGTTGCAACTCCTCTTTTAAGTTGAACATCCTCCAAGTTTCTCTTTATAGTGTAACGAAAAGTTACTCCGAACAATGCACAACTAATGAAGTTGATTGTCAAAGGGAGAAGCAGCTGAGTTGTGTCAGTGACTTGAGTGAAACATATGGGGAGTATGTTTTTGTTTGAAGCTTAACTTTTGGGTGTAACATTTTTACGCACATTACAAAAACGATTATCGTTTTGCTCTATATTAATTAATTTTGAAAGTGTAAATTTTTTCCTTAAATTTCCTCTTCCATTTTTTGCAAGTGTTTTAAAATTTAGCAAAACTAAAGAGTATTTCAAATCAGTTCCGTTCAATTCGGTTCAGTTCGGTTCGGTTAGGTTTAATTCAATTTGGTTCAATTTGGTTCGGTCCGGTTCAGTTCAATATGGTTAGTTTGGTTCAGTTTGGTTCGGTTCAATTTGATTCAGTTCACTCCAGTTCAGTTTGGTCTGATTAGGTTCAGTGTTGTTCGGTTCAATTTGGTTTGGTCCAGTTCGATTTAGTTCAGTTCGATTCGGTTCGTTTTAGTTCAGTTCAATAAAGAAAATATAATGAATTGTTAAAACATTTGTTAAATGTAAAATTAGAAAAATAAAATATGTACATAAGAGAAGTTTTTAAAACAACTGTTGGAAGACAAAAAAAGTTTTTAGGCTAACGGTTAAAAGTAAATTTTTTATACAATAATTAGTTTTTAAAATAATAATTAAGGGTAAAATTGAAATAACGAAATATGGACACAAAAGAGGGTATTCTCGTTATATATTGTTATAGATTAAAAAAATTAGTCTAACTAAACTTAATTATGATTATCTCTATTATATTAAAGTAACAAAAAAAATTAAACTATTTATAATAAAAAATAAATATTAAAGTAAAAAAAAAAATCATTGTCTTATAATATATTTTTTTAAATATTTAGGTTTTTACCCATTTCGGTACTCTATGTTCTCCACTTTGACAAAATAGTTATTTTCGTGAAAGGTGAATACAAACATTTTTAAGCTTTCTCTTTTGAATGTTGTTTTTATTGAAAGTATACAGTTTGTTTATGTTATTATTTATACACTTACTGTATTTAATTTGGGAAAAATTATTATGTTTCAATTGTTTAAGAAGGAGCTCACGATTGTGGTGTTGGTGCTAAAAAAGCTTTTGGATGTGACATTTTTTACGCACATTACAAAGCGACTCTTCTTTTGCTCTATATTAATTAATTACGAAAGTGTAAAATTTTTCCTTACATTTTGTACTCTTTTTTTCAAGGTGTTTTAAAATTCAGCAAAAGTAAAGAGTATTTAAGTTCAATTCAGTTCAGTTTAATTCGGTTCGGTTAGTTTCAGTTCAGTTCGGTTCAATTCGATTTGATTCGATTCAGTCCGGTTCGGTTCAGTTCATTATGGTTCGGTTTGGTCCAGTGCGGTTCGGTTCGGTTCAATGAGGTTAGGTTCGGTTCAGTGCGGTTAGATTCGGTTCAGTGCGGTTCGGTTCGGTTCGGTTCGGTTCGGTCTGGTCCGATTCAATTCGGTTCGGTTCGGTCTGGTTCGATTCGATTCACTGCGGTTCTATTTGGTTCGGTCTGGTCCAGTTCGGTTCAATTCATTTCTATTTGGTTCAGCTCGGCTCGATTCAATGCGGTTCGGTTTAGTTTAGTGCAGTTCGGCTCGATTCAGTGCGGTTCGGTTCAATACGGTCTGGTTCGGTTCGGTTCAGTTTGGTTCGATTTTGTGTGGTTCAATCCGGTTCGATTCAGTTTAATTTGATTCGGTTCGGTTCTATTCAGTTCAACAAGAAATATATAATGAATTATTAAAATGATTGTTAAATGAAAAGTTAGACAAAAGAGGTTTTTAGGCTAACGGTTAAAAGTAAATTATTTATAAAATAATTAGTTTTTAAAATAATAATTAAGGGTAAAATTGGAATAACGAAATATGGACACAAAATAGGGTATCCTCTTTATATATTGTTATAGATGAAAAAAATTAGTCTAACTAAACTCAATTATGATTATCTATATTCTATTAAAGTAACAAAAAAAAAACTAAACTATTTATAATAAAAATTAAATATTATAGTAAAAAAATTATTATTTTTTCATCGTCTTATAATATATTTTTTAAAATATTTAGGCTTTTATTGTAACATACCTCCAGGAATATTACTAAGTAAAATAATAATAAAAGGAAAACATACTCATATTCATTAAACATAATTTCCCAAAAAGGTAGGAAGTTTAAAACTTCAGTTATATCTTGCATCACACATGATTTAAAATTTATCACAAACCACTCATAGTTTTAAAACATAA